>Ga0302156_10000920_pt1 | contig 27216 bp, 24 predicted proteins | sample I_Bog_N3_2_FD_193503 | JGI IMG/M metagenome (GOLD analysis project Ga0302156, IMG submission 193503) | Peat permafrost microbial communities from Stordalen Mire near Abisko, Sweden - I_Bog_N3_2 | ecosystem: Environmental > Terrestrial > Soil > Wetlands > Peat | place: Sweden: Abisko, Stordalen... | reverse complement strand
CGCCATCGTCGGCACGAAAGAAAGCCACCGCCTCCTTGAGACGGCGTGCCTGCTCCTCCAGTGAACTGGCTGCGGCGGCGGCCTGCTCCACCAACGCGGCGTTTTGTTGCGTATTGCGGTCCATCTGCAAAATTGCTTGATTGACCTGGCCAATGCCGCCACTCTGCTCTTCGCTAGCCGATGAAATCTCGCCCATGATGTCAGTCACGCGCTGTACGGCATCCACTACCTCGCCCATGGTCTGACCGGCATGCTGCACCAGCTCTGAGCCGCTGGCGATGCGAGTGACCGAATCTTCAATCAGTCCTTTGATTTCCTTGGCGGCCTGCGCGCTGCGTTGTGCCAGCCCGCGCACCTCACTGGCCACCACCGCAAAGCCACGCCCTTGCTCGCCGGCACGCGCAGCTTCCACGGCGGCATTCAACGCCAGGATGTTGGTCTGAAAGGCAATGCCGTCGATCACGCCGATGATGTCTGATATCTTGCGTGAGCTGGCAGTGATGCCTTGCATGGTATCGACCACCTGGCCGACCACACCACCGCCGCGGCGCGCGATGTCCGACGCGCTGTGCGCCAATTGCCCGGCCTGGCGGGCATTATCGGCATTCTGTTTAACCGTCGAGGTCAATTCTTCCATGCTGGAGGCAGTTTCCTCCAGGGACGCCGCCTGTTGCTCGGTACGCGAGGACAAATCGAGATTGCCGGCAGCGATTTCCTTGGCGCCGATGTCGATGGCGTCGGTGCCGCTGCGAATCCCGCTGATCACCGTCGCCAGACGTTCACGCATGACACGCATCTCATAGAGCAGGCTGCGCTGGTCTCCGGGGCGTGTTTTGATCGTCATCGTCAGGTCGCCAGAGGCAATGCGCGATGCTACCTCGACTGCATACGCTGGTTCGCCGCCGAGGCTGCGCGTGATATTACGGATGATGACCAGCATCATCGCCGACACCAGACTGCTTATCACGACCAGAATGCCGATGAGCTTGGCCAGGTTTTGATAGAAGTCATTCTGAATATCGTTAAGAAACACGCCGGACGCCATTATCCAGTCCCAGGGCTGGTAATAGACCACGTAACTGACCTTCTTGCTTTGCTTGCTGTCGTCGTCGCCTGGCAGGCGCCCCATATATTCCATAAAGCCTTGCTGCTGGGTCTTGGCCAGCTTGACCATCTCGACGTAGAAGGCTTTGCCATTAACATCTTTGCGATCGGCGACATTGGTGCCGACCACGCGTGGATTGGAGGGCGACAACAAGGCGACCGGCTGGGAATCGAAGACAAAGATGAAGTTGCCATTGTCATAACGCATCGCGCCGATACGTTTGAGCGCTTGCTTCTTGGCATCCTCGATGGTGCTGGTGCCGGCTGCGACATCGGCGGCGTAACTCTTGAGGATGCCTTCGGCAGTTTCCATCACCTTCTTGAGCCCAGCCTGACGCTCGTTGATCATCGTTTGCCGGGTATTAAGTGCCGACCATGCGGCCAAGACCAGCAGGCCTATCCACATGACGACCAAGGCCGACAATAGCTTTGCCTTTAACGTTTTCATTATTGACCCTCTTCTGGACAAGCGCGTGAGGTGCGAGCCGAGCACCAATTGGGGCAACAAGATAGCATACCGAAGGGCCCGTAAAACAGATTAGTTTCATACAGGCATTTATTATCTTTAGACATGAAAATGACAAAAAAGGGAGCGCAATCGGTATTTTTCAGCAACAACCGGCATCCCTCGGAGAAAAAAGCGCCGGACGGTATAATGCCGACTTTAGGTTGCGCCACGCGCGTTCGATATCGGCGCTACCTCGTTTTTGCCCATTAGCCATTGCCCTGCCGTGAACTCATTACTCGACCAGCTGCACCCGTATCCTTTCGAAAAACTCAAAGCACTGTTCTCGGGCGTTACACCTGACCCGCAATATCGCCCCATCAGCCTAGGCATCGGCGAACCCAAGCATCCGACCCCGGCATTTATCAAACAGGCCGTGAGCGACAATCTCGCAGGGCTGGCCAGCTATCCCAGCACCATCGGCATCGATGGCCTGCGCACTGCCATTGCCGGCTGGCTGGAACGGCGCTACGGTTTGCCGAAAATCGACGCGGCGACACAAATCCTGCCGGTCAATGGCTCGCGCGAAGCGCTGTTTGCACTGACCCAGACCGTCGTCGATCCGGAGCAAAAAGATGCGTTGGTGATGTGTCCCAATCCGTTTTATCAAATCTATGAAGGTGCGGCCTACCTGGCCGGCGCCCAGCCTTATTTTGTCAATTCGAATCCAGCCCGCAACTTCGCCCCGGATTTCGACGCTGTCCCCGAGGATGTGTGGCCGCGCGTTAAATTGTTGTTTGTCTGCTCGCCGGGCAATCCGACTGGCGCCGTGCTGGGACTGGATGAATGGCAAAAACTGTTCGCCCTGTCGGACCGCTATGGTTTCGTGATTGCCTCCGATGAGTGCTATTCGGAAATTTATTTCAAGCAAGAGGCCCCGCTGGGTGGTCTGGAAGCGGCACATCGACTGGGCCGCAGCGATTATCCGCGCCTGATTGCATTTTCCAGTCTGTCCAAGCGTTCCAACGTGCCGGGCATGCGCTCGGGCTTCGTGGCCGGCGACGCGGCAATTCTCAAGAAATTCCTGCTCTACCGTACTTATCATGGCGGCGCCATGAGTCCGGTGATCCAACAGGCATCAATTGCCGCCTGGAACGATGAAACCCACGTGCAGGAAAACCGCGCCAAATACATTACCAAGTTCAGCCAAGTCACGCCCCTGCTGCAAGACGTGCTGGACGTGACATTGCCGGACGCCAGCTTTTACCTGTGGGCCAAGGTCAACAAACTGGTCGATATCAGTGATATGGAATACGCCAAGCGGCTCTATGCCGAATATAATGTGACCGTATTACCGGGCAGCTATCTGGCACGCGAAGCCAATGGCGTCAATCCCGGCCAGGGCCGTATCCGCATGGCGCTGGTCGCCGAAGTGGACGAATGCCTGGAAGCCGCGCAACGCATCGTCGCCTTCACGCACAAACTGGCAGGTCGTTAAAGTTCATTGAGACGCCTGCACGGCAAGCTATTTTCACATCGCATACATCGTATTTTCAACGCAAGATATCAACAAGAGAATTAAACAAGATGACTCAATCCATTCAGCAAATCATTGATCAAGCATGGGAAGACCGCGCCAGCCTGTCGCCCAAGACCGCTCCTGCCGACATCCGTAACGCCGTGGCAGAAGTCATCGCCGGCCTCAATGACGGCACGCTGCGCGTGGCCGAGCGCCAAAGCGTTGGTCAATGGCAAGTCAACCAATGGGTCAAGAAGGCCATCCTGTTGTCGTTCCGTCTGGAAGACAACGTGCCAGTATCTTCCGGCATCCCCGGCTATCCGCAGTTCTATGACAAAGTGCCGACCAAATTTGCCAACTACACTGCAGAAGATTTCGCCAAGGGCGGCTTCCGCGTGGTGCCACCGGCGATCGCCCGCCACGGCTCCTTCATCGGCAAAAATGTCGTGCTGATGCCTTCCTACGTCAACATCGGCGCCTACGTCGATGAAGGCGCCATGGTTGACACCTGGGCCACCGTCGGCTCGGCTGCGCAAATCGGCAAGAACGTGCACTTGTCCGGCGGCGTCGGTATTGGTGGTGTGCTGGAGCCAGTGCAGGCCGGCCCGGTCATCATCGAAGACAACTGTTTCATCGGCGCCCGTTCGGAAGTGGTCGAAGGCGTGATCATCGAAGAGAACTCGGTGTTGTCGATGGGCGTCTACATCGGTCAGTCGACCAAAATTTACGATCGTGAAACCGGCGAAGTGCATTACGGCCGGGTGCCGGCCGGCTCGGTGGTGGTACCGGGCAATCTACCTTCCAAGGATGGTTCGTATAGCCTGTACGCAGCGATCATCGTCAAGAAGGTCGATGCGCAAACCCGCTCCAAGACCTCAATCAACGAACTGCTGCGCGGCGCCTGATCAAGGCAGCAATACGTCGTCAGTAGAGAGCACGATTTGGCCGGCATGGCACGACGCCGGCCTTTCCCTTTTTTAGCACCGCATGCTTTACATGCCCCGAACCTGTCACCATGAGCCAGCACATCACTCTTTATGGCATCCCCAACTGCGATACGGTCAAAAAGGCCCGCACCTGGCTGGACGCCAATGGCATTGCCTTTACCTTCCATGATTTCAAGAAGGCTGGCATCCATGCCGAACTGGTCACCAGTTGGCTCAAGGATGTGCCGTGGGACGTGCTGATCAATCGCAAAGGCACAACCTGGCGCAACCTGCCCGATGCGCGTAAGGCGCAGATCACCGATGATGCGAGCGCGACCGCACTGATGCTTGAACTGCCGTCCATCATCAAGCGCCCCGTCCTGCAGGCCGACAACGGCCAGGCAACCCAAGTGGGATTCAACGACGCGCTCTACCAACAACTTTTCAAAAACGAATCATGAGCAAAACCCTGGCCCTGACCGAGGAACTGATTGCACTGTCTTCCGTGACCCCCGAAGACAAAGGCTGCCAGGCGCGCCTGGCCGAACTGCTGGCACCGTTGGGCTTCGTGTGCGAAACCATCGCCTCGGGCCAGGTCACCAATCTGTGGGCGCGGCGTGGCACGACTGCACCGCTACTGGCCTTTGCCGGTCACACCGACGTAGTGCCAACCGGCCCCGCCGACAAATGGCAATCGCCGCCGTTCCAGCCGACCCACCGTGACGGCAAGCTGTTCGGTCGCGGCGCCTCGGATATGAAGACCTCGATTGCCGCCATGGTAGTGGCGGTCGAAGAATTCGTCGCCGCCCATCCCGATCATGCGGGCTCGATCGGCTTTCTGATCACCAGCGATGAAGAAGGCCCGGCCACTGACGGCACCGTAGTGGTGTGTGAGCAATTGAAGGCGCGTGGCGAGCAACTGGATTACTGCATCGTCGGCGAACCGACCTCGGCCAAGCAATTGGGCGACATGATCAAGAACGGTCGCCGTGGCACCATGTCCGGCAAGCTGACCGTCAAGGGTATTCAAGGCCATATTGCTTACCCGCAACTGGCAAAAAACCCCATCCATCTGGCTGCACCGGGCTTGGCCGAGCTGGTCGCTGAACAATGGGATGCCGGCAATGAGTACTATCTGCCGACCTCCTGGCAAATGTCCAACATTCACGGCGGCACTGGCGCATCGAATGTGATTCCGGGCGAGTTGGTGATCGATTTCAATTTCCGCTTTTCTACTGCCAGCACGGTCGAAGGCTTGCAGCAGCGGGTGCGGGCAATCCTCGACAAACACGGCTTCGATTACGACCTGAAATGGACCGTCGGCGGCCTGCCTTTCCTGACCCCGCGTGGCAATCTGAGCGATGCTCTGGCGATGGCAATCAAGGCCGAAACCGGTCTCGACACGGAACTCTCGACCACCGGCGGCACTTCTGACGGCCGCTTCATTGCCCAGATTTGTCCCCAAGTGATCGAATTTGGACCACCCAATGACAGCATCCACAAGATTGATGAATATATTGAGCTACGCTACATTGACCCGCTCAAGAACATCTATCGCCGTACCTTGGAAAATCTGCTGCTGTAGTCAGCATCCTTGCAACGGCCCAGGCCGCTGCCCCTGCCGGAACCCTATTCATGTACAGACCGAGAGTATCGACCATGACGCCAAACAACTTCGCCACCGTGCGCGACATTTTTCGCTACGCGATTACCCGTTTCAATACCGAGAAACTGTTCTTCGGCCATGGCACCAACAATGCCTTCGATGAAGCCGCTTACCTGATCCTGCATACGCTCAAGTTGCCGCTGGATCAACTCGAACCGTTTCTTGATGCGCGCCTGCTGCAAGGCGAAATCGACAATCTGTTGCGCATCATCGACCGGCGTACCGAAGACCGCGTGCCAGCTGCTTACATTACCAATGAGGCCTGGCTGGGCGGCTACCGCTTCTTCGTTGACGAACGCGTGATCGTGCCGCGTTCGTTCATCGCCGAATTGATTCCGGAACACTTTGCGCCGTGGGTACAAGATCCTGGCACCATCCGTCGTGCGCTGGACCTGTGCACCGGCTCCGGCTGCCTGCCGATTTTGCTGGCCGATGCCTTCCCCGAAGCACAGATTGATGCCGTCGATATCTCGCCAGAAGCCTTGCAGGTAGCGCGTCGCAATGTGGATGACTATGAACTGGGCGCGCGCATCAATCTGGTCGAATCCGATCTTTACACCAAGCTAGCCTCGACGCAAAAATACGATCTGATCATCAGCAATCCGCCCTACGTCAACACGGCGTCGATGTCCAAGCTACCGCAAGAGTATCTGCAAGAGCCGCAATTGGCGCTGGCCGGCGGCACCGACGGCATGGATCTGGTGCGCACCATCGTCAAGGGTGCGGCACAACGCCTGACGCCGCAAGGCGTGCTGATTGTCGAAATCGGCAATGAACGCGCCCACGCCGAAGCCGCCTTCCCTGAACTCGAACTGACCTGGGTTTCCACCAGCGCCGGCGATGACATGGTGTTCCTGGTAACCGCTGAACAATTACAAACGCTGGCGTAAGCCCCAACCACATTTTCACCTTTTGATTGCAGTTTCACGATGATTCGTTTTCAGCAAGTTTCTCTGGCCCGCGGGATCAAACCGCTGCTAGAGAATGTCGATCTGACGCTCAACCCGGGCGACAAGATCGGCCTCATCGGCGCCAATGGCGCCGGCAAATCCAGCCTGTTCGGCATGCTGCGCGGCGAGTTGCATGCCGACCAGGGCAGCATCGACTTTCCAAGTAAATGGCGCATGGCCTATGTGGCCCAGGAAACTCCTGCTCTGGAGCGTCCGGCGGTGGAATATGCGATTGACGGCGACGTCACCCTGCGTCGCCTGGAAGCACAATTGGCGGCAGCCGAAGCCGAACCGGAAAGCACTGAAAACGGTAACCACATCGCCGAGCTGCATGGTTCGCTGGCCGATGCCGACGCCTATACGGTACGCTCGCGCGCCGAACAATTACTGATCGGTCTGGGCTTTACGCTGGAACAGATGGCGCGTCCGGTGGCCAGCTTTTCGGGCGGCTGGCGCATGCGGCTGAATCTGGCGCAGGCACTGATGTGTCCATCCGATTTGCTGCTACTCGATGAACCGACCAATCACTTGGATCTGGACGCCATCATCTGGCTCGAAGACTGGCTCAAGCGCTATCCCGGCACGCTGATCATCATCTCCCATGACCGCGACTTCCTCGACGGCGTAGTCAATGTGATCGTGCATATCGACGAGCGCAAGCTCAAGCGCTATACCGGTAACTACAGCTCCTTCGAGCGGCAACGCTCGGCCCAGATGGAACTGGCGCAAGGGATGATAGAAAAGCAGACACGCCAGCGCGCGCATTTGCAATCCTATATTGATCGATTCAAGGCCCAGGCCACCAAGGCGCGCCAAGCACAAAGCCGCATGAAGGCATTGGCCAGGATGGAAGAACTGGCGCCGCTACGGGCGGCAGCAGAGTTCTCGTTTGAATTCCGTGAACCTTTGTCTTCACCAAACCCCATGTTGGTGATGGAAAAAGTCAACGCCGGTTATCGCATCGAGGATCCCGAAAGCTTTGCCATTACCGAAAAAACCATCGTCGGCGGCATCGATTTTTCGCTGCAAACTGGTCAACGCATCGGCCTGCTCGGCGTCAACGGGGCCGGCAAATCAACCTTGATCAAAACCATCGCCAGCGAACTAGAGCCACTGTCCGGTACGGCGCAATTCGGCAAGGGTCTGGTGATCGGCTACTTCGCCCAGCATCAAGTGGAAATGCTGCGCCACGACGAGTCACCAATATGGCATCTGGCGCGCATCGCACCGAACGTACGCGAGCAGGAGTTACGCAACTTCCTCGGCAGCTTCAACTTCAACGGCAACATGGCCTCGTCCAGTATCGCGCCCTTCTCCGGCGGCGAAAAAGCCCGGCTGGCGTTGGCACTGATTGTCTGGCAGCGCCCCAACCTGCTGTTGCTCGATGAACCGACCAACCATTTGGACCTGGAAACACGCGAAGCCTTGACCGAGGCGTTGGCGCAATTCGACGGCACCCTGGTCGTGGTATCCCATGATCGCCACCTGCTACGCGCCACCACCGACCAGTTCATCATCGTCGCCGACGGCAAGCTGCAGCCCTTTGATGGCGATCTGGACGATTACCGCGACTGGCTGTTCAAGACCAAGTTGGCCGCCAAAAACAGCGCTGCCGAAGCCGTACCAGCGGCTGCCAGCAGCAAAAAGAGCGAACCGAAGCCAGAGCCGGTTGCGGTTGCGGCTGCAGCCAACAATGTCGATCGGCGCGACCAGAAGCGCATGGATGCAGAACAACGACAGCGTCTGGCCACACTGAAAAAGCCGATCGAGTCTCGCATCAAGCGATTGGAAGAGCAAATCGCCAAATGCAATGAAAAGAAAGCCGTCATCGATGCCCGTCTGGTCGACCCTGCCATTTACGATGCGGCCAACAAGGATGCACTGAAAACGTTGATTGCCGATCAGGCCTATTGCATCAAAGAGTTGGACCAATTGGAAGCTGCATGGTTGGAACAACAGGACGCATTGGAACAAGTATTGGTCTAATGCCGCGGTCTGGCCTTATAAACTTCTTACGTAGATGTCTTTGGGCCAGACTTGGAAACCGATTAAGCTGTTCCCACATCGGAATTTTCACCGATCAATAACGAACTGAAGGAACAGCGATGACATCAAAAAAATCCCGTACTCTGTCGGCCCTACTGGCAGGTTTGCTGCTCGCTGGCGCCAGTGTGGCTGCGCAGGCAACTGACCTGCTCGATACCGTCAAGGCGCGCGGCACACTGAAAGTGGCACTGGAAGGCACTTATCCTCCTTTCAACTTCAAGGATCCCAAGACCGGTGAGCTGAGCGGTTTTGAAATCGACGTGGCCAAGCTGCTGGCAGCCAAACTGGGACTCACACCGGAATTCACCACCACAGAGTGGAGTGGCATTCTGGCCGGACTGAGCGCAGGCAAGTACGACGTCATCATCAATCAGGTCGGCATCACCGACGAGCGTCAGAAGGCGTTCGACTTCTCCGATCCATACACGCTGTCGAGCGCCCAATTGATCGTGCGCAAGGATGAGAAGCGCCAGTTCAACAGCCTGGAAGATCTCAAAGGCAAGAAACTCGGTCTGGGCCAAGGCACCAACTTCGAACAAAAGGCCAAGAGCGTTGCCGGCATCGATGTCAAAACCTATCCAGGCGCGCCTGAATATCTGGCCGATCTGGCCAGCGGTCGTATCGACGCCGCGCTCAACGACAGCCTGCTGGTCGGTTATCTGCTGAAATCCTCGAATCTGCCGCTCAAAGGTGGCGCACCGGTCGGCACTATCGACAAAATTGGCATTCCCTTCCAGAAAGGAAATCCGCAATTCAAAGCTGCTCTGAACAAGGCCTTGGCAGATATTCTGAAAGACGGCAGCTTCAAGCAAGTTTCGATCAAATGGTTCGGCATTGACGTCAGCAAGGCGCCGACTGCACAATAACCTCATAGTTGATCGTTGATCGGCAGTTTGCTGCAGCAGCATCTGCGTCATACCATCCCCGCTCCTGAGCGGGGATATTTTATTTGGGCGACACAATGGAAATTTGGGATTTACTGCAACAAGCCGCTCCAGTCATGCTTACAGGCACGGCTTACACCCTGTTATTTGCGCTATCGTCAATGGCCGGCGGCCTGGTGCTGGGATTTCTGCTGGCAGTGGCGCGCATCGTGCCGTGGCGGTTAATCCAATGGCCTGCAGCGGTCTATGTCAGTCTGATGCGCGGCACACCGCTGCTGGTACAAATTTTCGTGGTGTATTACGGGCTTCCCAGCATCGGTGTTGAGTTCTCGCCACTGGCCGCTGGCGTACTGACCTTGAGCCTTAATTCCAGCGCCTATCTGTCGGAAAGCCTGCGCGGCGCCATCATCGGCGTGGGCAAAGGCCAGTGGAATGCCAGCTACAGCCTCGGCATGACCTATCTGCAAACGCTCACTAACGTAGTAGTCCCGCAGGCGGTTCGCATTGCAGTACCATCCATGAGCAATAGCCTCATCAGCCTGATCAAGGACACCTCACTGGTGTCAGTCATCACGGTCACCGAATTGATGTTGTCGACCAAAGAGATCATCGCCGTGACGTTCCGCCCCTTACCCTTGTATATTGCTGCTGCGCTGGTCTACTGGTTGCTGAGCATCGGCTTCGAAACTTTGCAGCACCGCCTTGAACAACGACTTGGACGTGCCCACCAATGATTTTGGTGCGATGCAAAAAAAAAGCCCGGACTAGCCGGGCTTTTTACATTGAGATGAAGCGCCAGAGGCACGCGACAGCAATCAGCGTTTAGCGCGATAGATATCCTGCCCAGCTTCATCGATCTGGCGCCGCAGTTGGCGACGCTCATCGACACTGAGCTTGCCACGGCGCCGGTTGTACTCTTGTTCGCCTGACTCACCGGGCCGACCACCGCCTTCTTGGCGAAAGTCGTTTGACGAAGGCGGTCCGCCCCTTCCGCCGTCAGGAGGCCCTGCCCATGCAGTAGCAATGCCGAACGTCACCACCATAGCGGCAAAACCGATTTTTTTAAATACAGCAATATCCATAACGGCATTTTCCACATTTCTGGCCAACGACACAATGCATCGTCGATACAGCAAGTGTAGGTTGCTTGGCCGGATGGGTTAAGATGTTTATCGTAAGGGATGTAACAGTTTGTAATCTTTAGCGGTAGACATGTTGTCGACCGCTGTGAAGGCGCTACCATAATGCCATGAATACGACCAACACAAGCACAACTACCTCTGCCCATCAACCAAAAGTTCTGGTGGTTGATGATGATATTCGACTACGCGATCTGTTACGCCGCTATCTGAGCGAACAAGGCTTCAATGTCGTCACCGCCGAAAGCGCGCAAGCGATGAACAAGCTCTGGATTCGCGAGCGCTACGATTTGCTGGTGCTTGATCTGATGCTGCCCGGTGAAGACGGCCTGGCGATTTGTCGACGTCTGCGCGGTGCCGGCGATCAGACGCCCATCATCATGCTGACCGCCAAGGGCGAAGATGTCGATCGCATCATCGGCCTCGAGATGGGCGCTGACGATTACTTGCCCAAGCCATTCAACCCTCGCGAGCTAGTCGCTCGCATCCACGCAGTGCTGCGCCGCAAAGGTCCCGAGGAGTTGCCAGGTGCACCTTCCGAATCGCCTGAGTCATTCGAGTTCGGCGACTTCGTCCTCGATCTGAGTACCCGCACTTTAAAGAAAAGTGGCGATACGATACCGCTGACAACCGGCGAGTTTTCGGTACTTAAAGTGTTTGCGCGCAATGCGCGTCAACCACTGTCGCGTGAAAAGCTGATGGAAATGGCGCGTGGACGCGAATACGAAGTATTCGACCGCAGTCTCGATGTGCAAATTTCGCGCCTGCGCAAACTGATCGAACCTGATCCAGCCAATCCCCTCTATATTCAGACCGTATGGGGTCTAGGCTATGTTTTCATTCCTGAGGGCAAACCGCGCTGATGTGCCATGCGCTTGCCGGCGTGCGGAACTGAACTATGAGTGATCAATCGCGCCAGCGCTGGTTCAGCAGTGGACTGTTTTGGCGCACCTTTTTCCTGCTGACGTTTCTGATCACCGCCAGCATGGTGGCCTGGGTGGCAAGTTTTCGTATGGTCGAACGCGGCCCTCGAGCCGAGCAACTGGCCGCGCAGATTGTCTCTGTAGTGACCATTACCCGTGCTGCGCTGACCCACTCTGCACCGGAAATGCGTCGAGAATTGCTGTTCGATCTGGCCAGCAATGAAGGCATTCGTATCTACCCGCTGGAACAAAGCGACAAGATTAAACCTCCCGAAGATTCGCCGATTTTGCCTGAACTTGAGCTGTACGCTAAACAGGCGATGGGCGAAGATACCTTGTTTGCATCCAGCGTCAATGATGTCGATGGTTTCTGGATCAGTTTCAAGATCGATGAGGATGCGTACTGGCTGATGCTCGACCGCGGCCGCCTGGACCGCACCTCCAGTTTACAATGGCTAGGCTGGGCATCGATTGCGCTGGTACTGTCGCTGATCGGAGCGGTGTTCATTTCGACGCTGATCAATCAGCCGCTGGCACGTTTGACTGCCGCCGCGCGCGCCATCGCCAAAGGCAAGCAACTGGGAGAATTGCCTGAGTCTGGCCCCACCGAAATCCGTGAAGCCAATCGCAGCTTCAACCAGATGGTGGCCGATCTAGCCCGTATTGAATCGGATCGTGCCGTCATTCTAGCGGGCATTTCACATGACTTGCGTACGCCGCTGGCACGCATGCAACTTGAGGTCGAAATGGCGCATCTGTCGGACGAAGCACGCGACGGCATGCATACCGATCTGGCGCAAATGGACGCGATCATCGGTCAATTTCTTGATTACGCAAAACCGTTCGACAACAGCAATTTCATGCCGGTGGCAATCTCCAACCTGCTGGAAGAGGCTGCCAACAACAGCAAACGTCTAGCCGACGTGCATGTGACCACGACCATTTCCCCTGGCATTGAAGTCATTGGAAATGCCACCGAACTGGAGCGCATTGTCAGTAATCTGATCGAAAATGCGCGTCGCTATGGCAAGACACCACAGACCGACATCGCTGATATCGATATTCTGTGCAAAACGGAAGGTCAACACGTCAAGATTGAAATTGCCGATCACGGCAACGGCGCCCCCGATAGTGAGCTCGAACGCCTGTTACGCCCCTTCACCCGACTCGATACGGCACGTGGCCAAGCCAATGGTTCCGGGCTGGGACTGGCCATCGTCAATCGCATCGTCATTCGCCACAACGGCAAGCTGCTCCTGCGCAACCGCGAAGGCGGCGGCCTGATCGTGCAGATGAACTTTCCACTACCGCAGCGCAATGCCCGCAAGCAAGCGCCATGAGCAATCAATTAATGCGGCGCACCGCCACTGTCATTACCGCGTTACTCATGCTCTTGCTGGAGATAGGCACGGCAGGCGCTCAGGGCACGCCGCAGCGTGCCAGCGGTTCCTATGTCGCTGACGCCATGGGGGCCTCGATTGTGGCCCAGAATGTGGATTACATCACTATCTTCAAGGCTGGCCCGATGGTTCCAGCCGGCAGCCGCATCACCAAGGTATCCTGGCGCTACAGCTTATCCGGCAAAGCGCCAGGATTTGAAGCGGTATTGTGCTGGCACGAACAGCAACCTTGCTGGAATATTACAAACAGCAATAACGGCAGTACGCAATGGTTTAACGGCAAGGATGCAAGCCAGGCATTTAGCCTGCATTACCGCGTCAAGAGCAGCGGTCCCTTGGGGCCGCCAAATCTTGGGCAGATGGACCAGATCATCGTCAGCTACGAGATCGCGCCCTAGTCTCGCTTATTCGTCAATATTGCGGATTTTTTGCAAAGCCTCGTCAATGCGCTCGACGGCGACGACCTTGAGCCCTTCGATTTCCTGCTTGGGAGCGTTGGCTTTGGGAATCATGGCGATCGAAAAGCCCAGCTTGGCAGCCTCCCGCAAGCGCTCCTGACCGCGCGGCGCGGGACGGATTTCACCAGCCAAACCAACCTCACCAAATACCACCAGGCCACGTGGTAGCGGCTTGTTGCGCATCGATGAATTAATTGCCAGCAACACGGCCAAGTCGGCCGCCGGTTCCGTAATCTTGACACCGCCCACCGCATTGATGAACACATCCTGATCAAACGCCGCAATGCCGGCATGACGATGCAGCACAGCCAGCAGCATGGCTAGACGATTTTGTTCCAGACCGACCGACAAGCGGCGGGCATTGGGCACATGGGAACTATCAACCAGCGCCTGAATTTCTACCAACAAGGGACGCGTGCCCTCCTGAGTCACCATCACGCACGAACCCGGCACCTGGTTGTCATGCTGCGACAAAAACAAGGCAGACGGATTGGAAACACCCTTGAGGCCTTTGTCGGTCATGGCGAATACGCCAAGCTCATTGACCGCACCAAAACGATTCTTGAAGGCGCGCACCAGACGGAAACTGGAATGCGTATCGCCTTCAAAGTACAACACGGTGTCGACCATATGCTCAAGCACGCGCGGTCCGGCCAGCGCGCCTTCTTTGGTCACATGTCCAACCAGGATGATGGTGGTGTCCGAAGTCTTGGCGGCGCGCGTCAATTGCGCAGCACATTCACGCACCTGCGCCACAGAACCCGGAGCAGAGGTTAGTGCATCCGAATAAATGGTCTGGATCGAATCGATCACAGCAACGTCCGGCTTGTGTTCCGCCAGCGTACCGAGGATTTTTTCCAGCTGAATCTCAGCCTGCAATTTGAGATCCTTGGCATCGACGGCCAGACGCTTGGCGCGCAAGGCGATCTGCGAGCCGGATTCTTCGCCACTGACGTACAACACCGACTTGAATTTGGACATATTGGCCAACGCCTGCAGCAACAGCGTGGACTTGCCAATACCCGGGTCACCGCCAATCAGCACCACGCCGCCAGGCACCAGACCACCACCGAGTACACGGTCGAATTCTTCGATACCGGTGCCGAAACGAGGCACATCGATTGCCTCAATATCGACCAACGAAAGCACTGGTGCAGTTTGCGCCAGCCCCTGATGCGAGCTCGAATAGCGATTCACGCCAGCCGATTCAATCAGCGTTTCAACCAAGGTATTCCATTGACCACAGGCGGGACACTGCCCTGCCCACTTATTGCTGATGCCACCACATTCAGTACAGCTGTAATTCGTTTTTGCCTTTGCCATCTCAGTGTTTTTCCTGCACGGCCACACGCGGCGCCAACGCGCACATCAATTCATAGCCAATGGTACCGGCCGCCTCCGCGACCTCATCGATCGCCAAGGCCGGCCCCCACAACTCGACATGACTACCGACGCCAGCGCCAGCAATTCCACTCAGATCGACCATCAGCATGTCCATCGATACCCGGCCCAGCGTGCCGGTGCGTACGCCATCGACCAGCACCGGCGTATGGTTGGGTGCGTGACGTGGGTAGCCATCGGCATAGCCGCAAGCCACAACGCCGATTTTCATCGGCCGCTCGGCCACGAAACGACTGCCGTAGCCGATCGCATCGCCAGGACCGATGTCCTGCACGCCAATAATCTTACTTTCCAGCGTCATGGCTGGACGCAAACCGAACTCCTGTGCCGAACCGCCACCTGGTGTAGCACCATACAACATGACACCAGCCCGTATCCAGTCAACAATCAGGTCCGCATGCAGCAAATCGGTCGCCGAATTAGCAATGCTACGCTCCCCCGGCAAACCCACCGTCGCCTGCTGGAACCGACGCACCTGCTCTGCCAGCGGCAACGATACATTCGCAGCGCTGTCGGCATTAGCAAAATGGGTCATGAGCGTGATGCTGCGCACGCCAGGCAGTTTTTTCAATCGGGCATAGGCGGCACCGTAGACTTCCGGCTTGAAGCCCAGCCGATTCATGCCACTGTTCATTTTCAGATGGACATCAAACTGCAAGCCCTCATGCACTGTGTGGGCGGCCTCCAGAATAGCAATCTGTTCATCGCAATGCACGGCGAACTGCAAGTCATGCTCAATGAGCACGTCGATATCAGCGGCATCAAAAAAACCTTCCAGCAGCAAGATCGGCCTGGTCCAGCCGAGCTCTCGCAATTGCACGGCGTAATCAACCTCAACCAAAGCCAAGCCATCGGCATCAGCAAAAGCGCGCACAGCGCGCGCCAATCCATGACCGTAGGCTTGCGCCTTGACGACGGCCCATGCCTTGGCATGCGGCGCATGCGATTTGGCGACTTGCAGGTTATGTTGCAACGCGGAAATATCAATGGTGGCGACGATCGGTCTTGGCATAGAAAGGATGCGCAAACGCTAGAGAAGAGTTAAGGTGATGGAAAGATAGAGAAAGATAGAAACAACATGCCTGCCTCGGGAACCAGCCTCTATTTTACCGGACCAAGTTGCTTCTATGAAGCAGACAATGAGGCAGACTAAGCTACCGGCATAGCATATTGGCTAGCAGTGGTCGTCAGCACCGTCGGTCCCATTATACTTATCACTGGGATGCCATCTTTTCATGGTATAAAGCAAGCCGGGGATAATTTGTCAGATCTTGGATACGGATGAATCGCGGCTTTTACACCATCATGGCGGCACAGTTTTTTTCGTCGCTGGCCGATAACGCGCTGCTTATTGCTGCCATTGCTCTGCTTGCGGATATGCATTCTCCGGCGTGGATGACGCCGCTATTGAAACTGTTCTTCGTACTGTCTTATGTGTTGCTTGCCGCGTTCGTCGGCGCGTTTGCTGATGCATTCCCCAAAGGCCGGGTGATGTTTGTCACCAACCTCATCAAGATCGTTGGCTGCGCGTTGATGTTCTGCGCCGTGCACCCTTTGATTGCCTACGCGGTGGTCGGTTTCGGTGCCGCTGCTTATTCTCCTGCCAAATATGGCATTCTGACCGAACTCCTGCCAGCAGAAAGCCTAGTCGCGGCCAATGGTTGGATTGAAGGTTTGACCGTCGGTTCGATCATCCTAGGAACCGTGCTCGGCGGCGCGCTCGTCAATCCGCATATTGCGTCAGTCTTGCTGTCATTCGACTTTCCTGCGCTGCACTTCAGCATCAATACACCAACCGAAGCAGCGCTGTGCATCATTACCCTCATTTACCTCATTGCCGCCATATTCAACCTGAATATTCCTGACACCGGTGCCCGCTACGCTCACCAGCAACGCAATCCGATCAAACTCATCGTCGATTTTTCCAATTGCTTCATTACGCTGTGGAGGGACAAGCTGGGTCAGATTTCACTGGCAGTGACAACCTTGTTCTGGGGAGCCGGTGCAACGCTGCAGTTCATCGTCCTGAAATGGGCTGAAAAATCCTTGCACATGCAACTCGACAAGGCCGCCATTTTGCAAGGCGTGGTGGCGCTAGGGGTGGCGCTGGGCGCAATGGGTGCAGCCCACTTCGTACCACTCAAAAAGTCGCTCACTGTGATGCCGCTAGGCATCATCATGGGCATTGTGGTGATGTCCATGACGGCTGTTACTTCAATCTGGGTCGCTTACCCACTGCTGATCATTATCGGTGCGCTGTCCGGCTATTTCGTGGTGCCGATGAATGCGCTGTTGCAGCATCGAGGGCACGTCCTGATGAGTGCCGGCCACTCCATTGCGGTGCAAAACTTCAATGAAAATCTGTCCGTGCTGACCATGCTGGTACTCTATGCGGTGATGGTCAAGTTGAATCTGAACGTCAACATCGTCATCATCATGTTCGGCATTTTCGTCGCTGGACTAATGTACTTCATCATGCGCCGCCATGCCGCCAATCAGCGCGAACATGACTCCCTGGCATTAATCGGCGAACACAAACACTAAGCTTATCTTGAATCCAGGCGCACGGCTTCACGCGTTTTGAAACTATGCGCAGCGTTCTTATTACCGGAAATACGATTTTTCCAGGATTGCACCGGATGCCTCCTGGCAACTAGAGCCGGCATCACGGATTACAGTCAAACCGCACAGCCGATTGCCGCAAGCACTTGCCCCTCAATATCTGACCAAAGCCTGCTGCATGCGCTGAGCGGCCTTGCCGCCCCAGTCATCGGGCACAATGAAACCGCGCTCCCGTTCCAGCACCACGTCATCATTTTGGTCACATACCGCAATCATCACCGGGGCCTGGGTTTCCTGGATCAACAAAGCAATTGCCGCCCCTATCTGCCGAGCTGACAACGCCCGATCAAGCGGTGCACGTGCCGGCGCGAGCCATTCCAGACGCGGCAAAATCAGATAGTGCTCGGCCTGGCTAAGGTCCAGCTCATCCAATGCACACCAGAAGCCCCGACAATGTGAGGAAGACACACCCAAACCATCTGGCAAGGATAAAGCGTTGTCCGGATCACGATAGAACAACCACCCCTTGACCAGGGCCTGCGCATGTGTCACTGCCTGCGGCAAATATTGTGCGGCAGCCGGATGTGAAGACAGCATCAGTTGTTGGTGCATGATCTTGTCCATCTTGGCACCTAGCGAATCGGCCAGATTTGGACCGACGAAGGCGTCTGCCAGCATCTGTGTGCGATACGACTCTAGCAAGTAAAACTTGGTGGCGAATTCCCAATGAGTGACGCCGCCATGCTGCGTATCGTGCACCAGAAAATCGAATTCGCCGACGGTGTCATTCGGTCCGTCGCGCACCTGTACGTTATGCGCAATAAGCTGGTCGCTGTGCTGCAAAAAAAAAGTCAGCAGTTTTTCGGCGTAGCGACCCAGCCGATTTGAAGGTTGCGCATTCACCTGGGCATACAGCGTGCGCGGGCTCAAATCAAGCGCCTGCAACCAGGTTACATCCATCTCTGTGAGCGGCTCCAGCGTGGCGATACGCCCATTCCAGCAGGGCGCGTCCACAGCAAGCAAATCCGGCGCGTCCAACAACCATGCCAAGGCACGTACGTGGCGATCATGTAGCGACGGCCAGCGCAGATGAAAACGTTGCTGATAAGTCAGCGACGCAAGATGCATCGCATCCATAGAAGGAGTGCACTCACTGTGCAGAGTTGGAAGTATCGGCATAAGTTGTCATCGCTAGGCAGAGATCGGACCAAGCCTTGCTCTTGTCGCCCAGTTGCCGCAACAGATAGGCCGGATGGTAGGTAACAACCAGAGGCAAGCCCTGGTAACGGTGCACAGTACCACGCAATTTCGAAACCGGCGTAGCAGGATCAAGCCCAAGCAAGGACAATGCTGCGGTTTTTCCCAGCGCCACCAGCACGGTCGGCTCAATCAAGGCGATCTGGCGTTGCAAATAAGGCAGACAAGACGCTACTTCCTGGGCCGATGGTGGACGGTCCTTGCCATGCTCATCAGTAGGGCGACATTTGACAATGTTGGCGATGTAAGCATTATCGCCACGCTTGAGCCCGATGGCCGCCAGCATATTGTCGAGTAACTTGCCGGCCGGACCGACAAATGGCTCCCCTTGCATATCCTCATTACGTCCTGGTCCCTCGCCGATAAACAGCCACTTGGCTTTTTCATCGCCGACGCCAAACACCGTCTTCTTACGCCCACGACAAAGGCCGCATTGCTCACAAGCGGCAACGGCTTCATTGAGCTTGCTCCAGTCCATGGTGGCAATGGCCGGATTGATGCGAATTGCAGGCGCATCATCTTCGTCGTCATACGGCATGAAACCGGAAGACAAGGTATCGGCACCGTCCATTTCGCTCAGCCACGGCGGCAAGCCATCGTCCACAGAGGGCGTCTTAGGCACTGCCGCCGGGATCATGATGCGCGGTGCAGCTGGTGCCGCTGGTGCAACCGGTGCCGCGATGTAAGCCGCACGCGCTTCGGCAGCGGTCAGATCGGCCGCAACCACAGCGACCTCGCTGGTGGCCAGACGGCGTACCCATAATGGACCGACGCCGAGTTCTTCCAATACCCTGGCCGAGTTGGTTAGTGTTTCATGATTCATAGTGGCAAATGCATGACAATTGCGTCTTCACGCGTGAAAGGATCTACAGGATAGTAGTTCTTGCGGCGACCAATTTCAACGAAACCATAACGTTGATACAGATGCAGTGCGCGTAGGTTGGACACGCGCACTTCCAACAACATCACTTGCATACCATGCTGGCGCGCAAGATTGACCGCCAGTTCCAACAATAAATGCCCCAGGCCCTCCCCCTGCGCTTGCTGCACCACACTGATATTGAGCAGATGCGCCTCATCCAGCGCTTCCATGATCAGGAAATAAGCCAACAGACGCCGGCCCTGGTCACGTATGGTCAACGCACGGTAGCCGCTGCGCAAAGAATCAAGAAAGTTACCGCGCGTCCACGGATGCGCATAAATCGCATCCTCGATCGGCATCACCTCATCCAAGTCATCCACCGTCATGGCCACCAAGTCGAGCGCACCAAACCGATGTTCAGCAGCCGCCAGCAATGCATCACTGTTGCAGATCACATTCACGCCGCACCTTTTGCTGCATGCTTTTCAGATTGTTTTTCCAGATCACGCACCTGGCGCTCGGCAGTTGTGAGCGCCACCTTGTTGCGCAAATACAGCGGCTGCGCCTGCTGCGCCGACACAGTGCGCTGCTGGGCCACGACAATACTGCCCAGGGTGGCAATCTGCCTGGCATGCGGCATCAATTGCGGCAGCCCATCCTTGGCAAATATCTGTTGCGCAAAATCCTGCGCATACGCCGCCAAACCATTACCGCAAGCCAGCACCGGGCCAGCGACCAGCACTTCGCGTGCGGCAGACAAGGTTGGCGCAATAACGCTCTGCCAACCAGCGCCATCATGGCGATAGTGTGCCCAATAGACCTCGCCCATGCGCGCATCCAACACAGCGAGCACCTCGCTGGCATGCACCTGCTCTAGACAGGCCTGCGCCATTGCCTCCAGCGTGACTACTGGCGCGACCGCCAAATCAGCCCCAAACGCCAAGCCTTGAACAACGCCGCAAGCCGTGCGCACACCGGTAAACGAACCCGGCCCGACACCAAAAGCGATGGCATCGCAGCGCGACAGCGCAATGCCTGCCTCAGCCAACAATTGTTGCACCATCGGCAAAATAGTTTCCGAATGCGTTTGCACGCCCAGCGACTCGCGAGCGATCAACCCGCCCTCGTACAACAGCGCCGCCGAGGCAAGTTCGGTAGAAGTTTCAATAGCAAGAATAATAGACATATGGCTATTTTACCGCGCCACCCACCCGCCGGAAGCGTGATCTGCCAGACCATCGTGCCAACGTGCCCGCATTTTCACATCAGGAGTACAATAGTGCGCCTTATGTCCTATCAATTATTCAGCCACGACAATCGCGAAGAACTTAGCGCCGCCCTGCGTGGCGAAGTCTGGGTTATTGCATGCTTATGCGCCGGCTGGTGCGGCAGTTGTCGTGACTATGCGAGCCCTTTCGCCGCCTGGGCCGAACGCAATCCGCAACACCATTTCGTCTGGATTGATATCGAAGATCAAGCTGATCTGGTGGGCGATCTCGATATCGACAATTTCCCGACCTTGCTGATTCAACGCGGCTCCACCGTCAGTTTTTTTGGCCCGACCGAGCCAGACACTCGTCTGGCAGACCGCCTGTTGCAAGCACAAACAACAAAAAGCCACGCCGAACTGGAACAGGATGCCCAAACCAGTGCAGAGCGTCGCGCCTGGCAAGATTGCAATCTAATGACGCGCCTGGATAATCTGCCCAACGTCGCCTGAAGCCGCATCAGAGCCAGGGATCCGACTCCGGATGCGGGAAGCGTGCCATAACAAAGTCAACGAAGGTACGCACCTTGGCCGATAATAAACGCCGACTCGGATACACCATCAACATCTCAACCTGCCCCATCTGATAGCCGGCGAGCACACGCTGCAACTTACCACAGCGTAAATCATCCCCCAGACTGAATGAGGGTCGCAGGGCGATTCCCATGCCTGCCAGCGCAAAATCGCGCAACAACAGGGCGCTATTGGACACCATCACGCTTGTGATCGGAATATCGTGAATGCCCTCGGCCGTTTTGACGTGCCAATAATGGCGTAGATGTTCGAGTGAAAAATTCAGACAAGCATGTTTGCTTAACTCATCCGGCGTCAGCGGCGCACCATATTTTTCGATATAGGCTGGCGAAGCGCACAACACCACTTCTGCCACACCGATCTTACGCACCACCATGCTGGCATCAAATTTCTGCAAGCTGCTGAAGAAACCGACGTCCAGCCCCTCCTCAACTAAATCCATTGCCCGCTCGGACAGGCTAATGTCCACCACCACGTCAGGATAGGCGCGCGAATAGTCGGGCAGGATCTTACCCAGTTGGGCTTGCCCGAAGCCAACATGCGAATAGAGCGACAAGGTACCGCTCGGATTTTTTATCGCCATTGCCGCAATCGCTTCAGCCTCTTCAACCTCCGCCAGGATGTGCCTTACGCGCTCAAGAAAGGCCTGTCCCGATTCAGTCAAGGACAGCCGTCGCGTCGAACGGTTCAGCAAGCGCGTGCCAAGGTGATTTTCCAGATCAACGATGTAGCGCGTCACAACCGCATTCGATAAGGACATGATTTCAGCCGCGCGAACAAAACTGCCCTGCTCAACAACCTTTGAAAATACCTTCATGGAGTGCAGACGATCCATTTTCAAGTCCTCGATTATTTCTTTAATTGGAATAGTTCATTGTCATTAAACCTATTTTTCTCGATGTCTGCAACATATAGACTCTGCTCCATCGATGACGAACAAGCAACAGCAACAGTACAGTCACCGAGATGTACATTTATTGATCGCTTCAAGGAGAATCACCATGAATACCAAGCAACTCACCGCCGCTCTTATCCTTCTTACCGCTGCCGGCGCAGCACTAGCTGATTCGGGCGACGCACCAGGAACCCCGTTCGTGTCGACCAAAACCCGCGCAGAAGTCATTGCTGAACTGAAGCAAGCACAAGCACAAGGGTTGATCACCAACGGCGACAACTACCCTATTCAAGCACCGTCGCATAGCACATTGACACATGACCAAGTCGTGTCGCAGTTGCACCAAGGCAGTACCAGCAGCCTGTACAGCGGCGCCTGATTGAGTCACAGCAACGACAGTAGGACTTGCGCTTAGGTCCGCTGCCCGCATCCACCTTGGTCGGCCTGCCATGACGGCAGCACCATGGTGGATAGCCCCCCCTCCCCCCTGCGCAACATTAGCAGCGCCATCCGGTTCTGACTAAAAATCCCAAAAAAGCATAATCTATATGCGCTGAAAGCTCTTTTTTAGTGCAGTTTGCTTGTTATTTTCGATCTCTACCTGTACAGTCAAGGGTTTGTTTCCTCCGGTCTTCATCGCAACCCGGCAACAAATAGCAGCACTCATAGCAGCATTGTCATCGCAATTCAGACCTACCTTCCTATGGCTTTATACGTACACAAATACGGCGGCACATCGATGGGCTCGACAGAGCGCATCAAAAATGTCGCCAAGCGCGTTGCCAAGTGGCACGACGCCGGCCACCAGATCGTTGTTGTGCCTTCCGCAATGTCTGGTGAAACCAACCGTTTACTTGGTCTGGCCAAGGAAATTATGGCCCAACCCGATCAACGTGAGCTGGACATGCTAGCCTCCACCGGCGAACAGGCTTCCGTAGCTTTGCTGGCAATGGCACTGCAAGCCATCGGCAAAGAAGCGGTTTCCTATGCCGGCTGGCAAGTGCCGATCAAGACCGACTCAGCCTTCACCAAAGCACGCATTCGCTCGATCGATGACGTCAAGGTGCGCAAAGATCTAAACGCCGGCAAGGTAGTGATTATTACTGGCTTCCAGGGTGTCGATGCTGACGGCAACATCACCACGCTCGGGCGCGGTGGCTCTGACACATCTGCCGTTGCCGTGGCAGCCGCCATCAAGGCTGCGGAATGCCTGATCTACACCGACGTCGACGGTGTCTACACCACCGATCCGCGCGTAGTCAGTGAAGCGCGTCGCCTCAATACGGTCACATTTGAAGAAATGCTGGAAATGGCATCGCTGGGCTCCAAGGTTCTGCAGATCCGCTCGGTCGAATTTGCCGGCAACTACAAGATGCCAACCCGCGTACTGTCATCGCTGACTGACCCCTTAATGTCGCTGGAAGAAGAAACCAAGTCCGGCACCCTGATTTCGTTTGAGGAAGACACCAACATGGAACAAGCAACCATTACCGGCATCGCGTTCAGCCGTGACGAGGCGAAGATTACCGTCCTCGGCGTGCCCGATCGCCCAGGCATCGCCTACCAGATTCTCGGCCCGATTGCCGATGCCAATATCGAAGTAGACATGATCATCCAAAATCAGTCGGTTGAAGGCAAGACCGATTTCACCTTCACTGTGCCACGCGCCGAATACGCCAAGGCAATAGAAGTGCTCAACGCCAGCGTCAAGGCCCACATCGGTGCCGCCAGCATTGTCGGCGACACCAAAGTATCAAAGGTTTCGGTGGTTGGTGTAGGCATGCGCAGCCACGTGGGGATCGCCTCGCAGATGTTCCGTACGCTATCTGAAGAAGGCGTCAACATTCAAATGATCTCGACTTCAGAAATCAAGATTTCGGTCCTGATCGATGAAAAGTACATGGAATTGGCAGTGCGCGCACTGCACAAAGCCTTCGATCTGGAAAACGCCAAGTAAAGCGGTAATTAATTTAAGCAATCCAGAGAAAATCTTGCATAGCCTGATTGACCAAATCAATATGAAAAGATATGATGCTGAACTTCACTGAGACAGAGCAGTAATTGTCTACGGTGTGGAGATGTGGCCGAGTGGTCGAAGGCACTTCCCTGCTAAGGAAGCATATGGGCTTAAACCTGTATCGAGGGTTCGAATCCCTCCGTCTCCGCCAAGAAATACGAATGCCCGCGCAAGCGGGCATTTTTATTTCTCTTCCCGATTCTGTTTGCGCAGCAAACCATACTGCGGAGACGAGTAAGCCGCCTGCGCGGCTTACGTGAGGGAGGCGAAGGCAATCGCTTGCAAGCGATTGAGCGGCCTGCGCTACGTAGGCGAATCCCTCCGTCGCCACCGATGATTTAGTACGTAGAAGTCAATAGCTAAGCGTCTTTCGGGGCGCTTAGCTATTTCTGGCTTTCGGCGTACTGCGGATTCACTGCACAATCAAAATCGGATACGCCATTTATCTGAATCGTGGTGCATTCATCAATCGATCCGCTTATCCAACTGCCAAATTGCTGGATGCCTCACAGCAGCAAGAGCTTGGATAGATCCGCATGAAATTGGTTCAGACTGCCCCGCTGCTTGCGAAATTTGGCTGCCTCGGCCTGGGAGCCAGCCGGAGAGCTTGAAAACGTATGGGTCGATGGCGCTGGCCTACCGGCAGGGACACGCATTTGGCTCGTCGCTGGCATCACCGATATGCGCGGTGGCTTCAACGGACTGGCCGCCAAGGTACAGACCGTCTTAGAAGAAGGTCCTTTTAGCGGTCACGTGTTGGTGTTTCGTGGCCGCCGTGGCGATATCGTCAAGCTGCTATGGTAGAGCGCCGATGGCCTTTGTCTGCTCGCCAAGCGTCTCGAACGCGGCTACTTCGTCTGGCCGCAGGCGCGCAACGGTGCACTCCACCTGAGCCAGGCACAGCTGTCGATGCTGTTAGAAGAGATCGATTGGCATCGTCCCGAACGTATGGGATGACGCTAAAGCTTGCGTCCAAAGTCTGCAATCGGCTTCGAGTTCTCGCGCCGGAGGCATCATCTCATGCCTTGAAGCGACACATTGATTCTACCGACACAAGCGCTCGTTGTTGATTTGCTCGATAAATCGGCCCTTGCCATACGTAGATCACCTTTTTGACGTAAATCAACAGTATTTCTAAAGGCAGCTTTTGGCCCAGACTGTGTGAAAAGGCGACACCCCTTGGGGATCATATTTTCACCGTTTTTCGGTCATCCGTGTAAACGAAGTTATTTCCGAAACGTTATTTGGCTATCTCATCAAACGGCGGGGTAGCTAGATGAAGCGCTTTATCCAGGGAGAGCATCGCACGCAAGGCACGCTGCTCCCCGAACACTTGGATGACTACATCACCGAACACAATCCAGTGCGCGTCGTCGATGTGTTCGTCGACGAACTGGACCTGGTCAAGCTCGGATTTGGTGGCGTCGTTCCAGCGGAAACGGGTAGACCTTCCTATCATCCGGCAATGCTCTTGAAGATTTACATCTACGGCTATCTCAACCGTATCCAATCCAGTCGACGCCTTGAGCGGGAAGCGCAACGCAACGTTGAGCTGATGTGGCTGACAGGTCGATTGGCGCCCGACTTCAAGACCATTTCCGACTTTCGTAAAGACAATGGCAAGGCGATTCGCAATGCGTCTCGCGAGTTTGTGATGCTATGCAAGAAGCTTGACCTGTTCTCCGACGCGCTCGTCACCATCGACGGCAGCAAGTTCAAGGCAGTCAACAACCGTGACCGGAACTTCACCCAAGACAAAATGCAGCGGCGGATGAAGGAGATTGAAACAAGCATCAATCAATATCTCACGGCCCTCGACACCGCCGATCGTCAAGAACCGGAAGTAGCGCAATTGAGAACAGCACGCTTGCAAGACAAGATTGCCGCCCTCAAGAAACAAATGCAGGCACTCAAGGAAATCGAGATCCAGCTCAAGGATGCGCCAGATGGACAGATTTCCCTGACAGACCCCGATTCCCGTTCCATGAAGACGCGCGGAACCGGGATGGTTGGCTACAACGTCCAGACGGCAGTCGATGCGAAACACCACATCATTGTTGAGCATGAAGTCACCAACGTAGGCTCGGACAGAGACCAGTTGTCCTTCATGGCCGAACAAGCACGCACTGCCATTGGGACCGAGAAGCTGACAGCCATTGCAGACCGGGGCTATTTCAAAAGCGAAGAAATTCTGACATGCGACAAAGCCGGCATCACCGTCATTGTTGCCAAGTCCAACACCTCCGGCGGCACTGCAAACGGGCGATTCGGCAAGGACGATTTCATTTACGACGCGCAGAACGATGAGTATCGCTGTCCAGCGGGCCAACGCCTGACTAGGCGCACGACTACCACCGAGCGCGGATTGACCTTCTATCGTTACTGGTATTCAGACTGCAAAAATTGCGCCATCAAGGACAAATGCACGCCAGGCAAAGAGCGACGCGTTACGCGCTGGGAGGACGAGGCCGTACTGGAAGCCATGCAATCGCGCCTGGATCACTCTCCAGATGCAATGCGAATTCGACGCCAAACCGTTGAGCACCCGTTCGGCACGATCAAGTTGTGGATGGGATCGGCGCACTTCCTGACGAAGACTTTGAAACGGGTCAAAACCGAGATGAGTCTCCATGTACTTGCATACAATTTGAAGCGTGTGATGCAGATATTGGGCGTCAGCCGGTTGATGCAAGAGATTCGGGCATGAAGGGCTCTTTTTGCTGCGAAAATGAACGTGGTTTGGAGCGCATTGCAGCGGTTTTAAGACCACCATTCAAAAAATATTTCGTGCCGCAACAGGGAAAACTCGTCAGAATAAACGGCTCAGATGACTTTGATGGCGGTCGTTGAGCACGTTATTGATTGTGCCAACGAATTTTTATGTTTTTACACAGTCTGGGCCAGGAGCGGATGCTATAAAGGCTGGATTTTCGTATTGGAAAATTCTTCAATGATTAAACG
>Ga0302156_10000915_pt1 | contig 27248 bp, 24 predicted proteins | sample I_Bog_N3_2_FD_193503 | JGI IMG/M metagenome (GOLD analysis project Ga0302156, IMG submission 193503) | Peat permafrost microbial communities from Stordalen Mire near Abisko, Sweden - I_Bog_N3_2 | ecosystem: Environmental > Terrestrial > Soil > Wetlands > Peat | place: Sweden: Abisko, Stordalen... | reverse complement strand
GCACTTCCTCTGGAAGCGTATCCAGAGTTGGGTGAATAAACGCGGCAATGGACAACTCACATCCAACCATCAACCCAGCGACGACGATTGCCACAACATTCAGAACTTCCATGTGATTCCTCCAGAACAATTTGCCTTGCAAGCTACTGGTTGGCGCACATCGCTCAAAGCGCATGGATCAACAAAAGGCCGACGACAAGCATTGCCACACATGTCACGCCATGAATCGAGAACGCCGCCGACTTCGACCCACCCGACCGCAGGACGACCGACATGTCGCCAAAAGGGGTGATCGCCAGCACCAGCAGAGCGATTCCTACCGAGCGAGAACCCGTGGTCAGCATCAGGGCCAGCACAACCAGCCCGGATGCGATGTCCCGAACCCCCTTCAGGCGCAGCCACGCACGAGTGTCGGCATCCGCTGCGGGCAGCTTGAGACCGAACGATCCTGTCATACGCTCCGGGGAAAAGAGGTAGAAGCCGCCGACGACGAGGATCGCCACGGCCATAAGAACAGCGAGCGAAAGCAAAATCGAGTTGAGCATGAAAATCTCCGTGTTAGAAAATCTAGCAACGCTATTTATGATGCACGACGATGACCCGCGATGCAAGAGCATTCGCAATTATTTTTATAAATAGTTAGAAGTTCTAGCAGTGCTATACTTTGCGAATGGAGACTACCGCGCCGAACCGCATTGCAGAACGAAAACAACGCGACAGAGAGGCCCGACGGGCACAGATTATCAGTGCCGCAAGGCGAATCGCGGAGCTGGAGGGCTGGCCCAACGTCACCGTTCGACGGCTGTCCGACGAAATCTCATACAGCCAGCCCGTCCTGTATGGTCACTTTGAAAGCCGCGAAGGCATCCTTGCTGCGGTGGCTATCGAAGGGTTCCAAGAGATTGGTCTGGCCCTGGAGAAGGCACGCAAACGGGCCAAGCCAGGGAAGATCGTCGAAGCCGTCGCAACCGCCTATCTGGAGTTCGCCACGTCCTCACCGGCACTCTACGAGGCGATGTTTTCGCTCAGTCTCAGCATTCCCTTCGCTGACGCGCACACACCTCCGGAGCTCCGGTTCGCGTTCGCACAACTCATGGAGCTGTTTCAAGGACAGGGCTCGAAGCCGGAGGTCTTGACGGAACTCTTCTGGGCAGGCCTCCACGGAATCGCCGACCTCACAAGAACCAAGCGATTTCCACCCAGCCGTCAGAAAGAGCGCGTGAAAATGTTCGTCGAGCTCTTCACTTTTCCAAGTTGAAGCGGAACAAGTGCTGAAAGTGCCACTACTGTTAGAGGAGAGCCCTCGTCTTTGCACCAGTCCGGCGACGGGATTCCTCAGAATTGCGCTTTTGGCTTTACGCAAAATCGCCAATGCGCTCACCGAACCGAAAATCGAGCGGTTCCCCCGGGTTTCACCCGGGGCTATCTTCGATCGTCCCTCCGGGACTAAAAAACGATTGTTGCGGCCAGATGACCGGCTATTCGGACAGAACTCGGCAAAATGGGGGTTCTGTCCGGATTGCCAACCAACCGGACAGAACTCCAGACGAATCGGATATGCGCAAAGGTGGTCTTGCCGGTCAATTGATTTTCAGCGATGCACTCCCAGCCGAAATCATGCGCGCCGGATGAGCCACACAACCAGCACGATCACAATGATTGTTCCTACCAAACCCAAACCTAACATATCGCCCCCTAACGGATACAAAGGGCATCAAGGTTACCCATGCAGGTAAGGTAGGCCTGATTCCGGCTGTCGTCTGATCAAAACCAGCCTCGATCGCGGATCATCGAAATGGGATCTGTGATCGCGCGCTCCAACTTCTTGTCCCCGCATTACAGGCCAACCGGCAGTTCCTACTTGAGCAACATTCGCACACGCCTTTGGCGCGGATGATGCTGATCATCTCCTCAGATGTGCCGAGGGCAGAATCGATTCCGGCTGTCTCAAGAGCTCCACTCCGGCGATGACGAGCCAGATGGCGTGAGCGAGGACGACGATGGCCATGCCGTGGACGTTGAGGCGGAGATGTCCGACCGCGATGAGGACGATGAGCAGGGGCGCGATCACGCAGCCGTAGATGGAGACGCCGCGACCGAGGCCTCCGTTGCGCAGGGCCGCGATGGACCACAACAGGATGGCGAGCGATGCCGCGATGGAGTAAATGCGCGCGAAGGCTTGATTGAACTGGAAGACCGCATCGATGACCAGAGTCCACTGGGGCGCATTGGCCGCGGTGTCGCGGACCATGTGGCGCATGATGCCGGGAATGACGAATCCGCTGACTGAAGTGGCAACCATCAGGGCGACCGCGGCGAAGGCGTAGGTGGCGAGAGCGATCAGGGCGAGGCGGTCCGGGTTGCCGGGAGCTTCGCGCGAGGCCAGGCGGCGGGTGAGGCCGAGGGCTCCGAGAAACAGAAGCAGGAAGCTGACCAGCGCGATGGAGTGAGCGATGCCTGACATCGTCGCCAGGTGCTCAACCTGGTCCGGGGCGAGCGCGCCGCCGGCAGTGGGGTGAATGGCCATGGTTACGATGCCGCCGAGAGAGCCGGCGATGAATGCGAGTCCGGACTTACGATCGTCTGTCATGTGAGGTACTGTAGAGGGAAATGCGCGGCGTTTGGGAAGAGATTTGGCCCAACGCGGCGATACCGAACAAAGGGACCTGCAATGTCCGGCAACGAGACCAAGACCGCGGCAGTGAAGCCGGACAGGCGAGTGATCCGGACGCGCGACACGCTGGGCGATGCCCTGGTGGAACTGATCCGCGAAAAGCCCTTTGACGAAATCACGGTGCGGCAGATCCTGGATCGCGCGGGAGTTGGCCGGTCAACGTTCTACACGCACTATCGCGACAAGGAAGACCTGTTCCTGAGCGATGTGGAGGACTTTTTTGCGCTGTTCTCGACGGCGCTGACCCGGAATGGAGCGGACCTGCGGCGGCTGGTTCCGGTAGCTGAGTTCTGCGCGCATATCGCGGACATGCGCGACTTCATCGCGGCGCTGCACGCCTCGGGCAAGATGGACGATGTGTTCAAACTGGGGCGGGGATTCTTTGCGCGTTCGATCGAGGAGCGGCTTCGTCTGGCGGGCGTCGCCGGAGATCCGGCGCGGCTCGCGGCACAGGCACATGCGCTGGCGGGGAGCCTGTTCGCGCTGATCGATTGGTGGATCGACCACGGGATGAAGACCGATCCGAAGGAGATCGACGCTGTGTTTCACCGTATGGCCTGGAACGGGATTTCAGGCGGCGCCCTGCCGGGCAGCAATCCAGAGAAGAAATGAACGCGAAAGATGGCATGGCGCAAGGCGTCCTATCCGGATGTCTTTGCAAGACCGCGTTGCTCACGGTGTGTTGAGGATGAGGGCGACGCGGCCGGCGATGAGGTCGCTGGGGGCTTCGCCGGGGTCGAGTTCGATGAGGTCGACGGGGAAGTTGATGTTGTGGGGGCGCAGGACCAGGCGGTTGGCGAGGAAGTCGACATAGCGCAGGGTGAGGTGGGCTCCGTGGCGGACGGCGTAGAGGGTAGCCTTGTTGGGGCGGTAGGGCATCAGCGAGGTGTAGTGGCGATCGAGCAGTACGGTTGCATCGGGCAGAAGAAGCGGTTCCATCGGCAGGGCGTCGGCAGAGGAGATGCGCACGGCGACAAAGCGCTGCCAGGCACGGCGGGGTGCGGAGGTGCGCGGACGCAGCGATTCCAGGAGACCGGCAGGCGCCTGGAGCATGGAGTGGACGGCGGAGGGCCGGACGTAGGGCTCAAAGAGCGCCACGGCGTGGGTGACGATGGGGACGGAACTCGATTCGCGGCCGGCCGGGAGGGTTCCGGACTGCTGGAGGGCGGGCAGGAGGTCGGCGGCGGCCATGTGCTGGGCGGCGAGGACGCGGTCAAGCGATTCGAGGGAGAGTTGGCGCTTGCTGCGGAGGAAGTTGGAGAGATGGGACTGGCCCAGTCCGGTTTGGCGCGCCAGAAGGGACACGCTGACCGAGCCTCGTTGAATCCTGCGCAGCAGTTCAAGGCGCAGCCGCTCATGCATTTGTCGAAAGTTCATCTGTGGAAAATCCGCCGCCAGCCATGGCGCAGCAAGCTCGCCGATTTCTCCATGCAATACGATCTGGGCTGATTCGCCTTCATTGTCAACGCTTTATCCCGGAATGGAAAGCGCAGGGGTGGAAAACCGCCTGGGTGCATTGACTCAGGAGAACAGTGTTTCTAGATTGGGTTTACTTCATCTCGTGCTGGCTTGTGGGAATCTTGTTGAACGCGCTTCATTGCCGCAAGGCTGAGCGGGGCGGAAAACCCGCCATGCTCAGCGGCCAATGAACGCTGACCGGGGGACTTGGAGCGGAACCAGAGTAAACGTCTGTGTTGCTGACAGTGTGCGAGGCGGCTTTTACTTCAGGAAAAAGCCACTTGGCATAGTGCTTCCGAAGCACGGCTACCCTGGTTTCGCTGTACGGTCCAATGCGGTTATCCCACCTCCGCCGGAAGACGTCAAGCAGAGACGTCGAGGGCAGGACAGCCGGGATTATTCCAGGATCTGCGCGCTATGAGCATGACAAAAAACGAGAGAGCACAGCCGGCAATCCCTCATCAGGCCGCAAGAAGCCTGAGTTGCCGAGGCTGGTTCTCTTCACCCCGCGGAAAAACGAAAAAAGAGGAAATCCGTCGGGAGAAGCTGCGAACACGGAGATGCAGTCATGGAATTGCGCGTGCAGTTGAAAGTTTGCGAGGGGTGCGGATGTCTTTGGTACCGCACTCAAACACAGGCGAGTGTGTACTGTCTCGGTTGTGAGACGAAACTGAAAGACTTTCCAACGTCGGAAACCCGGAAGCGTCCTGGGCGGCCTGTCCGCAAGACGCTGGTGCGGGTTTGGGCGGTGGCTGAGACAACGGGGGGTGTGCAATGAGCGCAGCACTCCAGTTGCCGATGGTATGGGGAACAGGCGGCGCGCAGGCGGCCTGGCAGGAATTCAGAAAGAGGGAAGAGCCGGAACCGGCAGCCAAGCCGGAAACACGAGCGGTGGCGAAGGCGCCGGCAGCACAGCCGGTGGTGAGCCTGGGGTTCTACAGAAAGCACACAGAGAAGATGCTGCGGCGCTATTTGTATGCCTCGATGCAGGTGGGCAGGTCGCCTTCGATTTTGGGCGATCCGGTGGGGCGGGGTTGGGTTTCAAGCCGGCCGGTGAAGACGTTTGAGGACGCGGTGATTTTTGTTCTCGACGTGGAGGGCTGCCTGAACCAACTGGGCTCGCTGGACCGGCAACTGCTGAGCCGGATCGTGCTGCAGGAGTACACCCAGGCAGAGACGGCGACTCTGCTGGGAATGAGCGTAAGAGCCATCTGTTACAAATTCCCGCAGGCGTTGGACCGGTTGACAGAGAAGCTGCTGGAGACCGGATTGCTGGTAATACCGGATTAATCTGGAGTGAACGAAGAGGCAACAGGCAGAGGGGAGCGGCCTCGGCGCTCCCCTTTTGGCGTGGGATTCGAATGGAGAGGTTGGACCAGTTTTCAGAAAAATCGGGCAGGATGGAGGCAGGAATCCTATATGGGTGACTGGCACAAAAGCGCCGTGCGCCATTCTTGCGACTTTTTCCGTCGCAAGGGTGGGATGCAACCAAGCTCACCCAAAACTACCAATCCCTCTAGATCTAGAACAACACACACATCGGCGTGGCCGCGGCAACGCTTTTTCCTTCCTTACCCAGCTCCCCGGTCTCCGGATTCCGCGCAAACACGCTCAGATTATTCGACACCTGGTTGGCCACCACCATCCAGCGCTCCGTCGGGTCCAGCGTAAAGTTGCGCGGAGTCTTGCCGCCGCAGTCAAACCGCCCGCCCGGCGTCAGGCTGCCCGTCTTCCAGTCGGCCCGGTAAAGATAGAGCGCGTTGTCGCCGCGGTTGGCAAAGTAGACCGTCTTACCGTCCTTTGAAATCACTGTGTCGCAGGCCGAAGTATCGCCTGTGTAGCCCGCCGGTAGCAGGTGGATCGTCGTCACCAGCGTCAGCGCGCCATCCGCCTTGTGCCACTCCAGCACGTCCACCGTGGAAGCCATTTCATTGATGGAGTAGGCCGTATGTCCGTTGGGATGAAAGTGCAGCGTCCGCGGCCCGGCGCCCGGCGCGGAGTGATACGTCCCCGCCGGCGTGAGCTCGGCGGTGGCCGCGTTCAGCTTGTAGATGTGAATCGAATCCCCGCCCAGGTCGTTGATATACGCAAACCGGTTGTCGGGCGAGAAGGACGCAAAGTGCGCATGCGCAGCCTCCTGCCTGTCCGCGTCTGGCCCATGCGCCCTGTAGTGCTCGCTCCAGACTAGAGAGCTCAGCTTGCCATCGGTCACCAGCAAGCTGGCCGCGCTGCCGCCGCCGTAGTCCGCCGCCAGCAGCACGCGGCCTGTGTGATCCAGCGCCACATGGCACGTCCCCTTGCTGGCCGAGTTCTGCGCCGAAAGCTGCGTCAGCTTGCCGTGGTGAACGCCAAAGCTGGCCACCGCGCCCGTGGGCTTGCCATTGAAGCTGTCGAGCTCCGCAGCGGCATAAATAAACTCCCGCCCCGGCGAATAAGTAATCCAATCGACAGTTGAAAGATTGGCCGCAACCCCAGCCGGAGTGATCTCACCCGTCGAAGCATCCCAGTCAAAAGCCAAAATCCCATCCGCCCCACCCGAGCCAACAAAGACGCGCGAGCGGGTTTTCTGCGGAGCACCAGCAACAAGGTGAGGAGCAGCGGTGGCGGCGAGCGTAGCAGCGGAAGCGGAGACAAGAAACGAGCGGCGAGAAAGTGTTTTCATAGCAGAACGATTGTCACCGATAAACCCAACCCCGCGCCAGCACCAGCGGTGCGGCAGCCACCTGCGGTGGGGCAGACGGCGCTTGCGCGCCAAGAACGCAGACATTGTAACGTCCGGATAGGCGACATCCAGAAACTCTCGACTCAACAGGAGCTGTCATCCTGAGCAACTGACTCGCGAACGCGAGTTACGGCTGCAATGACCGCTTCTCAAGGCTTCATCGCAAAAAAAGGCCTGTCATCCTGAGCGAACGGGGCCCCAGGCGTTCTTCAGCCTGGGGGTGGTGAGTCGAAGGATCTGCGGTTGCTTTTGAGACGCATGCGGTGGGAATGCTTCACTTCCGGCTTGGCGACGATACGCCCAGAACAATTCGACCGCGCTACATGGATATAATTGTCGGGACTTCCAGGAATCCGAAAGATGCGCTCAATCTTAGTCCAACTCAGTCAATACAGGGTCTGTCGTCGCGCCGATGTCGCACTGCTCTTTTTAGCCTTGATTGGCCTCGCATCCTCATGCCAAAGGAATGACGCGGCAGGTGGCGAGTTTCGTGCCGCAGCAGCAAACGGCAACCTGGCCAAGGTCCAATCGTTGCTCAAAGACCATCCCGATCTGGCTTTTAGCCATAACAACATCGACGCAACGGCTTTGCACTGGGCCTCGGCGAATGGCCATGAAGATGTGGCGCGGTGCCTGCTCGCCAACAACGCAAATATCAATGCCAGGACCAAGGATGGCCAGACGCCTTTGCACTGGGCAGCTTGGAATGGCCACAAAGACGTGGCGAAGTTGTTGTTGGCCAACAAGGCCGATGTAAATGCCAGAGACAATTACGGCAATACGCCCCTGCGTTCGGCGATCGTCAATGACCACAAAGACGTGGCAGAGTTACTGTTGGCCAACGGGGCTGACGTTAATGCTAAATCCCACAAGGGAACGTCGCCGTGGCAATGGCTGTCGCGGTGGCTTCTGCCCGATAAGTTTGGCGTCGATGCCCAGACAGCTAGAGGATGGACACCGTTGCACGACGCGTCGTATAGGGGCTACAACGATGTGGCGGAGTTGTTGCTGTTGAAAAAAGCCGACGTCAATGCCAAAGACGACACGGGATGGACGCCTTTAAACATGGCCGCATTTTACGATCACAAGGACGTGGTGGTGTTACTGCTGGCCAACAAAGCCGACGTGAATGCCAAGAACGACAATGGTGCGGCGCCTCTGTATCTGGCTGCCGATAAAGGCGAGAAAGACTTAGTTGAGTTGCTGTTGGCCAACAACGCCGATGTTAATGCCAAGGATATGCACGGCTATACACCGTTGCACTGTGCGGCCTATAAGGGCTTCAAGGACATCGTCGAATTGCTGATAGCCAACAAGGCCGATATTAATGCCAATAACAACTATGGCGAGACTCCCTTGCACTGGACTGCGGTTAGTGGGCATGAGGACGTGGCGGAGTTGCTGCTTGCCAGCGGGGCCAACGTCAACGCCGAGACCGAAAGGGGCGTTACGCCTTTGCACTGGGCGGTATCAAGGGGCCACAAGGATGTGGCGAATTTGCTGCGCCAGCACGGTGGTCACGATTTAGGCTCGGATATCTCAGCACTGGGCCGGGGTTGGACTGGCAATTGACTCAATTACTAATGCGTACCCAAACCTCAATTCTGAGTTTGCAATGGCGGAGCCTCTAGTTACGGTTGAATGACCGCCAAACCGGAAACATCGCACAGGCCCAGCGGCCATCCCCTCCACTAAACTAACTCCAGCACCACGAGAGGCTCCCCCTGTCCCACTTCATCAGCTTCGTTCGCATCCCGGCCCTCGCCATCCGCCAGCATCTCCGGCCTCTGCCCCCGCTCGACCTGCTCGAAGAAGACCGCATCCGCATGCGCGTCTGGCCCAACGACATCGACCTCAACCTGCACCTCAACAACGCCCGCTACCTCAGCCAAATGGACTACGCCCGCACCCACCTCCTCGCCCGCACCGGCATCCTCACCCACATCGTCCGCAAGCGCTGGCAGCCGCTCGTCGGCGCCGTCTGGATCACCTACCGCCGCTCACTGCCGCTCTTCGCCGCCTTCACCCTCGCCTCCCGCCTGGTCTGCTGGGACGAGCGCTGGTTCTACATCGAACAAACCTTCACCGGCACGGAAGGCCTGGCGGCAATCGGCTGGGTCAAAGGCGCCCTGCTCGACAAGAGCGGCATCGTCGCCCCGCAGAAAGTCATTGAGAGCATCGCGCCCGGCGCGGTCAGCCCGCCCATGCCCGAATCCATCGCCACCTGGAACGAGCTGACCCGCGAAAAACTCGCCGCCGGATAATCGTGAGGGCGGTAGGCCGTGAGGTTGCCATCGATTAACCGACCCGCAGCCGGTAAAGCTGTGCCCCATCCATCGAGCATCCTTTCGCTCGATGGGTGGGAGGCCACAAAGGACAGCCCGCACCACAATCACCGGTTCAACGAGAAAACCACATTCACCGTCGTCTCCACTTCCACCGGCTGATCGTTGAGCAGGTACGGCTTGTACTGCCAGGTCTTCACCGCGTCCAGCGCCGCCTGTTGCAAAATCGGCGGCCCGCTCACCACGCGCAGATTCTCAATCGTGCCCGTCTTCGAAATGGTGGCCTGCAGCACCACCGTTCCTTCCTGCCGAATGGCGATGCCGATCGACGGATACACCGGAATTGTCTTGCGAAGAATCATCCCCTCCACCATCCTGGAAGGAAGCCGCACTGGCCCCTTTGGCAGCAGCACCACAACCGGCGTGCCACGCTGATGGGAAGACCCAATGCCAATCCCGCCCGGAACGGTGGGCCCCTGATCGAAACTGACGTTGTCGCCGTTGGTGAAAATGGGAGCGGGGTCACCCCCCGTGTCGATGTGGTTGGGGACCAAGCGCGGAGGCATCAGCGATATGGACGTGAAGTTGTTCGCACCCTGCGAAGCATGTGCCGGCTGTTGCGGAGTCGGCTCGTCCGGCGCAGACGGCGGCTGCGGCGCTTCAATCGGCATCGGCCCGGTCTTGAACGGCAAAGCCGCTGGATGGATCAGCGGAATCAGGATCAACGCCATCACGATGGAACCGTTGAAGGTGAACGCCGCCATCATCCATTCGCGGCTGCGGGTCCGGATTCTGCCTGCGGATTCAAAAACGGAGTCTTCAAACATGGCCTGCCTCCCAGAGAAAGTTCAGCCGCGCCGGCCGGGAAGCAGAGTGCTTTTCAAAAGCGCAGGGGGGCGGGCCGCTCTGCGCGCTCCATCACGCGCGGAGAGCGGTGTTCAAGGCCCTCTACCACCCCAACGACGAAGACCTGTCGTTGGGGGCCCCGGCACTTCGCTTATCCCAATCGGAACCACTGTGCTATCTGTAGACACCGCGTACGCAAGAACTGTTCCCGGCAAATATTGCGACTCAACAATTCACGACAAAGCAACGGATGTCATCCTGAGCGAAAGGGGCCCCAGGCGCTCTTCAGCCTGGGGGTGGTGAGTCGAAGGATCTGCGGTTGCTCTTTTGAGCGTTTCACGGCACAAGGACACCAATTTGAAACACCCGCTCCGTGGGTTACACTCCATTCATTCACAACGGTTCACGTTGGAGCATGCATGAAACTGTTTTGCTTGTTTTTTGTTGTTGCAGCCGCACTCGCAAATTCAAAGGCCGTGGCCCAGCAGAAAGACGCTGAAGCTGCGCCCACGCAGCCGGATCCAGCCGCCACCCTTGCCTACATTCACGGCGCATGGGACACGCTCACCCGCTCCATGACCGACTGCCACTCCATGGTGGACATCAAGATCGCCGCCAACTCGGTGCTCTATCTGCCGGCGGAGATGCAGTCAACGCCGGAGTTGGCCGCAATGGAGCAAAAATGCAATGTGCGCGTGGTTGCGTTGCCCCGTCGCATTGAAAAACTCGCCGACGTGCGACCCGAAGAGTTGCGCACGCCCGGCCTGCTCTATCTGCCGAATCCATACGTCGTTCCCGGCGGCCGTTTCAATGAAATGTACGGATGGGATAGTTACTTCATTGTTATCGGACTTGAAGCCGATCACCGCGCCCCGCTGGCCAAAGGAATGGTGGATAACTTCCTGTTTGAGATCGAGCATTATGGCGCTGTTCTTAATGCGAATCGGACTTACTATCTCACCCGCTCACAGCCGCCGTTTCTCACATCGATGATACGCGCGGTCTATGAGAATCCAGCCAGCTTTCCCGCCACTCCCGCAGGCCGTCTTGAAGCCCGCGCCTGGCTCGCCCGCGCCTATACGCTGGCCCAGAAAGACTACTCCACCTGGACCCGTCCCGAGCACAAGGCAGGCATGACCGGCCTGGCGCGCTACTTCGATTACGGCAGCGGACCGGTGCCGGAGATGGCCGACGACAGCACCTACTATCCCGACGTCATCCGCTGGCTCATTGCCCACCCAAAACAAGGCGGCGATGGCTATCTGGTGAAAGGCTCCGAGCATCCCGATGCAGCGGAAGCTGCGCGCTTGAAGCTGGCCAGTTGCGATGTCCAGGCCAGCGTGGTCTGCATGAGGGCGTGGGCCGCGGGTTACCGGCTCAGCCGCGACTTCTATCTCGGCGACCGCGCCATGCGCGAGTCCGGCTTCGATCCCAGCTTCCGCTTCGGCCCCTTCGACGGCGGGACGCATCACTACGCGCCGGTGTGCCTCAACAGCCTGCTCTACCGCTATGAGCGCGACCTGGAACACTTCGCCTACCTGCTCGCCAATCCCGAAGACGCCACCCGCTGGGATCATCGCGCCAAGGCCCGCGCCGGCGCCATGCAGCGCTATCTATGGCGGCCCAAAGAGGGCGTCTTTGCCGACTGGGACTTTGTCCACGCCAAAGCTTCGAGTTATGCCTATGTCACATCGCTCTATCCGTTGTGGGCCGGGGTCGCCCTGCGCGAACAGGCCAGCGAAATGGAAGGCAAGCTCAACCTATTCGAGCGACCCGGCGGCCTATCCATGAGTAACTTCAACTCCGGCATGCAATGGGACGAGCCGTATGGCTGGGCGCCCGCCAACTGGATCGCCGTCGCCGGCCTCGAAGCTACCGGCTATCACGCCGACGCCGCGCGCATTGCCCAGCATTTCGGTGCCACCGTGGACACAGGTTTCGCGCACGACGGCACCATCCGCGAAAAATACAACGTGGTCTCGGGCAACGCCAACGTGCAGGTGAGCGCCGGGTACAAAGTCAACGTGATCGGCTTCGGATGGACCAACGCGGTGTATCTCAAGATGAAAGAAGTTGCGGAGAAGCCAGTGCCCGTCGCCGCCCCGTAGATCACTTCAACCACTGACCGTCTATTCGATGTAACCTTTCCTCGTCCCGCCTCGTAAGCAGGTACAGAAGGGAAAGGGCGGATGCGGAATGAATCGAGTGACGTCCTGAACGAGTTTCGAAGCGGCGATCCGGCCGCGTTCGAAACGCTCTTCCGCCTGCATCGGCACGCGGTGTGCGGCTGGCTGCTGCGCATTGTGCGCAATCACGCGGCTGCCGAGGACTTGACCATTGAAACCTTCTGGCGCATCCACCAGTCCCACGCGCGCTTCGACCCCGCGCAGGGATTTGAGGGCTGGGCTCGCCGCATCGCTACACGCGCCGCGCTCGATTGGCTGCGCACACGGCGGACGGAGTGCGAGTTGCCGGCCGATCTCGCCGCCGCGGCAACCGCCGATCCGGCTATCCGCGCGGAGATTCGCCGGAAGATCGCGCTGGCCTTCTCGCGGCTGCCGCCCAAACTGCGCATTGCCGCCACGCTCGCGGTGATTGAGGAGCTGCCCGGCAAGGAAGTTGCCGAGGCGCTGGGCATCTCCATCGCCGCTCAAAAACTGCGCGTCTTTCGCGCGCTTCGATTGTTGAGAAAGGACCTGGAAAAACAGGGGATCACACCATGAATGAACAAGAACAAGATCGCATGAAGCAGCTATTGAAGCAATCGATGCCGCCAATCGACAGGGACGCCGCACAGGAACGCGACCTCTGGCCCGCAATGCTGCTCCGCATGAATGCCAAATCCGCAGCCTCGCCCCAATCGCTTCCCATCTGGTTCGACTGGGCCGTGCTTGCAGGCCTCATCGCAGTCATCGCCGTGTTCCCATCGTCGATCCCTCTGCTTCTTTACTACCTTTGAACCGGCTCGCGTTCGCGCAGGCCGCGCACTCCGCCTGACGCACCTCACCTGACGCATTTCAACTGAAAGGAGAACGTCATGAAACCGCATCCTTATCTGCGCGCCTACCTCGCGGGAATCTTCATTCCTACGCTTGTGCTTCCCATCCTGCTCACCGTGTTCATCGTCGCCCGCATCGTGGTTAAAATCCCCACGCCCATCGAACAGGTCATGATCTTTCCCATGGCCGTTGTCCCCTCGCTCTTTGGCCTGTGGAATATGCTCTGGCAGGCGTCGCACGTGCGCACCGGAGCGCCCATCGGGCTGCATGGCGCCGTATTGCCGCTGCTGATGGCGCCCATTGGCGCGCTTGTGGCCACGCAGTTGGGTGTTCTGCAATTCGCCGCGCACGGCCTCGTCTGGTTCCAGGCCTGCAGCATTCCCTACGCATGGGTCGCGCCCGGCTTTCTCGTCGCAATGGCAGCGTATTACCTGGTGTGGAAGTACATCGTCGGCACGCTGAACCAGGTGCTCGGCATCGCCTGATATGCAGCCCGAGCGGCTGTGACGCCTGCGAAAGTGTCCCAGCCGCGCTCCATGCACATCCACTGCGCCGCTAGCCTGCTTGCATGAGAAAGCTTCTTGTCGTCCTCTTCATCGTCGCATCGCTCGCGGCGGCCTCATCGTCAACCGCGCAAACATTGGATTGGGAGACCATCCAGCAGATCCATCCCACTACTCCCATCACCGTCGTCGCGCAGAAGCAATTCCACTGCAACTTTGAAGCAGCCAACACCGACAAGCTTTTCTGCCTCGTGGTTCCAACCAACCTGCTTCCATTCGTGAACATAAAACCTTCTGAACTCGTGTTTGATCGCGCCGACGTTCGCGAAGTGCGCCTTGCGCCTGATGACTGGTCGAAGGGATACCTTGATCTAATTCTGGGCGCAGGAGGAGGCGGTGGTTGGGATGCCAATCATCAGCCCACTGGCTTCGGCGGGGTCAAACTTGGCGGAGCACTCGCTCTCGATCTGCAATACGATCGCATCCAGGGCCACAACGGATTCTCCACCGCAGGCTCAGCAGTAATTCCGATGTTCAGAATCCCATCTCCAAAGCTGAATCAGGACAAGATGTTCCTCAGAACTTATGCCGAGCCGGGAATCGGCTACCGCGCAGGAGGCGGCACATTCGGCTTCTACTCCAGCGCAAAGGTGCTCTTTGTTTTGTTCTCGGTTCCCAAGTGGGCCGAATCTTCGCCCTATGTTGAGTTCGAGCGCCGCTTCCCCTTCAACTCACCGCTCCAGGGCGACAACCGACTGACGATTGGGGTGATGCTCGCAGTTTGCCAGCACTGCGGAGTCGAGTAACCTGCGTTACGCACCCGGCGAGAAGAAATCGTCAAGCCCGGCGCGGTGCGCATGCGCTTCCATCGCCGCCTGGATCTCCAGCGCCAGGGCCAGCGCGTTGCGTCCCTGGCGCGCCGTCACGCGCGGCTGTTGCCGACTCCGCACCGCATCAAGAAACGACTGAATCTCCAGCCGCAGCGGCTCGCCGGGCGTAACCTCCGGCTTTGAAAAACTCAAGCCCGCCTTCGACGCTTCGGGGCTCACAAGCTGCGCAATCACCGCCGGATCGATCTTGGCCATCGCCGCAAACTGCGCAATCATTGCCGGATCAATCTTCTTCAAGTCGATCTTTCCCGACGCAATGCCCTCCGCAATTCCCGGCGGAAGCAGCGCGGCAACATGCGGCGGCAACGCCGCAATCAAGTCGGCTGGCGAAGCCTTGGCCGCGCCTCCGTCCACGCGAATCACCAGCAAATCCTGGCGCGCATAATCGATGGACACATACTGGCGAGGCTCAAAGAAGCGCAGCTTGCGCACCCGCTCCGTCGACACGCGCGAGGCCGTGAAATTCGCCACGCAGCCCGATTCAAACTCCACGCGCACGTTGGCGATGTCCACCTTCGGCGAAAGAATCGGCAGGCCCACCGCCCGCACCTCGCGCACCGCGGAATTCGCAAACGTGAGCACGATGTCCAGGTCGTGAATCATCAGGTCCAGCACCACGTCCACATCCAGCGAGCGAGGCGTGAAGATGGAAAGCCGGTGCGCCTCAAAGAACATCGGCCGCCGCAGTTGCGGCTGAATGGCGAGCACCGCCGGATTGAACCGTTCCAGATGACCGGGCTGCAAGATGCGCTTGCCCTTGTCCGCAATCGCAATCAGATCGTCGGCCTCGGCCAGGGTTGCGGCCAGCGGCTTCTCCACCAGCAGATCAAGCCCCGCGTCCAGCAGAGCAGCAGCCACCGCATGGTGATGAACCGTGGGAACCGCGACCGTGGCCGCATTCAGCTTGAGATCGGCGGCAAGCAGTTCATCCACCGATGCAAAGACAGGAATCGCATACTGCGCCGCGGCTTCGGCGGCGCGCGCAGCATCCGGCTCAACGGCTGCCGCCAACGCAACCCCCTGGCCGGCGGTTTCCAGTTCGCGGTAGACACGGAGGTGATTGCGGCCAAAGGCGCCTGCCCCGGCAACAGCGACACGCAGAATGGATTCGCCGGCTATGCCCCAGCCCCTTTGCCTTCCACTGCCTGCAAACACCGGCCGTAGAGCTCAAGCAGTTGCGTCACATGCTCGTCCGGCTTGGGTGTGGCCGAGCCGCTGAATCCCGTGGAGGGCACCGTTGCGCGGCCCACGCCTGTGGTTCCGGCCACAAACTTCAGCAGATCGAGAGCGATATCTTCATTGCGGCGGGCGCCAAGGCCCGCACTGGTAATAGCTTCCATTGGGAAAAGTCTCCAACAGGGATGCTAGCAGAAACAGCACGGAGCCAGACTCAGAGAGCGGTACGCACCCAGGGCAATCGCATTTGAACCTTCATGGCAAGCAAACGTCTCAGGCTGCCGTACAGACTCCATCGAAGGTGCTTTGTAACAGGGCCTGACTTCAGTCGGGCCGCAAAACGCTCCCAAAAAGAATCTGGGCTTTAGCCCCTGCCGCATTTCGAGCCGCCTGTCGTCTCCTTATCCACCTTTCCCATCGCGCGCAAGCGCTTTTCTTCCAAATTTCAACCCAAGCTTTTTCAAACGCGATTGCCCTGGGTACGCACCGCTCCGTTGCCGAATCGCTGTTCAATTGCGAACACGTTCTTTCGATACCGGACAGATGCCGCCGGGCAGGCGAATCCACAGAAGCGTGAACCCGTTTGAGAATAGGTAACTTACGCGCAAAAACGAAATGGCTACCGGAATGCTCCGAGGACAGTACATATTGGTCCGTGTGGAGGCTCTCATGCAGCGATTTTTCTACGATTTTCGCTTTGCCGTTCGACAACTGCGCAAGACTCCGGGACTGGCGCTGCTGGCCATTGTGACGCTGGCCCTCGGCGTGGGCGCAAACACGGCCATCTTCACCGTGATTGAGAGCGTGCTGCTGCGCCCGCTGCCCTACCTTCACGCCGACCGCCTGGTCTACATCTCGCCCGCAAGCGACAAGCCGGGCCTGGGAGCGATTTCCTGGCTCAACTATCGCGATATTCGCGCCCAATCGAAGCTGCTCAACGATGCAGTCGGCTACTCGGAAGACGGCAGCGTGATCGAGAGCCAGGATGGCTCGCTCAGTGTGGCTGCCCCGCGCGTCACCACCAACCTCTTTTCCATGCTCGGCGCGCGGCCGCTGCTCGGCCGCACGTTCATCGATTCAGAAGGGCTGCCCGACGGACCGAAGGTCGTGCTGCTGTCAGAGAGCTTGTGGCGCGGAAGCTTTCACGCCGATCCGGCCATTGTGGGGCAAGCCGTGAAAATCGGCGGCGAATTCCATACCGTTGTGGGCGTCATGCCGGCTGCCTTCCATTTTCCCGAGACCATGGGCGCGGACATGCGCAAGGGACTCTGGCTCCCCTTGCAGCCAACGGCTGAAATGCTGAATAGCCGCGGGTATGACTTCTTTGATATGGTGGCCGACCTGCGTCCCGGCGTGACCCTCGCGCAAGCTCAACAGGAGCTGAACGCGATTGCCGCACACATTCCCAAAACAAGTGACGGCGCCGCCTTTCAATTCCAGACCGGACTCTACCAGGAAGGCCTCACCGGTCCAATACGCCCGGTTCTCTTTGCACTCTTCGGCGCCCTGGCTTTGGTGCTTCTGATCGCATGCGCCAACGTCTCCAATCTGCTGATTGCGCGCTGCCTTGGCCGCCAGCAGGAGTTCGCGGTCCGCGCGGCCCTTGGCGCAACCCGCATGCGCCTCATCCGCCAGATGCTGGCCGAGGGCATGACACTCAGTCTGCTCGGTTGCGGTCTCGGTGTGGCGCTCGCTCAACTGGCCATGGTGGCCGTGAGCAAGCTGCCCGATGGAACCATTCCGCGCCCTGACGCCATCGCGATCCATTGGACCGTCGTGCTCGTCCTTGCAGCCATCGCCATTCTCACCACGGTGCTTTCGTCGCTGCTTCCCGCGCTGCTGGTGGCGCGCGCCAATCCCCAGGCTGCGTTGCAGGCGGCTTCGCGCGGCATCGGTTCCCGCTCAGTCAGCGGCAGATTGAGCGGCGCCCTGGTCGCCGGCGAAGTCGCGCTCTCCACCCTTCTCCTGGTTGGAACCGGCCTGCTCTTCCATACCCTCTGGAATCTCGAACAATCGCGCCTGGGCTTTGAAACCGCGCACCTGAGCAGCTTCACCGCCATGCCTGCCGATGCGGCGGGGTTCTCCGCATTGGCTGTCTCAGAGGACACGGCCCACGCGCCCATCTCCGTGGCCACGCTTGTTTACGAGCCAATCCTCGATCGCATCCGCCAGGTGCCCGGCGTTGAAAGCGCCGCGTTGATCACTTCGCCCCCTTTGTCGGACATGCATCTGGGCACAAGCTTCAACATTGTGGACCAGCCGACGGATCGGGCCAAAAGGCCGCAGAGCACAATCACCGCTGTGAGCGCCGGCTACGCGCAAACCATGGGCACTCCCATTGTGCGCGGGCGCATGATTGGCAACGGCGATGCAGCCACTACTCCCTTCGTCGCAGTCATCAACGAGACGCTCGCAAAGAAGTATTTCCAAGGAAAAGACCCGCTCGGCAAGCAGATCGATCTCGGCGGCAAGCGTACCGGGATGATCAAGCCCTACACCATCGTCGGCGTCCTCGGCGACCAGGTGGAGGACAGCCCCGGCAGTTCAACGTCGCCCATGATCTTCGTGTCTCAACAGCAGATTCCAACCACCTCGCTCTTCTACCAGGCCCTGCTGAAAACACAGGTCTCCTTCGTCGTCAAAACGCGCGGCGACATCCCGGTAGCCGCGGACATGCGCGCACTCTTCCACCAGAACGCTCCCGGATTTGCGCTCGATTCCTTCCAAACCATGCAGGAAGCCGTCGAGAAAAGCACCTTCAGCCAGCGTCTCGGCTTGTATCTTGTCGGCTCGTTCGCCGGCCTCGCCGTGGCCATGGTGTTCGCCGGCCTCTACGGCGTTCTCTCGCAACTGGTGAGCTACCGCCGCCGCGAAATTGGCGTGCGCATGGCGCTCGGCGCAACCCGCACCAGCGTCGCGCAACTCGTTCTTCGCCAGGGATCTGTCCTGGTTGGAGCCGGCCTCGGCGTGGGCCTGATACTGGCCTTCGCCAGCGGACGCCTCGTAAAAAGCTTCCTCTACCAGGTGAAGCCGGTGGACGCATGGACCTACGCCGGTGCGGCTTTGGCGCTCACCCTGATCGGCCTCACCGCCGCAGTTCTTCCCGCCCGCAAAGCCGCCTCCATCCAGCCCATGGAAGCCCTCCGCGAGGATTAGCGATTCACCGAATCAGCTCACTGCGAAGCGCCAGCCGGACCTGACGATTTCCGCTTCTTGCGCTTAGAGGTTAGCCAGCTCAGATCTTGTGTTGTGGTGTTTTTCCATTCACCCTGCTAACCTCTTTTCATGCAGATTACCGTCGACATTCCGGATGAGTTCGCCGCCCAGGTCAAAGCTCGCGGCCTGACTCCAGAGGGCTATGTCCGGAGTTTGATCGATGATGCTGTCCGCACCGCTCCCGCGCCGCTCCCCCCTCCCAAGCCGAAGATGAATTTGGAGGAATTCTTCCGGGCAATGTCCGCATATTCCGACAAGATTCCTCAACTTCCCGATGAAGCCTTCACTCGCGAGAGTTTCTATCAGGACCACCACTGATGGCCCCAGTGCAGGGGTATTTGGTCGACACCAATGTTCTTTTGCGGCTCTCCCGGCTAGATGACCCGCGGCAACAAATCGTCAAAGCCGCTATCAATGAACTGAACAGCCGAGGCGCAGGTTTATACTTCGTGTTACAGAGCATTGCTGAGTTCTGGAACGTCTGCACCCGGCCCACAGAGCGGAACGGCTTCGGCCTCTCCATTACCGAGACCAGCCAATGCGTCGAACAACTGGAACGCGCGATGACGTTCCTGCCCGATACCGGCGGAGTCTATCCTATCTGGCGTCAACTGGTCGTCGAACATAACGTGCGCGGCGTGCAGGTGCATGATGCGCGTCTCGCCGCCATCATGCAGGTTTATGGCCTGACCCACATCCTGACCATGAATCAGCCGGATTTTCTGCGTTTTACCGGCATACAAGCAATCCATCCCCATCAAGTGCTGCCATAATCGCGCTACTCTAGGACCCATGCACACGGCCTACATCGGAATGGGCGCGAACCTGGCCAGCCATGCCGGATCTCCCGACGCGACGCTCGCCGCCGCGGCCGCGCGCCTTGAATCCCTGGGCCGCGTAGTTCGCCGCTCTTCGCTCTACTCCACCGATCCGGTCGGCTTTGCCGCGCAGCCGCGCTTTGTCAATGCGGTTGTAGCCCTGGAAACCGGCCTCGATCCTCATGCCTTGCTGGCCGCCCTTCTCCGCATCGAACAGGACTTCGGCCGCGACCGCGCCTCCAGCTTCCAAAACGGCCCCCGCACCCTCGACCTCGACATTTTGCTCTTCGCCAGCGTCCACCTCACTGAGCCCGGACTGGTGATTCCCCATCCGCGTCTTGCCGACCGGGCCTTTGTCCTCGTCCCGCTCAATGAAATAGCTGGGTCAGTCATTGACCCGGCAAGCGGCGCATCCGTGTCACAATTGCTCCAACGTCTCTACGCAAATGGTGAAAGCACAACCGATGCCGTGGTTCAGGTGCAAAGCGAGGTTTGGCGCCGTGGCGCTGACCGGGATGTTGCTGTCCCCGGCGACCCTCTGCGCACAATCCACTGTGACAATAACCGTTGAAGACTCCCGCGGCGCAACGCTGCCCTCAGCCACCGTCGTGGACCCCGCCGGCAAACTGCTCGGCCGCACCGATGCCGCCGGAAAACTGGCTTTCTCCTGCACCGCCCCCTGCCTTGTGCGCGTAGCTGCCCCGGGCTTCGCCGATCAAACCGCCGAAATCTCCGCCCCCACAACCCTCCGCCTCCAGCCCGCCGCAAATTCCGAACAAGTCACGGTAACCGCGTATCGCGCCCCGCTCGCCTCGCTGGAAAGCCCTGTAGCCACGCGGTTGCTCTCGGAGCAAGCCCTCAGCACCACCGCCGCGCCCACCCTCGACGACCAACTCCGCCAGCTTCCCGGCCTGGAGCTTTTTCGCCGCTCCAGTTCCCTGGTCGCCAACCCCTCCTCGCAGGGAATGAGCCTGCGCGCCCTCGGTTCCACCTCCGCCAGCCGCACCCTCCTGGCAGAAGATGACGTCCCCCTCAACGACGCCTTCGCCGGCACCATCCACTGGCTTGAAACGCCCGAGCTCGCCATCCAGCGCATCGAACTGCTCCGGGGCGGCGCCAGCGACCTCTACGGCTCCAGCGCCATCGGCGGCGTGGTCACCGTGGTCCCCGTGCACCCCACCGCCAATGACGCTGAACTCCGCTCCAGCTACGGCGCGCAGAACACCTACGACGACAGCCTCCAGCTCCAGACCAAACACGGCCCCTTTGGCGCGCTCGCCGCTGGCGGCGTCCTCGGCACCGACGGCTACATCCAGGAGTCGCCCGCGCAGCGCGGCCCCGTCGACATCGACAGCAACGTCCACAGCCAGAACGGCCTGTTGCTGGCCGAGCGCGTCCGCGAGCCGCTCCGGCTCTTTCTGCGCGGCAGCGGCTTCAATGAGGCCCGCAACAACGGCACGCCCTTCCAGACCAACGGAACCCGCCTCTGGCGCTACTCCACCGGCGGCGACTGGCAGGGCCCCCGCAACGCCTCCCTCACTCTGCGCCTCTACGGGTCAACCGACCACTTCCGCCAGACGTTTTCCTCCATCTCCAACCTGCCCACCCCCGCCGAGCCCGCCTGCTCCTACCGCTGCGGTGAAAACCCGTCCAAGTTTTCCCTCACCCCCAACAATGAACTCGGCGCGGCAACCCATTGGAGCCAGCCGCTCGGCGCCGGCCTGCTCCTGGTCGCCGGAGCGGACACCCACGATGTCCGCGTCTGGGATCGCGAACAAAGCTACGGCAGCTCCACCGCCCTCACCAATCTGCACGACCACCAGCGCGACTCCGGCGCATACGCCGAGGGGATGTGGGTCCGCAAAAACTGGACCCTCACTGCCTCCGGCCGCATCGACTGGTTCCAGAACTACGACGGCCAAAAACTCCAATGGCTCGGCGCCGGCTGGACTCCATCCTCCACCCAGCCGCCGCAATTCGATCAGCGCTTCTTCGACCCCCGCATCGGCCTCTCGCGCAAGATCAAAGACCATTGGGCCGTCTCCGCCTCGGCCTTCCGCGCCTTTCGCGCGCCCACGGCCAACGAGCTCTACCGCTCCACGCAGGTCGGCAATCTGCTCACCCTCCCCAACGGCAACCTGTTCAGCGAGCGCGCCACCGGCTGGGAAACCGGCCTGGCCTCTCAATGGCATTGGGGCAGCATCCGCACCAGCTACTTCCTCACCCAGGTCAACCGCCCCATTGACGCGGTCACCACCAACCCCGCCTCATCGCCCATCCTGCTCATGCGCGAAAACCTGGGCCAGATTGAAAGCCGCGGCGTTTCGCTGGATTATGAATTGACTCCGCTCCATTGGCTGGCACTCGACGGCGGCTATCAATACGCCCACGCCACCGTCACCAACGACAGCCAGACCCCGGCCCTCGTCGGGAACTGGATTCCCGAGGTAGCCCGCAACCTGGCCACACTGAACCTGCGGGCCTTCCGCCCAAAACTCGGCACCCTCACCCTTCAGGGCCGCCTCAGCGGCCGTCAGTTCGACGACGACGCCAACGCCTACCTGCTCCACGGCTACTTCCGCCTCGACGTGTACGCCTCCCACGACATCCGCGCCCGCTTCCAGCTCTTCGCCGCCGGAGAAAACCTCTTCAACCGCCAGATCGAAGACTCCAAAACCCCCACCACCACATTAGGCATGCCCAGAGTAGCCCGCGCCGGCTTTCTCCTTCGCTTCGGCCGAACCGGCAAATAAAACTTCGACTAAAAATGAGGGTTGTCATCCTGAGCGGGTGATAGAACTTCTGCATCACATTGTTTTCATTGCACATAACATGCCAATTTTCGGCTGTGTAGGAACTGCGCAGGACAATTGTGCAAATCTCAGCCAATACGGGTTTCTCTGAGCCTCCTGGGCACGAGGAGCATACTGCTTCTCGCGGCGGTGAACACTCGCAGAGATTTCTCTGTCAAGGCCACACGTCTGGCGCGCGTTCATCGAAGCGAAGTGGAGAGCCTTTACAGATAGTGTAGCGGAGAGTATGCGCAACCGGGAGCATTATTCTGAGACGGATCTGCGCAAATCTCGCTGTATAGAGCATCGGCTTTTTAAGCCGGAGGACGATGATAGAGGCTGTGACGAAACTCGAAGCCACCAATCTCGATGGGCAGTCTCTCCTTTTTCGTTGACAACGCCCAAAGGCACCCTTCATTCTGGTGCTAGTTCTTCCCAATTCTTCCCGCAATTTATGGTTTCCCCTGAAACTCTTTCAGAGTTGCTTGCGGTCCTCTACTCGGCCCCCCTGCAGCAACAGCAGTGGCAAAGCTTTCTTGCGCTTCTCTGCCGGCACACGGACGCCCGTTTCGCTGTGCTCATCTGCGCCGACACTCGTTTGGGCCTTTCCATCCGGTCCAAGGCGGGGTCTCCCGAGGTGGAACGGAGCATCATTGTCTATAACGAGCAATATGGCCGCAGCGACCCCTTCCGGACTGCGATCATTCGCACTCCCCGCACTGGGGTTGTTCAGGCAGACGAACTCCTCCCGAATGAAGGTCTCCTGAGAACAGATATGTATCGCGATGTCCTGGTTCCGCTTGGGGCGCGCTACGGAACCATCCTCTTCCTCACCGTCGGCTTGCGTCGCATGGAAGCCATCAGCCTCTGGCGCAATTTTGACGACGGGCCCATGGACGAAGACGGCAATCGCCTCCTCAACTTGGTCTTCCCGCACATACAGAAAGCACTGGAAATCCGCCAGGTGCTTGGTGTGGCGCAGCAGCGCATTGCCGGCGCGGAGGCGATGGTCGATGCCAGCGCCACGCCGACTTTCCTGCTGACATGGCAAGGACGCGTGCTCCATTCGAACCCAGCTGCCGAGTCGCTGCTGCGTGAAGCGGATGGGCTCTTTCTCCAGGACAAGTTCCTGGCAGCAACAGAGCGCGGTTCAAGAGAACCCCTGCGTAACCTGCTCATGAATACCAGGCTGCCTGTTCCCGATGCGTCCGGCACTTTGACACCGGCTGTTCTGGCGCTGGATCGGAGCCCGAACCGCCGACCACTCCAGTTGCTTGCCTCTCCTCTGACGCAGGCCCATCGCACCAAATCCAGAGCCGACCTGGTGCTCCTGGTCACGGACCCCGATAAGCCAGTCAATTTCCCTGATGATGCTTTGCGCACCCTCTTCGGTTTCACACCGGCTCAGGTCGACGTGGCTGTCGGTCTATTAATGGGTTACTCCCTTGAAGAGATCGCCAGTCTTCGCGGCGTCTCCGTGGGAACGGTCCGCAACCAACTCAAGGCCATGTTGAGTAAAACGGGAACCAGCCGCCAGAGTGATCTAATCCGTCTGCTGATGACTCTGCCGCAGGCCGCCAGTACGAACTAATTTGCCGGTTTATCCCATTTGGGACATGCGCATAACGTACGAGCCGACCTAATCTTCAATCTATTCATTTGGATGTCTCTGGCATTTCGAGCGTCAGCTCGAACGCTCGGGCCAACGAGGTGTATCGATGAAGATGCCGAAAATATTTCCAGGACAGTCCATTTCAACCCAACGGTTCCTCACTGCGCCCTCAGAGTTGTGGATGGACACCTTCTCATCGACTCTCGTACTTGGCCTGACTCGGGTCGCATGCTTTGCCGTAGCCATCCTGGGACTCGCAACAGTGGGCTGCGGCAATGGTTCATCGAACCCGGTTCCCTCAATAAGCTCTGCCTCGCCCGCTTCTGCCACCGCGGGTGGGAGCGCCTTTACGCTCACGGTGAATGGAAGCAATTTCGTTTCCGCTTCCACGGTCCATTGGAACGGCAGCAGCCGGTCGACCACATTCGTCAGCGCCTCCCAGCTAACGGCCTCCATTAGCGCTTCCGATATCGCTTCTGCCGGCAGTGCAAAAATTACGGTTGTGAATCCGTCGCCCGGCGGTGGTGCATCGGCGCCACTCGCTTTTACGGTCAACGCGCCCGCGCCCACCGTCAGTATCTCGGTCAACCCCACCTCTCTTACATTGGGCTCCAGCGCGACACTTACATGGTCATCCACAAATGCCACTTCCTGCACTGCGGCAGGAGGATGGAGCGGACCTCAGTCCACCAGCGGGACTCAATCCGTTACTCCCACCGCCGCCGGCACCGTGACCTACAGCCTGACATGCGCCGGGACAGGCGGCAGTGGCAGCGCGTCCGCCACGCTCATTGTCAACACGCCCGCACCCGCCGTCAGCATCTCGGTCAACCCCACCTCTCTTACATTGGGCTCCAGCGCAACAGTTACATGGTCATCCACAAATGCCACTTCTTGCACTGCGGCAGGAGGATGGAGCGGGCCTCAGCCCACCAGCGGGACTCAATCGGTTGCGCCGACCGCCGCCGGCACCGTGACTTACAGCCTGACATGCGCCGGGACAGGCGGCAGTGGCAGCGCGTCCGCCACGCTCACCGTCAACGCGCCCGCACCCACCGTGAGCATCTCAGTCAATCCAACCTCTCTGACATTGGGCTCCAGCGCAACACTTACGTGGTCATCCACAAATGCCACTTCCTGCACTGCGGGTGGCGCGTGGAGCGGAACGCTCGCCACAACGGGCTCTCAGTCAGTCACACCGGCTGCCAGCGGTTCGATCGGCTACGATCTGACCTGTTCCGGCACGGGCGGCAGCAGCGATGCATCCGCCGCGCTGAGCGTGGCTCCCGCCTCTCCCTTGGCAAACTTCACCTCATACGACTATGGCTTTCCCTATGACGCGACTACTCCGGGCCTGACGGCGGCATTGAGTGCAACTCCATCGCAGCTAGTCTGGGTTGGAGGATTTGGCGAACTAACAGGAACCGAGTATTCCCGGAACAATATCGATCCAAACCATCAAAAGATCGTCATCGGATATGTTGATGTCCCGGAAGCAACTGCTCATTGGTCACCCGAGCTTTTCGTGAATGGAACCGTGCCGTCATGGTTCGGAAATCCATTGGGCCTCTACGGAATCTATTCGGTTCAATATTGGAATCCGGCCTGGGAACCCATCATCTTCAAGCAGATCGATAATGTCATTAACCAGGGTTATGACGGGGTGATGCTCGACGTGCTCTATGGGGATGCAGAGTGGTCATCGGGCAACAGTTACAACAATCCCGTTTACGCCAACGCTACTCCCGCAATGGCAACTCTTGTTTCAGACATTCTGGCACACATCAAGAGTAAGAACTTGACAAACTTTTATGTGATTGGCTCAAACCCCACTGGCCTGGTGCTTACATCTCCCTCCTCGTTGAATGGCCTTGATGGAATCCTCTACGACAGCCTGTTCTATAACGGCAACTCGATCGGCGTGTATCAGGGATCGGCACAGACGAACTGGTATGCGCAGAGTTCACCCCTCTACCAGAAGATGGGTCTACCCATTTTCGTCATCGATTATCCTCCGACGGGAGACGTTACAGCCGATCTGCAAACGCTGGAGTATGCGACAAACCAGGGCTGGATGCCAACTATAAGCCCTGACGCCTCTCAGGGAATTACGCCCGGGTCCAGCTTTCTTGCGACTGGGCCCTACATGTTCATGGCTACCTTTTCAAATTCTGCCATTACCGGCTCGACGAACGCCATCAATTTTATCTCGGGGGGCTGGACATCCAGCGCAACCCTGACGGGCGGGAACATGGGAGACTATTTCATCGGCGGCCCCGGGACCAACGCGATCACTGCCGGTTCCGGAGACGATACGATATACGCTCACCCGCAATCATCAATGTACAAGAACAAGATTGCAATCGACGTTTCTTCAACCGTGATCGGGACAGCAACCACGCCGTCCGTTGCAGTTCAATTGAATGGTTCCACCGTAGTTCAGGCCACCCCAATCGCCTCTGCCTATCCAACAAACACGCAGGAGCTGCTGGTCGACACATTGTCTGTATCGTCGATTTCATCTCTGCAAATCACAGTCTCAAATGCCAGCTATACGGACCAGAACAACTACTCCAACCTAGAACTCGATTCAATGACCTACAACGGGAGAACGATACTTCTCTCCGCTGGAACTTATTCGGCTGGCGGTAGTTCAGATGGATTCAGTTACAGCAATAACGGCACCATAGGGTTCAGCGCGGATTCGTTTGCGATGGTGCCGGCCTACCCCTCAGACAACGCTGACGTGATCAACGGAGGTGGCGGCACCAACACTGTCGTCTATCGGGGTCCATCCAGCAACTACACGTTCGCCAAGCAGAGTAACGGCTCTTGGCTGGTGACCTCCGCGTCAACAGCCGAGGGACCTGACACATTAACCAACGTCCAAGTACTTCAGTTTTCTGACAAGCAAGTGACATTGCCTTGATTCCCCAATTCCGCTCACAGTCAGACGCGGCGGATTATTCGGAAACCCGGAAACCCGGGGGAAACCCGGGGACAGACGGGATGTTCCCAGAGGCGGGTGGCCCCGGTTTCACACGGAATCCTATCAAGTTGAAACCCGGGGACAGGCGGGATGTTCCCAGAACCATCGGTCAGCAGCGGAAAGTCGGCAAACCTTCGCTGATCTGTCTCTGCGAAATGGTCGGCCAAGCCAACGCCCCAAACCACGCGGCAAGCCCTATCATTCCCCCCAAAAGAAATCTTCGCCAGTTTTGCCGATCATTACGCGCATTCGGCGCACAATGAATTTA
>Ga0302156_10000908_pt1 | contig 27410 bp, 17 predicted proteins | sample I_Bog_N3_2_FD_193503 | JGI IMG/M metagenome (GOLD analysis project Ga0302156, IMG submission 193503) | Peat permafrost microbial communities from Stordalen Mire near Abisko, Sweden - I_Bog_N3_2 | ecosystem: Environmental > Terrestrial > Soil > Wetlands > Peat | place: Sweden: Abisko, Stordalen... | reverse complement strand
CATTTCCGCGCAAAATGAGTGGTTTCCAACGACCTCCGAAGCGTAATTTGTTTGTTTGAGCTGGTCTTTTTCGCGATTATTGATGTAACGTTATTGTTTTCATATGCGTGGGACGAAAACGGGGGAGGGGTGGGGGTAAATCGCCGTCGGTATGGACCGGTCCTGTGTCTGATCAGAATGTGCTGAGGGCACTGAGGGATTTGTGGTGCTCTGGAGGCCATGAATCGATTGTGCATGTTTCCGCGAATTAAACTGCAAGCTCCGGGGAAAGATTCGAGACTTTTTCCCGGATGGGCGGATTCCCTTGCTGTTCGGCTAAGAGTTCCCGTGATCGGTGCTTGTTTGGAGTGACTTATGCCCCAAGAGTACAGAGGGACCACCACAGCCACGTCGAAGGCGTGCGGGTCTTGATCAACCAGTAACTGCCGGTTGGCCGGTCAACCGCTCCGAATGCGCATCCTACCGGAACACGCGAAGAACGCGTCTGGAGACGCTGCAGATCATCCAAACCACAAAAAAGTAAAGAACGAAATTAATTGCTGAGGCAACCAACAGGCTGAACGCATGCGCATTTCCAGCGATAGCCGCTGAGCCGAGAAGTCCAGGGAATAGAACCGCCGTGATGAAGGACCCTGAATTTCCGACAAAGGAATATGGAAGGTGCCCAAGGCCAATGGACAGCAGAGCTGTAACGATTCCTGCAGCAAGAGCAACGAACAGTGGCCAGCGCGATGGATCCTTCCTGTTCGCATGGGGAACACGATTATCAGCAGATTCTTGGGTCTCAGTTGGCATGGTCGTCTCTCCAAAGATACCCTAATCGTCGCTGCGGGCGAATGGTCGGCAACCCGTCAGTTATATCCAGATTAATATCATCCTCATTAATACTTTACCCATAACTGCCGAGTTGCCGGTAAACCGCTCAGAATTGACGTAACGCACTCCACCAGCTCTGATTGGGCCTAGGGTTCGGTTGCGGATTGGCCATTGGCCACACCCGCTGCTAACGGGATGGTTGGTGCAGCGGCTCCGAGAACTTTGGTAACCGAGTTGCTCCCCTTGTTGGCGATCCAGACATTTCCCGAGATATCAATGGCAATGCCGGCGGGCGCACTGGTTCCGACGGTGTAGCCCGTGTCCGGGGTGACCTGCGTTCCGCCCGAGTTGAAAACCGCGAGAGTGCCGCCCGTGGAGTTGGGGATCCAAACCTGGTTCGAGCCGTCGATAGCCAGGCTGGCGCCACCAGTGAGCGCGTGGCCGGAGATGGGTGTGGTGCCCGTTGGTGCGCCATTGCTGGAGAACTCAGCTATCCTGTCCCCACCAGCATACAGGCTCCAGACATTTCCAGAGCTGTCGATTGCGACACCGATTCCGCCTTCAGAATTCGACAGATATGCCGCTCCAGTCGTCAGGAAAGCTGAGGTCGACCCGCCAGGGTTGCCAATCCAGAGGATAGCGAGCTGATCGACCACGATGGACTGCGTTACCTGGGTTGCGGCCGAATAGTCAGTATTTCCCGCCTGGTTCGCGGCAATCACGATGGTGCCCGCCCCGGTCACGGTGAGGACGCTGTTGTTGGTTCCGCTCAGCGAGCCGGGACCGCTGAAAATGCTGAAGCTGACCGGATTACCCGACGCCCCGCCAGTCGCGCTCAATGTGATCGGCGAAGTCGGATAGACGACCGTCGGTGGCGTAAAGGCGATTGTTTGCGTGGCCAAGCCGACAACAACGTTCGCCGACGTCTGCGCTGGCGCGTAGGTAGCGTTGCCCGCCTGATCCGCGCCGATCGCAATTGTACCGGCGCCGGTCACGGTCAGCACGTTGCCATTCATTGTTCCGGGTCCCGAGAGCACGCTGAGGGTCACCGGGAGACCCGAGGATGCAGAGGCAGTCAGCGTAATGGGCGAGACGCCATAGGTGACTGGTGAAGGCGGAGAAAAGCCGATCGACTGCGAATTCAGCGTCGTGCCGTAGAGGGCAACGGTCTGCGTCAGGCTGGCGTTCAAATTGTTATCCGTAAGCACCAACGAACCGTCGAATGGGCCCGCCGTCGCCGGAGAGAAGCTCACCAGATAGGTGCAAGAGGTTCCCGACGCCACAGTGCCCGCTGGAAAAGAAGAGCTGCTCAGGTCAGGACAGGTGCCGGCACTCCCCAGCGAGAAACCGCCGGTGATACTTGCGTTGTTCTTCCCCGCCGAAGGAATGGGAAAGGTCAAGCTTGCGCTGCCAATATTGCTCACCGTTACGGTCTGCGGGCTGTCCGCGCTGGTGGAACCGACCAGAGTCGGCGCAAAAGTCAGGCTGGGCGGAGTTGTCTGATCCTGCCTAAGCACACGGTTATTTGTGGTGTCGGCGATGTAGAGATTGCCGTTTACATTCGCCTCTGTGTTTGAGGGAACAGTCGAATTGGATGGCAGCGTGTTCACGGTCGTGTAACCGCCCGCCTCAAGAATCTCCTTCACCAAATTGTTGCCCTTATCGGCAACGACGATGTTCCCGCTTCCGTCCACAGACACAGCCGTAGGCGCGTTGAAGCCACTGCCCAAAGTGGTCACAAGGGAGTAGCCGTCGACGGCCGCCAATTCCTCCACAGCGTTGTTGCCCGTGTCGGCGACAAAGACGTTTCCAACGCCATCCACAGCCACACCCTGCGGTGCGTTGAAGCCGCCGCCCAGTAACCTGACAGCGGTATATCCGCCCGATGCCAGAACCTCCTTCACCTCATTGTTGGCGGTGTCGGCGACGAAGACGTTCCCCGCGCCGTCCGCTGCCACGCCTTGCGGCGCGCTGAAGCCACTGCCCAGCGTACTCTGCGTTCCTGGAAGGAAGGCGATTTGCGGTCCCGTTCCCGTGCCGGATGCATAGATCGTGACAAACGGCGCGCCCGAGCTGTTCACCAACTCCAGTGCCCCAAGCCGCAACCCTGCGTAGTTGGGCGTAAAACTCAAGGTGACCGTGCAAGTTTCGCCGGCGGCGTAGGTGGCAGCAGCGCAGGTTCCTCCCTCGACTTTGAAGTCCTGTCCGGAGACCCCTTGCGTCAAGGCCAACGGCGCTTGGACTTTGCCGGGTGAGTCGAACTCAAATGTCAGCGTCTGCGTCGGCGGCGTACTCGTCCCAATGGGAACAGATCCGAAATCCACCACGGAGGAGTTGGCCGCTGGAACTTCATCCACCGTGCTATTGTCCGTCTCGGCGATGAATACATCGCCTAACGCGTCCACCGTAACTCCGCTGGGTTCGTTGAGACCGCCCAGAACGGGAACAACGGTTTGATAGCCGCTCGACTCGAATATCTCGAAGACCGCGCCCAACGCAAGATCGGTGTAATAGAGATTGCCGCTGGAGTCCAACCCTATGCCATAAGGTTCAGCGATATTCGAGTTGCCCGAGGCCAGGTCGACGAGCGTTTGGTATCCGCTGGCGGCCGGAATCTCCTGTATCCCGTCGTTCTCATCGGCCGTGAAAAGGTTCCCATTCGCATCCACCGCCACGCCGACGAGCGCCGAGAAAGAGACGGGTATTGTAATCCTGATCGAATAGCTGGTGGCTACCAGCAATTCGTATAAGTGATTGCTTCCGAAATCGGCGACATAGACGTTGCCGTCCCGGTCCACAGCCACGCCAGTCGGAAAGGCAAAGCCTGTGGCGATGGTCGAGACCGTGACGTATCCGCCGGCAGCCGCAATTTCTTTGATCGTGCCGTTGTCCTCATCCGCCACAAAGAGATCCCCGGCGGTGTCGATCGCAATGCCAGTGGGATAGCTGAAATCGCCGTTCAGCGAGGCAATGGGAACTGTCGTCGAATAACCGGGCGCCTGGATCTCCTTCACCTGGGCATGGCCGGAATCCGTCACGAAGACGTTACCGCTGCTGTCCACCGCGACCCCATTCGGCAGGCTGAAACCGGCACCAACGTAAACCCGCGCGCCGCCGCTTAGGTGCGCCGTCTGCGCCATCGCGGGAACGGCCGCAAGGCCCGCAAATATCGCCAGGCAGGCAAGACCTGACTCGGCCCGAAGAGCCAGAATTCGGGTGCGCGTAAAGCTCCGGAAGGCAACCTGGGAACATGAGGAGAACAAGCGTGGAAGAGTGCGAATTGCGGGAGCAGTCATGGGTTTCCTTCGCATCCAAATTTTCCGGCAATGCACCGCTCACATCCGCATCGCTGCAACACACCAGAGGCAATTTCATCCCCTGGTTTTCAAGGACAGGCCGACGCAATGACATACGAAGGCCCAGGTAAATGGCGGCGGTGGCCCAGAGACGTGCATTAATTTTGTACGGGTTGACGGTTATGGGAAAGCATCTCGGATTCTATAGGCACAGAGGACGCAGAGCAAGAAAATCTTATTGCAGCAAGCCAAACGTCGACGGCGGATTCCCAGGACCCTACCGGGCGGCAGAATTTATTTCAGCCAGAATCACGGAGCAAGCGGATGCGGCAGCCAGAATCTGAACAACGATGCTGTTTTTTTGCTCCTTACAGTTTTCCTCGGATTAGTCCCGGATCGGCAAACCGTACATAACCCCGGTTGGAGCCCGCCGGGGACCCTGGGAAGACCGAAAACAGGGATAGAAACGGTTGGACGGTTTCGCGACGACAAAGCGAATTGCAGGTTCACGTCCTATGTATCAGCCGGGGGTCGAGGAGATGGCGGCAACGGGCTGCGGCTGGGGCCGGGCACCTTTGATCATGAGCCACAGCATGATGGCGCCCTCTCCGAGGAGGGCAGGGGAAACGACTCGGGTTACGCGATCGACAAAGTCCGGAGCGAGAAGGCCGGTGAAGGCAATGGCCACGTAGGCACAGCCATTGATCATCAGCGCGATGCCGATCAGGCGGGGAAGAAAAACCGACCGGAATACCAGGATGCCGAAGGGGAACAGCCACAGGCCTGCAAAGATCTCGTTGATCAGATAGCCATACTCGTGGATACGGAGAAACAGGGTTGCGAGCGCAGCCTGTTGCGGCTGATTGAATGCTGACAGGAAACCGTCGCCACGCGCGAGCAGCAGCGCGGCAATATCGTTCAACGAGTTGAGAGAACCGATCACAAGAGGGATGCATCCGCCGAGGAGCACCATGAGAATGCCGAGATTGCGGTCCACTCGTTTGAGCACACGGTAAAGCGCGAGTGCGACGACTAGGCAGGACAAACCGGCGAGAAGGTCGCACACGATACCTAGCCGGAAAAGCGATTCGTGGGTGGCGATGTTGTGCGCCGTTGCGGACGCACTGTTGCGCACGATCAGCGCTCCCTCCACATAAATCGGCCGGAACACCGAGAAGCCAAGAAGCAGATAGAGAAATCCTGCGACTCTGCCAGGGTTGCTGCTCGAAGTCATGCTCCTCCTCAATGCTTGATGGGGTAGTCCTTTCGATGAAGGGTGGCGATGAAATCTTAACGCATGAATGATTGCGCGTCACCTGGAAATGGCCAAGTGCCCTGCCGCTCCTCGGATGAAATCTTGAAAAGGAGCCATTTTAGGAAACTGAGCGCTACGCCGGCATTGTTTTCCGGATTGATTGGAGGATGTCGCCGATTCGGAAATTACTACTTGAGTAACACTTATCGAAATCGCCCGCTCAATTGTGATTTCAGATTTGCGGGTCATCCAACCGGAACTTAGAAGATCTTGACTTGCCTCAATTATTTGGCTTCGATGAATTCCCGAACTGAGAGCACCGATGCGCGAGTGGGAAAGAATCTATTGAAATGAATATCAATCTTGCTCCGGCGAGCGGCTACGGGTGGGCACACATGCAGATGTGGAGGAGAAACGCCCCCGCAGGGGTTAAAGCCCACGTTGCTTTTGTGGCGTTTGCGGCATGACTGAAGTTATGCCCTGTTACAAAGCCTTAGTGCATCTACTTTTGCCTGAACAAGGTTGATATTCATCTCTATTGATAAGGCAATCGTGGACTTGGGAATTGAGAGCGGCGCAGCAATCTTTTATGACAGCGAGGCTCAAGACGTACGGCGTTACCGCTGAGCAGCGGTTACTTTGGGGACTAAGAACCCGCCGATATAACCGGCTCCGCTGATATAACCGGTTCCGCTCAGAGGGTCCACCTGGAACAAGTCGCCGTAGCCAGCGCCCGAGGTCAATGATGCGGTTGAGCTGCCATTGCCGCTGCTGTCTGTCGTGAATGCGCTGATGCCGTAAGAGCCGGAACTCTCCAGGGCCGTGGATTGCGTCTCAATTATGTTGTAGGTTGTGTCGGGAGATGCACCTGTCACGGCAAACTCGAGCGATCCGTTCGCGAAGGTGACGGTACCGCTGGTCAAGGGAGCCTGAGGCGAGGAGGAGGTGACTCCTGTGCCATTGACCGTGGTCTCGGGCAGAAGGGTAGACATGTATACCTGCGAGCTGGAATTGGGCAGGCCCGCCCAAAGACTGGTTGCGTATTCGATTATTCCCGTGGGCTCGGAATCCGCTTCGAAATCTCCGGCCCAGCTTCCGGGTTTCGGAAACTTCGCGGTTGAGGTTCCGCTTCCGGCCGCATTCGTGGACACTGCGCCCACGTTAAGGCAGACAGGATCGGGGGCAAGGTCCCCGGCGTCCCATGCGGGGCAGAACGACACTGTAAACGTCGTACTTGCGGTAGCGCCGGTAAGCTGGACGGTCACGTTTCCGCTTGTATCGACAGTCACCTGCCCGACGATGTCGGTTGCGGTCTGCGAATAGAGCGTGGCCTGATATTGCGTTGTGGCACTGCTGGCAACCGTAGCGAATGTCGAGGTAAACGAGCCTGACATGGCAGTTCCGGCGGAACTCGTCACTCCAGTCACAGTTACTGTGTAGGTAGTTTCGGGGACCAGGGCGGCGGATGGCGCAAAAGTTGCCATATTAGCGCTTGCGTTGTAGGCTACGGCACCCGCAACCGCCTTGGGATCCGTCACCTGAATATTAGTGGTGTTCACGGCCGAGGCCTCGGCTGCGGAGGAGAATGTTATCTGAATGGCAGCGTTCGTCGGCACCTGAGTGGTCCCGGAAGCCGGCTTGACTGAGGTTACCGAGAAACTGGCGGGCGAAGCAGGGCTTACTGGAATGGTGTTGCTACCGCTTCCACAACCGGTCAAGAGTGGGAAGGACAAAGCAACCGAAGAAACGACAAAGCAGAAGTGGAACCTTGTACGAAGCACGATAAATGCCTCCGCCTACTGACTTGGATGTATGGTCGCAATCCGTCACTAGCCCCGCTCTTTGCTCGCTGTCGACTCGCGGTAGGCCGAAAACCGAGTTCTGTCCGTTGGCCGGTTACAGTGCGCCATGAGCGCAAAAGGCCGCGAGGCCGAGTGGCGCGTAACCTTTTAACCGCTGAGGGCACCCCACCCTGATTCACGCTGGTGGCCAGAATCAATCTAGTCTGAGCAATATTGAGCGGGTACTTCTTGAGCATCCGACGAACACACCGGTGGATATGAAGAAACGCGCACAGCGCCGAACGCGAGAATTACCAATCTCAGGATGATGGCTCCGCGCAGGAGGCAGGGATTGCAGGTTTCAGAGGTGGGTGGCGACGGGCGATCCTTTCGACGGCGTTCGCGGTGTTCCGGCCGGTTGGCAACTCGGAAATTACTACTTGAGTAACACTTCGCGGGACCGTTTACTCAATGGCACTGTTCGGGTTGCCGGTGATTCAACCGCTTGAATTGGTAGTCTCCCAGGTCTCAAAAGCGAGACCTGGGGCACCCGGATTTGTGTGCCAGATTACGAAATCACCCGGTCTGGGTGCTAGAGCTGGATGCATCAATGCTGCCCGATCAGAGAGAGAACATCCCTCAGGGACTAAAGCCCACGTTTTTTGAGCTATTTGCGGCACGCCTGAAGTCGTGCCCTTTCAAAGTGCCGAGTTTTCCGCAGCCTGCCAGGGAAGGTATGCGGCATTTGCCTGTGAAGCCGTGCCCTTTCAAAGCCGGAACTGCATGGCATATGGAATAATCTGCCAGTGCTTATCGCTGGCGCGACTCCCGATCACAGCTGGTTCCTGGTAGCTTGCGCTGCTGGAACAGTTCTGCTGCTTTTGCTGCTCATCGCCCGGGTGCGGCTGCATCCGGCGCTGGCGCTGGCTGTGGCTGCTCTGGCGCTGGGAGTGGCCTCTGGCATGCCGCTCAAGCAGGTTCCGCTCTCCTTTACTTTAGGCGTGGGCAACCTGATGGGGCATATCGCCATTGTTCTGGGATTGGGCGCGGTCTTGGGCCGTCTCCTGGCCGGTTCCGGCGGCGCGGCGGCGTTGGGAAGGCTGCTGGTCGATCGCTGCGGGACTTTTGGCCTGCCCTGGGCTCTGCTGGCGTTGGGAATCATCGTCGGCATGCCGGTGTTCTTTGAGGTGGGCCTGGTGCTGCTGATGCCGATTGTGGCGGAAGCCGCACGGCGCACGGGACGTCCTCCTGTACTGGCCGGAATGCCGCTGCTGGCCGGGCTCTCCATTGTGCATGGCACGCTGCCGCCCCATCCGGCTGCAATGCTGGCCGCCGCGCAGTACCATGCCGACCTGGGCCACACTATTCTGTTTGGCCTGGCTGCCGGACTGCCCGCGGCTGCGCTGGCCGGTCCGGGGCTGGGATGGTTTCTGACGCGGCGCTGGGAGAAAAGGCAAGCAAAGAATGCGCCCGGGCCGGAGGGGGAAAGCTTGCCTATGTTTGCGGCTACTCCGGAAGAGGAGTTGCAGATAGAACGGCAGGAGGAAGCAGCGGCGGCTCACAAGAAATTGATTGTGAAGGCGCTGCCTCAGCCGGCCGGTCCGGTGCGTGCGGCGGCGGCTGTGCTGCTGCCGATCGCACTGATCTTTCTGGGCAGTTGGGGCGACTCCATCGCCGCGCCAGCCACACTCGTCAACCAGATTCTGCACTTTGTGGGCAGCCCGGACATTGCGCTGCTGATCGCCGTGCTGGTGGCGCTGCTGACGCTTGGCCCGCGCATCCAGACCGGCCAGCACCATGGGCGCGAGCTTTTGCGGCACCTGACGACCGAATCGTTCGAGCCCATCGCCAACGTGCTGGTCATCCTGGCCGCGGCCGGCGGGTTGAGCGGGGTTCTGCGCGATTCGGGCGCCGCACAGGCAACCGTCGGTCTGGCATTGGGCGCGCACATGTCGCCGCTGGTGCTGGCCTGGCTTCTGGCCGCCGTGGTGCGGGTCTCCATGGGGTCGGCCACGGTGGCGATGGCTGTGGCCTCGGCGGTGCTGGCGCCGCTGGCTGGACATGCCGGTGTAAGGCCGGAGTTGCTGGTGCTGGCGACAGGGACGGGGTCGCTGATTCTGTCGCACGTGAACGACCCCGGCTTCTGGATGATTTCTTCTTTCTTCAAATTGGAAGTAAAAGAGACTTTGGCAACGTGGTCGGTGATGGAGACGGTGTTGTCGGTGGCTGGGCTTTGCACGACGCTACTGCTGGCTGCGGCGCTGCGTTGATCGCCGGCAGCTTCGCCGGCCTCACGCAGGTTTGGCAGCCGCTTGTTCCAACGAGCGCAGGTAGGCTTCCATCTCGGTCCGGCCTGCATGATGGGCCCAGCCGGCCGGAGTGCCCTTCCACAGAACGTCCTCGATGTCGACGCGCGCGCCGCGTTCGACCAACAGCTTGGCCAGCTCGATAGTCCCATAGCCCGCTGCCTGGTGCAGGGGCATGCAATGGGAATGGCCGCCGACCGGGTTGTAGCGGTTGGGGTCCTCGCCGGCGTCGAGAAGGATGCGGACGATCTCCACGCGACAGTACTGCGTGGCAACGGCCAGGGCCAGGTGCCGTTCCTCGGCGCTGGCCGTCTTCAGGATGCGCCGGAAGTTTTCCGCACTGCCAAGCGCTGCGACGGCGAGGTCGACTTTTGCCCCGCGGCGGGTGAGGGCCTGGACGGCTGGCAGGCAGCCGTGCAGAACCGCTGCGCGGATTGCGCTGGAGGGGTCTGCGCCCGAGTCGCAGAGCAGATCGATCAAGGGAATCTGCTTGCCGCTCGCTTCAGGGACGCTGCCGGTGGCGACCAGGAGCAGCGTTGCGTCGAGCGCGGCCTGGTCAATGTCGGCCTTCGGGCCCGATTCGAGAATCACCTCGGTGACGGCGACGATGTTCTGCGGCATTTTGTTGTGACGAATGGGATTTTCCGCAATGAACTCCAGCAGCGATGGATTGTGAAAGTAGTTCATGCCTTCAAAGACCACGTGCTGCCGGGCCAGTTTGGGATGCTGCTTGAGGTGCGCGCGGAGTCCCGCTGCATCGCCCGCGTCGATAAGGTCGACGGCATGGCGAAAGACGGGGTCTTCGATGCGTTCCTGATGAGGCAAGTCCAACTGATCGGAGAGGACTGGCTTTTCAACGCGTCTCTTGAGGCGGGTCCAACTGGGAAACCCGCTTTCGCGGGCGATGGTGAGTTGCGCGCTGGCAAGATTGAACGGAGCGGCAAAGATGGCTGCATCTGTTGCGCCCGAAAAGCGGGGATGGAACTCGCGGATGAGCTGCGCCGCGGCCAGGGTGCGGGCAACATGGGCTTTGATCAGGTCTTTGGCCTGATGCTTGAGGTGGTCGAGGTTGGGATGGGACGGGAGACGTCGAACCGGCATAACGAACTTCCTTTCGTATGCCCCGGTCCGCATGTTGAGGGCAGAAAGTCAGTTCGCAAAAACGAGTTGTGCTTGCCAGGTGGACTCTGTCCTTTCCGCGGACCGGAAGCGCCCTTGTGCGCTAGGGAAAGGCTAGCATTATTTGGTCGGCGCTGAAACAGGATTTTGGATGCAGCGCCGCAAATTGCGATTCCACAGTTGAACGATCCCGACGTCGCTTGACAGGACACCCGGCCGCTCCTAACCTTGCGTCATGAACCTTCAGCTTCCCGAACGTCAGGCCGCAGCGCTCGCCAGTCTCTCGGCACGCACCGGGCGCAGTGCATCTGATTTGGCGCAGGAGGCCGTAGACCGACTTCTTGCCCAGGAAAACTGGTTCGATGCGCAAGTGCAGTTGGGGATCGATCAGATCGCGCGTGGCGAATTCCTTGAAGAGGAAGAGATGGACGCGCGCGTGGCGCGGATGATGCGAGGTTGAGAAAGCTCCGCTGGGCAATGGCCGCAGCCGACGATCTGGAAGGCATCGCAAATTACCTCCATCTTCATCACCCCGCGTTTGCCGCCTCCACCCTGCAACGTCTCTACGATGGGGCAAAATCTCTCAAGACATTTCCGTATACCGGCCGCGTCGGGATGAAGAGCGGCACGAGAGAGCTTGCTCTCGCGCCGCTTCCGTATTTGATGATTTACGCGGTGGACGATCACTCAATTCATATCCTGCGCTTTCTTCACGCTGCACAGGACCGCCGGTAGAACCGTCGCTGGGCTACTGGCCCAATACGGCACGTTGCGCGGCGAAGATCTCCTTGAGGCCGACTTCGGCTAAATCCACGAGCGAGTTCAACTGGGCGCGGGAGAAGCTTCCCTTCTCTGCCGTGGCCTGCGTTTCGATGAGGCCGCCGTCTGCGGTCATCACTACGTTCATGTCGACTTCGGCGGCTGAATCTTCTTCATAGCAGAGGTCGAGCAGTTCCGTTCCACCCACAATGCCGACCGACGTGGCGGCCACGAGTTGCTTCAGGGGCGACTTCTTGAGCGTGCCAGCCTCCACCAGCGCGTTCAGGGCCAGGGCCAGCGCTACCGCCGCGCCGGTAATGGCTGCCGTCCGGGTGCCCCCATCGGCCTGGATCACGTCGCAATCCAGAATCACCGTGCGCTCGCCCAGGCCGTGCATATCGACGACCGAGCGCAGGCTGCGGCCAATCAGGCGCTGAATCTCGTGCGTCCGCCCGCCGATCTTGCCGCGCTCGCTCTCCCTGGGTGTGCGGGTCACCGTGGAGCGGGGGAGCATGGCGTACTCCGCCGTGACCCAGCCACGGCCGGTGTTGCGCAGCCAGCCGGGGACGCCCTGCTCGATGGTCGCATTCGTTAGGACCCGTGTATTACCGAAGGACACAAGGACGGAGCCCTCCGCGGTCTGGACAAAGCCGGGAACGAGGGAAAGGGGGCGGAGCTGGGCAGGGGTTCTGCCGCCGGGACGAAAGAACTGGGTGGTCTGGTGCATAGAGAGATTGTACGGGAGAGGCGGGCGGGGGGGAGGCGTGCGAGGCCGGTTCCAGAACGGGAAACGGCATCCTTTGAGCCCCGGATTGGGAATGGCCCTATAACCGCTTCAAAGCAGGCTATTTAGACAGACGGAGCCTAGGGGCATTGTCCCATTATGGGCTGATTGGTTTCGTAATGGGCTTTGCTGATTGTATAGAAATTGGACAGTAAGTTCTTCCCTTATCAGGAACTTAGAGAAAGCGTTCTGGATTGGCACTCCACGTGTAATAGAAGAGGGCAGAGCAAGCCGCACAGAAGCAGAAACGGGAAGAAGACAGGGTTCAGGAAATAGGGAATAGGGACTAGGGACTAGGGAATAGGGAATAGGGAATAGGGAATAGGGAATAGGGAATAGGGAATAGGGAATAGGGAACAGCCGGCAACTTGGCTCGTTCCTCTCTGGCAACTGACAACAGACAACCGGCAACTGAACGAGAACGGGAGCACGTCATGCAGACAGGACAGACAGCAGGATGGAGCGGAGCGGAGCGGAAGCGGGTGGAAGCGGTGGTGGAGACGCTTGCAACCTTGCGCAGCGAGGGAGAAAACCTGGCAGAGGTCGCGCATGACGCCAGAAATATGGTGACGGCGCTGGGGCTCTATTGCGACCTTCTGGAAGAACCGGGAGTTCTGGCGACTCCTTATTTGCACTATGGAAATGAGTTGCGGCTGGTGGCCGCGGCCAGTCGCCGTCTGGTGGAAAAGCTGGTGGCTCTGGATACCCACCACGATCCGCAGGCTGGTTCTTTGCGGGCCGGATTGCGCAATCCAGGAAAGCTCGATCCCAAGGCCGTCATTGCAGACCGGTCGCACCAGTTGAACCGCTGGGACCTGATGCCGGCGGTGCCGATCGACAACCTGGCGGGAGAGTTGCTGGCCAACCGGAACCTGCTGTCCGCGCTGGCCGGGCCAACGATCGCGTTGACGGTGGACACCGAGTCGGGAGCGCTTCCGGTGCGGTTGAACGGAGAGGATCTGACCAGAGTGCTGGTGAACCTGGTGAAGAACGCCGCCGAGGCCATGCCCGCGGGAGGCAAGATTCAGTTGAGCCTGCGGGAGCAGCCTCAGGAAGCGGGGGCGCCGAGGCATCTTCTGCTGACCATTGACGACAGCGGGCCAGGTATCCCGGACAAAGCCCTTGACAAGGTTTTTGAGGCTGGGTTCAGCACACATTCGAGCTCTTCAAACAGCGCAGGCTGGCCGGCCGCTCGCCGCGGGCTCGGGCTTTCCATCACGCGGTCGATCGTTGAGACGGCAGGGGGGCGGATATTCGCGGCCAACTGCGACCGCGGCGGAGCGCGGCTGGCCATCGAGTTGCCTGTCAGGACGGGCTGAAAAGGCACCGCAGCCCCAAGCATTCGGACCATTTCGAATCGTCCATCAACCTGCCGTTCAACGAATCACATGTGAGGCGAATACAATGCTCGCTACGGTCGAGAGTGCAAGAGTCATGGAGTTTATTCCTCAACTGGCGGAGCCGGCGGTGCGGTTGCACCTGCTGGTAGTGGACGCAGACCTGGCGATGCGGTCCGCTTGCGCAGAGATTGCCGCCAGCCTGGGCTATGCGGTCGAAAGCACGGGTGACATGGCCCAGGCGCGCAGCCTGCTCCGCGGCCGGGCCGCCGACATCCTGCTGGTGAACCTGCCGGCGGGAAGCAATCACGGGCTGGAGCTGGTCTCCGAGGTCAAGCTGCTTTACCCGGATACATCGGTGATCGCCATGACGGCGTCGGGATCGGTGAATGCGGCGGTAGAGGCGATGCGCTGCGGAGCATCGGACTACCTGACCAAGCCGTTCGCCATGGATGAGCTCTCGACGGTGCTGGACCGCGCGGCACAAACCCACTTGACCGATACCACGACCCGCCAGTTGCGGGAGCGGCTGCGGCTCTCGCAGGGGTTGGGGGCCATGATCGGCCGCTCCGGGGAGATGGAGAAGCTCTACCGCATCCTTTCCAAGGTGGCCCAGTCCACGCACCCGGTGCTGGTGCTCGGCGAGAGCGGAACGGGCAAGGAACTGGTGGCCAGGACCATCCACGCCTACGGTCCCAATGCGCAAAAGCCGTTTCTCCCCGTCGATTGCGGATCGCTGGTGCCCACGCTAATTGAGAGCGAGCTGTTCGGCTACGTGAAGGGCGCTTTTACAGGGGCTAACCGCTCCAAGGATGGGTTGCTGGTTTCGGCTGAGGGGGGAACGGTGTTCCTGGATGAAATCGGGGAGCTCTCGCTCGACCTGCAGGCCAAGCTGCTGCGCACTTTGCAGGAAAAGGAAGTACGGCCGGTCGGGGCTACGCATCGCGTCCCCATGAAAGCGCGCATTGTGGCCGCGACGAATCGCGATCTGGCGGTGATGGTCGAGAAGGGTACGTTCCGCAAGGATCTCTTCTACCGGCTCAACGTGGTCAACCTGCGGCTGCCTTCGCTGCGCGACCGGCGCGAGGATATACCGCTGCTGGCGGCGCACTTTCTGGACCGCATCAGCCGTGAACATGGCACCAAGTTCACGCTGAGCGACGAGGCTCTGCGCACGATGATGCGGCACGACTGGCCAGGCAACGTGCGCGAGTTGGAAAACTCTGTAGAACGGGCCTGCGCCCTGTCTTCGGGCCCGGTGCTGCACCTGGGCGATCTGCCCACGCAGCTGCAACAGCAAGGCCTTGAGGCCCGGCGCATGGCCACTGAAGCCAGCGAGCCGGCCGGAGAGGGCGGCGTCGCACCCGAGGTGAAGACCCTGGCCGATCTGGAGCGGGAAGCCATTCTAGGCGCAATCCGCATCCTCAACGGAGACAAGCTGCGGGCTGCCAAGCTGCTCGGCATCGGCAAGACCACGCTCTACCGCAAGCTGAAGGAATACGGCATCGCGGACCCGCTTCGGGAACCGTGACCGCGGCCCGCTCAAGGTGGAACGAACCGCGCCGATAGGGCAATTACGGGAACGCCCACGGCTTGGCTGCGGAAATGGAATCTACCGGCACGAGGAACAGTTCTTCAGTTGTTTCATAAGAAAATCGACGATTCCGAGTGGCATTTCCCTCAGGCAAGAGGCACCTTGCGCGATTCCCCAGACAGCACCCCAATTGGAGAAACTGCTCTAAAGGACAAGAGCGAAAAACAGCACCGGCCGTGAACTGTTCGGCCGCCGAACGAGGAGATTGAAATGAGCATTCTGATTGTGAGCGGAATTGAAGGCGCCAGGAATTGCGCGGCCGTGGTGGGTGCGCAACTGAACATGGACGTTGAAGTCGCGGATGGGCGCAAGGCCGCGCTGGCCGCGCTGCGCCGCCGCGAGTTCTCCGCCGTGGTGGTAGATGAAACCATGGCCGAATGCGACCCCTCGGCGGCCGAGGCAATTTGGGATCGTTCGGGGCTGGCGATTCCTCTGCAAATCAATTTCGCGCTTTCCGGCGCGGCACGGCTGATCCGGGAGATTCGCGCCGCCCTGCATCGCCGTGAGCGCGAGCAGGCCCTGGCCCGCATGGCAGCGTCCGCAGCCATTGAGAACGAGCTGAAGAGCACCGTCGCCGGCCTCCTGCTGCACTCGCAACTGGCCCTTTCCGGCAGCGAGGTGCCGTCTTCGATCGCCGACAAGCTGCGCGTGGTTGCCGACCTGGCAAGCAACCTTCGCCAGCAGCTCAGCGCGCCGTTGCCGGCCCGCGGAGATACGGCCGCTTGAGGGCGAATTTCCTCTTGTTCGGCTTGGGCTGACAAGTTCATTGCGTTGCACGCGCATCGCCGGGGCGGCATTCGTCCCGGCGTCTTTTTTGGCCCTGCGTCCGGTTCTCTAGAAAACACATCGATGGCTTAAGCTGGATGGGACATGAAAGACTCGGCTGTTCTCCTGATCGACTGCCCGGACCGCAAGGGACTGGTGGCCCGGGTTTCAAGCCTGCTGTACGAGTGGGGCGCCAACATACTGCACGCCGACCAGCACCAGGACCACGACCTGGGCCTGTTCTTCATGCGCGTGGAGTGGGGGCTGGCCGGGCCGGCGGATAGCCCGGAGCGTTTCGATCTGGAGGGGTTCAAGGCGGCCTTTGCGCCACTGGCCGCGGAGCTCGGAATGCGCTGGCAGTTGACCTCGGGCGCGCGGCGGACACGGGTGGCGCTGTTCTGCTCGCAGTATCTGCATTGCATGGCGGATCTGCTGCATCGATGGCGGTCAGGGGAGCTCGAATGCGAGATACCATTGATCGTTTCGAATCATCGGGACGTGGAGAGGCTGGCGCAGTTTTACGGAATACCGTTTGAGTTTGTTCCGGTGAAGGCGGCAACCCGGGCCGATGGCGAAGCGCGCCAACTGGAGTTGCTTTCGGTAAAGGAAATTGACCTGGTAGTGCTGGCGCGCTACATGCAGGTCCTTTCCCCCGGCTTTGTGGCCCGCTACCCGGCCTCGATCGTCAATGTCCACCACTCGTTTCTGCCCGCATTTACCGGGGCCAAGCCCTATCACGCGGCGCATGCGCGGGGCGTCAAGCTGATTGGGGCGACGAGCCACTATGTGACCGATCTGCTGGACGATGGACCCATTATCGAGCAGGACGTGGCGCGCATCTCACACCGGGACCAGGTGGAAGACCTGGTGGCGCGGGGCCGCGATCTGGAGCGAGTGGTACTGTCCCGTGCGGTGCGCTGGCACCTGGACCGGCGCATCCTCTGTTACGGGAACAAGACGGTGGTGTTCGACTGACAGCTGCGAGCTTTCAGCTATCAGCTTTCAGTTTTCAGTGGCGTGGCCCGGCTCCGCTGAGTTCGAGTAGACTCAAGGCATTCGATTCGTGCCCCGTTCGTGGCGCATTGCGAGGGCTGCCTCATGGCGAATTCCCGGTTTTCTCCGAAACGATTTTGCGGGCGCGAGCTGCTGCTCCTGACCGGTACCTTGTTGCTGGCTTCCGGCCTAACCGGGCAGACGGTGCCTGTTCCGGGACCGGAAGACGCGACCATGAGCACGCAATTGCCGGCCGATGTGCAAGCACGGCTGAACAAGCTGGAAGACGCGTTGAAGGCGGCGCGAACGGCAGGCGAGACGAAGACCGAGGCAAAGACGCTCAACCAAATCGGCCGGGTGAATTATTTGACCTCGGACTACCCGCAGTGCCTGGAGAATTACACGCAGGGGCTGGCAGCCGCACGAAGCGTGAAGGAACCTATTGAAGAAGCAGAAGCATTGAATGGCCTGGCAAGCTGCAATCGTACACAGGGGCAATATCAGAAGGCGATCGGGATCGCTCAGCAAGCGCTCGATGTGGCGACGGCTTCGGGAGACTTGCGCGGCCAGGCGCAGGCGCTGCAAGGGCTTGGATGGGCGAATTTCAATTTGGACAAGGCTGACGAGGCGTTGGGTTTTTACAACCGGGCGCTGCCTCTGGCGATCGAAGCGGCTGACGTCGATCTACAGGCCTTGATCGTGAATTGCATGGGGTCTGTCTATGACGCTAAAGAAGACCCGGAAAAGGCTCTGAAGAGTTTCAACCAGGCGGTTGAGCTTTGGCGAACGGCCGGCGACCAACGCGGGGAGGGCTCAACGCTGGGCAACATCGGCGTTCTCTACGCAGAACAGGGCGACAAGCTGACTGCCCTCCAATATTTGAAGAGGGCGTTGCCGCTTGCGACGGCCGCGGGGAACCGGTCCGGCGCCGCCGAAAACTTGTTGAATACCGGAATTGTTTTCAGGATTCTGGGACAGAAGGAGAAGGCTCTCCGCTACTACAACCTGGCGCTTCCGTTTCTTCATGCTATCCACAACACGTCGAGCGAAGCCGTCGCGCTGCTGAATCTCGGCAATCTCTATTCCGACCTCGATCGGCCCCAGGAAGCGAAGGACACCTACCGCCGTGGATTGGCGCTGTCGCGTGAGATAGGGAGCAGTTCCACCGAGGCCGGCGTGCTGGTTGGCATCGGCAACCTGGAAAACGTGCTGGGCGAGGAGCAGAAAGCTCTTGAAGACCTCAACCGGGCGTTGACGATCTGGCGGACGTTACAGGTCCACAGGGGTGAAGCCACTACACTGAACAGCATCGGCATTACGTACGACGACCTGGGAGACGGGAAGGATGCGCTGGAACACTACACGCAGGCGTTCATTCTTTACCAGACAATTGGCGACCATAGCGGCGAGGCGATGGAGCTGAGCAACATTGCCGGCATCTTCAGTGGACTGGCGGAAAAGCAGAAGGCGCTGGAGTACTTCAACCAGGCGCTGGCGCTCTATCGCGAAGACGGGGACAATAAAGGCGTTTCCCGGACGCTCAATAACATGGGGCTGGTTTATAGCGATCTGCGGGACGATCAAAAGGCTCTCGAAGCTCTCAGCGAGGCGCTGCGCATTCGGCAGACCGAGAGCGGCGGCAGCGGCGGAGACCTGGGCAGCACGCTGAATAACATCGGCGATATTTACGACGACCTCGGCGACAAACCGAGGGGATTGGAGTACCACCTGAAAGCGTTGCCGCTGGCGATCGCGGCTGCGGATCCTCTGCGCGAGGCGCTGGTCTTTCGCAGTTTGATGCTCAACTACAAAGTCAACCAGCCAGCGCTGGCCATTTTTTACGGCAAGCAGGCCGTGAATATGTCGCAGCAGGTAAGGGCCAATATTCAGGGGATGGACCGGGCGTTGCAATCGAGCTTTCTTTCCTCGAAGCGAGAGTATTATCACGACCTGGCCGATCTGCTGATCACCCGGGGGCGTTACCCGGAGGCGCAGCAGGTGCTGGATCTGCTGAAAGAGCAGGAGTATCGCGACTACGTTCGCGGAGGGCCGGCAGACACGCTGAGTGCGCTGACGCTGACATCGGCGGAGAAGCAGGCTGAGCAGGAATATCAGAAGTCCACGGCGCAGATTGTCTCGCTGGGTGAGCAGTGGGCGCGGTTGAAGCAGATTACTCAGCGGACGCCGGAGCAGGAGAAGGCATTCCAGGAGCTCACGACTCAGCTCGACAACGCGAGCAAGGGGCTGAACAACTACTACAACCGGCTTTATGTGCTCTTCGGAACGACCACTGCTGACGCGAACAAACAATTGGATAAGGTGAAGGGCGATGTGAGCGCGCTCGAGGATCAGATTGCCGAGACACCCCACGTGGTCGCGCTGTATACGATGGTGACAGGCGATCGTTACCACGTGATTGTGATTACGGCGGGGGCCACGGTAGCGCGCGAGTATGCAATTGCCGAACCCGATCTGAATCGGAAGATTGCCGCGTTCGAACAGGCACTACGCAATCCGGCGCGCGACCCAAGACAGATTGCCCAGGAGCTATACACGATCCTGATTGGCCCGGTGAAGGCGGACCTCGACCAGGCTCATGCGGAGACGCTGGTGTGGTCCCTCGATGGGGCTTTGCGCTATGTTCCCATGGCCGCGCTCTTCGACGGGAAGCAGTACCTGGTGGAGAAATACAATACGGTGACAATTACGCCGGAGAGCATTGCGCACCTCGCTGAGAAACCGGACTTGAGCAACATGAGCGCGGCGGCCATGGGGATTTCGCTTGCGGTTGAACAGGGACTGCCACCATTGCCGGCAGTGGTGGGCGAGCTGGACGATGTGGTGAATGACGCGCAGGTGAAAGGGGCAAATGGCGTGCTTCCAGGAACCATTTTGCTCGATGGAAAATTCACCGAAAAGGCGATGGAGAACGTGTTGAGCACGCGGCACTCGGTGGTGCATATCGCCAGCCACTTCGTTTTCAAACCCGGAGACGACAGCCAGAGTTATCTGCTTCTTTCGGGCAAGGACGAAGGCGGCGCGGGCTATCACCTGACTGTGGCGGATTTCAGGGACAACAGAAACCTGGCGTTCCGCAACACCGACCTGCTGACGCTTTCAGCCTGCGAGACGGGAATGAGCGGCAACGCCGGCAACGGCCGCGAGGTGGATGGGCTGGGCATGACGGCGCAACGGAAGGGTGCGAAGGCGGTGATCTCATCGCTGTGGTCGGTGAACGACGCGAGTACAGGCGAGTTGATGGGCGACTTTTATAGGCGGTGGGCGGAGGGTGCGGGGAAAGTGACAAAAGTGGAGGCGCTGCGCGAGGCGCAGTTGGATCTGCTGCTCGGGAAAGTAAAGGCGCCGGCCGGAGCAAGTGGACGGGGATTTGGTACGGCCTTGGCGGAGAAGGACGTTCCGTTGGGTTATGCGGATCCGTATTTCTGGGCGCCGTTTGTACTGATGGGGAACTGGCGATAGGGGTTCGTGCTATTCCACCTAAGTCCCAAGAACTTGTATAAAAACTCTGTGGATTGAAGGGTGCGGGATTCATCCCGTACATTCATAGCGAGTTCATGCCTCGGCTTTAGCCGCCGAGGGAATGCTAGCTTCTGAAGCCCTTCCCTCAGGGGCTAAAGCCCAACCATTTGTTGGCTGAAATGTACGGGCTGAGGCCCGTACCCTTCACGCAAAGCCAAGTCATCGGACAGGATCTGAGAGACGCTTGGAGATGGCCCGGTCGATGCCGCTTTCCGAATCACTTCATCCCGCTGCCCGCCCATGCCGAGTGCGGTTCCACCAGCACCCCGTCGTACTGCGAGGCGGCCACCAGCCTGCCCGCTGCGGCGCGGATGAGGAACACCTTCCACCCGGCTCTAGTCCACGTCCAGTCCTGCGCTGAGAGATCGAGGGCGAACACCCAGTCATTCTCGCGCGAACTCACCAGCACCCTGCTCATCTGCGGATCGTAGTAGACGTCGTTCACGTCGCGCAACGGAAGGCGCTCAATCCACGACCAGGTCGCGCCGTTGTCCCGCGAGAGATAGACCCCTTCCCGGGTGCCGAGCCAGAGAGCGCCGTCGGTCGAGAACGCCGCGCGGTTGATGCGTGTAATCGTGGACGGAATTTCGACGGGCGTCCAGGCTTGGCCGGCATCGGCGGAGAGCACCACCCCATTGCGCCGGGCTGCGGCCATCACAGTTCCGTGCGCGGCGGCGGTAACGTATTCGGCGGACCCCTGCACAAGGCCGCCTTGCCAAGTTGCGCCATGGTCGCGGCTGGTCAGCAGGCCGCTCGCGGTGGAAGCCAGCCACGCATCCCCCGACAAATCCAGCGCGTACACGCGGCCATCGAGATTCTGGGGCTTGTCCGGCACCAGTGTCTCGGTCGTGATTTTCTTGCCTTTTTTGATGACGGTGGTTTTCTTTGCCACCTTATTCTGAATCGTGTTTCGCGGGGCCCAATTGCCGCCTGTTGCCGCGAGCGCGAAGATCCCCCGATTGGTTCCGGCCAGTACGGTTCCATCGGACGCCTGCGCCAGGGCATACACATCGCGGCCTTCCAACCCGTCGGCGAGGTGGTCCCAGCTGGCCCCGGCGTTCGAGGAGACAAAAACGCCGCCGTATGTCTTGTCGTTCAGCACGCCGGCAAAGATCCGCGCGGGATTGACGCGGTCAACAAGGAGCGCCTCCACTTTGCGCCCGGAGATGCCATCGTTTGTGGCGATAAAGCTGACGGAGGCGTCCTTGCTGTAGAGCACACCGCTGCGATCGGTGGCCAATAGAACATGACTCGTATCCTTGGGATCGACAAACACATCGTTCACAATCGTGTCCGGGCCGGTCATGCGATCGAAGGTCTTGCCCGCGTCAACGCTCTTGTAAAGGCCCTCTGTCGTTCCGGCGTACACCACGTTGTGGTTCACCGGATCTTGCTTCAACACGCGGGTCCTGCGTGCGGTGGTGGGGATGCCCTGGATCTTGTGATACAGCTCGCCCGCGTTGTCGCTTTTGTAAATGCCGCTGCACGCGCTGGTGTAGACCACGCTGGGCTGGGACGGGTCAATAATGATGGAGAACACATCGGAGTCGTCGATCAGACCCTGCTTGATGTTGTGCCAGTTCTTGCCGCCGTCGGTGGTCTTCCAGGGCAGATGCCAGGTTCCGGCGTAGACAATGTTCGGGTCGACTGGATCGACGGCCACCGATTCCACTTCGTGAATCTCATTGCTGCCCGGAGGACTGATCTGTGTCCAGGTAGCGCCGGCATCGGTGCTCCGGAAGACGCCCTCGAGCGTTCCCGCAAACAGCATCTTCGGATCCGACGGAGCCTGCGCAAAGGCTCTGACCGAATGCCCCTTCATGCCTGCCACCTCGGTCCAGGTCTTGCCCTTGTCGTGGCTCACCCACAGCCCGCCGTCGGGATGGTCCACCGTCCATGCGGCCACATACACCATGGTGGGGTCTGCCGGATCCACAACGATGTGGTCCAGGATCAGGTCGTCCGAGGAGCTCAATTTCGAGAGCCGGTGCCAGGACGCACCCCGATCGACCGACTCGTAAATCCAACTATTCGTTGTGCCGAGGTAGAGGTGACTCGGGTCTCCAGGGACGGCCGCAAAGGCACGCGCATCTCCGCCGGACGGACCGATGGGACTCCACGGGGATTGGGCCACGAGAGACGTTCCGGCAAAGAAGACCAAGAGGAGCAGGATATTCGCTTTTTTGTTCATGAGTGGTGTCAGTATACGCGCTGTTTTCGGCGCTGAACACGTTTCTTGAAACCGCCTGCACCAAAAAGCAAAACCCCCGGCTGGGTTGCCGGGGGCTGCTTTTGTCGAGTTGGTTCGGGGCCGCTAGAGTCTGCCTCAGTTGCTGAAGAGGAGAATTCCTGCGGGCTTTTCCGTGGCTTCGTCGCTCGCGCTGATCGGGCGATAGAAGAGCTGGTTGGCGTCGAGATAGACCTCGAGGAAGGCCGGACGGTCGGTAATATTTCCGGCGATCAAGGCTTCCGACAAGGGGTCTTCGACATACCGTTGCAGTGCCCTGCGCAAAGGCCGCGCACCGTAGCTGCGATCGACCAGGGTCTTGTCGAGAATCCACTTCTTGGCATCCTCGGTTACGGAGATGGTGATCGACTTCTGGGCCAGGTTGGCGTTCAAACTCTGCACAAGCAGTTCGACGATCTGGATCAAGTCGGCATCCGAGAGCGATTGGAAGAGAATAACCTCGTCGAGACGGTTGAGAAACTCAGGATTGAAGGTCTTCTTGACTTCCTGCTTGACCAGTTCTTCAATCTTGTCGCTGACAATGTCTTCGCGGTCGCTCTGGAAACCGAGGCCCTGCTTCTTCATCAGGTGGCGGGCACCGATGTTCGAGGTCATGATGAGGATGACGTTCTTGAAGTCGACGGTGTTGCCCAGGCCGTCGGTCAATTGGCCATCTTCAAAAACCTGCAGCAGAATGTTGAACACATCGGGGTGCGCCTTCTCGATTTCGTCGAGCAGGACCACGGAGTACGGCGAACGCTTGACGCGTTCCGTCAACTGGCCGCCCTCCTCGTAGCCCACGTATCCCGGAGGCGAACCGATCAGCTTGGAGACGCTGTGCTTCTCCATGAACTCCGACATATCGAAGCGGATGAGCGCCTTGTCCGAGCCAAAGAGGAAGTTGGCCAGCGTGCGAGCCATCTCCGTTTTGCCGACGCCGGTGGGGCCGAGGAAGAGGAAGCTTCCGATTGGCCTCGCCGGAGACTTGAGGCCTGCGCGCGAACGGCGGATCGCCCGAGCCAGCGCAGAAATTGCCTTCTCCTGCGAGATGACGCGCTTGTGCAACTCCGCTTCCACGCGGAGCAGCTTTTGCGTCTCTTCTTCCTTGATGCTGGTGACGGGAACGCCGGTCCAGCGGCTGACTACATCCTCAATGTCTTCGCGGCCAACGATGCCGGAGGCCGAGTCGTCGAGGTGATATTTGTCGCGCAGAGCACGCAGGTTTTCGCGCTCCTTGCGTTCCTCGTCGGAGTAGAAGCGGGCCTTCTCGAACTCGTGGTTGGCAATGGCCGAGTCCATGCGGTGAACGATGAACTTGATGCGCTTCTGGACTTCGGTGATCTCCTCGGGCAGCGAGGTCTGGCGCAGCTTGACGCGGGCGCCGGCTTCGTCGATGAGATCGATAGCCTTATCCGGCAGAAAGCGGTCGGGGATGTAGCGGTTTGAATGCGAGACCGCGAATTCGATGGCGGCATCGGTATAGCTAACCGCGTGAAACTTCTCGTAGCGGTCCTTGATGCCGTGGATGATCTTGATGGCGTCTGCCTCATTCGGCGGCGGCACCTTGACGGCCTGGAAGCGGCGTTCGAGCGAGCGGTCTTTCTCAATGGACTTGCGGTACTCGGCCGGTGTGGTTGCGCCGATGCACTGGATTTCTCCACGCGAGAGCGCGGGCTTGAGGATGTTGGCGGCGTCAAGCGAGCCCTCTGCCGAGCCAGCGCCCACCAGGGTGTGCAACTCGTCGATGAAGACGATGGAGTTTTGATTCTCCATCAACTCTTTCATGATGGTCTTGAGCCGCTCCTCAAACTGGCCGCGGTATTTTGTGCCGGCAACGATCAACGAAAGATCGAGGCCAAGCACGCGCTTGTCGGCCAGGAAGCTCGGTACCTCGCCGTCGGCAATGCGCTGAGCGAGACCCTCGACAATCGCTGTCTTGCCCACGCCCGGTTCACCGATGAGCACCGGATTGTTCTTGGTGCGGCGGCAGAGAATCTGAATCACGCGCTCGAGTTCGCCGTCGCGGCCGACGAGCGGATCGAGCTGGCCATCCATCGCGGCCTGCGTGAGGTCGCGGCTGAATTCAGCCAGCAGGCTGCTCTCGCGCTGACGCGCTTGCGCCGGCGCCTTCTCTTGCGTCACGCGAGCCAGCTCGTCGCGAATCTGCGCCAGCTTGAGGCCGCGCTCCTGCAGGATCTCCGCAGCGAAGCATTTCTCTTCGCGCAGCAAACCCAGAAGCAAATGTTCAGTGCCGATGTGCTTGTGACCCAGCCGTTCGGCTTCTTCCGCCGCATAGGCCAGCACCCGCTTGCACTCGTTTGAAAGCGGCAGGTCAACAGAGGTCGAGACCTTCTCGCGAATCGTGGTGTGGGCCTCAATCTGTTTGCGAATCGACTCCACCGAAGCGTGCGAGCGCAGAAAGCGGTTGGTCAAGGCCTTGTCCTCGCGCAGCAGGCCGAGCAGCAGATGCTCAGTCTCGATATAGGGCGAACCGAACTGGCTGGCCTCATATCGCGCGAAGAAGATCACGCGTCGTGCCTTCTCCGTATAGCGTTCGAACATGATGATCCCCCTTGATTCCAGGCTATCGGCTGGAGTGGCTGTCCGGTTGAAATGCCGGCCTCAGCCCAACCCGCGCGTGCCCTTCCGTAAACTTCGCCGCCGGAGGCCCTGGAAAATTAAAGATCCCGCCTCCGAACAGCTCTTTTGAATGGTCGCGAGCTTTTTACTTGCTCGACCAGTCCGCCGGCGGTCGAGCTGCCCTGGGACTTCCATTCTGCCTTTTGAGCCCGGAAAGCCGACCGCGCCCCCGAACTGCTTACTGTTTAAGATTCAAAAACCTGCCGTAACGGTGCTTCTTCTGTTAAAAGCCATTGGCCGGGACTCCAACTTGCGGAGCACTTGCCAGCGGAGCCAGCTTTCCGCCCTCAAGCCTTAATGCTCGCGTACATCGCGCGGCAAGATCAAGGTTATGCGTCACCAATATGGACGTAAGGCCGTGACTTTGGTGCAGCCGTTCAATCAATTCAAACACGCGGCGGGCGGTGATTTCGTCCAGGTCGCCGGTGGGCTCGTCCGCCAGCAGCAGGCGGGGATTGCAAACCAGCGAGCGGGCCAGCGCGACACGCTGCTGCTCGCCACCTGACAGTTCTCCAGGGCGATGATCGGCGCGATCGTCGAGGCCAACTTCCCTGAGCCAATTTGCCGCCACGGCTAGCGCCTCTCTCTTCTGTTGGCCGCGTGCCAGGAGCGGCATTGCTACGTTTTCCAGCGCCGTAAACTCCGGCAACAGGTAATGAAATTGCCAGACGTAACCGATCTCTCTATTGCGAAAGGCCGCGGCCTGACGGGGGGACAATTGGGCCACGTTGGTTGACGCGCAGTATACAGTTCCCGCGGAGGGTGTATCAAGCGCGCCCAGAATGTGCAAAAGAGTGCTTTTACCCGCGCCGGACTGTCCGACGATGGCGACCATCTCTCCGGGGTCGACCTGGAGGCTGAGATCGCGAAAGAGGGTGAGCTCGCCACGGGCGGTTTTATAGGACTTTTGCAGACCGGAAACCTGAATGATGGGCGCTTGATTTTGGTGGTTGCCTGGTTGCGACTGGAGCTGTGTCTGTGAGGAAGATTGTGGCCGCAGACCGGGTTCCCGCGTGTAGGGTGCGGATGGGCCGGTATCCGTAGATGAGGTTTGCGTCATCCTGTTGTAGCTATTTTACCGTGACAGGGCTGAATTCGCCGTAAATGCTCTTGAGCGCCCACCTATCAACAAACTTCCGTGCCCCGTTTTTGCGCCTTCTTTCTGGCGCAAGGGCGGGAGACCATTACCGCTGGTCCGCCGAATTCCCGGCCACTCCGGGCAAGTGAGATCGGACAGCCTCACGCCGCGCCGCCCGCAACTCCGACTCGACCTCGACCACTCCATCCCCGCCCAGCGCCCATGCGTTGAAGCTTGACCATGGCCAAGATCCCGGCTCGCGGCACAGGCCTCGCTTGACCGGATTGCGATGAATATAACGAAGCTGGGTAACGAACCCTTCGTGGTTTCGAACGTTGTGATCGAAGTACCGTTCCTGCCAGAAATTTGGCATCTCGGCTCTCGATGCTCCCTGCTTGTGCGCCTGGAGCGAGACCTTGCTCTTGAGGATTTGCATGAACGTCGGGTGCACGCCCGCGGCAGGTTCGCTCACGAGTAGGTGGAGGTGCTCCGGCATGACCACATAGCCGTAGACGAGCATCCCGAAGCGGCTTCTGGTCTTTTCCAGAGCCAACAGAAACGCGTTTTCCATGCGCATTTGTGCGAGAAGTGGAAGGCGATGATAGCAGCTGAAAGTGAGGAAGTGTGCCTGCCCGGAATTGTGAAGCCGCTTGAGGCCGTCGGGCATTTGCGCCGCCTAACTGCTGAGGAATTGCTGCGGCAATCTTACGCCCGTGGGTTCGTTGGTTTCCCGCCCTCGCGCCAGAAAAAAGGCCGACCCAGAGGGTACCCCGACGGGGCACGGGGGGTTTTCGCTGGACCGGCATCGCCCAAGAATTCTCACTTCATCTGGCCGAGGAACGGGCATCTTGTGCTGGCCCGACCTGGACATTCCGTGCCCCGTTCTTTCCGTTTTTTCTACGGAAAGGGCGGGAAACCAAGAACGCTGGCCCAGGTCAGGGCTTGGGGAGCGCGGACGGGTTGAGGCGGCCGATGCGGCCTTTAGGCCCGACAATGAAGGGGAGCGAAAGGGCGTTCCAGTTGCCGTTGTCGAGGGGCTGCCAGGTGCGGCCATCGTCGCGGCTGATGTCGGAGCCGTTGGTGCCGGCGGTGATCCAGAGTTTTTCGGATTGGGACCATT
>Ga0302156_10000901_pt1 | contig 27493 bp, 22 predicted proteins | sample I_Bog_N3_2_FD_193503 | JGI IMG/M metagenome (GOLD analysis project Ga0302156, IMG submission 193503) | Peat permafrost microbial communities from Stordalen Mire near Abisko, Sweden - I_Bog_N3_2 | ecosystem: Environmental > Terrestrial > Soil > Wetlands > Peat | place: Sweden: Abisko, Stordalen... | reverse complement strand
CCAGAAGGATTGCTTCGCCATGTTCTCGAAGTGTTTCAAATTCATCGGTGGACCTCCATGCTACGAAGGAACCCGACATGCCGCGATTTTGCACCACCCAATCAGTGGGCAGAAACCGGACGCTTACGTCTCTGGCGAGATTTGGTTTTCTTCTGGCAGGACGGTCTGTACGTGGCAGGCAGCGGCCATTTCACCAATGATTTCAATGGCCCTTCCTGTACAGTGCATCTCCGCACTGTGCCAAAGCTTCTTTTAGATCAATACCTTGCCGAAATCGGCACATCACGCCTGAAGAGCGCACATCGCGGAATCGCCTTAAAAAGCCAATTAAACCAACACCCCGACCGAACCGCACATCGCGGCCCTTTATCCTGCCATCGTAATTTGGTGGTTTTCCGGACCTTGAGACGCTGCCTTGCTCGCTTGAAAACAGAAAAGCCAGATCCGGGAACGGACCGTCAAGGGTGCGCCGCCTTGCGGCGCATCGCCGGAGGCGGCGGCCTTTGGCCGCCCTTGACCGTCCGACCTCCGGTCTGGCAAAGGCTCTCCAAGCGAGCAAGGCATCTTTGTGAGCGATGCGCTCCTTTTCTCAAGGAAACATCTGGTCAAATCACTCCTGCTTATGATAGGTTACATGTAACTTATTTGGGAGAATTATCATGGCTCCAGCCTCTCAGCCCAAGCCGTCCCGCGTGAAGGTCCGCGAGCATCGCGAACGCCTGCGGGAGCAGGGGTTGCGTCCCATCCAGATTTGGGTGCCGGACGTGCGGGCACCCGCCTTTCGCTCGGAAGCGCATCGGCAGTCGTTGGCCGTTGCCGCCAGCGCCCAGGTGCACGATGATCAGGCGTTCATCGACGCCATCTCCGACTGGAGCAATGGAATCGAAGATGAACGTGGTGGCGGACAATGAGGCGAGGCGATATCTGGGCCGTCGCGGGCGGCAAGGACTATGCGGGAAAGCCGCGTCCCGTGGTCATCGTGCAGGATGACAGTTTCGACGGCACGGACTCCATCACCGTCTGCGCCTTCACCACCGACGAGACGGAAGCTCCCTTATTCCGTCTGCCCGTGGAGCCGAACGAACGCAACGGACTGCGCGCACCCTGTCGCCTGATGGTGGACAAGATCACCACCGTCCCGAAATCCAAGATCGGCGCGCGCGTCGGTCGCCTGGACGACGAGGATATCTTGCGCCTCAATCAGGCCGTACTGGTCTTTCTCGGTCTCGCGATATCTCCAAGAGCAAAATGGGACGCATAATCCATGGCTGGATCACATAGGACGCCCTGTCTTATCCGTGGTTTGTCGGACATCGCACCCCGCAACTATTCTTGCGATTCGCCGCGAAGCGTACTGCGGCGTAGAAAAGGGCTGTTCTGCTTTTGTGTGGCGCGCGCGATCATGGCGGGATGTCCCGATCCCGCACCCTTCGCAGCAAAGACACCGGCAGGCAGGCCCATCTCGGCGCTCTGCCCGACGATCTTTATATCAAGATCGAACCCTGGCCGCGCATCGGTCGTCCGCCCAAGCACGATCTTTCGACCTGGACCGTCACCGACGACTGGCCCGTGCGCGTCCCGGTCAGCGAACGCGAAATCGACATATTCGAGGCATGGTTCGGCGATCTGTTCGACGAATTGTTCGGGCCATGTCGATGATCTGAGGAGGCTCCCGTCATGACCGCACCGCTGCGCGCCGCCCTTTACCTGCGCGTCTCGACGGCGCGCCAAGCCGAGCATGATGTCTCCATTCCCGATCAAAAGCGCCAGGGCGAGGCCTATTGCGCCTCACGCGGCTATCAACTCGTCGAAACCTATGTCGAGCCGGGGGCATCGGCCACCAATGACCGCCGCCCTGAGTTCCAGCGCATGATCGAAGCGGGAACCAACAAACCGGCTCTCTTTGACATCGTCATCGTCCATAGTTTTTCGCGCTTCTTCCGCGATCACTTCGAGCTTGAGTTCTATGTCAGGAAGCTCGCCAAGAACGGCGTCCGGCTGGTTTCCATCACCCAGGAGATGGGTGACGACCCGATGCACGTCATGATGCGCCAGATCATGGCGCTGTTCGATGAGTACCAATCCAAGGAAAACGCCAAGCATGTTCTGCGCGCCTTGAAGGAGAACGCGCGCCAGGGCTTCTGGAACGGCTCCCTGCCGCCCATCGGCTACCGCATCGTCGGGGCCGAACAGCGGGGGACCAAGGTCAAGAAGAAGCTGGAAATCGATCCGCTGCACGCCGATACCGTGCGCCTGATTTACCGCCTGGCCTTGGAGGGCGACGGCACCAACGGTTCGATGGGCGTCAAGAACATCGCCAACTATCTCAACGCCCACCGGATTTTCACCCGTGACGGCGGACGCTGGGGTATCGGGCAGGTTCACCGCATCCTGACCCGCCAGACTTATATCGGCCACCATGAGTTCAACAAGCGCAGCAAGACCAAGGAACTGAAACCCGCCAGCGAGGTCATCACCGTCGAGGTGCCGCCACTGATCGACCAAGCGACGTTCGACGCCGTGCAGGCTCATCTGCACGCCCGCAATCCCAAGGTCACGCCCGCCCGCGTGGTCAGCGGTCCGACCTTGCTCACCGGCATTTGCTTCTGCGCCGCTTGCGGCGGCGCGATGACGCTGCGAACCGGCAAGGGTGGGCGATATCGCTATTACACTTGTTCCACCAAGGCCCGGCAGGGCGAAACCGGCTGCAAGGGCCGCTCGATCCCCATGGAGAAGCTGGACAACCTCGTCGCCCAGCACCTCGAAGAGAGGCTATTGCAGCCGGAACGGCTTGAAGAGGTGCTGGCCTCGGTTCTCGACCGCCGCCAGGAACGGAGCGAACGCAGGCGCGATCACATCGCCGAACTGAACAAGCGCGCCGCTGAAACCGATCTGCGCCTCAAACGGCTCTACGACGCCATCGAATCGGGCGTGGCCGATCTGACCGATCCGGCGCTGAAAGAGCGCATCATCGGCCTCAAGGCGATCCGAGATCAGGCCCAGGCCGACGCCGAGCGCGCCCAAGTCCTGCTGAAAAGCTCGGGCCAGCAGGCCATCACCCCGGACATGATCCGAAAATTTGCCGAAATCGCCCGCGAGCGGATGCGGATCAACGGCGGTGGCTATCGCCGCGACCATCTCCGGGCGCTGGCCCAGCGGGTCGAAGTCGCGGACAGCGAGGTCCGCATCATGGGATCGAAAGGAAATCTGCTCAGAACCCTCGCCGCCGCCTCCGGTGCGCCATCGGCACCCGGAGGAGTTCGCGGTTCTGTTCTGAATTGGCGGAGAGGGTGGGATTCGAACCCACGATACGCTTTTGACGTATACACACTTTCCAGGCGTGCGCCTTCGACCGCTCGGCCACCTCTCCGCAGTCCCGTGAGCATTAAGCTCCGAAACGGAGCGGGATTAATATACGAGGCGGCGGCGCATTGCAACCCCCTCCGCGGGGGCGGGGTGACATGTTTATCGACGCCGTTCTGGGCGGTCTACATACCCATGGACAATAGGGACCATCGGTGCAAACGGCTAAACTGGGTCGAGCCTCCGTCCGGGACGAACCATCATGCCCATCAGCCCAAGATTTTCCAACGATCAGCTTGTCCGCATCATGGACGAGGCCAGCGTCTATCTCTGCGCTTGTCCGGCTCAACTTTGCCGGCAGATTCAGGGGCTGCGCAGTCTCTATGCCTACCAAGAAGATTGCCTGAGCGGCAATGACGCCAATGCCGAGGTTCATCGTCGCATCGCCCAGGCGACCGAAGAGGCCCATGCCCGTCTGGAGGTCTGTCTGGACGAAATCCTGACCCTTGAGGATTGGGACCGCTTAACCCTGAAAATGCCTGAAGGCTTGCGGCAATTGCGCGACAGTTATCTGCTTTCCTTGGGCGAGACGGGCGAATAAGCCCTGGCGGCAGGCTCTTTGCCGGTGTATCTCATGGCCTAGACCCATGAGGATATTGGGGTAAAGAAGGGAACCTGCCGCCATGACGCCCAGCAAACACGCCGCGCCGGCAGTCGAGATCGACAACGCCTCTCATATCCATCATGGCAGCCTGGCGGCTTTGGCCGTTGGCGCCTTGGGCATCGTTTTCGGCGATATCGGCACTTCGCCGCTTTACGCCATGCAGCAGATCTTCCGCGACGACATTCCCCGCACGCCCGAGAACCTCTTGGGCGGCGTCTCGCTGGTGATCTGGACCCTGACCCTGATCGTCGCCATCAAATACGCCATCTTCGTGCTGCGTGCCCAGAATGACGGCGAGGGCGGCGTGTTTGCTCTTTACGGCCTGCTGCACGACAGCAAGCGGCGCTGGACCCGGGCTTTGATGTGGTCGCTGATGCTGGGGGCCGGGCTGTTGTTCGGCGACGGCATGATCACCCCGGCCATCAGCGTGCTGTCGGCGGTCGAAGGTCTGGCGGTGGCGACCCCTGAGCTGGGCCATACGGTCATTCCCATCACCATCGCCCTGCTGACCGGCCTGTTCGCCATTCAGGTCAAGGGAACATCCGGCATCGGCGTTGTCTTCGGACCGGTGCTGGCGGTGTGGTTCGTGGTCATCGGCTTGTTGGGCGGCTGGCAGATTTTGCAGCATCCGGGGATTCTGGCGGCCTTTAATCCGATCTACGGCATCGAGTTCCTGGCCGGCACCAATTTCTTTGATGCCCTGCTGATCCTGGGCGCTTTGATGCTGGTGGTCACGGGCGGCGAGGCCATGTATGCCGATGTCGGCCATTTCGGCGCAAAGCCCATCCGTATCAGCTGGTTCTCGGTGGTCTTTCCCTGCCTGCTGCTGAACTATCTGGGCCAAGGAGCCTTTTTGCTGGGCGGCGCGCCGCTGGCCGGAGGCAATCTGTTCTATAGTCTGGTGCCGGCCTCCATGCTCTTTCCCATGGTGCTGCTGGCGACGGCGGCGACCATTATCGCCAGTCAGGCCCTGATTTCCGGAGCCTTCTCGCTGGTGTCCCAGGCCATCCGCATGGGCCTGTTTCCGCGCCTGGACATCTTGCATACCCATCAGGCCCATTCGGGTCAGATCTATGTGCCCTTCATCAATTGGATGCTTTATCTGGGCTGCATCGCCTTGGTGCTGGGGTTCGGCAGCAGCGACAATCTGGCGGCAGCCTATGGTCTGGCGGTATCGGGTGTGATGGTCATCACATCCTTGGCCATGTTTCCGGTGGCCAGGCGTATCTGGAACTGGAGCCCGACCGCCACCTATCTGGTCTGGGGCGGTTTCACCTTGATGAACGGCTTCTTTCTGGCCGCCAGCTCCATCAAGTTCATGGAAGGCGGCTTCGTGCCGCTGACCGTGGGCGTTCTGGTGTTCCTGGTGATGGCCACCTGGCGCTGGGGCCGCAAGGCCACCTCGGCGGCCTATTCGGCCAAATGGCGCATGACCATGACCGAACTGGTGACCCTGCATCAGGGCAGCGAGCATTTCATGGAGCGCATCGCCATCCTGATGTCGCCCCGTCCGGTGCGTCACGCCAGCGATCGGGCGCCTGCGCTTTTGCAGATGCTGTGGGAACGTTATGGGGTGCTGCCCAAGAACCTGATTTTCGTCGAGATCATTCACCGCAAGGTCCCCTATATCCGCGAGGGCCGCTATCAGGTGACGGTTTTCGACCGCGACAAGGAAACCGGCCGCAGCATCATGAGCGTGGCCCTCAGCTTCGGCTTCATGGAGGAGCCCAACGTGGAGAAGCTGCTGGAAGACATGGCCCGGCACAAAGAGATCGATCTGCCCAGCGATCATCGCCGCTGGATTGTTCATGTCTCCCACGAGAACCTGTTGCCGGTCCGCTCCATGGGCTTGTGGCGCAGCCTGCGCCTGCATCTGTTCATGTTCCTGCGGGCGGTGTCGCGTCCGGCCTATTTCTATTACGGCCTGGGCGATCAGGTGCAGCTGTCCGCCGAGATCATTCCCGTTCGCGTGAAGTAGACATCCGGGGCGATCTTTCACGACGGGAAGGGGCTTGCTCCGGGGTTTTATGTTAGGGTCCGGGCCAGTCGCACTGGGCAATCTGCGGAGTTGAGCTATGTCGTCACGGCCATCGGACGGACTGAAGCCGAACCGGTGGGATTTCGTGCTGATCCCGCTCTTGCTGCTGTTGCTGGCGGTCCTGGCCCATGGCGGGGCCATGATGACCCGTCCCTTCGACGTCGGTCAGCCGCCGGTTATTTCCCTCGATCCGGTTCATTTGCCCGATTATCTGCTCAACAGCTTCATGCGCATGTTCACGGCGCTCAGGCTGTCCTTGGTGTTCAGCGTGGTTTACGCCGCTTTGGCGGCAAAAGTTCCGGTAATGGAACGATTTCTGGTTTCGCTGCTGGATATCCTGCAATCGGTTCCGGTGTTGGGATATCTGACCATCACCATTCCCGTCTTCGTCTGGCTGTTTCCTCATAACCTGCTTGCGCTGGAATCGGCGGCGGTCTTCGCGGTCTTTACCTCCCAGGCTTGGAACATGACCTTCAGCCTCTATTCCGCCCTGAAGACGGTGCCGAGGGACCTGTCGGAAGTGGCGCAAACGCTGCATCTGACTCCCTGGCAGCGGTTCTGGCGGCTTGAAATGCCATGGGCCATTCCGGGGCTGGTGTGGAATATGATGATGTCGGTGTCCGGCGGCTGGTTCTTCGTGGTGGCGGCGGAAGCCATCTCGGTCTCGGGGCAGACTGTCTTGCTGCCGGGCATCGGCAGCTATATCGCCCTGGCGGTGTCCGCCGGCGACATGCGGGCCATTGGCTGGGCCATCGCGGCGGTTTTTATCGGCATTATCTTTTATGATCAGATCATGTTCCGGCCCCTGGTGGCCTGGGCGGAGAAATTCCGCGGCGAGGCGCTGGCCCGCGAGCATGTGCCGGAGTCCTGGCTGTTGGACCTGATCCAGCGCGCCCGCTTCTTCAATGGGGCATCCCGTGGGCTGGGGTCGCTTCTGCGGCGTCTGGGGGATCTGCGACTTGCCGGACCCGGTAGAATTTACTCGGGCAAACTCCGCTTTGGCCAAGGTTGGAGGCTGTCTCAGACGGCATCGCGGTGGCTGGGCACGGCCTTGGCGGCGGCTTCGGCGCTGGTTGTGGTCGGAGCTTTGCTCATGCTGACCGAACGGATCGCGGTGAAAGAGGTCTTTCAGGTGCTGCTGCTGGGAGGGATCACGGCAGGCCGGGTGATTGCCTCGGTGGCGCTGGCGTCGCTTTTGTGGGTGCCGGTCGGGGTCTGGCTGGGGCTGAACCCGCGTCTGGCCCAGCAAACCCAATGGGTTGCCCAGTTTCTTTCGGCTTTTCCGGCCAACTTGCTGTTTCCCCTGTTCGTCATGGCGATCATTCGGCTGCAGCTGAACCCCGAGATTTGGACCACGCCGCTGATGGTGATGGGCGGCCAGTGGTACATCTTGTTCAATGTGGTCGCCGGGGCTTCGGCCATTCCCCGCGATTTGCGGGATGCGGCGGCCATGACAGGCCTGAAGGGCTGGCTGAAATGGCGGCGGTATCTGATGCCGGCCATCTTTTCCCATCTCGTGACCGGCCTGATCACGGCGGCGGGTGGATGCTGGAACGTCGCCATCATCTCGGAGTGGATCAGTTGGGGCGGACACCGGCTGCCGGTCACGGGGCTTGGCGCCTACATCTCGGGCGCGACCGAGGCGGGGGATTTCCCTCGGGTGGCCTTAGGGGTTCTGGTGATGTGCCTGTTCGTCACCGCCTTCAACCACTTGCTGTGGCGACGGTTGTTCAAAATGGCCAAGCGCTTCGCCGATCGGGCCATAACCGTCTGAAGGCAGGTCAGGCCTTACCGGCCAGCATGCTGCCAAAGGCCATGATGGCGATCAGGCCGCCGGCAATGACGATGAAGCCAAGAATGATCCATTTGGCCATGGCGGCATCTTTGTCGCTGTAATTGGCGGGGATCATCTGACTGCGGGGCTTTTGGTCGCTCATGACGGGTTTCCTGGGAAAAATAATGCGCTTGGGCGAGATTCGAACTCACGGTTTTTTAACATAAATTCCCGAGACAATCCGCTGAAAGCCGGTCCTGACCGGCAAAAAGAAATGATAAATCAAGCTCTCAAAAAATCTCTATTTCGTGCTTTCATTCTTTAGTGATTGAACATTGGTGTGGGGATGAAATGGCGCCCAATCCGCTTGTTCCCCTGAATTTCAGGGTTCCAGCCGATTTCCGTGAGGAATTTGGACCTATGCCTTCAATAGCAAGCCTCGGCGCAAGATGGTTGCGCTTCTGAAAGGTGCCTTTGCGGCGCTGAAAGAGAAGGAGGAGGCAAAGGCGCGATGAATTACCCCAGCCATCTTCGCCGTCGGACTGTGCGTCAATATGTTTTGATGGTGGTGTCCGAAGAACGCGCGGGCCAAGTCAGAATGGTTTGTCCGAACTGCAAATACCAGAGCCCCTGGATCTTCGGCCTGACCTCCACCGAAAAGCGCCGACAGCGCTGCCCGAAATGCAATGAAACGCCGGTTTTTGGGCGCTGAGCTTCATGCGACTATGGCTAATTCGAGGGCATCTTCAAGATGGCGCTGTGGTTCGTCAAACTGCAGTGGAGATACCATAAATTAAACTTTATCGATTCAAGTACTTATGGAACTGATAAACGTCTATATTTTTATTGTTATGTATTTTGATCGATATTAATCATCGATCGTCAAGTTTGATCGTTTGTAGAATCTGGTAGTATAGATTTATTGGTATTGATTGTTGTCTGCGAGAATTGTGGCAATTTTGTTTCAAACAAGACAGACGCTGTTGCGGAAATGCCACTCTGAAATACTATAAATAATTCATAATATAAAATTATTTTTAATTGTCGCAATGGTGCGTGATGGCCCAAATAAAGCCGAATTCACTGACCATGGGGTTTTTTGATATGTATACCGATCCGCTGATTCGGCGAAAAAGCCGTCGCTTGTTGACCGGAGGCGTCGCCTCTATCGCCTTGCTGGCCTTGGCCGCCACTGTTCCCGTCCATGCCGAAGACGCCGCCTCGGCCCAGCCTCAGGCTGCCGCTGCCGATTCCAACCCGCTCGGCTTTCTCGACAACCTGACCTATGGCGGTGTGACCCTTTACGGCACCATCGACGTGGGCGCCGCTCACCAGAGCCACGGCGCGTCGTTCAACCGCGACTTCTCCACGGGTTTGGAATATCTGGTTCAGAAGAACGACAATCGCTCGGTGAACGCCGTCACCGCCAACGGCCTCAGCCAGTCGAGGATCGGTCTGTCGGGTGACGAAGAGTTCCTGGACGGCTATGCGGCCATCTTCAAGCTGGAAACCGGCTTTGATCCGCTGTCGATGCACCTGGCCGATGGCCTGAAGTCCATGACCACCGCCAACGGCCTCTCCGCCAATGTCTCGGACACCAACGGCGACTCCAGCCGCGCCGGTCAGTGGTTCAACGGCGCCGCCTATGCCGGCGTCAAGACCAAGGACTTCGGCACCCTGACCTTCGGTCGCCAGAACGGCATCCTGGCCGATGACATCACCACCTACGATCCCCAGGGCGGCTCCTACGCTTTTTCGCCCATCGGCTATTCCGGCGCCGCCGCTGGCGTCGGCGACACCGAGGACGCCCGTCTGGATTCGTCTTTGAAGTACATGCTGACCTATGGCCCAGTCCGTGGCGGCGTTCAGTATCAGTTCACCGGCAAGCAGCCTGACCTGGGTGACGCCACCGGCGTTTCCGGCAGCGCCACCGAAGTGGACCTGGGCGGCGACTATAAGGGCTTCTCGGGCGACATGATTTACAGCCAGAAGAAGGACGCCATCGGCGCCGCTCCGTTGAGCGCCGCCCAGGCCGCCACGCTTCCTGCCGGCTCGCTGGCGGGCACCGTGTCCGACAACAGCTCGGTCGCCGCCATGGGCAAGTACACCTTGGGCGCCGCCAAGATCTATGGCGGTTACGAGCGCATCCGCTTTGCCAATCCCGACAGCCTGCTGCCGACCGACACCACCACTATCGGCGGCTATATGCTGAGCTCGCTGACCCAGAATTCTTACAATACCAACAAGATCCTGCAGATCTATTGGACCGGCTTGAAGTATTCTGTCACCGACAAGCTGGATATTACCGGTGCTTATTACGGCTATACCCAGAACAACTACTCTGGCGCTGCTTGCACGGCCATGTCGTCGGCCGGCAGTTCCAAGTGCGACGGCAATCTGAACGCCGTGTCGCTGGTGGCGGTCTACAACGTGGTCAAGCATTTCGACGTCTATGGCGGCGCCATGCTGAGCCAGGTCAATGGCGGTCTGGCTTCGGGCTACGTCCACGACCACACCATCGACCCGATGGTCGGCGCCCGCTTGTCCTTCTAAACCCGTCTATCCTTCTAAGACGGTCTTCGAATAAAGAGCGCGGCAGGCCTAAGGCTTGCCGCGCTTTTTCTATGCCTGGGGAAAATGCAGTTCGATGCAGCAGCCCAGAGGGCGGTCGGCAAAGGCGATGGTGATTCCATGCAGCTTGGCGATCGCCTCGACAATGCTCAGGCCCAGGCCGCTGCCCTGGAGATGCTGGGTCCGTTGCGAGCGATAGAAGCGACGCATCACCGCATCGCGCTCCTCGGGCGGAATGCCGGGGCCGCTGTCTTCGATGCTGAGGACCGGCGCGTGATCTTCGGTTCGCAGATTGAGTCTGACCTGTCCGCCCATGGGGGTGAATTTCAAGGCGTTGTCCAGCAGATTGGCCAAAGCCTCGATCAGCAGATCACGGTCCCCCTCGATCAGCTGGAGCGTTTCGATACTGAGGGACAGGGTAATGCTCTTTTCTTCGGCCAAGGGAGCGTAGAACTCGGTAACTTCTTGGGCCACCGATGCCAGATCGACGGAGGCAAAGTGGGTCCGTCGTTCGGTAGCCTCGATTTCGGAGATGCGGCGCAGGGCGGCGATGATTCGCAAGGCATGGTCCAGCCCGGCGATGGCTAGAGTCAGTAGTTTATCATTATGGTCGGGCGTCTCACGGGCGCGGTCGAGATGTGCGCGCACACGGGTAAGCGGCGTGCGCAGATCGTGGGCGATGTGGTCGTTGGAGTTTTTCATCTGCTCCAGGCTCTGCACCACGCCGTCCAGCATCAGATTGACGTTCGAAGCCAGGCGGTCGAGGTTGCTGTCGGTCTTCAGAATAGGCAGGCGCTCGGCAAGCTTTCCCTGGGCGATCCGCTCTGCCACCTCGTGGATGGTCTGTATCTGGCGTTGGGCCCGCTGTCCGAAGATCAGGCCGCCCAGCAGGGTGACGACCAGGGCCGGGGCCACGCCCATTTCCAAAGCCCGCAGGCCGACGTCTTCAAGGTCTTGCAGGCTGTCCACATTCCGTCCAATGACGAGAATGCGTTCATCTTCCAGCCGTCGCCCAACCAGGCGGCCTTCCTGAAGGTGCAAAGTATCGGTCTCTGCCACATGCAGATGGGCGCGATGCGCCAGCCCATCCAGCGGCAGTCCGCTGGGTATCTGGGGCAGATTGCCTATGGCCGGATGGCCGTCGGGATCGAACAGGGCAGAATAGAGGATGCGATGGAAATCGGCGGCGACCCGGCGGTTTACCGAGATTGCGACATCGGCAGGAGGTTCGTGGGCAAGGATTTCGGCATCGCGTTCCAATTGATGGTCGACGCGCCGGGTTTCAAATACCGAGCTTTCCCAGTAGATGAAGAAAAACAGCAACAGGATAGAGGCTGCCAAAGTGACCGAAAAAGTGATCGCCATTCGGAAGCCGGGCGTTCTAAGCAGATCTTTGATGGGCACGGGGTGACCTTATTCAGGCGGCCTGCAACATGAAGCCGACACCGCGAACGCTGAGCAGCCGTTTTTCCTCGCCGGGGCCGTCGATCTTGTGACGAAGCTTGCTCATATGGACGTCGACCAGATTCGTTTCGACTGCGAACTTATAATTCCAAACCTCCTCCAGCAGCATGGCGCGGGTAACGGTTTGGCCGGCGTGGCGCATCAGATATTCCAGAAGTTTGAATTCTCGCGGCAACAGATCAATATCCCGCTCGCCACGCCGGGCCTGGCGGTGCAGCAGATCAAGTTCCATATCGCCCAGACGGAGCAAAGTTTCCTGCACGGGTGCCGCGCGGCGCAGCAAGGCCTCGGCCCGTGCCGCCAGTTCAAACATATGGAAGGGCTTCGGCAGATAGTCGTCGCCGCCGGCCTCCAGTCCATCGACCCGATTGCCGACCTCGCCCAGGGCGCTGAGGAAGAGGGCCGGAGTGGTAATTTTCTCGGCCCGTAGACATTTAATGATGCTGAGCCCGTCAAGCTCGGGCAATCCACGGTCGATGATCATCAGTTCGAATCCCCTGCTTCGCGCCAGGGAAAGCCCCTGCTGACCACTCGATGTGAATGTGACTTGATGACCTCTGGTTGTGAGGTTCTCGACGATCTCTTCAGAGATGACTTGATCGTCTTCGATCAGAAGGATTTTTCGTCCTTGGGCAGTGCTCATTTCGTTCTGCATATTTTGCGATGTCTTTCATCAACACACTTATTATGAAAGGAAATCCATGTGGCAAAAATATGGCGTTGACGAGGTGGAGAGTGGACAAGACCGCCCTTGGGGTTTGCTCGAAGCGGGCAGTGATCCGCCTGAAGTGCGAAAAATCGCTCGACGAGATTGCGCTCGCAATTGGCCTCTCGGAATGTCCCGGAATCGTGGTCTTTGTCGGCAAGAACCTGTCCAGTCAGGATGTCGGTGGTAAGGGCCTCGGCCTGGGTGTCGTCGTTGGCCTGCCCTGGCGTCAGGATGAAGCACAGCGGATTGCCCAAGGCATCGACAACGGCGCGAATCTTGGTGGTCAGCCCGCCGCATGTTGGTGCGCCCGGACGATGATCGAATCGATCATGACGTATTCAAAGTCGGGATCGTCGGCCATCATGGCAAAAAGCCGATCCTACACGCCGTCCTTGGATCAGCGGGAAAAGCGGATAAACGCACTCCGCCCATTCAAGCCCCCTTCCTGAAAAGGAGTTTGGATCATATTTTCGAGACCTCGGGAATCCTGAATGCCAACTCTACCTAAAGGATTTGCTAAATATTTCTTGTTAATTTGTTCCACAAGTGACGAATAAAAACAGTTTATTCACCGTAATTAGCTGGCATTGTCTTTCCTGGCTTCGAGTTAAATAGGGGTTATGGCCATAAATTATCTTTTAGAAACAGCCTCGGGCCAGCCGCCGCCCAAAGCCTTGAACAGGCCGACGGTGGCCTGCAGACGCTTCAAAGTCGCCTCTACACGGGCATCCTTGGCCTGAAAGAGGGCGCGTTGGGTGTTGAGAACCACAAACAGAGTGACGGTGCCGCCCTGCATCTGCGCCTGGGCGATGTCATAGGCTTGACGGGCCGTATCTTCAGCCTGACGCTGGGCATCTTCGGCCTCGGTGGTTTTGCGGACCGCGACAAGGGCGTCCTCGACGTCGGAAAAGGCCGACAGAGCGGTTTTGCGATAGCTCTCGGCCAACTCGTCATAGCGGGCCTTGCTGTAATCCAGCGATCCTTCCAGACGCCCACCGTCGAAGATGGGTTGGGTCAGTCCGGCGGCCAGCATGAACAGAGCGCTGCCAGGCTGCAGTAGGCTGGACAAGGCCACACTTTCATAGCCGCCCTGGGCGGTCAGATCCAGACTGGGCAGAAAGGCGGCGCGGGCAGCGGCGATGTTGGCGTTGGCGGCCTGCAGGCGGGCTTCGGTCAGTTGCACATCGGGACGACGGGCCAGCAGGCCGGACGGCAGTCCGGGGGTTACCGCCGGCACGGTCACCTGTGCGAAGCCGCCCATGTCCGCCGGCATTGTTTCCGGCATCCGTCCGGTCAGCACCGCCAATGCATCGATGCTTTGGCGCAAGTCCTGCTCCAGCGGCGGGATAAGGGCCCGTTGGACCGCCACTTCGTTTTCCTGCTGGGCGACATCCAGGCGAGTGGAGGCCCCAAAGGCCATGCGTTCCCGATAGGCGGTTAAAATCCGCTCGGCGTCAGCCAGATTCTCGCGGGCCACCGTCAAGCGTTCCTGCAGACCCAGGGCCGAGAAATAGGTGGTGGCTACGGCTGATTCGACGGTCAGGGAAATGGTTTGATGGGCATAACGGGCGGCATCGGCTCCCGCTTGGGCGCTGGCTTCCAAAGCCGTGTTCTTACCCCAGAAGTCAACCTCGTAGCTGGCCGTCAGGCCGGGAGAATAAAGGTTTCCCTGTTTTGCCGTCTGTATGCCAGGAAGTTTGGGGGAACCCTGGCGGCTGGCGTTGGCACTGCCCTCTAGGGTCGGCAGCAAGGCGGCGCCTGAGATGCGCAACAAAGCGTCGGCTTCGCGGACCTGGGCCTTGGCGGCCCCGATGTCGGCGTTTTTCTCGGCGGCTTCACCCATCAAGACGTCCAGGGCCGGAGCGTTGAAGCTCTTCCACCATGTGGCGTCGGGCCAGCCGGTTTGAGGCGTGACGGGATCGCTCCAGGCCGCCGGAGAGGTGATGGTCGGAGGCTGCCCCGTTCCCTCAAGGCCGCAGCCGCTCAGAGCCGTTGCCGCCAGCAGAGCAGTGGCCATGGAATAGACAGAAAATCGGGTCATGATCGCCTTAAGCCTCGAATCCGCCCCTAATGCGCTATCAGCACAGGGATTTCGGCATGTTGCAGAATGTGGAGGGTGGCGCCGCCCAGAAGCTGTTCCCGGGTCGGCGAGTGGGTATAGGCCCCCATCACCAGCAGGCTGGCCTCCAATTGTTGGACTTCGTTCAGCAACAGCGCGCCGATCGGCTTGTCCGGGGAACGGGTGATGATGGATGCATCGATCCGATGCCATTTCAAAAATCCGGCCAACCGTTCGGCTTCGGAGCGGTCTGCGCCATCCTCAATAACCTGAAGGATGTACACCTGACGCATGTCTCGCAGCAGCGGCAGGGCGGCGGTGACGGCATGCACCGATTCGGCGCTGCCATTCCAGGCGATCACCGCCGAAGTCAGAGAACAGTCCCGGCAGGCGGGCGGGACCAATAGAACCGGATGACCGCTGGCGAACAGCACCCCCTCCAGCACAAAGCGATGGACGGCGGACCATCGGCCCTCGGGCCGCGGGGCGACGATCAGATCGCAGAACCGCCCGAAGGCTCGTACTGCCAGATCGGGGGAATGTCGGTCCTCGCGCCAGTTGGCCGTCAGGATCGATTGCTGATGATTGCCGTCCCAGTCAGCGAAGCCCGACTCTTCCCGCCATGCTTCGAATATCCCACGGGAATGCAGGGCCAGGTCGCGGCAGGCGTTGCGATAAAGGACGGCCATGTCATGGGGGAAATTTGGATAGTACTCATGGCGGAAGGCTTCCAGTTCGGCAGGCCCCGGCGACAGATGCACGGCTTCCACATGGCTGATGTTGCGCCTTGCCACCTCGGCGCAGCAGTTGAGTAGGGGGCGGTCCTGGGGTCCGCCCCACAATAGGGCGATGATCTTGCGGATGCTCATGGCCTCACCCCGCTTCGGCGAGATGGGGCGGCGGCGGAGGGACGTCGGTATTGACCAACTGGCCATCGACCATGTCGGCGAAGGGATTGAGCACCAATTGCTCTCCTCCCGTCAGTCCTTCGGTTAGATCGACGGTGGCGCCGTGTTCCTGGCCGACCTTGACCGGCAGAATGACAATCTTGCCATCCACCACCGTCGCCACCTGCGTGCCGTGACTGCCGAAGACCAGGGCTTCGCTGGGGATGCTGACAATGGGGGAGCTGCGTGGAACGTCGATTCGCACGGTGACATAAAGCCCCGATTTGAGGACATGGTCGCGGTTGTCCAGATCCACCTCGACCCGCATGCTCCTGGTGTCGGCGCTAAGGGAGTCGGCGCTGCGGGCGATCTTGCCGGTAAAGATGCGTCCGGGGATTTCCGGTACGGTGATGCTGGCCGTCAGGCCGTCGGCGATACCGATGGCCGCACTTTGCGGCACATCGAAATGCACCCTCAGTTTGTCATCATAGGCCTCGGTGAACAGGCTTTTCCCCGAAGCGATCAGATTGCCGGAATCGGCGTTGGAGAGATCGCCGATATTGACGTTGCGGTCGGTGATGACGCCGTCGAAGGGGGCCTCGACCCTTTCATAACGGGCCAACTGGCGCAACCGTTGCAGATCGGCGGCATGAGCCTCGACCGTGGCCTGGGCGCTTTTGACATCGGCGTCGCGAGCTTCCTGGGCCAGCCGGTAATTGTCAGCTTCCTGCTGGGTGGCGTAATTCTTGGCCGCCAGGGCGGCATAGCGGTCGGTGGTAATCTTGGCTAGGTGCAAATTGACCTGGGCCTGCATAAGCGCCGCTTGGGCCTGGGCCAGTTGGGCCTGGGCCTGGGCCTGCTGGCGGTCCAACTCGGGCGATTCGATGATGGCCAGCACGTCGCCCTTCTTCACCCGCGAGCCGATATCCACCATGCGCTGGGCAATGTAGCCCGAGGCGCGGGGATAGATGGCGGCAATGTCAAAGGCCTCGATGGCGCCCGGCAATTCGATGGCGGTGTCCGTATTGGTGGACATCACCTTGGTGGTGCGCACCATTGGGCGTTGCGCCGTGGCCTCGGTAAGGGCTGCTTCGGCGCGGGCACTTTTGGCGTAGTGGCCATAGCCTCCGAAGGCCAGCAGGACGGCAGCACTCACCGTCAAGCCTAAGGCGAGAGGGGATCTGTTCATGACTGGGGCTCCTGTTGGCGGCCGCGCAGAAGGGAATAGAGGTAGGGGACGAAAAGCAGCGTCGAGACGGTGCCAAGCAGCAACCCGCCGATCACCGCGCGGCCCAGGGCGGCGTTTTCTTCGCCGCCGCCCCCCAGGTCGAGGGCCATGGGGATCATACCGACGACCATCGCCCCCGCCGTCATCAGGACCGGGCGCAGACGGATGATTCCGGCTTCGAGGGCGGCGTCGAAGGCGCTGCGTCCGGCCTCCTGCAGTTCCTTGGCGAAGGTCACCAGCAGGATCGAATTGGCCGAAGCCACGCCGACGCTCATCACCGCCCCCATCAGCGAGGGGATCGAGAAGGTGGTGCCGGTGACGAACAGCATGATGACGATGCCGCACATGGCTCCCGGCAGGGCGCAGATGACCACGAAGGGATCGACCCAGGTCTGGAAGTTCAGCACCATCAGCAGATAGACGAACACGGCCGCAAAGACCAAGCCGACGCCGATTTCGGCGAAGGCCTGGTTCATGCTGGACACCTGGCCACGCACCTGGATGAAATTGCCCGGGGCCAGTTTTGGGGTTTCCAGCTTGACGATGCCGGTGATGCCGTTGGCCACCTTGCCGATGTCGCTGTCTTGGACGTTGGCATAGACGTCGTAGACCGGCTGGACGTTGGTATGGCTGGTCACCGTCTGCTCGACGCCACGGCTGATGGTGGCGACGTTGCCCAGCATGGTGGGAGTATCGTTGCCATGAGCGCCAGCGTCGCCGACGCCGCTGTCTTGCAGCATGCTCATGCGGTTAAGGCGGTATTCCGGCGTCTGCACGGCCACCGGATAGGGCACGCCGTTACGGGGATCGGTCCAGAAATTGGGAGCCACCTGATAGCTGGAACTTAAGGCCACATTCAGATTCTGGGCGATCCCCTGGGCGGTGGCGCCAAATTCGGCGGCGCGGTCGCGGTCGACGTCGACGAAGAACTTGGGCGCATCGACGATCTGATGCAGATGGACGTCGACGGCTCCGGCGACATGGCTCAAGCGGGTCCGGATATCGCGGGCGACGGCCAAATCGTTGGCGGTGTCACGCCCCACCACCTGGATGTCGATGGGGGCCGGCATGCCGAAATTGATGATTTGCGTCATGATGTCGGCGGGCTGGAAGTAAAAGGTGACATCAGGGAAACGCTGGGCCAGGACCAGCCGCAATGTCCGCATATAGTTGGCGGTGGGGGCATGGCCTTCCTTCAGCGAGATCAGGATCTGCCCGTCGTTCAACCCAACCAGCGAGTTGTCGTTGTAGGCCAAATTCGTATTGCTGGCCGGCATGCCGATGTTGTCGATGATCATGTCGCGCTCGGCCTCGGGGATGACCGCGCGGATCTGGTCCTCGACCGACTGGAACAGGGTTTCGGTTTCTTCGATGCGCAGGCCAGAGCGGCCGCGCACATGCAGCCGGATCTGCCCGCCGTCCACCTGGGGGAAATAATCCTGGCCGACGAAGGGCACCAGCAGTGCCGTTCCCAACAGCAGGAAAAGCCCGGCCATGGGCGCTATGGTGCGGCGCGTCAGAACCACCACCAGCAGGTTGGCATAGCCATCCCGCAGACGGTCGAAGCCGACGTTAAAGCGGGCATGCAGCTTGGCGAACCAGCCTTCGGCATGGCCGCCGTGACTTTCTCCGGCCAGGAACGAATTGATGCAGATTGGCACCAAAGTCCGCGACAGCCCGTAGGAGGCCAGCATGGCGAAGACCACGGCCAAGGCTTGGGGTACGAACAGATAGCGGGCCGGGCCGGTCAGGAAGAATACCGAAACGAAGGCCGCGCAGATGGCCACGGTGGCGACCAGCGACGGCTTGCCGACGCCGATGGTGCCGTCGATGGTGGCCTTCAGCAGGCTTTCGCCCTCATCGAGCAGGCGGTGGGTATTTTCGATGGTGATGGTGGCATGGTCCACCAGAATGCCCACCGACAGCGCCAGCCCGCCCAGGGTCATCACATTCATGCTGTAGCCCAGGGCATAGAGGGCGGTCAGCGAGAACAGGATCGACAGCGGGATCGACACCAGCACCACCAGGGTGGAACGCCAGCTGCCCAGGAACAGCAGGATCATCAGGCTGGTCAGGGCCGCGGCCATGACGCCTTCCTGCACCACCTCGTCGATGGATTGGACGACGAAAACCGACTGGTCGAACAAGGTGTCGATCCGCAATCCGGCAGGGGCGGCGGCACGCAGGATCGGCAGGGATTCCCGCTTGATCTGGTTGACCACATCCAGGGTCGAGGCATTGCCGCTCTTTAAGATGGTCATCAGCACCGAGCGCTTGCCGTTGGTGCGCACGATGTTCTGTTGTACCGCCGAACCGTCGCGGACATGGGCGACGTCCTTCACATAGACGATCTTGCCGTCGGCCTTGCGGATGGGGATGTCGTTCAGCAGGTCGATGCTCGACGGCGTGGCGTTGGTCTGGACGATGTATTGCGTCGAACCGACCTTCATCTGCCCCGAGGGAATGGTCAGATTCTGGGCGTTGATGGCCTGGGTGACGTCGAGGGGCGTCAGGCCGGTGGCCAGCAGCTTTTCGGGGTCGAGATCGACCATGATCTGGCGCGGCTTGCCGCCATAGGGCGCGGTGACGGTAGCGCCGGGCACCGAGGTGATCTGCTGACGGCCACGATAGAGGGCATAGTCATAAAGACTCTGCTCGGTCTGACCCTGGCCGCTGAAGCTCAGTTGCAGCACCGGCACGCTGGAGGCGCTGAAGCGGATGACGATAGGCGGATTGATGCCGGGCGGCATTTGCGAGCGCACCGAATTGGTGATCGAGACGATCTGGGCGATGGCCAGATCGATATTCACCGTCGGCTGGAAATAGATACGCTCGACACTGACGCCGGGCAGGCTTTGCGACTCGATGTTCTTGATGTCGCTGACGGTGTTGGAAATCTGGAATTCGCTGAAGGTCGAGATGCGCTGTTCGACTTCCTTTGGCGATAGGCCGGTATAGGTCCAGATGACCGTCACCACCGGAATGTCGATGTTGGGAAAGATGTCTGTGGGAATGCGCGTCAGGCTGGCCACTCCCAGAAACAGGATGGCGATAGCGACGACGATCCAGGTGCGCGGATAACGCAGGGCAAGGCGGACAATGCCACCGCCCTCAAGGTCCTCATGCGACACGGAACAAGGCCTCTCTCAAAAAGAAAAGGGGGATCGCCACCGGCCGACAGCGAGGGGGCGTGTCTGCGCTTGCTTGGGGTCTGGGGAGAAGCGCGGGGCCGGCGGCGAAGGCAATGGCTAGCTCTTCCAGTTAGCCTCGGCAGGGAATAGCTGGACTGCCGTTTCTTTCATCAGCTCGGCTACGGCGGGGTCGTTGGCTTTGGTCGCACCGGTCAGTTTGCCTTCGACGGCGGTAATCAGCTTGTCCTTGTCACACAGGGCGGCCTGCAGATTGACGGCTCCCGATGGCGACTGGGCGGCGGACGACGAGGCGGCGGTGCAAAGGGTCTCTTTGGCGTCCTTGCCATTGAAGGACAGCACGATGCGGAAACCGTCCATGGCCGAGCCGTTGGGATGGGTGGTGAGATGGGCGCCGGGACCGACCTTGGCGGCATCCATTTCCGTAGCTAAAATCTCATCCGCCGGCTGCCCGAAGGGGCTGCCCAAGATCACGACTTTCAGGTCGCGCCCTGCGGCGCCATAGCTGATATAGGACTGAGGGTCGGAAATCAGGCTGGTTTGGTTGAAGGTTTTCGGCGTGCTAGAACAGGCGGAAACCGCTCCGGCCACCGAGAGAATGACGATTGCGGGAACGTATAAACGCATGACGATAAACCTCGCTCAGGCCACTTCATGGGGGCGTCCGGGAAAGTCGGGCAGTGTGAACGTGGCCGTTCTGCATTCGCTGAAGTGCCGCAAGATCGGATCGATCATTCCGAAACCAGATGTCAATCAAGGGACAGGAGCAATGCGCTCCAACCTTGCGGCTGGTTCTATCTAAGCGAAGTCATGGTAAGATTTGAACTAAAATGAATTTTATATTTTGTAGTATGCGTTAATTTAAATTAATAAATGTATTTTTAATAATGAGTTATCTTTGAGCAAATATCGTCGATAACGGATAATTGTTATATTAAGGCGCGTATGAATAGCTGTGGCTTCGTTGCTTTCTTAATTAATTTTTATTTATACTTAATGAATTGAAGTAAATTGATCGGAGGATTAATGATTCTCGGCAGGAGAGGCGCGATGATGTGCCAAACCAACCTCTTGTCTTTAACTTGCTTAGGGTCATCCTATGAAAAAAGTTCTAATCGCGGCCGGTTTTGCTCTTTTTGTGGCGGTTCCGGCCTTCGCTCAAAGCGCTCCCGCTAATAACGGCGTCTGGGAACTGGACGCCAATGCCACCACCGGAGGCGCCCCTTGTTATCACTGCAATGTTGCGCCGCCGCCGTCTGATTGCGCCAAGGACGATGCCCGTCAGGCCTGCGCCGGCAATGGTCCTTATGACGAGCGCCCCTATGGCAGCGCTCATCCCGGCGCCAACGGTTTGAACTGGCAGCCGAAGAACGGCCACGATAGCTGATCGAGGTCTTTGCTGTTACCCCGCCGCCTTTGCAGCGGCGGGGTTAAGCAAAAGGTAAATCTTAATTTATGCGGCTGAAGCCAATTTTAATTTAACAATCGACGGGTCAGTGCCAAATATTAACTGCGGTATATTTCTATGTCGCCTATGCCTTTCTGTTTATATTTGGAGTATGCCGGCGTGGCTCCTTCTAAGTCTCCCACGAGCTATAGCCAATTCCTAGGGGCCGAAGCCACGGGCCTTTGTCATGCTCATCTCTTGCTGATCGAAGACGACTTTGAAACCGCCGAGGAAATCGTCAGCGATTTTTCTTCTCGCGGCTATTCGATCACTCATGTGGCCAATGGTCTTGACGGCTTGAGGCATGCCCGTAGCAACGACTACACCTTGGTCATCGTCGACCGCATGCTGCCGGGGCTGGATGGCCTGTCGATTCTGCAAACCCTGCGGAGCGAGGGCCTGCATGTGCCGGTGATGGTGTTGAGCGCCCTTGGCGAAGTTGACGATCGGGTAAGGGGACTGAAGGCTGGCGGTGATGACTATCTGACCAAGCCGTTCGCCTTCGCTGAATTGGCGGCCCGGGTCGAGGCACTTCTGCGGAGGCCTTTGCTGACACGGGAAACCGTGCTGCAGGTCGGGCCGTTGGAGATGGATCTGATCGACCGCGAGGTGCATCGCGGCGAACGTTCCATTGAACTTTTGCCCCGTGAATTCAAGTTGCTGGAATATCTGATGCGCCGCCCCGGTCAGGTGCTGACCCGCGCCATGTTGCTTGAGGATGTCTGGAACTATCGCTTCCTCAGCGAGACCAATCTGGTGGATGTGCATATCGGCAAACTGCGTCGCAAGGTCGATGGGCCGAATGAGATTCCCATATTGCACACCATTCGCGGCACCGGCTTCATGCTCTGCGTGCCGACCTAGGATCTTGCCTTTACCTGACATTTTTCGGACTTCGACCTTCCGGCTGGCGGCCAGTTTCGCCGCCGCGTTCACCTTGTCGACGCTGGTCTTGTTCGCCTTCATCTATTGGCAAACCACCATCGTCGAGTCCGCCCGCATCGATAGCGCCCTGATGCGCGACGCCGAGGCCTTGGGTGGTCAGAGCCAGCCCGACATCATCGAGGGCGTGAAGGTGCGTTTGGCTGCCGACTATCATCGCCTGACCTATGCCTGTCTGTTCGAGGCCAACGGCCATCCGTTGGCCGGCAATCTGGAGGCCCTACCCCCAGGACTGCCGTTGGATGGTCGTTCCCGCCGGACCGTCATCGCCAAACAGCAGGCCGGCGAAGGGGTGATGATGGTCGCGCGGCGGCTGACCGATGGACACATTCTGGTCCTGGGCCGAAGCCTGGACAGTCTGGACAATCTGCGCGCCTCCGTCTTGAGCGCCTTGGCCGAAGGGGTGCTGCCGACGGTTCTGCTGTCTTTGCTGGTGGGGCTGGTGCTGAGCCGGCGCACCCAGCGGCAGATCAAGTCGGTGCATCAGTCGGCCGAACGGATCATGCGCGGCGACCTGCGCGAGCGTCTGCCCGTGCGGGGCAACTTCGATGATTTCGACCGTCTGGCCGGCAGCGTCAACAATCTGTTGGACGAGATCGAGCGGCTGGTGACGGAGGTGAAGAGCACCACCGACAATATCGCTCATGATCTGCGTACCCCTCTGACCAGGGTGCGTAGCCGCCTGGAGCGGGCCCGCGAGACGGCGCAAAGCCATGCCGAGTTGCAAGAGATGGTGGATCGTTCCATTGTCGGGTTGGATCAGACCCTGCGCATCATCACTGCTCTTCTGCGGATCGGCCAAATCGAAAGCGGCCAACGCCGCGCAGCCTTTTCCTCCGTCGATCTGGGAACCATCATCCAGGAGATCGGCGATCTCTACGAACCATTTGCCGAAGAGAAGAGCGTAAGTTTCTCGGTGCAGACGCCGCCGTCCACGCTCATCTGGGGAGACCGCGACCTGTTGTGCGAGGCCATCGCCAACATCGTCGACAACGCCATTAAATTCACTCCCGGCAAGGGCGCGGTCCGCTTATCCATCCGAAACGCCGAAGGTTCGCCGGTATTATGTATCGCCGATACCGGTCCCGGTATTCCTTTGGACGAACGCGAGGCGGTAATGCGGCGCTTCTACCGTTCGGACAAGAGCCGTCATGTGGACGGCTGTGGTCTGGGTCTCAGTCTGGTGGATGCCATCGTCAGGCTGCATGGTTTCCGTCTGTCCATTCAGGAAGGGGCGGATGGGGTGGGATGTTTGTTCGAACTGATCTGTGCTCCTCAGCCGCCATTGCCGGGTGGCGCCGACCACACGTAAAGCAGATTCGTTGTGATGGCGCGGTTTCGTGTCGCGTCATCCTTTTTTTGTCGTAATCTACAGTCAGAAAAGAAGTATTTTTTAGAACAGAAGGCCCTTTCCGATGACGACGGAGATCGTTTTGCAGCCTGCAGTCTGGTTTTCAGATGGGCCTTAAAACGTCGTTTCGTTGGGCAAGGGCTCTTGCGCGCTTGCGCCGCCAGGACTTGCGCAACAGCGAACCGGCTTTGATCATCCTTTGTGCTCCCCTCGGCTGGGCCGTCGGCCTGGGGGTGGTGGCCATGCATGAGCTGGTGTCCTGGCTCCATGTGGTGGATTTCGCCTTGCCGTCAGGCGGCCAGCTCAGTACCGGCCTTGGCATCGATCCCTTGCGTCTGGCGTTGGTTCCCGCCGCTGGGGGCTTGCTTCTGGGGCTACTGTCCTGGCTGGGAAAGCGCTTCCGCCCCCATGACATCGTCGATCCCATCGAGGCCAATGCCATCCATGGCGGGCGGATGTCGCTGATCGATTCGGCACGGTTGGGGGTTTCGACCATTCTCTCCAACGCCGCCGGAGCTTCCCTGGGGATGGAGGCGGCCTATAGCCAGATTGGAGCAGGGCTGCTGTCGGCCTTCGGCCAGTCCATGCATCTGCGGCGCAACGATCTGCGCGTCTTCGTCGCCGCCGGAGCCGCTGCCGCCATCGCCGCCGCCTTCAATGCGCCTTTGGCCGGAGCGTTTTATGGCTTCGAACTGGTTCTGGGCAGCTATAGCCCCGCCGCTTTGGCCCAGGTCGCCGTGGCGGCGCTGGGCGGCACCCTGGCGGTGCGGCTGACCATTGGCGTTGCTCCCATCTTCCTGGTCCATGCCGCTCCGGTGGCGGTCAATCATTGGGACTATCCGCTGTTCGCTTTGATCGGGGTGGCGGCGGCGGTGGTCGGCATCGTCACCATGCGCTCGGCCACCTGGTTGGATTCCATGCTGCGCAAGCTGAAGATTCCCCGCTGGCTGAGGCCGGTGATGGGTGGTGGGGTGATCAGCGCCATCGCCTTCGTCGCTCCCCAGGTGCTGGGCGGCGGCCATGGGGCCATTCAGCAATTGTTCGAAGAAACCCCGGCCTTTCTGCCTTTGCTGTTGTTGCTGGTGGCCAAGCTGGTCGCCTCGGCGATCTCGGTCGGCTCGGGCTTTCGCGGCGGATTGTTCAGCTCGTCGCTTTATCTCGGCTGCCTGTTCGGAGCGGCGGTGGGGCAGGGTCTGAGCCTGTTTGGTCCGGCAATGGCCGATCAGCAGACTATCTTCATGCTGGTGGGCATGGGGGCGGTGGCCGCCTCCATCGTCGGAGCACCCGTGACCATGATGATGCTGGTGCTGGAGGTGACCGGGGATTTCGACATGACCCTGGCGGTGCTGGCCGGCGTCGTCACCTCGGCCACCATCACCCGCCATGCCTTCGGATATTCCTTCGCCACCTGGCGCTTCCATCAGCAGGGCAAGCCCATTCGCGGCGCTTATGACGTCGGCTGGATTGCCGATCTGACCGTCGAAGGGCTGACAAGGCGGGATGCCAGAACACTGCCGCAGAACACCTCTCTCGGCCAGTTGCGGCTGTTGATGCCTTTGGGTTCGGTCAGCCGGGTGTTCGCCGTGGATGATCAAAACCATTATGTCGGAGTCATCGATCTCAGCCTTGCCCACGACCCCGACCTGGACGCCGCCGCTCCGGGCTTGGTGGCGGGCGATTTGGCGACCAATCGCCGCGATTTCCTGACGCCCGAAATGAACATCCGCGCCGTTCTGACCCGCTTCGAGCAAGCCGAGATGGAGACCATGGCGGTGCTGGCCGGACCCGAGGACCGGCGGGTCATCGGCTATGTCAGCGAGGCCTTCGCCCTGCGCCGTTACGCCCAGGAGATGGAGCGCCATCGTAGCGCCGAGCTTGGTGAACGTGACCTCTTCGCCGTAAGCTCTGGGGAATAAGGGGGCGGCGATGAAGGTCTTGGTGGTCGAAGACGATGTCCAGACGGCCGCATTCCTGCAAAGGGGGCTAAAGGAAGCCGGCTATGCTGCCGACATTGCTGCGGACGGTGTGGCTGGGTTGGAGATGGCGTCTCGGGGCGGATATGCCGCCCTGATCGTTGATCGCATGCTGCCGCGCATGGACGGCCTGTTGCTGGTCGAGACCCTGCGCCGCATGGACTGCCGGGCTCCGGTCCTGTTCTTAAGCGCCTTGGGCGATGTGGACGACCGCATCAAGGGCTTGCAGAGCGGTGCCGATGATTACGTCTGCAAACCCTTTGCCATCGCCGAGGTTTTGGCTCGGGTCGAGGTGCTGTTGCGTCGGGGCGAGACCAGCTCGGCCCCCATGTCGGTGTTGACGGTGGGGCCGCTGGAGATCAATCCCCTTAGCCGCTCGGTGCGCCGGGGTGGGGCCGCCATCGTTTTACAGCCCCGGGAGTACTGCCTGCTGGACTATTTGATGCGCCATGCCGGACAGGTGGTGACCAGGGCCATGTTGCTGCAGGCGGTATGGGACTATCACTTCGATCCCCAGACCAACGTCATCGACGTTCATATCAGTCGCCTGCGCCAGAAGATCGACGAGGGCGAGGGTCCGTCGTTGATCCAGACGGTTCGTGGGGCGGGCTATATGCTGCGGGCCGGCCCTTGAACCGTCCTTCGCTACGGCTGCTGCGCAGCTCGACTTTTCGTCTGGCTTTTCTCGCAGCCCTGCTGTTTGCCGTCACCGGGCTGGGTATGCTGGGGCTGGTGCGCTGGATGACCGCTTCGGTGCTCGATCAGCGGGTGGACCTTGTCGTCAGCGCCGAGTTGGAGCTGTTGTTGCAGATGCAGGAGCAATCCGGCCTGGAGGCCTTGGCCGCCGAGGTCAATGCCCGGGCCAATTCCCTGCAAGGCCGCTATCGGGCCTATCTGTTGGAAGACGGCAAAGGCGTGGTCCAAGCCGGTAATCTTGCGGTTTGGCCCAAGGGACGCTCCGAGGGCGACATCCATTTGCGCTTTCGCGCCGCCGACATCAGCGCCGAGCCCGGCAGCCCGGTACGGGCTACGGTGACAGCCCTGCCAGGCGGGGGGCGTCTGCTGGTGGGGCGTCTGCAAAGCGACCGTCGGGCCTTCGAAGAGGTGGTCAACCGGGTCATGCTGGGTGGCGCCGGCCTCAGTCTGGTGCTGGGCTTCGGCGTCGGACTGATCTTGGCCCGCCGCGCCTTGGGTCGCATGGACCGTATCAACCGCACCGCCCAAACCATCCTCGATGGCCAGTTGCAGGGGCGGGTTCCTTTAAGCGGCGACGGCGACGAGTTCGATCATCTTTCGGTCAATCTCAACAGCATGCTGGATCGCATTGAACGCTTGGTCGAAGCCATGCGTGGCGTGACCCGCAACATCGCCCACGACCTGCGAACGCCGCTGAACCGCCTGCGCAATCGCCTGGAACTGGCCTTGATCGAAGAAGGCGACGGCGAGGCCGGGCGCATGGTTCTGGCCGATGCCATTGGTGATGTGGATGGCATTCTGGGGACCTTTAACGCCTTGCTGGGCATTGCTCGCATCGAGGGCCGGCTGCCCCGCGAGAACTTCCGCGAGATCGATCTGGAGGAGCTGATTTCCGGTCTGGCCGAGCTATATGCTCCCCTGGCCGAGGATCAGGGGTTGGAGTTTTCGGCTTATGCGGAAGAAGGGCTGCAGATCATGGGGGATCACCATTTGCTGTCCCAGGCTCTGGCCAATCTCTTGGACAATGCCATCAAATACACGCCGCCGGGCGGACATGTGACCCTGTCGGCGGAGCAGCGGGGCGGGGTTATTTTGCTTGGCGTCATCGATGACGGCCCAGGCATTCCGGCGGAGCAGCGGGAAAAGGTAGTGGAGCCCTTCGTGCGCCTGGACGAGGCCCGGCATCTGCCCGGCGCCGGTCTGGGCCTCAGTCTGGTCGATGCCGTGGCCGAGTCTCA
>Ga0302156_10000898_pt1 | contig 27521 bp, 24 predicted proteins | sample I_Bog_N3_2_FD_193503 | JGI IMG/M metagenome (GOLD analysis project Ga0302156, IMG submission 193503) | Peat permafrost microbial communities from Stordalen Mire near Abisko, Sweden - I_Bog_N3_2 | ecosystem: Environmental > Terrestrial > Soil > Wetlands > Peat | place: Sweden: Abisko, Stordalen... | reverse complement strand
CTCTAACTAATTTGTTACATGGCACGCAAGTTCAAAGAAAAAAACAAGTTTTTCTATCTCTTGCAGTGCAAGTGCTCGGCTTGTGCCTGGCACTCACACTTATCGGTTGTTCGTTTTGTTAAAGATCAGTGCTGCGTATGTGTTGCAGCGGAGAGGTCGAACTATACGGATATCGTGAACTTGCGTCAACACCCTTCAGAAGAAAAACTAGTGTGCACGCAACAGATCCATCCGCAAGTGTTTGTTTTTAAAAAAATCATCTCAATAATTTTTTACGACACACCATAACAAATAGGCTTTTGGTAAGCAAAAGACGTAAAAAAACCGCCTTGGCAGGCGGTTTTCTATAATCCAGTAGATCGACTAGCTTCGATAATCGGCATTAATCCGGACATAGTCATATGAGAAGTCACAGGTCCAGATCCTTGTCTGGGCCGCGCCACGGTTCAACAGCACACGCACTTTGAACTCCGGCTGCTGCAGCACGCGCTGCCCTTGCTCTTCTTTATAGTCGGGATGTCGCCCTCCATTGCTCGCCACCAGAACATCGTCCAGATACAGCGCGACCCGATCCACATCCAAGTCGTGAATACCGGCGTAGCCGATTGCGCATAAAATACGGCCCAAATTCGGATCGGAAGCAAAGAATGCGGTTTTCACCAGGGGAGAACGGGCGATGGAGTAGGCCACGGCCTTGCATTCGGCGACGCTCCGTCCCCCTTCTACCTCGACCGTAACAAACTTTGTCGCACCCTCGCCATCACGCACCACCCCTTGGGCCAACTCAGTCGCCACCTCGATCAACGCTGACTTTAATACTTGGTATTCGGGCTGGTCGGTCGAATCGATCAGAGGTGCATCACTTTGCCCCGAGGAGATCAGTACAAAACTGTCGTTGGTCGAACTGTCACCATCAATCGAGATGCAATTGAATGACACGTCGGCGACTTCACGCACCAGTTGATTCAACACGGGACGAGTCACCGCCGCGTCGGTCGCGACAAAGCCCAGCAGGGTTGCCATATTCGGATGGATCATCCCCGCGCCTTTGGCGATCCCGGTGATGGACACCGCCGCGCCGCCCACTGTCAATGTGCGACTACAGGCTTTGGGCATGGTGTCAGTCGTCATGATCGCTTCAGCCGCATCGGCCCAGCTCGCGCTATAGCGCTGTGGCAGCGCATGCAGGATGCGATCAAGCGGCAATGGCTCTAGAATCACGCCAGTGGAAAATGGCAGCACCTGCTCTGGTAGGCAACCCAGTTCTAGGGCCAGACTGGAACACACAGCGCGAGCATCCAGGCGCCCCTGCTCACCAGTACCGGCATTGGCATTACCGGTATTCACCACCAAGGCGCGAATCTGCACTCCGGCGTCCAGATGCGCCTTGCTGATCTGCACGGGAGCCGCGCAAAAACGATTCTGCGTAAACACACCAGCGACGGTATTACCTTTATCTATATGAATGACGAGAATATCTTTGCGCCCGGCATGCTTGATCCCCGCTTCGGCAACGCTAATATCAACACCCCGAATCGGGTGCAGCTCTATTTCACTCAGCGGCTTAAGATTCACTGCCATATTTCTTCTCCGTGTTCAGCCGAGGAACCCTCTTAACCAGCATCCGACTGACCTTGCAGTAACAAGGCGAGTAAGTCGTCCCCATATCGAGCCAGTTTGAGTTCGCCCAATCCATAAATCCGAGCCAGCATTTGGCGATTATGCGGTTTTTCCTCTACCAATTGACGTAATGTGCGATCGGAAAACACTGCATAAGCCGGGACATTATGCTCGTCAGCGACTTGCTTGCGCCAGCGGCGCAACATTTGCCACATGCGCTCTTCGCGCTCGGTTTTAAGCCAACGCTCGGCATTGGCGCGACGCGAGCCCTTACTGCTGCTGTCAGCCAGAGGGCGCAACGCAATCGCCTCCCGACCCTTGAGAATCTCACGGCAGCTATCCGTTAATACCAGCGATTGCCCGCGCACGATATCTACCTGCAATATCTTACGCGCCACCAACTGACGGATCACCGAGCGCCACGCGCGCTGATTGAGTTCGCGCCCAATGCCGAAAGTCGAGAGCTGATCATGCCTTGCCGCCACCACATGCTGATTAGCACGACCCAGAAGCACATCAACCACGTGGCTAGCCGAATACCGCTGGTCGACCCGATAAACGCAGGACAGCAATTTCTGCACCGCGACCGTGGCATCAAAGGTGGGCGGTGGCGACAGGCAGTTATCACAATGACCACACGCTTGACTACTTTCACCGAAATAGGTCAGGACATGCTGACGGCGACAACTGGCGGTTTCACAAAAGGCCAGCATGGCATCCAGCTTGGATAACTCTACCTGCTTTTGCTGCTCGGCCATATCGGACTCAAGAATCATCCGATTCAATTGCACCATGTCATTCAGGCCATAACAGAGCCAACTCACCGCCGGCAATCCATCACGTCCGGCACGACCCGACTCCTGGTAGAAACTTTCAAGGCTCTTGGGCATATCGATGTGCGCCACAAAGCGCACATCCGGCTTATCAATTCCCATGCCAAACGCCACCGTGGCCACCATTACGACGGCATCATCGCGAATAAATGAGCGCTGATTAGCGTCTCTCACGTCATGAGTCAACCCCGCATGGTAGGGCAATGCATGAATACCATTTTGCACCAGCCATTCGGCGGTTTCTTCTACCCGTTTGCGAGACAGACAGTACACAATACCGGAAACCCCAGGGAACTCACTTTGGATAAAGGCTAATAGTTGCTTCTTGGCATTATGTTTTTCCACCACCTGATAGAACAGGTTGGGGCGATCAAAGCTGGACAGAAACACCCGGCCTTGCTGCAGACCAAGATAATGGGAAATGTCTTCGCGCGTGGGATGATCCGCGGTCGCGGTCAATGCTAAGCGAGGAACCGAGGGAAAGCGCTCGGCCAGGATGCCGAGCTGCTGATACTCCGGTCGGAAATCATGTCCCCAATGGCTGACACAATGCGCCTCATCGACGGCGAATAAGGCGATCTGCAACGTGGACAGAAACTCTAAAAATCGCGGGGTAAGCAGCCGCTCGGGCGCCACATATAATAGGTCTAACGTTCCGGCTCGCGCCTGGCGAGCAATCTCGCGCGCATCGGTCGGCGCGGTGGCGGAGTTGAGACAGGCCGCGGCCACACCCACCTCATTCAACGCAGCGACCTGATCTTGCATCAAGGCGATCAATGGTGACACCACGATACCAACCCCGGGGCGCATCAGCGCTGGGATCTGGTAACACAATGATTTGCCGCCGCCGGTGGGCATTAAAACCAGTGCGTGCCCGCCCGCCACCACGTGGGCCACGATCTCGGCCTGCTGCCCGCGAAATTCAGGGTAGCCGAAAATATTTTGAAGTAGGGCTTCTGCGTCCGGCATCAATGCATATCCATAAGGAAGGGGTACATTGTACGGGAACTCGTCCACTCAGTCTGCGCAGCGCATGCCGGACTCGCCCGCCAAGCACCAAGAGCACTCCAGAGGCGCAAAAAAAAGCAGCCACGCTCGAGGAGTGGCTGCGGCAAATTTGGAGACTATGTGAAACTGAGGAAAAACGCTTTCGCTATGCTAGGAGTCATGGCAATGGTAGAAAGTTCCCATTACATTCATCTTGTTTCCCGAGTTGGCCATTGACCGGCGCTGTGCGACACTGGGCGCCACTCATCAGGAGAATACTCATGCATTACCGATTGCTTGCTTTAGCCATTTCGGCAGGCGTTCTGACGGGCTGCGCCACTCAGCCGACCACGTTTACGCAGCCGATCGTCGCCCCCGTGACACAGAGCGCAGTTCCCAGTGCCGACTGGGAGAATCTCGGCGTGTCGCCCAATGGCAATATTTTGAATGAAATCGATAAAATATCGATTCAAAAGCAGGGGGCCCTGGTTTCGTTTCGCGATCGAAAAACGATTTTTGATCTTAAGAAAGAAAATTTTCTTAACACGCCTCGTCACAAAGTTTCCATTAACTCATGGCAGATTGACTGTAACGCCAAAACATTTAAGCTCGTTGGCATGATATTGTTTGATGAAAATGGCCGGCAAGTGGCTAGCTTTACCTATAATGACAGCCAGATAAAGGCGATGCCGGTCGTTCAGAATTCGGCAAGCTTCCAACAAATGCAATTCGTGTGCCAAGGTACGCCATCAATGTAATAGGCATCAGGCGTGCATGCCGGTCCACTGAAATCAAGGGGGAATGATGCACGCGATTCGCCGTGTGGTGTTTAATCAGAAGGGCGGAGTTGGTAAATCGACAATCACCGTGAATCTGGCGGCCACCGCGGCACGCCAAGGGAAACGTGTTCTGGTGATCGACCTTGATCCGCAAGGTAACAGTAGCCATTACGTGCTCGCTGGCCAGCCGCTGGTACCGGATGTGCATATTGGTAACTTCTTCGACCAAGCCTTGAACATTTCTCTGTTCAATAAAGAGCCACAGGCATTCATTACCGCCACGCCGTTTCCCGGCTTGTCACTGCTCGCCGCGCACCCGTCGTTGTCAGATCTGATGATCAAGCTTGAGTCGCGCTACAAAATGTTCAAGCTCAAGGAAGCACTGGATGCGCTCTCTCCGGACTTTGACGAAATTTGGATTGATACCCCGCCCGCCTTGAATTTTTACACCCGCTCGGCTCTGATCGCGGCGCAGCGTTGCCTGATTCCATTTGACTGCGATACATTTTCGCGCCAAGCCCTCTATGGACTACTGGTCAGCGTGGAAGAAATTCGCAACGACCACAACCCCGACTTAAAAATCGAAGGCATTGTGGTCAATCAATTTCAAGCCAGGGCCAGTTTACCGGCTCGCCTGGTTGCCGAGCTACGCGCGGAGGGATTGCCGATTCTGGATACCCCCTTGTCCACATCCGTCATCATTCGTGAATCACACGAAGCGGCAACACCCATGCCCTACCTTGACCCTAAACATAAGCTCACCCAGGAGTTCGGTGCACTCTATCGACAGCTCGCCACAGCGGGCTAAGGGACATCGCAATGATAGGCATGCGGCGCCCCGGACACATCGCCATCAGCGTGGTATTCGCCGTATTGCTGCTGCTGGGGGAGTATTGGCTGCTGCAAAACAATGCCAGACAGCGCCATACCGAACGCCTGCGCCTGTGGGGGGCATACAGCCTGAATACCCTCAACCTGCGCATGCAGTCCGCGCTCGACTTTGCGGTCATTTTAGCGCGGACACCGCGGGATAGCGCGAGTCCCACGGCGGACATTCTTCCGCAAGTCAGCGCGGCCGTGGCCGCAAACACCCTGTTTGATGGTGTCGCGTTGGTGCAAGAGGTCTCGGATCGACAACGCCCCGCTTTTGAAGTCCGACAGAATCACCCCATTCAGACCCTGCAAAATCATCACAGTAGCGTCAGCCCACAAAAATCATACTATTACCCCGTCATCGACTACATGCCTGATGATGCAAATAGCTTTGCCCGCGGCCTTGATCTCGGCGCGGCGTCGGGCTGGAACGCTAAATTCACGCAAGCTGAAAACACGACTAAACCCGTACTGGCGGCGTATCGAGAACCTGATGCGGCCAGCAGCCGAATCGACGTCTTGGTTGCGATGCCGCAAGATCATCGCTATCTACTGCTCAACCTGAGCCAAGAACGACTGCTCGACATCCCGCTACCCAATGGCGATGCCTTTTTACACAACATGCGCCTGATCGCGTGGGAAAAAGACAACAATGATCGCCCCCTGTTGCTACTAGACTCACACCCCAACCTTGCGGCGCCGACGGAGGCGCCGGTTGCGAGTTTAAGCAGCAAACTGGGTGGAATGGAGATATTGCTCGGGACTTACTCACTCAACGATAACGTCACGATCGGCGACAGTCCATTGGCAATTCTTTGGCTATCCGCCGCGGGCGCTTTATTGTTGCTAGCGCTATTGTCCCGACTCGCCTACCGCAACGATGCGCTGCAAGCGCAATCCGCGCAGCAAAACACGCAGCTAGCACAGAACAACCAGATTCTGCGTCAGCAAATAACCGAGAGAATGCACTCAGAACAGGCAAGAACTGAAAGCGAGATGCGCCAACGGGCGATCCTCGAGGCCAGCTCCGATGCAATTATTCTTATCGATCATAACGGCATCATTACCAATGCAAACCCCGCCGCCGCGCGCCTGGCCGAACAATCGGCAGAGTCCCTCACCCTCCTACCGGTTGGCGTACTTTTTTCCGAGTTATACGACAGCAATCGCCAATACAATTTTCAGGCAATCGCCAGTAACTTTGAAGGCATGCCCTTTGAAGCGCAGTTAATCTGCAGCAGTACCCGGAAATTGCCGGTCGAACTCTCACTCAGCCGAGTGGTGTTGCCGGACGACATGTTTTTCATGGCGGTATTCCGCAACATTAGCGTACGCAAAGAACAAGAAGCGGCACTGATCCGCCTCAAAAACAGTCTAGCGGAACAGGTTGAAATGCAAAGTCGACAGCTCGCCGCCTTGCTCGACGCCAGCCCGCTCGCCATGGCTTACATCGTTGACCGGCATTTGAAGCAGGTCAATCACGCGTTTTTGGAGTTATTCGATTGCGATGAATCCACGGCAATCAGCTTCACCACACGCCAATTTTACTTGAGCGACGAACAATACGAGCGTACCGGTCGTCAACTCTACCACCTACTTAATGAAGGCAAAGTGCTTACGACTGAACTGCAACTGCAAACTGGCAGCGGCAATTTGATCTGGTGCCGCTTGCATGGTAAGGCACTGAATCCATCGGTCCCGGGCCTGGGATCCATCTGGCTATACCAAGACTTTTCATCCGAACGGGCGGCGGAAGACGCGCTGCGCGCGGCCAAAGAACTGGCGGAAGACACCAGCCGCTCCAAAACCGAATTCCTGGCGAACATGTCACATGAGCTACGCACCCCCATGCACGCTATTCTCGGCTTTGCGGAAATGGGACAAAGCCGCGCGGAACAGGCACAGCAAGAAAAAATCCGCCTATATTTTGAACGGATTCTGTCTAGTGGCAACCGCTTACTGTCCCTGCTGAACGACCTATTGGATCTCGCCAAGATGGAAGTTGGCCGCATGGAATACCATCTGGAGGAAAACGATCTGGAACCACAACTGCGCGAAACCTGCGAAGAATTGGGTTCACAAGCGGAAATTCACGGCATTCACATCACACTAGACTGCCAGCCAACGCCCTTGTTTGCCCAGTTCGATGCTCTGCGCATCAGCCAGGTGATGCGTAACCTGTTATCCAATGCCATCAAATTCAGCGCTCAAGGCGGCGGCATCGAAATCAGTGCCCGCATACTCTCCGGCACGCCTCACCCCTTGGTACAAGTCTCAGTGTCTGATCACGGTCCGGGCATTCCCCATACCGAGCTCGAGTCGATTTTTGAAAAATTCATTCAAAGCAGCTCCACAAAAACCGGAGCCGGAGGAACCGGTCTGGGGCTGGCAATCTGCCGCGAAATTATTCATGCCCATCAAGGCAAAATCTGGGCAGAAAACGCGACCACAGGCGGCGCGATCTTCTGCTTTACCCTACCGCAGAGAGCAAGGCAACACTCCTCCGAGGACAGGCAACATGGCACACAAACTACTACTGGTTGATGATGAGCCATTCAATCTGGAACTGATGGCCGAATTGTTGGGCGATGCCGGATATCAATCGATTACCGCGGAAAACGGTGAAGAGGCTTGGCGCATTTTGGAGACCAGCGGAGAAAGCTTCTCCGCTGTATTGTTAGATAAAATGATGCCAGGCATCAGTGGCTTCGAGGTATTGCGTCGCATCAAGGGAAATCCGCGACTGGAATTTCTTCCCGTGATCATGCAAACCGCCGTTGGCGCGGCGGCGAGTGTGCAGGAGAGTTTGTCGGCGGGGGCGTTCTACTACCTGACCAAACCTTTTTCACGTGAAATGTTATTAGCCGTGGTCGAAGCCGCCCTAAGTCACTGGGACCGTCATGTTTACTTCCGTGAGTTAGCCAACCAGCAAATCGAAGCATTGAACTATCTGCAACAGGCACGCTTCGAATTTCGCAGCCATAAAGAGGCCCAGTGGGTGACCTCCCTGCTGGCTAAAGCCTGCCCACACCCCGAGCGAGTAGCGACCGGACTGTTTGAGCTACTGGTGAATGCCATCGAACATGGCAACCTGAATCTCAGCTATCAGGACAAAACCCGGCTACAAGCCGAGGGCGCCTGGGAAACCGAGTTGGAACGCAGACAGGCCGACCCTGCTATCAGCGCGCGCACGGTGGCCGTCGACTTTACCAAAACGCCACAGAGCATCAGCTTTACCATCGTTGACCAGGGCAATGGGTTTGACTGGGGGCATTTCCGCGACACCGAATCAATGTCCTACCTGGAAAGCCACGGCCGTGGAATTTTGATCGCTCGCAAACTCTCGTTCGATCAGGTCGAATATCAGGGAGTTGGCAATATCGTGCGCGCCACAGTGCTTCAGCGCGAGCGCCAATAGCGCGCCGCCGTCTGGCGATAGCCATGAACCTCGACAGTATCGGACAGCCGGATTTCCAGCGCACCCAACTGATCGGTACGCAGCACCTGGGCTGCAACCGCGTGATAGTTCGCCAGCACCGAGGCATGCGGATGGCCATAGCGGTTGCGATAACCACTACTGATCACCGCCCAGTGCGGCGCCACATTACGAAGAAACAGCAACGACGACGAGGTTTTACTCCCATGATGCGGCGCCAGCAGTACGCTACTGGCCAGATGAGGCCCATAGCGCTCGACCAATTGCGCCTCGACTTCAGCGGGAATATCCCCTGCCAATAACATCGACTGCCGCTGGCTGGCAATGCGCAGCACGCAACTCTGGGCATTATTACCCGGCAAATTCGACGCTAACAGCGGCGCCAGCACCTCGAAGCGAATGCCATCCCATGACCAGCGACGCCCTGGCGCGCAACGCGCGGCCGCGCCGCGACCAACGATGCTCGCCGACTGCCCGACTAGTAGTTCTGCCACCGACAGCGCCGCCACGACCTCGGCGGCGGCGCCATCATGGTCGCTATCGTGATGGGATAACACCAGCGCATCCAGATGTCGCACACCCAGACCCGTCAACTGCGGCAGGAGCACTTGGTCCGCCGCCAACGCACCGGTATCGTAGAGCAGATTATGCCGCTGAGTGCGCACCAGAACCGACAGTCCCTGGCCAACATCAAGGACCGAAATCCAGACCACCCCAGGCAAGGGCCGCGCAGGGGTGTAGCTCAACATTGGCAACAGTAACAAGGCCCCCAGGGCCCGTCCCGGCATGCCAGGCGGAGCAATCAACCAGAAAGACCCAAAGAGCCCCAGCGCCAATAACGACCATGGAATCCGCGGCAAAGGCACCAGCGGGGCGCGCGCCAACCATTCGATAACCCAGAAAAATCCCTGCGCCAGCCACGATACCAGCCATAGCCCCCCATCCCAAGGAAATACGACAGCCAGCAAAGCCAGCGGCGCCACAACGATTGAAATCCAAGGAATCGCCAACAGATTCGCCAGCGGAGACACCAGCGGAAAACTGGCGAAAAACCCGATTAACGGCACCAGCGACATCACACTGCAAGCCCACTGACCGAGCAACATGGCATGCACACGCCCAGGTCGCCGCCGCCAACCCAAAGTCGAATACATCAACGCGGCCACCAGACCAAACGACAGCCACAGGCCCGGTAAAAAGACGGCAAACGGATCCAGCAACAGCACCGCGGACAGCGCCAACCACCACACCTGAAATGGAGCCAAAGCACGACGCCAGCACAATAACAGCGCGGCGACCCAGAGCATAAAGAAGGTACGCTGCGTAGGCACCGACCAACCCGCCAATAGCGCATAAACCCCAGCCGCGGCCAGAGCGGCTAAAGCCAGCGCCACGCGCAAGGGCCAGCGTGTTGGAGGCCAGAGCTTGAGCAACGCGCGCAGCGCCAGTGCGGCCATGCCCGCCACCATGCCAATATGCAAACCAGAAATCGACACCAGATGGGTCACACCGGTGCGCGCAAAAATTTGCCAATCCAGCCGATTGATGCCCTGCTGATCCCCAACGGTCAGGGCGTTGATCAGGCTCGCCGCGCGCGCCCCCCCTAACACGCGCTCGACGCGAGCCACAATCCGGGCACGCAGCCGATCGATGCGCGCCAGAACATCCGACGCGTCGCCCAGGGGCTCGGCGCTGATCACACGGCCGCTGGCCATCAGCCCATGCGCCCACATCCACTGTTCAACATCAAAACCCTGTGGATTAGCCGTGGCGCGCGCCGCGTGCAACTTGACGCGCACACGCCAACGACTACCCGCGCGCCACCTCCCCGGTTGAGAACTCGCCAAGCGCAAACGAGCGGGAACCACCGCGCTGGCGGTCTCAATTCGTTCAACATCCACCAACAGGCGCGAACCAGTGGACGTCACACTGGGTAAGCCGCGCACTATGACCACCAAGCTCAGCGGTTGCATCTCCCACTCGGGCGCCAACGCCCGCGCCATGCGCAGATCAGCGCGCCATGCGGCATAGCCCACGCCCAACAACACCATCAAAGCCCCGTGCCCAAGAACGCGTCCCCAGCCGGACAGCGCCGCCGATCCAAGGGCCAATACTCCTCCCGCCAGTGCCAGAACGTGCCAGTCTGGCAAGGAGGGCAGCAAGGCGCACAACGTCACGCCACAGACAAAACCAATCAGCCAAGTCATGCCACATGGTAAAGCGCTAGCGCGCGACACACCCGTGCCGGCGGTCGACCGCGCACTCTTCATAGCGCCATCGCTACGTCCCTACACTCACCTCTCGGCTCACCCACTCAAGGAAATCAAGATGACTCATGTCACCGCGCTACCCGAGGGAGTTCACTGGGTACAAGAAATCGAAGGCATTACCGAATACCGCGGCAGCAATGGGCTGCAATTGTTGTTCTGCGCCAAGTCAGATACACCGACCATGGTCAACCTCACCTACCGCGTCGGTTCACGCTGCGAAAACTACGGTGAAACCGGGATGGCGCATATCCTAGAACATATGATGTTCAAGGGCGCGGCGGCGGATGGTGGGCACGCCCTTGGGGAGCTGGACCGGAGAACCATCGGCAGCAACGCCTTTACCTCGTTTGACTATACCTATTTTTACGCTGATTTTGCCAATACCCCAGCCTGTACAGACAACCTCGACTGGTTTCTCGGCTGGCTAGCCGACGGCATGAATCCGCGCCGCTGCGGCACGCAAGCTACACTCGAGCTGGAGCGTATCGTCGTGCGTAATGAAATGGCAATTGGGCAAGACTCGCAGGAACACGCGCTACTGCAGGAAACAATGGCCGCAATGTATAAATGGCACAACTATGGCAATGCGGTGATTGGAGCCCAAAGCGATATAGAAAGTGTCGATATCAGCCGATTACGCGCGTTCCACCAGCGGTTTTACCGACCGGACAATGCCTCGTTGATCATCAGTGGCGGCTTCGATCTTGGATGGATGCTCGGCGCCATCACAAAGCACTTCGGCCCGATTGCCCGGCCACCAGAACCAGTGCCCCCTGTCCGCACGCGCGAGCCACCGCAGCGGGGCGAGCGCATGGTGACTCTGCGGGGCGTTCACGGCCAGCCGATGCTACTGGCGGCCTATTGTGCGCCATGCGCCGCGCACCCTGATTCTGCTGCGCTCCCCTTGCTCGCCAACATCCTGGCCAAGCGCCTGCAGCTAGCGCTGAACCTTGACATCCAAGTTCACTCATTGCTCAACCATGAAGCCAGCACGCTGGCATGGAAAATCACCCTGCCAGCAGAAGAATACCGCGACACAGCGCGCGCCGTGCTACTGTCGAATCTCGAATCCAGTGCTCCGATCAGCGAAGCGGAATGGGAAATAGCGCGGACCGAACAGCTGAGCCACTGGATCGCCAGGGCCAGCGCTTACAATCTGATCAGTCCGGCCTTGTCCGAAGCTATCGGCTGTGGCGACTGGCGCTGGTTCTTTCTGCAGCGCGACCGTTTCCACGATCTCTCACTACGCGCGCTACAGGACGTCGCGCAACGATTGTTGCAGTCCGACAATCGCACTCTGGGACACTATCATCCAGGGGCAAGTCCGGTTCGGACCTGGCTGCCGGCCGAAGTCAATCTGCCGATTCTATTGCATCACTATCAAGGCGGTTGGCGCATTCCACTCCAAGCGCCGGAAGGCCTGAGCCACAGCGAAATTACCGAGCGCACACTGCGTTTCGCTCTACCGAGTGGCCTGCAAATCACGCTACTTTCCCTGCCCCCCGAGGCAACGCAATCCGCCGCCGCGGTATTGCGGCTTAATTTCGGTGATACAGAGTCCCTGCGCGCGCAATATGCCTTGCCGCACCTGCTGGTACAGTTATTACGGCTGAGCGCGCTTGCCCAGACCGATGGACTGACACTTGAAGTCAAGCCTCGCGGCTCGATGCAACTGCAGATCGAACTACATGCCAATAACGTCGTACTGTTATTAAAGTCACTAGAACAACTCGGAGGCGTATTGCGCGCAATTCCTCGCGCCTCACAGAGTTTGCTGGAAAGTATGCGCACTCGCCTTCCCTATTTTTTCGAACGCCACACCAGCGGCGTTAATTCACTGGCACGCCGCTGCATCCCCTATCCGCCGGGTCATCCCCTATACCAACCGAGCCTGACTGAATTTGAAAGTCATGTCCGGGCTCTTAATCTCGATAGCCAACGGCAGCTGATGCACAACCTGCTGGGTGCCGATCATGCACAACTTGGCGTCTGCGCCCAAGTCGGACCAGACGCACTGCGACAAGCACTAGAGCCCCACTTCGGGGATTGGCTCGCCGTCATCCCCTACCAGCCGATCCCTCCCGGCCTGGATGTGCGCTTACCACGCGCAACCTATCTCTATAGTTCCCCAGAGCAACACGACGCGCAGTTACTGACGCACTGCAATCTACCGCTCGACGCCGCGCACGCGGATTACCCGGCGCTGATCATGGCGGACAACCTACTCAGCGCCACCTACAGCTCGCGTCTCTGGCGCCGGCTGCGCGACCGCGATGGCCTGAGTTACCGCTGCGCCAGTCACATCCTTGAACCACAAGACTTTCCCTATTTGGCATGGCAAACCGAAGTCCATTTCTCGCCGCAAAATCGCGCTCGGGTCGAGCAGGGGTTTGAACAAGAACTGCGGCAAGCGCGTAGCGAAGGCTTCAGTGCGCGCGAGATGGATAACGCGCAAAAGTATTTCGCGAATCAAGCATGGAAAGCAGCTTGGGAATGGCGCCAACCCCGGCAATTCCACGCGCGGGAAGTCGCCGGGCTTTTGGCGCGGGGAGGCCCAAAGGACCTAGCGTTTCATTATCAACGCATCGCCGAGCTCCCGTTGGAACAAGTCAATCAAGCACTGCGGCGATATTTTGATCCTGAATATATGTTGCACATCTTAATCGGCGATTTTTAGTCACGGGCCATGGCAAAGGACCAGCCGGCGCGCTTGCCGAAGGCGCCGGCATATCGTATCGTGCCCGCACCGATGCCCGAGCCAAAACCATGACCTCCGTACCCCTGTATTGCGCCGAATCCGCTCGGCGCCACACCGCGCTGCATCTGGCCGAACGCTATGAGTTGGCACTTGTTCGCCAACGCCCAACAAGCGGCTATTGGCTTGAATTGGGGCCGGAACGGCTTGAACTATTGACCTGTGGCAAGCACGGCGCGGTATACGCCGAATTTGTACAAGGCGCAGCCAAGCATAGACGCGAGCAGGGCGGAGGACGCGGCCAGCCAGTAGCGCGCGCAATTGGGCTCAAGAGTGGAGTCGCGCTACCCTATGTGGTCGATGCCACCGCCGGGCTCGGGCGCGATGCCTTCGTCTTTGCCAGCCTCGGCTGCCGCGTCACGCTGATAGAACGCTCACCGGTCGCCGCGGTCCTGCTCGACGATGCACTGGAACGCGCTTTGATGTCCCCGGACACTCAGGACATTGCCGCGCGCATGACCCTGGTGCACGCCGATGCCAGCCACTGGTTAAGCCTGCTCGAGCCAGCAGCCCGCCCCGACGTGGTCTACGTCGACCCGATGTTCCCTGAAACCGGTAAAAGCGCAGCCGCCAAGAAAGACATGCAGGCATTCCAGCAGGTGATCGGTGACGATCTGGATAGCGCAGCCCTGCTGTGCGCGGCACTCTCCGCCGCCAATCGACGTGTGGTGGTCAAGCGCCCACGTCTGGGCGCGCTCATCGAGGGTGTGGCGCCCTCGGCCCAGCACGAAGGGAAAAGCACGCGCTTCGACATCTATGCGATCAAAGCACTCGCCAGCGGCGCAGCCTCTTCGGGATCGTAGCCCTCCACATTCAGACCCTGGCTACCCGAGCGCCACATTTAAGTCGATAATTCGACAGATGTCATAATTTGGACAGCCCAAGGGCGCACAACAAATGCATAGCAGCGAAAAAACGCATCCCGCCAGCAGCAAGGATGAGCTCGGTTGGCTCGTGGACTGTCTCAGAGATGGGCTGGAAGATCTGGATCGCGCGGTCACCATTGTCGATCATCGCGGCCGCTTCGTGTTTTACAACCACGCCAGCGCGCGCATGGATGGCGTCGACCCCGCCCTGGTACTGGGCCGCCCGATTCTTGAAGCTACCCCATGGCTGGATGCCGAAAATAGCACCTTGCTGCGCTGTCTGCGCGAGCATAGCGGCGTACGCGACAGCTATCAGGCCTACCATGGCCCCGATGGACAATTGATTCACTACCGGCATAGCGCCCAACCGATTTTCGGCCGTAAGGGCGATTTGATCGGAGCGATCGAAATCGGACGGATTGTGCGCGATATGCCACAAAACCGTAGCGCCAACAAAGCCATGCCGCCGGACATCCTGAGTGTGGACCCCGAGGTGCAACAGCAGATCGAGCGGGTTGATGCCTATGCCGCCACCGGGCTGCCGATCTTGATTTATGGCGAAACCGGTACCGGTAAAGAACTGTTTGCGCGCCGCGCCCATGCAATGAGCGCGCGCGCAGCGCGTCCGATGTTGTGCCTGAACTGCGCCGCTATTCCGGACAACCTGCTTGAAAGCACCCTATTCGGTACCACCAAGGGAGCCTTTACCGGCGCGGAGAATCGCAAAGGGCTATTTGCCCTGGCCGATGGCGGCACTTTATTTCTCGATGAAATCAACTCAATGCCGGTCTCGCTGCAAAGCAAGCTGCTGCGCGTTCTGCAGGATGGCAGTTTTTCCGCGCTGGGCAGTCAACAAGTTCAACAATCCGATGTACGACTCATTGCCGCATTAAACCAGGCGCCACGCCACGCCATTGTTCAAGGCCAGTTACGCGAAGACCTGTATTACCGCTTAAATGTCGGATACATCGCGATTCCGCCGCTACGACAGCGCGCAACCGACATCCCCCTTCTGGCGCAGCACTTCATTGCCAAACACGCCGCCATCCTGAATGCCAGCGCTACGCTGCTGGGCGAGCAGGCACAACACCATCTGAGGCAACACACATGGCCCGGCAACGTACGCGAACTGGAAAACGTCATCCAACGCAGCGTTCTCCTGCACCACGGGCCAGACGCCGTTCTGCGCCATGTGGTGATGGAGGAATTCACCGCGCCGACGGTAGATGCCCCCTTGCCGAGCGCGGGGACACTCGGGCAGGCATTGTTCGATTTTGAACGAGAATGGGTACGCCGCGCTCTACGGGACAACAACGGCAATATCAGTCAATCGGCCAAGTCACTGGGTCTGGCGCGCACCACCTTGATTTCCCGGCTGGAACGGCTGGGCTTGCGCGCAGTAGCCGACACACGATGACAAGTAATTTCTGGTGGCTTCGTGGCACAATATCCACCAAAGACCGATCGCTTAAGGAACCCGCACACCATGAATCCCCTGCTGACCCGCCTGCAGCCCTACCCATTTCAGCTGCTGCGCGCTCTACTCGCCGACATCACACCAGCAGCCGACCGCGCCGCGATCAATCTGTCAATCGGCGAACCCAAACATCCCACACCGCCAGTGCTCCTCCAGGCATTGACCGGTGCACTAGGCGGCTTGGCCAGTTATCCGGCGACCCAGGGCACTGCGGCGCTACGTCAGGCTTGCGCCCATTGGCTACAGCGCCGCTATGGCGTCACCGCCGATCCCGAACGCGAAATTCTACCGGTCAATGGCAGTCGCGAAGCGCTGTTTTCGTTCGTCCAGGCAATGATTGCGCCACAGAGCGGCGCGGCCCCCATCGTGATTTCACCCAATCCCTTCTATCAAATTTACGAAGGCGCGGCACTGTTGGCCGGGGCAGAACCCTGGTACGTCAATTGCACCGTGGATAACGCGTTTCAACCGAATTGGGAGGAAGTACCAGCCGAGATCTGGGCACGCTGCCAGGTGGTGTTCGTCTGCAGCCCCGGCAACCCGACCGGCGCCGTGATGACGCAGGACGACTGGGCCGAGTTGTTCGCCCTATCCGACCGCCATGGCTTCATCATCGCTTCCGATGAGTGCTATTCAGAAATTCACTTTGGTCAGCCGCCACTCGGCGCCTTGCAAGCCGCCCGGGCCTTGGGCCGTGATTTTAGCCGCATCGTGATGTTTACCAGTCTATCGAAGCGTTCCAACGCGCCTGGTTTGCGTTCTGGTTTTGTGGCCGGCGATGCACACTTATTGGAAGCCTTCCTGCTGTATCGCACTTACCATGGCAGCGCGATGAATCCCAGCGTGCAAACGGCCAGCATTGCCGCTTGGAACGATGAAGAGCACGTCGTCGCCAACCGCGCCGCCTATCAGACAAAGTTCGACGCCGTCGTGCCAATTCTAGCGACTAGCATGCAACTACAGCGCCCGGATGCCTCTTTTTACCTATGGCTACGGGTTCCAGGTGGTGATGATCTGGCCTTTACCCAACGGCTGTTTGCCACCGCACACGTTACCGTCTTGCCAGGCTCCCTGCTGGCGCGCGACGCGCACGGCGCCAATCCCGGCAAGGGCTACATCCGCATCGCTTTAGTCGCACCGCTAGAGGAATGCGTGGAAGCCGCGCGGCGGATCGCGTATTGTGTATCCCATTCAGATGAAAAGTCGCAACCATGAAGCCCCCTATTCCGCTAGCAAAAGGACCGTTACACATGCACCCGATCCAGACCCTGATTGAAGAGTCATTCGAACGACGCGCCGAAATTACGCCCACTAGCGTCAGCGCCGAACTCAAAGCCGCCATCGACCAAGTGGTTGAGGAGCTCGACTCTGGGCACTTGCGAGTGGCCGAAAAAATTGGCACGGAATGGGTCACTCATCAGTGGGTCAAAAAAGCCGTACTACTGTCATTCCGGATCAGGGATAACGTCGTCAGCGATGATGGCGTCACCCGCTATTTCGACAAAGTGCCGAGCAAGTTCGCCGACTGGACCGAAGCTCACTTTCAAGAAGGTGGTTTTCGCGTGGTCCCAAGCGCCATGGTGCGCAAGGGCTCATTCATTGCGAAAAACGTGGTTTTGATGCCGTCTTATGTCAACATTGGCGCCTACGTTGACCAAGGAACCATGGTCGACACCTGGTCGACCGTCGGCTCCTGCGCTCAAATTGGCAAAAATGTGCATTTGTCCGGTGGTGTGGGCATTGGCGGTGTACTTGAACCGCTGCAGGCCAACCCCACGATCATTGAAGACAACTGCTTCATCGGCGCGCGCTCCGAAATTGTGGAGGGTGTGATCGTCGAAGAAGGTTCGGTGATTTCAATGGGGGTATATATCGGACAATCGACGCGCATCTTCGATCGCGAAACCGGTGAGATCCATTATGGCCGGGTGCCAGCGGGCTCGGTGGTCGTCTCTGGCAATTTGCCGTCCAAAGACGGAAGTTACAGTCTATACTGCGCCGTTATCGTCAAAAAAGTCGATGCCAAGACTCGGGCAAAAACCAGCATCAACGATCTGCTGCGCGGCATTTAATTCTGTCTGGCGGTTAAAAGCGCATCCGCGCGCTTAACCGCCATCGGACCAGCATCTTCACAATTGACATGCATATTGACAATTGAGACGCAGAAATCAGCTGTAAATACAGATATGAATTTGGCTTGTACGGTTTTAATCGATAAAATCATTCCAGTTGAGATCCACAAACCGCATCATTCTTAAAAAAGAGACCCGGGTTGCCAGTGTCTTCTGAATATTTCATCGAACTCAGAAACGTAAGCTTTGCCTACGGCGAGCGTCCCGTTCTGCAGAATATCAACCTGCGCATCCCGCGCGGTCAGCTCGTGGCCATCATGGGCGGCAGTGGCAGTGGTAAAACCACGCTCCTGCGCCTGATTTCCGGCCAGTTTCGCCCGCAGCAGGGCGAAGTGATCGTCGACGGCAAAGATGTTGCCAAGATGGGACATAGCGCGCTATTCGCTCACCGCCGCCGCATGGGCATGCTGTTCCAGTTTGGCGCGTTATTTACCGACCTGTCGGTATTCGACAATGTGGCGTTTCCGATTCGCGAGCACACGCGTCTGCCGGAAAGCATGGTGCGCGACTTGGTGATCATGAAGCTCAATGCCGTGGGTCTACGCGGAACGCAGGATTTGATGCCGGCCGAGTTGTCTGGCGGCATGGCGCGCCGTGTGGCGCTGGCGCGCGCCATCGCGCTGGATCCGGCGCTAATGCTATATGACGAGCCATTTACCGGTTTGGATCCGATCTCGCTCGGCGTGATCGCCTTGTTGATTAAAAAACTGAACGCGGCCCTCGGTACATCCGCCGTGATGGTGACGCACGATGTGAACAAATCGCTGGATATTGTCGATCACGTCTACTTCGTGGCCAACGGAGAGATCATCGCCGATGGCACTCCGGACCAAGTGCGCGCCGCGCCATCGCCATGGGTGCATCAGTTTATTTTCGGAGAAGCGGACGGCCCGGTACGCTACGCCTACCCAGCCGATAGCTTGCTTGCCGACGACTTACGCTTGCAAGGAGCCCCTCATGACTGAGCTTCTGGCCTCGCCACTGCGCAAGCTGGGCCATCTGGCCATTAACGCCATTTGGCGCCTGGGTTTTGCCAGCCGTTTTCTGTTTGCGATTTTGATGAATTCAGGCCAGTGTGTACTGCGTTTTTCGCTGGTGATCCGCGAGGTTTATTTCGCGGGCGTGCTGTCTCTGATCATCATCATCGTCTCCGGACTGTTTGTGGGTATGGTATTGGGGTTGCAGGGCTATAACACCTTGGCGCGCTTTGGATCATCGGACGCCCTCGGTGCGCTGGTCGCCTTATCCTTGTTGCGCGAACTCGGCCCGGTGCTCGCCGCGCTACTGTTCGCCAGCCGCTCCGGTTCGGCCATGACCGCCGAAATCGGGCTGATGAAAACCACAGAACAACTCGATGCCATGAGCGTAATGGCGGTCAACCCGATTGCCAGGGTCGTCGCGCCACGCTTCTGGGCCGGGGTATTGTCCATGCCGGTACTTGCCGCATTGTTCAATGTCATGGGGATCTTTGGCGGCTATTTGGTCGGTGTCGTCATGATCGGACTGGACGAAGGAACATATTGGTCCCAGATGCGCAATTCGGTTGACTTTCACAACGATATTGTCAACGGACTGATCAAAAGCCTGGTGTTTGGTGTCGCCGTGACCCTGATTGCCGTGTTTGAAGGCTATGACGCCACCCCGACCGCGGCCGGGGTATCTTCGGCCACAACACGTACCGTCGTCACTTCGGCACTGGTGATTTTGGCGTTGGACTTCATCCTGACGGCCTTCATGTTTTAGGAAAAAACAGAATGAAACGCTCTACTATTGATTTGTGGGTCGGTATTTTCGTAGCGATTGGTATCGCTTGCGTTACCTTTTTGTCACTGAAAGTGGCAAATTTGACCCCGCAAAGTTCGGACACCACATACTCTCTCTATGCTGATTTCGATAATATTGGTGGTCTGAAGATCAAGGCGCCGGTCAAATCTTCCGGCGTCGTGGTCGGACGAGTGACCAATATTGAACTCGACACCAAACGTTATGTTGCGCATGTCTCCCTGACCTTGGATAGTCGCTATCAGTTCAGCCACGACACCAGCGCCGAGATTCTGACGGCGGGCTTGCTGGGAGAGCAATATATCGGCCTGACCCAAGGCGGAGACCCGGAAAACTTGAAATCCGGCGACACTATCACCATCACGTCCTCCGCGCTGGTGCTGGAGCAATTGATTAGTAAATTTATGCTGAGTTTTGCCGAAAAGGGCGATTCACACAGTGCGCACAAAACCAGTGCGGCGCAATAAGCGCCCACACACGATTCCCGCCAGAACAATAGACACGATAGAACCATGAAAAAACTGCTCTTTATTACACTCGCCATGTTGGGTTTGGCCTTGGCCCTCCCCGCCAATGCCAATGCCAATACCGACTCTCCGGTGGAGTTTGTCCGCGAAAACAGTAAACAGGTCTTGGATCTGCTGAAAAAAGACGATGGTCGCAACGTGCGCAAACTGCGCGACCAGCTAGACGCCAACGTGGCGCCTAAGTTTGACTTCAAGCGCATGACCGCTTATGCCGTCGGCAAAAACTGGCGCATCGCCACCCCGGGGCAACAAACCGAGCTGGCGGTGCAATTTGAGACGTTACTGACCCGAGTCTACACGTCGACCATGACGCGTTACAAAAATGCGATCATTGATGTCAAACCCAATCCAGTACTGAACAATAATGGCAATGAAGCGATTGTGCACACCGAAGTTTCATTGCCCAACAGCGGAGATAAAAAACCGGTCTCCGTGGACTACACCTTGTACAAAACCGCGCAAGGTTGGAAGGTCTACAACGTCAGTGTTGAAGGCGCCAGTCTGGTCACCGCTTATCGTAGTCAGTTCGACAGCGAAATCCGCGCCAATGGTGTTGATGGCCTGATCCAGGAACTCAAGGATAAAAACGCTAAATTGGCACAGGGTAGCTAAACGCCATGCAACACCCATTAACCGGCCAACTTGACATGGATACCTGCGGGGAACTGGCGAAAAAGTTGACGCCATTGCTCCAGTCTTCCACTACGTTGACGCTGGACTTCACGGCCATTGGCGGTGCGGACTCGGCCGCGTTGGCGCTCATTCTTGAGCTGCAACGCAACGCCGAGTTCAAGGGAGCCGAGCTCCAACTTACCGGACTGTCCTCCGAATTAACCAGTCTGGCCGCACTCTACGGTATCGAGGATTTGCTTATGCCGCTTGTGAAAGTAACCACATGAAAAGTGTGCATATTGCGGTTCTGTGCTCGGTCCTCACCATGACCGGATGCGCGGCCAACCCGGCAAACCCGATGGATCCGCTCGAACCGATGAACCGTAAAATTTACACGTTCAACGATAAGTTCGATAAAGCCATCGCCAAGCCAGTAGCCAAAGCTTACCGAACCGTCACACCGTCGCCGTTTCGCATTGCTGTCGACAATTTTTTCGATAACATCCGCGACGCATACAGCTTAGCCAACAACATCTTAAGCGCCGAGCCGGAAAAAGCCATGAACGATCTGATGCGCGTCGCCATCAATTCGACCCTGGGTGTTTTCGGTCTAGTCGATTTTGCTTCCGCCACCGGTCTTAAAAGTAACAAAACCAATCTGGGCGATACCCTGGCGCATTGGGGCTGGAAAAACAGCAGCTACTTGGTGATCCCCTTCCTCGGGCCATCCACCATCCGCGATGGCACCGGAACGGGTATTACCCTGTGGGTTTCACCCGACCGTCAACTGTACGACGGTCCGGCACAGGCCAACGTTGCCTGGGGCATGGAATTACTGAGCAAACGCGAGCGCGTGCTCGGATTGGAAGACGCGATCGACGAGGCGGCCCTGGATCCCTACAGCTACACGCGCGATGCCTACATGCAAATTCGAACCAAGGAGGTCGGTGGCACCTTGCCGAATACGCAGTCGGATGATGACATGGATATCGACCAACTGGTTGCGCCCGCATCAGCGCCAGTTGAGGTAAAGCCGGATGCCTCGGCGGCGCACTAGGTCGCATTCCAGCATCGAAACGGGTTGCCCGGCCTCAGGCCGGCAACCCGTTATTTTCTCTGGGTTTTCCCTTCAGATTGCTACTGACATCTAGCATGGTTGAGACTATAATCCGCCTCTCTTTGTCGATTTGATATTCCCATGCCCAGCGCCATTACGATCCAGGCAGTCAGTAAACAATTCGGCGCCCTGATGGCGCTCGATAATGTCAGTTTTACAGTTGAGCCCGGTGAATTTTTTGCCTTGCTCGGCCCGAACGGCGCGGGAAAAACCACCTTAATCAGCGCATTGGCAGGACTATCGCGCCCCAGCAGCGGGTCAATCAGCATCATGGGCCATGATGTGACGCGTGACTTTCGCCAAGCGCGAACCTGCCTGGGCGTGGTTCCACAAGAACTGGTCTTCGATCCCTTCCTCACCGTGCGCGAAACCCTCAGTTTTCAGTCGGGGTATTTTGGCCTGAGACATAACGATGACTGGATCGATGAACTGTTATCCAAGCTGGGGCTGACCGACAAGGCCGACGCAAATATGCGCGCTCTTTCCGGTGGGATGAAACGCCGCGTGATGGTCGCGCAAGCACTGGTTCATCGCCCGCCGGTCATTGTCCTCGACGAGCCGACCGCCGGCGTCGATGTCGAGCTGAGACAAAGCCTGTGGTCGTTTGTACGCGAGCTCAATCAGGCAGGACATACCATTGTACTGACTACCCATTATCTGGAAGAAGCACAGGCATTATGCAACCGCATCGCCATGCTTAAAAAGGGGCGCCTCATCGCGCTGGAGCCCATAGATACCTTGTTGGCGCACAGCGCTCAACGCGAAGTCGCGCTCAAACTGGCGGGCCCGCTACCCGAAGCATTGCGTCCATGGTTACGTAGCGTCGAAGATGACGTCGTGACCTTGCAATTACCCGAGATCGCTAAGCTGGAACAAGTACTAGCGGTCTTGCGCGAAGCGCGAATCGAAATTCGAGAATTGTCGGTGATTGAAACCGACCTGGAAAGTGTGTTTGTTAAAATGATGAATGGGGGCGCATGATGCAGGGCTTTCTGACGCTGCTCAAGAAGGAACTGGTGCGCTTCTGGAAAGTATCATTCCAGACCGTGGCCGCTCCGGTGCTCACCGCGCTGTTGTATCAGTTGATATTCGCCCATGCAATGGCCAAGCATATTCAGGCTTATCCAGGCGTCAGCTATAGCGAGTTCCTGATTCCAGGGCTGGCGATGATGTCGATGGCGCAAAATGCTTTTTCCAATGGTTCTTCCAGTCTGATTCAATCCAAAATTACCGGAAATATTGTATTCCTGTTGCTGCCCCCGCTGACGGCCATGGATTTTTTTGCCGCCTACCTGATTGCCGCCGTGGTGCGTGGCCTGATCGTTGGGCTGGGCGTGTTACTGATGACCGCGGGGTTTGGACTCCATTTTCCAGCTAACCCTCTATGGGTTCTGCTATTTGCCGTGCTCGGCTGCGGCGCGCTGGGCGCTGTCGGTATTATTGCTGGCATTTGCGCCGAGAAATTTGATCAGCTAGCGGCTTTTCAAAATTTTCTGATTATGCCCCTGACTTTTTTATCCGGCGTATTCTACTCAATCAATACTCTGCCACCATTTTGGAAAACCGTATCGCACTTTAATCCAGTGTTCTATATGATCGACGGATTCCGTTATGGTTTTTTTGCCCAAGCAGACACAAACCCCTGGCTCGCGTTCGGCGTGGTTGGGTTAAGCTTCATTTTACTTTGCGCGCTTGCCTTGTGGCTCATCAAGACAGGCTACAAACTGCGCCACTAGCATGCAGCTTTAGGATCAAGACATGGTTACAGCCCAACAGGTCAAACAATATATTGCAGCGGGTCTGAGCTGCACTCACCTTGAGGTTGAAGGTGATGGTCAACACTTCTACGCGACCGTGGTTTCGGAGTCGTTTGCCGGAAAACGCCTGGTTGATCGCCACCGTCTGATCAAGGAAGTCATTAAGACACGCCTTCTCAATAACGAAATTCATGCACTTTCTATCGTCAAGGCACAAACCCCAGACGAATGGACCAAGCAACAAGGCTAACGATTACCAATGGAAAAACTGCACATTCGCGGCAATGGGCCGCTCAATGGTGAAATTCGGGTTTCCGGCGCAAAAAATGCAGCGTTGCCGATTCTTTGCGCCGGCCTTTTGACCGCGGATACGCTCAAGCTGACCAACGTACCAATGCTGCGCGACGTTGCCACCACACAGAAGCTGCTGCAGGTGATGGGCGCGCGCGTGATGACCGATAACGTTCACGAAGTTCAAATCACCTCATCCGCCATCGACAACCTGACCGCGCCCTATGAGCTGGTGAAGACCATGCGCGCGTCTATCCTGGTGCTCGGTCCAACGCTTGCGCGCTTTGGCGAAGCCACGGTGTCCTTGCCCGGTGGCTGTGCGATTGGGAGTCGGCCGGTAGATCAGCATATCAAAGGGCTCGTCGCGATGGGCGCCGAAGTCACCATCGATCACGGCTATGTTAAGGCACGATCCAGCCGCTTGCGCGGCGCCAATATCCTCATGGATATGGTCACGGTCACCGGCACTGAAAACCTACTGATGGCCGCGGTCTTGGCTCAAGGCGTTACTGTACTGGAAAATGCCGCGCGCGAACCTGAAGTCACCGACCTGGCATTGTGCTTGAACAAAATGGGCGCGCGCATTACCGGCATTGGTACCGATCGTCTGGTGATCGAAGGCGTGGACCAACTGCATGGGGCGGAACACGCGATCATGCCGGACCGGATTGAAGCCGGCACCTTCCTGGTTGCCGCCGCCATGACACGTGGCCATCTGATATTGCGCAACGCCGACCCCACCTCCATGGACTCGGTTCTGGATAAACTGGCCGAAACCGGCGCAGTCATTGAGGCGGGTAGCGACTGGATCTCGCTAGATATGAAGCATCGCCCGAAAGCGGTCAATGCGCGTACCCTGCCCTATCCCGCGTTCCCGACCGATATGCAGGCGCAACTCATGACCCTGAATTCGGTCGCCGAGGGCACAGCGGTCGTGACCGAAACAATTTTCGAAAATCGCTTCATGCACGTCCCCGAGCTCAACCGCATGGGCGCGCAGATCGAAGTTGAAGGAAATACCGCCATCATTAAAGGCGTAGAGACCTTGTCCGGCGCCACCGTCATGGCCACCGACCTGCGCGCGTCAGCAAGTCTAGTGATTGCGGGTCTCGTTGCGGAAGGCGATACCTATGTCGACCGCATCTACCACCTCGACCGTGGTTACGAGCATATTGAAAAGAAGCTTAGCGCTGTCGGCGCGCAGATTGAGCGCATTGACGGATAATTCATCGCGCACGATCCAGAAAACACAAACGCCACGTTTTTTCGTGGCGTTTTTAAATTGTCATTCGGCACAGTCTTCTCTATGCCGTGGCAAATGCCGGTGCGCTCTCGCTTTCATAGGCGGTCAAGACTTCTTGTAATAAATTGACCGTTACTGATTCACCATTAGAAATCGCATGTCGCAAACGAAAAGCCAGATATGCCAACATCTCTGGCGTCAAAGTAATGTCATCCATGACCGCCTCCCGATAATAATTAGACTATTCTAATATTAATCTCTACTCGCGCAACTTGAGAGACATCAAGCGATAGCCATACACCAGAAGAACAATGCCACGACTCATCACAAATTACGTTCGAAATGCATGATCAGCAGGTGCAATTCTTTGGCTGTACCCTGTAGGCACTCAATTGCATGATCGGCTTCGCTCATACTGCGCCGATTGTCAGCCACTAATTCCCCCATACGCTCCATACTTTGTTCGACCTGTGCTGAAGACTGGCTCTGTAACAACAGCTTTTGGCTAATCGCCAGCGCGGCCAGTGCAACCTCATCCGTAGAGGCCTTAATCTGATTAAGAGCCGAATGGCTATCCCCAATCAGAAGCGTGCTCTCTTCAACCTGCCCTGTCGCCAGATGCATGGCAGACTGCGCTGAGCTGGTTTGTTTAACAATGTGATCGATGGTGGTGGCAATCTCAACTGTACTTTGGGTCGTACTCTGCGCCAGTTTGCGCACTTCATCAGCAACGACAGCAAAACCACGCCCGGACTCACCCGCGCGCGCGGCTTCAATTGCGGCATTTAACGCCAGCAGATTGGTTTGCTCGGCGATCTCCTTGATCGTACGGGTCACACGCTGAATCGCACTAATTTCAGCCCCCAAGGCATCGATGACGGTCTGGGCGTCTAACACACGCGCGACTAATTTCTCCGTGACCTCCATGCTGGCGTTCATAGCGACCATCCCCAGCTCTACACACTTGATCGTGCCCTCGGCATGTCGAGTACTGCTATGGGTTGCATCGGAAATGCCACAGGCGGACTCGGCTAAAAGAGCGAGAGCCGCGCCCACCGTGGCACGGCCATTGATTTGTTGTTGCCCATGCTCCAACACCTCAGTGACCGTCCTATGGACCTCCCCGGACTGCAAACTGACACAGGCCGCAGCGGCAACAATATCGGCAATCATGGCCCGAAAATGAATCTGCATCGCCTTGAGCTCGTTGAGTAAGGCCACAAACTCAGTCGCGGCATAAGCATCAAGGTCAAAATGAAAATCCCCCTCCGCCAATCTGCGCAGCGCAATCTGCGCCCTGGCAATCGGGTGCCCCAGTCCAGTCCAGAGCCAGAGCGCAAGTCCACCGGTCAACAGCACGGCAAGAGGCAGTGTCAGCCAGAAATTGATGCCCAGCACGTGGGTCATCACGAATAGCAATAGAGGGAGAAGAGCCAGGCTAGCCAAGCGGCTACGCAGCGATATCTGGCTGGCCATTTGAGTTTTGGGGCAATTCGCCTGTCGTTGATTAATGGCCCGATACAGCGCTTCAACCTGCTGCACTTCCGCACTATTCGGTCGATTGCGCACCGACATATAACCGATTTTTACGCCGTTTTCATACAATGGTGTTGCATACGCTTCCACCCAATAGAAATCGCCATTTTTACATCGGTTCTTTACCAAGCCTCGCCATGGCAAATCCGCCGCTAATGTCCGCCACAAATCGGAAAATGCCTCGGGAGGCATATCAGGATGGCGCACAATATTGTGAGCGTGCCCCATCAGCTCTTCGCGGGTATACCCGCTGATCTCGATAAAGGCGGGATTGGCATAGGTAATCACCCCTTTAAGATCCGTCTTCGACACTACCGGTCGTTTCGGGTCGATGAAGTGCTCGATATGACTTACCGGCTGATTATTTTTCATTCGTGCCAACACCCAAGGTTCCAGATTGCACGGTTATGATGAAAATTGACTAACAACGGCTGACACTCATTGCTAATGATAGTCATTTTTACATTGGATGAAAGTCTGCGACGGAAGGAAGAAGAGGAATGAAGAGTGAAGTAGCGCACAACGCAAAAAGCCCTGACCAGAGGTCAGGGCTTTGCGTATAGGGAGTCTGGCAGTGTCCTACTTTCACACGGCGAATGCCGCACTATCATCGGCGCTAAGGTGTTTC
>Ga0302156_10000894_pt1 | contig 27570 bp, 28 predicted proteins | sample I_Bog_N3_2_FD_193503 | JGI IMG/M metagenome (GOLD analysis project Ga0302156, IMG submission 193503) | Peat permafrost microbial communities from Stordalen Mire near Abisko, Sweden - I_Bog_N3_2 | ecosystem: Environmental > Terrestrial > Soil > Wetlands > Peat | place: Sweden: Abisko, Stordalen... | reverse complement strand
TGCCAGCCCTCGGGCCAGACGGTCTGCTCGAAGGCCAGATGGCAGATCAGAGCCAGCAGCGCAGTCGCAGCGCAAAAGCCGCCGACGGCATCGCTGGGAACCTGCTTATAGCGACGGTTCAGCACCGAATAGCCGGCCCAGATCACTCCGCAGGCCACAGCCGAGCCATAGCCCAGCAGATAGCGCGGATCGAAGCTGGCCCCACCGCTCTTGGTGATCAAAAGCACCGCGCCGCCCATTCCCGCCAAGGCTCCGACGATATGGCGAAAATGCAGATGCTCGCCCGGCAGCAGGGCCGAGAACAGCACGATCAGCAGCGGCCAGAGATAATTCAGCAGATTGGCCTCCAGCGGCGGAGCCAGCCGCAGGGCCAGGAAATAGAAGAAGTGATAGCCGAACAACCCAGCCACCCCCAGCCCCCAAGCCCCCAACGGCTGCTTCAGACGCGGCAGGATGGCTTGGCCCTTCATCGTCCAATTCACCACAGCAATCAATGAGCCCATGGCAAAGGCCATGGCCACCAGCTGAAAGGGCGGAACCTGGCCGGTCCAGGAGGTCAAGATAGCCAGGGTGGACCACAACAACAGGGCGGAGGCCCCAATCATGGTGGCGCGGGAAGAGGGCATGCTTACTCCTTGAAACAGAAGCCCCCGCCCGGCAATGCCGGACGGGGGCTTTGACCTTACCAACCTTGTCCGGTCGGTCAATCAATACATATGCTGTCCGCCGTTGATGGACAGGGTGGTGCCGGTGACGAAATCGGCCTCGTCGCCCACCAGGAACAAGACGCCACGGGCGATATCCTCGGCCCGGCCCAAACGTCCGGCAGGGATCTTGGCGATGATCTTTTCCAGCACCGCATGGGGCACGGCGCGGACCATCTCGGTATCCACATAGCCCGGCGCGATGGCGTTGACGGTGATGCCCTTGGCCGCACCTTCCTGGGCCAAAGCCTTGGTGAAGCCATGAATGCCCGACTTGGCGGCGGCGTAATTCACCTGACCGTACTGACCGGCCTGACCATTGATGGACCCGATATTGACGATGCGGCCAAAGCCGCGATCACGCATGGAATCAATGACGTTGCGGGCCATATTGAAGCAGGAGGTGAGATTGGTGTGGATCACATCTTCCCACTGCTCGTAGCTCATGCGGTGCAAGGTGGAATCGCGGCTGATGCCGGCGTTGTTGACCAGCACCTCGACCGGGCCGATCTCGGCGACGATCTTGGCCACCCCGGCTTCGCATTCCTTGAAGTTCGAAACATCGAAGCGAAAGGCCGGGATGCCGGTTTCCTCGGTGAACTGCTTGGCGGCTTCGACATTGCCGAAGTAAGTCGCGGCAACGCGATAGCCGGCGTTCTTCAAACCTTCGGAAATGGCGCGGCCGATCCCACGGGTGCCGCCGGTGACTACTGCAACTCGACCCATCTTGAAACTCTCCTCCGCCAGAAGCCATCCGTTATGTCCGGACGATCTTCCCATCACTCAAGGCATCTTACGGGCATGCCGCCCAAGAAAAAAGCCCCGGACTTGCATCCGGGGCTTTCTTCATACCGTTGGCGACCGCCTTAGCGTTCGACGGTCAGGGCGATGCCCATGCCGCCGCCGATGCACAGGGTGGCCAGACCCTTCTTGGCGCCGGTCTTCTGCATTTCGTGCAACAGGCTGACCAGCACCCGGTTGCCCGAGGCGCCGATGGGATGACCCAGGGCGATGGCGCCGCCGTTGACGTTGACCTTGGCGGTGTCCCAGCCCATGTCGCGGTTGACGGCAATGGCCTGAGCGGCGAAGGCTTCATTGGCTTCGATCAGGTCCAGATCATCGACCGTCCAGCCGGCCTTCTTCAGAGCCAGCTTCGAGGCCGGGATCGGGCCCGAGCCCATGATGGCGGGATCGACGCCGGCAGTGGCCCAAGAGGCGATGCGAGCCAGCGGGGTCAGGCCACGCTTGGCGGCTTCGGAAGCGGTCATCAGCAGAACGGCGGAGGCGCCGTCGTTGATGCCCGAAGCGTTGCCGGCGGTGACGGTGCCGGCCTTGTCGAAGGCGGGACGCAGCTTGGCCAGAGATTCGGCAGTGGTGCCGAACTTCGGATGCTCGTCATTCTCGAACAGCTTCTCTTCCTTCTTGACGATGATCTTCACGGGAACGATCTCGTCCTTGAACTTGCCACCCTTGATGGCGGCTTCGGCCTTGGTCTGGGAAGCCAGAGCGAAAGCGTCCTGCTCCTCGCGGGTGATGCCCCACTGCTTGGCGACGTTCTCGGCGGTGATGCCCATGTGCAGGCCGGAGAAGGCGTCGGTCAGACCGTCGACGATCATGGTGTCGACCATGGCGGCGTTGCCCATCTTGGTGCCCGAGCGCAGATAGACGGCATGGCGGGAATTGGACATGCTTTCGTGACCACCGGCGATGACGATGCTGGCATCGCCATTCTTGATGGCCTGGAAGCCCAGGGCGACGGTGCGCAGGCCCGAACCGCAAACCTGATTGACGGTCCAAGCGGGAGTCTCGATGGACAGACCGGCCTTGATGGCGGCCTGGCGGGCGGCATTCTGGCCGTCGCCGGCGGCGAGCACCTGGCCGAAGATCATTTCGGAGACCTCGGCGGCCTCGACCTTGCCGCGAGCCAGCAGCTCGCGCACGACGATCTCGCCCAGGCCAGCGGCGCTGTAAGACGACAGGCTGCCGGAGAAAGCACCGATCGGGGTGCGGGTCGCGGCGACGATAACGATATCGGACATGTCCCAGGTCTCCATTTATTAAAGGGGTTCGCCGGTTTGGCTGAACCCTGATTAGCCAGAAGTTTGATTCTCGCCCAACGTGTTTACTGGATGGACGGTTTCGGACGCAAGCTGTTCAATTGCGGGTCACACGTTTCAGCCACCGAACCAGTGGCCCATAGATGTCGGTCTTAGCCCGCCCGGCGGTCATCATACCGATATGCCCGGCGGCCAAAGGCCGGATCAGGACATGGGGCAGAGCCTGCGCCAGGGCCATCGCCGAGGCCGGAGGCACGATACGATCCTTCATGGGGATCATGGCAAGCGACGGCTTGATGAAATCTTGCGGCGACACCTTATGCCCGGCCAAAATCCACTCGCCTTTCGCGGGCTGATTGGCCCCGTACCAGCCGAACAGACAGTCCCGCGCCACCGGCCCGGCCAGGGGCACGCCGTCATTCAGCCAGTCTTCAAGAGCCACGAAATCCCTGGCCTTGGCCCGCTTCTGCGGCAGGCGGGCGAAGGCGCGGAATTTCTTGTCGGCGCCCCGGGGATCGATGGTGGAAAAGAGAATCTGCAGGATATCCAGGGGCAGAGTGCCGTCCAGCTTGATGACGTCTTCCAGCCAGTCCTTCATGGTCATGACCATGCGGCCCTGGCTGTCGTCGGGCTGGTGGAAGTCCCAAGGTGTGGCCAGCAGGGCCAGACCACGCACGTCGTCTTGGCGCAAGAGCCCCAGCCCCAAGGCCAGCAGCCCGCCCATGCAATAGCCGACGACGGCCGGTTTTTGTCCGGTCAGGCGGATCACCTCGTCCAGAGCCCGGCTTAAGCGTCCGGCGATATAGTCTTCAAGGGTGAAGGACTTTTCGACCTCGCCGGGAGCATCCCAATCCACCAGGAAAGGCCGCAGGCCCTTCTCGGCCAGATAGCGCATCAGACTGCGCTTGGCGGAAAGGTCCAGGATATAGGCGCGATTGATCAGCGAAGGGATCACCAGCACCGGCGGGCCAGCAAAGTCAGGCAGGGAATAATCCACCAGCCGGGTAGTGCCCTCGGACCAGACCACCGGCAGGTCGTTTAAAGAACGGCGATAGGGATGCTGCCGATAGGCCTCGATGCCGCGCAGAAAGCCATCCATGCGGCGATAGGCCTCGGTCTCGACGGCCTGATCAAAGGCCTTTGGATCGACCGCTTCGAGGCTTTGGCGCAGATGCTCCGCCGGTCCCTGCAAGTGCGGCTTCAAGACGAGCGACCCGTTCTTCAAGCTCGGCAACGCGCCGCGCGAGGACAGAAGCGTCGTCGCCTGGGACACCAGATGGTACGGCAGGGGGCGCGGTCCCTGTCGGTGGGGCATTATCCTTGTCGGACTCATGGGCCTCCCCAGATCGGGCTTTGATGCCGGTTGCTTGAGCGATGGCGGCGGCGCCGGTGGTCACCAGGCGATAGGCCTGGGCCATGGAGTCCGCCAGCTTGGGGTCATTGACCATGGCCGCCATCTGGTCCTGCCACAGGTCCATATAGCGGCGCGCAAGCTGTTCAAGATCGGGCGCATCGGTCATGGCGGATACTATAAACAGACCCCGGCACTTTGACCAGACGCCGCCTCTGCCATTCGGCTGGTAAAAAATTACCGGCTAGTGGTCCAGCCCAGACGCTTGGAATCCAAGCGTCTGGACAAGTTGGCCCACCAACTGATTGAATTGTGGAAACAAATCTAACTTTTGCGCGAGCCGCAAATGTTAGATTTTTTCCACTAGGGCGTTATATTTACCGACAGAAGCTGTTAAGCTGCAGCGCAACGATATTTTGCCAGCCGCCACCAGAAAGCCCTATCCGATGACGAGCAGCGCCCCGATCACGATTAAAAAATACGCCAACCGCCGCCTCTACAACACCGCCACCAGCAGCTATGTCACGCTGGATCATCTGTGTCAGATGGTGAAGGACAACGAGGATTTCGTCGTCTATGACGCCAAAAGCGGCGAGGACATCACTCGCTCGGTCCTGACCCAGATCATCGTCGAAGAGGAATCCAAGAGCGGGCAGAATCTGCTGCCCATCGGCTTCCTGCGCAATCTCATCGGCTTTTATGGCGACCAGTTGAGCGGCGTCCTGCCGCGCTATCTGGAAACCAGCATGCAGTCGTTCCAGCGCAACGAAGAACAGATGCGCCAGTATATGTCGGGCCTGTTCCCCTTCAATCCCCTGGAAGAGATGAACAAGCAGAATATGGCCCTGTTCGACAGCGCCATGAAAATGTTTTCTCCCTTCTATGGCACCCAAGGCCAGAACCCCGCCGCCGCCGCCATGGTCGAGGCCGGCCGGCAGGCCGAAGCCACCATCGCCGACCTGCAAAGCCGCCTGAAGGCCATGCAGGAGCAGATCGAAAAGCTGACCAAGACTAAATAACGCCTTGATCAGACTCATCTTCTTGAGCTGAACCCGCCATTGGGATAGGTTAAGAGGTTCTTAACCTTCCTGGTGGACTGGGCGTCTTCCCTTGGTATCCAGAATCGGCATATCCGGCTCATCATGGGCCGATTATCGGGCGAAGACGGCAGACGCCGCCGCCCAGGGCAAGCTTGGTCTTGCCGCCGCTCAGGCCTACCTGCAGGCCTCCTCGTCCGTCACCCCAACCACCAGCACACCCGCTGTCTACCAGCCCCTTCCGGCCAGCCAGGATGAGCAGGACGAAACCGGCGCCAGTTCGGACCAAACGCCCCAGGGCAACTCCAACAGCGCCTTTACCTCGTTCCAATCCGCCGCCGACTTCAGCCAGATGCTGGCCGCCCAGGAAGCCAGCAGCCAGACCCTGCAGGCCGAGGCAACGCCCCAGACCCAGCCCGCCCAAAGCCAGCTGTCCACCGGCCGGGCGTTGGGCGCCTATGCCGCCACCCTGTCCCTGACCGAAGATCCCTCGGCGCTGGATGTGCAGGCCCCCGGATGGAGTGGCAGCACCGCCCCTGGACAGACCGTCCGACTGTTTGCCTGACGGCAAGGAATCACGCCCTAAATATTTCATGATCTTCAGCCTGGGTGGGCCGCCGCCCAGCCGAGGCAATTCTTTGCCTGCCGACAGACGTTCATTTTGATCAAAAACTCAAATGCGACGAAGGTCAGGCTTGTTCCTTATGGCAAATGATGATTTCCTTTATGTCAGACAGTTTGCCATTCAAAGTCACCTGCCCGAGATCATCAGGCAGCATGTTAGGGTTTACCCTATATTTAGAAAAGCTGAATATTAATTTTTACTGTTCATTTGCGTCCCAATCTTATTAGTTACCTTTTGATAACCAGAAGCGCTTACAGTCACTTACATGATTTGTCCCATTATTTTGTTGCTTGTCGAAAAAAATAAGAATAATCACCTACCAGCCTTGAAATAGGCTCACTGGTTTTGTGACCTTTCCACCCCCCGATTCATTGATGTTTAGGACTATGTCGATCAACCCTGAAGGCAAGGCCGCCAAGCCGCTCAACCGCGCCAACGACACCGACCGCCATGTCGGGGCTCGTATCCGTGAACGTCGCATCATGCTGGGGCTCAGCCAACAGCAGATGGCCGACCTTATCGGCGTCACTTATCAGCAGGCTCATAAGTACGAGCGCGGCATCAACCGCATCTCGGCTGGCCGTCTCTTTGAAATCGCCCAGGTGCTGGGCGTGCCGGTGGGGTATTTCTTCGAGGGCCTGGACACCCAACGGGTGCCCGATCTGACTTCGCGCCAGCGCATGTGCCTGGAGCTGGCGCGCAATTTCGCCTGCATCTCCAACGAGCGCCATCAGGAAGCCTTAAGCCAGCTGGCCCGGGCTTTGGCCGCGGAAGAGAAATAATTCCAAATCCCGATTGGGATTTGGCCGGGCCATTAAGGCCCCGCGCCATCGTTGGCGCGAAAGCCAAGCGGCGGGGAGCCGCGCCCGGTGACTGAGGGACTCCATGTGATCGGTATCGATCACATGGATAATCAGAACTTACTTCTTGCCCAAGGCCTTGGAGGCATCCTCGGTCAGGGCAAGAAGAAGGTCCATGGCCCGATCAGCCCCACCGGGGAATTGACCGGCCAGGGCCAGGGCGATGAAGCCATGGCTGGCGGCAATCAGGCTGTCGGCCAGATCATCGGCATCTTCCGGGGCTTCACGCTTGATGGCCAGCTCACCAGCCACCTTGCGCAATTGCGCCAGGGCCGGACCGGCCCCGCCGCCATGGCAAGCCTGACCGGAAAGGCCAAACATCACCGCGTAAATCTCGGGGTTCGCCAGGGCGAAATCCCATAGCAGCCGCACCGCGGCCCGCAGGCGCTTGGCCGGCCCATGGCCGGTCTCGGACAGGGCCTGTTCCATCTTCTCGGCCAGTTGGTTGCGCCCTTCGGCGGCCAGGGCGTCGAGGATTTCATCCTTGTCGCGGAAATATTGATAGAGCGCCGGCGCGCTGCAGCCGATGCGGGACGCCACGGCGCGTACGGTCACCGCCGGCCAGCCCTGCTCGGCGGCCAGAGTGCGGGCGGCATCGACGATCTCCTTGCGACGGGAGGGATATCCGTTTTTCTCGCTCATGGGGAAAATGCTAGCACGGGGAAAAGAGCCGTTCCAGTGACGGTCCTGTTATTCCAGCATTTTTAAAGCCCAGGCCGCCGCTTCCGCGACCAGAGGCGAAGAATCGCCCCTAAGGGCCTGAGCAATCGGCCGATGAGCCCCATCCCCGCCATTGCCGATGGCCGTCAGAACATTGCGCAGGAAACGATTGCGGCCTATGCGCTTGACCGGCGAGCCGGCGAAGATCTGGCGGAAAGCGGCATCATCAAGACCAGCCAGGTCCCCCAAGCGCGGGGCCAACAGCTCGGCCCGGGGCAGGTAATCGGGCTCGGCGGTGGGCTTGGCGAATTTGTTCCAGGGACAGGCGGCCAAACAATCATCGCAGCCATAGATGCGGTTGCCCATCTGGGAGCGCAGGTCCTCGGGGATGGGGCCGGGGTTCTCGATGGTCAGATAGGAAATGCAGCGCCGGGGCTCGATGCGGCCATCCGCCAGGGCATTGGTGGGGCAGGCCGTCTCGCAGGCCCGGCAGGCGCCGCAGCGGTCGGACTCGGGCGGGTCGGGCTCAAGCTCCAGGGTGGTGTAAATCTCGCCCAGGAACAGCCAGCTGCCGAAGCGGCGCGACACCACATTGGTATGACGCCCCCGCCAGCCCAGGCCAGCCCGCGCCGCCAGGGGCTTTTCCATGACGGGAGCCGTGTCGGTGAAGACCTTCAGCTCACCGCCATGGGTCTCGACCAACCAGCGGGCCAAGGCCTTCAGGCGCTTCTTCAGGGTATCGTGATAGTCGCGGCCGCGAGCATAAACCGAGACATGGCCGCGACCTTCGGCCCCCAGCGAAACCATGGCATCTTTGCCGGGGCCGTAGTTCTCGCCCAGGACGATGACGCTGCGAACCTCGGGCCACAGGCCTTTGGGGGATATGCGCTGCTCGAAACGCTCGGCCATCCAGGCCATCTCGCCATGACGGCCATCGGCGAGATAGGCGGCCAAATCCTCAGCCGCCCCAGGCACCGGCTCGGCAGAGGTGAAGCGGGCTTCGGCGAAGCCCAGCTCCAGCGCCTTCTGCCGAATGCCCTCTTTCATGAACTAGCCGCGGCCGCGATAACCGGCAACACCCTGGTCAGGCAGCCAGAGGCCTTCCGGCGGCTTGCCGGTCTGCCAGAAGACATCGATGGGAATGCCGCCGCGTGGATACCAATAGCCGCCGATGCGCAGCCACAGGGGCGACAGGGCATCCACCAGCCGCTTGCCGATGCTGACCGTGCAGGCCTCGTGGAAAGCGCCATGATTGCGGAAACTGCCGAGGAACAGCTTCAGGGACTTGCTCTCCACCAACAGCTCGTCGGGCACGTAATCAATGACCAGATGGGCAAAGTCGGGCTGGCCGGTGATGGGGCAAAGCGAGGTGAACTCAGGGGCGGCGAAGCGCACCAGATAGGTGGTGCCCGGGTGGGGATTGGCCACCGTCTCCAGCAGCGCCTTGTCGGGGCTGTCGGGCAGCTCGGTCTTACCGCCCAACTGGGTCAGACTGTCATAGATGGTCTCGGCCATGGGTCTTCCTCACAAAGGCTCGATATCGCCACCCGCCTGCAGGGCGGCGAAGTCGGCGGCGTAGGCTTGCAGGCGACCTTCGGCGATGGCGGCCCGCAGGTCCCGCATCAGGTCCTGATAGTAATGCAGATTGTGCCAGGTCATCAGCATCAGTCCCAGCACCTCGTCGGCTTTGGCCAGATGATGCAGATAGGCCCGGCTGTAATTGCGGCAGGCCGGGCAGCCGCAGGCCTCGTCCAGCGGGCGGGGATCGTCGGTGTGGCGGGCGTTGCGGATATTGACCGTGCCGCGCCGGGTGAAAGCCTGACCGGTGCGGCCCGACCTAGTCGGCAGCACGCAGTCGAACATATCGATGCCGCGCATCACCGCGCCGACGATGTCGGAAGGCTTGCCCACACCCATCAGATAACGTGGGCGATTGGTCGGCAGCTGCGGCGTGGTGAAATCGAGGACGCGGAACATCTCCTCCTGGCCCTCGCCCACCGCCAGACCGCCGACGGCGTAACCATCGAAGCCGATTTCCTTCAGCTTGCTGGCGGATTCATTGCGCAGAGGCTCGTAGGTGCTGCCTTGGACGATGCCGAACAGGCCATAGCCTTCCCGCTCGACGAAGGCTTCCTTGGAACGGCGAGCCCAGCGCATGGACAGCTGCATGGATTCGTCGGCCTGTTTCTCGGTGGCCGGATAGGGCGTGCATTCGTCGAAGGCCATGGTGACGTCGGCATCCAGCATGCGCTGGATCTCCATGGAGCGTTCCGGCGTCAGGATATGTTTGCTGCCGTCCAGATGGCTTTGGAAGGTGACGCCTTCTTCGGTCATCTTGCGCAGCTTGGACAGGCTCATCACCTGGAAGCCGCCGGAATCCGTCAGGATCGGCCCCGGCCAGTTCATGAAGCGATGCAGGCCGCCCAGCCGCTCGACCCGCTCCGGCGTCGGGCGCAGCATCAGATGATAGGTATTGCCCAGCACGATCTGAGCCCCGGTCGAGGCCACCGACTCCGGGGCCATGGCCTTGACCGTGCCCACGGTGCCCACCGGCATGAAGGCGGGAGTATCCACCGGGCCATGAGCCGTCTGCAGCCGCCCCAGCCGCGCCTGACCGTCCTGGCCCAGGTGTTCCCAAGTAAATGCGGTCACGATGCGCGCTCCAGCAAAGAGGTGTCGCCGTAAGAGTAGAAGCGGTAGTGATGAGCCTTGGCATGCTCATAAACCGCCTGCATACGCTCCAACCCGGCGAAGGCCGAAACCAGCATGAACAGCGTGGATTTCGGCAAATGGAAATTGGTCATCAGGGCATCGACGATTTTGAAACGATAGCCCGGAGTGATGAAGATGTCCGTGGCCCCGTCGAAGGCATGCAGCACGCCCTGATCGTCGGCGGCACTTTCCAGCAGGCGCAGGGCGGTGGTGCCGACGGCGACGATGCGCCGGCCGGCAGCGCGGGCCTGATTAATGCGAGCGGCGGCTTCGGCGGTGACCACACCGCGCTCGGAATGCATCTTGTGATCGCGGGTGTCGTCCACCTTCACCGGCAGGAAGGTGCCGGCCCCCACATGCAGGGTCAGGGTTTCACGGGAAACACCCCGGGCTTCCAGCGCCGCCAGCAGGCCGGGGGTGAAATGCAGTCCGGCGGTAGGAGCCGCCACCGCTCCGGGATCGCGGGCGAAGATGGTCTGGTAGTCGCGCTTGTCCTGCTCGTCGGCTCCGGCCTCGCGCTTGATATAGGGCGGCAACGGCATCTCGCCGTAAGCCTCAAGGGCCAGCATCAGAGCGTCGCCGCTCTTATTAAAGGCCAGAGTGACTTCCCCAGCCTCGCCCTTTTCCACCACCTCGGCCTGAAAGCCCTCGGCCCAATGGATGATGTCGCTGGGCTTCAGCTTCTTGGCCGGACGGGCGAAGACCTTCCAAACCGCCAGACCGATGCGCTCGTGCAGGGTGACCTCGATCCCGGCCTCGCCACGCTTGCCCTTCAGCCGGGCCGGGATCACCCGGGTGTCGTTGAAGACCAGCAGATCGTCGGGCCGCAGCAGGGCTGGCAGATCGGCAACGTGACAGTCGCCCAGGCCATCGGCCCGGACATGCAGAAGCTTGGCCGATTCCCTGGGGACGGCGGGTCGTTCGGCGATCAGCTCGCGCGGCAGCTCGAAATCGAAGGCGGAGACATCCATGGAGGCGGGGTGTGCCAGCTTTGCCGGCCCAACGTCAATGATAAAACAAATCGCCCTTACGGGCTGGGGGAAGAAAACAAATCGCCCTTGCGGGCCAGGGTCAAACCTTGCTGCTCCAGCAGCTTGGGCCAAGCGTCGCTGGACAGAAAGTCCCATTCCACCTGGCGCGGCCCGGTCAGGCTGTCGACAGCTTCCAAAGTGGCATCCACATGGCCGGGATGGATCATCAGCAAGGAGCCGTCGCGCACACCACGCAGCATGGAGGCCAAGCGATCCCCCAATGGAGCCGAGGCCGGATCATAAAAGCCGGTGAAGCCGCGATTGACGGTAATGCCCCGCGCCCGCGCCGTCTTGGTGAAGCCTTTGGCCAGGGTCATGACCACCGCCGCCTTCACCGCTCCGCCCCGACGCAACAGCGTCAGAGGACGCTCGGAGCAGTCGCGCAGCCAACATTGGGCAGGATCGAGGCGATGATGGAACAGTCCGAAGACCACCTGACGGATGCCCGGTAAAAGATGCACATGCTGATGGCCGTCGATGAAGTCGGGCAGACGCCCGAACCGGGCTTCGAAGGCCGTAAGCTGGGCGTTGAGTTCCAAGGCGATCTCGCTCAAAGGCAACATGCCGACCACAGCCGCCTTGATCAAAGTCCCCACCGTGGGCATCCGCCCTTCGGGTGCCAAAACCGACATTTCGGTCAAAGGCTCCTGATCGGTCAGGGTCAGATGCAGCCCCACCTCCAAGCGGTCGTCAAGGCTGCGGGACAGTTCAGCCAAAGACAGCGCTTCCGCCGCCCAGGAGGGCATGCAGGTCATGGCCCCGGTGGCGGAAATTCGCCCCTGTTCCGCCAACTGGCGAATCCCCAGGCTGACAGCCGGCGACAGGGCATAATCGTCGGCGCAGACGATCAAACGGCGAAAGGAGGGAGAGTTCAGGTTCATACCCATGAGTTATGCCATAGTCTGACCCTGCCGTCATCTCTAGCAAGGGGCATACGTCCAGCAAAACCAAGGATTGATCCATCCGAATGGATAATAGGCTAATACCGAAAGAAACAACCAAATACTGATAAAGCTTTATTTGATTTTGCTAATTTTTGCGCACAATAAACGTCACCGAACCATAACCCATGAATGTGGGGAAGGTCGGTAGTGTCCGCCCGTTATTTCATCGCGAGGTCCAGACAAAATGAAGCGAACCGACTCTTCGTCCGAGCCAACGGTCATCCACGGCAAAGATGCCGATGGCGGGCGCGGCCTGATCGAAGATTGGCTGCACCGCTTCTTCCCCGTCTGGTCCGACATGCCGCCCTATGACCGGGCCAACCATTATTCCCGGCTGACGCAGCCCGGCTCGGCGGTGAAGCGGTAACCCACGCCATGCATGGTCATGATCAGGCGGGGCCGGCGGGGATCGTCGCCCAGCTTGCGCCGCAGTTGCGCGATGGTGACATCGATGCTGCGGCTGGTGGGGGCCAGACCCCGGTTGCTGATCCGCTCCAACAACCATTCCCGATCCAAAGGCCGCCCGGCATTGGCCGCCAGGGTGGACAGCAGCGCCGCCTCGGCTCCGGTCAGGCGGATTTGCCCACCCTCGGGGCTGGTCAGTTCGCGCCGCTCGCAGTCCAGACGCCAGCCGGCGAAATGATAAGCCTCGCCGTCGTTGCGGGAACGGCCACGGATCAATTCCATCTTGCCGGCCAGATTGCGCAGGCGGGCCAACAGCTCGCGGGGGTAGACCGCCATCGGCACCCAATCATCGGCCCCCTGCTCCAAAGCGCAGGCGCCGCTGTCCGGGCATTCGGCGACCAGTAAGATACCGGCATCGGTCCTGGGCCGGATCAAGCCAAGCAGCCCCCCCGCAATCCGCAAGCAGCAGCCCGAGACCAGCATGACCAGATCGATAGAGGGTTCCGCCGCCAAGGCCGCCAGAGCCGCCTCGGCTCCCGTCACCAAATGCAGTTCGTAATTGGCCTGATCCAACCCGGCCACCAAACGCGGCACGGCATCGCTCATCTCGGCGATGATCAGCAGGCGATGAAGACTTTGCGGCAATGCGTCATTCCCTCGACCAAAGCCGGCACGAAGGCCGGCCCATGCATACCCCTGTCCTATGGCTATAGTCGAAGTTTCCGTGAGAGGAAATGTTTTTGTGAATGTTTCTTAGCCGCAACTAGCCAGGACTAACGTCCCAGCTTCCCCCAGCCCAGCCAAGGGGCCCAGAACAGCTCAAACTGGCGGCTCATCTGCTGCACTGCCAAAGCATTCCAGGCAGACATCATCTCGATCGGGGATTGCATTCCCATCACAGAGCTCGCCAACATCTGCTCCAGCCGGTGCTGCACGGCCAGGCCGAAGTCTTTGACCATTTCCTCGCCCAGCGGCCCCAACTGAAAGTTGGGCCGCAGGCCGACGCTAAACACCTCCTCGCCGCTGCCCGACGGATGGGGACGCCGGCTGACGGCGATGTCGAAACCGGGCAGATGGGCGGTCAGAGTAATCTGGTCCATGGCAGGCGGCTCCCAAGTGTGCCTCCACATCGTGAGCCATAGGCCACCCCCGCCGCAAGTGTGGGTTTGAGAAGCTCTCGCAAAAGCTCTAGACTTGAGCATCCCCGATATGTAACTTAATTGACGTATGCGTAAACCTTGGCGTCAGATCCTGGGGCGCGAGGCAACCGTCAGGGACCGAATCATGTCTTCAGAGGATCTTCAGGAACGGCTCGGCGCCGCCTTGCCCCAATTGGCAGGCCTGGGCGCAATTTTCAAATTCGACCTGGGCGAGGATGGCCGCTGGTTGGTGGATGCCCGTCAGGGCGGCGCCAATCTCAGCCAGGACCAGGGGCAAGAGGATGCGGATTGCACCCTCAGCCTCAGCGCCAAAACCTTGGGCAAGCTGCTGGACGGCAGCATGGACCCCATGCTGGCCTATGGGCTTGGCCGCATCAAGGTGCGGGGCTCCATGGGCCTGGCCATGAAACTTGTCTCGGCCCTCAGCTGACCCCAGGAGATTACGCCATGACCTTTTCCGCACCCACGGCCCATATGCTGGCTCTGCTGACCGCCCTCTTGGGCAGCGGCAGCGCCCAGGCGGCGGCTCCGCTCCCGCCGACGCCCTCCAATCTGGACTTCACCATCTTGATGGATGGCGACCCCATCGGCCATGAAACCTATGAATTCCGCCAGACAGAGGGCCAGACCAACGTCGTGGTCAAGACCCAGACGGACGCCAAGGTGCTGTTCCTGACCTTTCATTACCAGCATCAGCGCCAGGAGAATTGGAAGGACGGACAGCTGCTGTCCCTGAAGTCCGACACCGACGACGATGGCTCCAAGCATCATGTGGAGGCCGTCGCCCAAGACGGTTCCCTCAGCCTGACCGCCGACGGCAAGCCGGTCAGCCTAAGCCCCAACAGCCTGCCCTTAAGCCTGTGGAACAAGGCGCTGCTGTCCACCGACAGCCTTTATGGCGTCATCGATGCCCAACCTTATCACGTCTCCGTGCAGGACCTGGGCAAGGAAAGCCTGACTCTCTCGGGCAAGGCCTTCGAGACCCAGCACTATCGCATCGCCGGCGATGTCCAGCGTGACCTGTGGTACGGCACAGACGGCCTGCTGGTTCAGGCCACCTTCGAACGGCGCGGCTATCCGATCAAATTCATTCGCAACTAAAGGCCCTATCCCATTGGTCTGGAGCGGCACCGGCCCTTTGGTTTACGTATACGGAAAGCACTTGACGTATACAAATGTTGCCGCCATCATCCGATTAATGATGGCGCCCAAAGAGGCGTCGACTGGGAGAGGCACGATCATGATGGGGAAATTACGCTTCGCTACCTGTGCGTCCGTATTAGGGCTGGGCGCCTCCTTCTTCACCGCCGGCAACGCTCTGGCTTCGGGCTTTGCTCTGCGTGAAGAAAGCGCCGAGGGCTTGGGCAACGCTTTCGCCGGCCAGACCGCCAAGGCCTATAACGCCAGCACGGCTTATTACAATCCGGCGGGCATGAGCAATCTGGACCAGGACGAGGTCGCCGGCACCGTCACCTGGATTGCCCCCCAATCCAAGTTTACCGGTTCAAACAGCAATCCCCTGGGTGGCAAAGTGGCGGGTGAGCAACCCAATAACGCCATCAAAGCAGCGGCGGTGGGCACCCTGTTCGGCGTCTACAAGCTCAATCCCGATTGGAACCTCGGCATGTCGGTGGCGGCACCGTTCGGCATGCGCTCGGACTATAAGGATGACTGGGTGGGCCGTTATCAGGCTCTGCATTCCGACGTCACCGACATCGAGTTCTCGCCGACCCTGTCCTACAAAATCGACAATCACTGGTCGGTTGGCGGCGGTCCGCGTGTCGATTATCTCGACGCGACCCTGAGTCAGGCCGTCAACCAGACTGCCCTTACCGGCGGCGCCTTGGGCACTCTGCAAGATGCCGGCGCCAAGGTTTGGGGCGACGACAGCGGCATCGGCTACGTGGCCAGCACTCTTTATAAGTTTGACGACGACACCCGTGCCGGCTTGACCTATCGCTCGCGCATGGAGCACAAGCTGCAGGGCAGCGTTCAGTTCAGCAACGTCAACGTCAACCTTGCCAATTCGCTGGTCAGCCAGGACGCTTCGGCCAAGATCACCTTGCCGGACTCGCTGCTGTTCGGTCTTTATCACGACATCAACGAGCATTTGGCGGTGATGTCCGACGTTTCCTGGACCGGCTGGTCGACCTTCAAGAACCTGAACGTCGTGGGCGCCAACGGCACCACCGTCAATGCGACCCCGGAAAACTGGCATGACACTTACTTCGTCTCGCTGGGTGCGAACTACAAGCCTGATGAAAAATGGGTGTTCCATACCGGCGTGGCCTTCGACCAGAGCCCGGTGCGCGATGCCTATCGCACTGCCCGCATCCCGGACTCGAGCCGCTACTGGACCGCGTTCGGCACAACCTACAACATATCGACGGCAATGAACGTCAATGTGGCCTATGCCCATTTGTTCGCCGACAAGGCGTCCATCAACGAGGAGGCCAGCGCCACGGCAGGCACCGGCACTCTGACCGGCAGTTACGACAACAGCGTGGACATTGTCAGCGCCAGCTTCGTCCTTAAGTTCTAAAGAAAGCCGTCTCCCGTCCGGGCGACCGGGCGGGAGAGGTCAGACAAGAAGCAACCGGAGCGTCCCATGTCCGCCGCCGCCTTGACCACGCCGATTTCCCTTTTGCCCGTGACGGCGATTCTGGACGCCACCGTCCGCCGCTGCCCGGACCGTCCCGCCTTGGATTTTCTGGGCCGCAAGACCAGCTACGCCGAACTGGCCCGACTGGTGGAGCGTGCCACCCGTGGCTTTCAGCAGCTGGGCGTCAGGAAAGGCACCCGCGTCGGCCTCTGTCTGCCCAACTGCCCCTATTACGTCGTCTGCTATTTCGCCATCCTGAAGGCCGGCGGCATCGTGGTGAACTTCAACCCGCTTTACGTCGAGCGCGAGCTGAAGCATCAGATCGAGGATTCCGGCGCCACCATCATGGTGACCCTGGACATCCACCAGATTTACCCCAAGGTCGCCGCCATGCTGGAGGCCACCTCTTGCCTGGAGCGCATCGTCGTCTGTTCCATGAGCGGCATCCTGACCGCCGTCAAAAGCGTGATGTTCCAGGTCTTCAAACGCTCCGAGATCGCCGACATCCCCGACGACCTGCACCATGTTTCCTTCGAGCGGCTGATTACCAATGACGGCAAGCCCAAGCCGGTCGAGATCGACGCCGCCGCCGACACCGCCGTACTGCAATATACCGGCGGCACCACCGGCGTGCCCAAGGGCGCCATGCTGACCCACGGCAATCTGTCGGCCAACACTGAACAACTCCGCCGCTGGGTTCCCGGCGTCGAGGTCGGCCAGGAGCGCATGCTGCTGGTGCTGCCGCTGTTCCATGTCTTCGCCATGACCGTGGGCATGAACCTAGGCATCGCTCTGGGGGCCGAGCTGATCTTGCTGCCCCGCTTCGAGCTGGATCAGGTGATGAAGAACATCACCAAGAAGCGCCCGACCCTGTTCCCCGGCGTACCGACCATCTATACGGCCCTGAACGCCGCCGCCGAGACCGGCGAATGGGATCTGTCCTCCATCAAGATCTGCATTTCGGGCGGCGCCCCCCTGCCCGTCGAGGTCCGCGCCCGCTTCGAGCAGCTGACCGGCTGCCGGTTGGTGGAAGGCTACGGCCTGTCGGAAAGCTCGCCCGTCGCCACCTGCAATCCCTTGACCGGCGACACCAAGATCGGCTCGGTCGGCGTGCCTTTACCGGGCACCGTCGTCGAAGTGCGCTCTCCCCTGGATCCCGCCATCCTCATGGAGCAGGGCGAAAAAGGCGAGATCTGCATCCGTGGCCCCCAGGTCATGGCCGGCTACTGGCAGCGCCCCGGCGACACCGAGGCGGTGATGCACGAAGGCGCTTTGCGCACCGGCGACATCGGTTATATGGACGAAGACGGCTTCGTCTTCCTGGTGGACCGCATCAAGGATGTGATCATCAGCGGCGGCTACAACGTCTATCCCCGGGTCATCGAGGAAGCTCTCTATCAGCATCCCGACGTCGCCGAGGTGGTGGTGATCGGCGTCCCCGACCATTACCGCGGCCAGGCCCCCAAGGCCTTTGTCCGCCTGAAGGACGGCCATCAGGCCAGCCCCGAACAGCTGAAGGAATTTCTCTCGGGCTATGTCTCCCGGGTGGAAATGCCCAAGCTGATCGAACTGCGCAAAGAGCTGCCCAAGACCATGGTCGGCAAATTGAGCAAGAAAGAACTGATCGCCGAGGAAGCCAACAAGGCTGCCCCCGAGGCCTCCAAAGCGTCCTAAGACCAGAAAAGGCTTTCCAATGGACCCCGTCCTGTTCATTATTCGCGCCCATAAAGTGACGTATAGGGAAGTTTCCAGCTCCACTCGTCATTTTGCGCACGTGAAAAAGGAACAGTCCCATGGAAAAGATCTACTCGGTTACGGAACTGGCGAAGGACTTGGGAGTGACTCCCCGGACCATCCGCTTCTACGAGGATCAAGGACTGGTTTCGCCTCAGCGCGCCGGCAATACCCGGGTCTATTCCCATCGCGACCGGGCTCGGATGATTCTCATCCTGCGCGGGAAAAGGCTGGGCTTCACCCTTCGCGACATCAAGGAATTCCTCGATCTCTATGTGGTGGACACCACGCAGGTCGAGCAGATGCAGCTGCTCATCACCAAGGTGCGCGCCCGCATCAAGCTGCTGGAAGACCAGCGGCAAGCCCTGGAGCTGTCCCTGCACGAGCTGCGGGACATCGAGAAGATCACCTCCGACTCCCTGACCAACAAGGGAGCGCCCATTCCCCCGGCCTGAGACGCCGGACCCGCATTCAATCTCGGCGGTCTTCGTCTCGGGCCTTCAACAGAACATTGTTCAGCTTGGAGATCCGTCAATGAAGACCGTGGTTATCGCGGGCTATGCCCGTTCGCCTTTCACTCCCGCCAAGAAGGGCGATCTCGCCACCGTCCGCGCCGATGATCTGGCCGCCTCGGTGGTCCGCGAGCTGGTGGCCCGCACCGGCGTCAAGGCTGACGATCTGGAAGATCTGATCTTGGGCTGCGCCTTCCCCGAGGGTGAGCAGGGTCTCAATCTGTCCCGCCTGGTTGGTTTCATTGCCGGTCTGCCCTTGAGCGTGGCCGGTCAGACCATCAATCGCTTCTGCGGCTCCTCCATGCAGTCGATCCATGCCGCCGCCGGAGCCATCCAGATGGGTGCGGGCGAGGTCTTCGTCTGCGCCGGAGTCGAGAGCATGAGCCGGGTGCCGATGATGGGCTATAACCCCCTGCCCAACTCCGCCCTTTATGCCGCCAACCCCGCTGCCTACATCGGCATGGGCGACACCGCCGAGAATGTGGCCCGCGAGTGGAACATTTCCCGCTCCGAGCAGGAAGCCTTCGCCGTCAAGAGCCACCAGAAGGCCGCCGCCGCCCAAGCCGCCGGTCGTCTGGCCGATGAAATCGTCACCATCGGCAAGGTCAATCAGGACGGCTGCATCCGCGCCGAGACCACTGCCGAAGGCTTGGCGACCCTGAAGCTGGCCTTCGACCAGAACGGCTCGGTCACCGCCGGCACCAGCTCGCCCCTGACCGATGGCGCGTCCGCCGTCATCGTCTGCTCGCTGGACTACGCCGAAAAGAACGGCCTGACGCCCCTGGCCAAGATCGCCTCCATCGCCGTGTCCGGCTGCCGCCCCGACATCATGGGCATCGGCCCGGTGGGGGCTTCCACCAAGGCCCTGGCCCGCGCCGGCATCACTGCCGCCGATCTGGGCGTGGTCGAGCTGAACGAAGCCTTCGCCGCCCAGGCCATCGCCTGCATCCGTGATCTGAAGCTGCCGGAAGAGATCATCAACATCGACGGCGGCGCCATCGCCCTGGGCCATCCCCTGGGCGCCACCGGCGCCCGCATCACCGGCAAGGCGGCGTCCCTGCTGAAACGTGAAGGCAAACGTTACGCTCTGGCCAGCCAGTGCATCGGCGGCGGTCAGGGCATCGCCACGGTTCTGGAGGCCATCTGATGTCCGACATTAAAAAAGTCGCCGTTATCGGCGCCGGAGTCATGGGGGCCGGCATTGCCGCCCACGTGGCCAATGCCGGCATCCCCGTTCTGCTGCTGGATATCGTCCCGAAAGACGCTGCCAACCGCAACGCCATCGCCGAGGGCGCGGTGGAAAAGCTGCTTAAATCCGATCCCGCCGCCTTCATGTCGAAGCGCGCCGCCAAGCTGGTGACCCCCGGCAATATCGAGGACCACCTGAGCCAGCTGGCCGATTGCGACTGGATCGTCGAGGCGGTCATCGAGCGCCTGGACATCAAACAGGACCTCTATGCCAAGATCGAGGCGGTTCGCAAGGACGGCTCGGTCATCTCGTCCAATACCTCGACCATCCCCCTGGCGGTGCTGACCAAGGGACTGCCCGACCGCTTCGCCGGGGATTTCTGCATCACCCACTTCTTCAATCCGCCGCGCTATATGCGCCTGTTGGAAGTGGTCAAGGGAACCCAGACCAAGCAGGACGCCATCGACAGCGTCAGCCGCTTCGCCGATGTCACCCTGGGCAAGACCATTGTGGACTGCAAGGACAGCCCCGGCTTCATCGCCAACCGCTTAGGCGTCTATTGGATCCAGGTGGCGGTGGTCGAAGCCCTGGACGGCGGGCTGGAGGTCGAGGAAGCCGACGCCATCGTCGGCAAGCCCATGGGCATCCCCAAGACCGGCGTCTTCGGCCTGATGGATCTGGTCGGCCTGGACCTGATGCCCCATGTCACCGCCAGCATGGTCTCGGCCTTGCCCGCCAGCGACCCTTTCCACGCCGCCAACCGCGAACTGCCGCTGATCAGCAAGATGATCGCCGAGGGCTATACGGGGCGGAAGGGCAAGGGCGGCTTCTATCGTCTGAACCGGGCCAATGGCGGCAAGGTCAAGGAAGCCATCTGCCTCTCGACCGGCGACTATCGTCCGCAGCAGAAGTCCGAGTTGGAACTGCCGAAACGCTTGCGCGACCTGCTCTCCGCCGACACCAAGGCCGGGCGTTATGCCTGGCGGGTGCTGGCCCAGACTCTGTCCTATGCTGCATCCTTGGTGCCCGAAGCCGCCGACGCCATTACGGCGGTGGATGAGGCCATGCGCCTTGGCTACAACTGGAAATTCGGTCCCTTCGAGTTGATCGATCAGTTGGGTGCCGCCTGGCTGACCGAGCGCTTGGCCAAGGACAATATGCCGGTTCCGGCCCTGCTGACCCTGGCGGGAGATCGCAGCTTTTATCGCGTCGAAGGCGGCAAGAAGCAGTATCTCGGCACCGATGGCGGCTATCACGATCTGATCCGCCCCGAAGGCGTCCTGCTGCTGGCCGACATCAAGCTGAACAGTCAGCCGCTGCTGAAGAACGCCTCGGCCAGCTTGTGGGACATCGGCGACGGTGTGACCTGCTTCGAGTTCACCAGCAAGATGAACGCCGTCGATCCCGACATCATGGCCCTGCTGGGCAAGGCTTTGAAGCTGACCGGCAAATCCTATAAGGCCATGGTGGTCTATAACGAAGGCAGCAACTTCTCGGCCGGGGCCAATCTGGGGCTGGCTCTGTTCGCCGCCAATATCGCCGCCTGGACCGAGATCGAGCAGATGGTGGCCGGGGGTCAGGAGACCTATAAGGCCATCAAATATTCGCCTTTCCCGGTGGTGGCGGCTCCGTCTGGCCTCGCCTTGGGCGGCGGCTGCGAGATCCTGCTGCATTGCGCCGCCGTCCAGGCTCATGCCGAGACTTACGTCGGACTGGTGGAATGCGGCGTCGGTCTGGTCCCCGCCTGGGGCGGCTGCAAGGAAATGCTGCATCGCTGGGCCAGCAACCCCAAGATGCCAAAGGGCCCCATGCCCGCCGTGGCTAAGGTCTTCGAAACCATCAGCACCGCCACCGTGGCCAAATCCGCCGCCGAGGCCAAAGAGCTTTTGTTCCTCCGCCCCACCGACGGCATCACCATGAACCGCGACCGCCTGCTGGCCGACGCCAAGGACCGCGCCCTGGCCATGGTCGAAGGCTACGCTCCACCCGAAAAGCCCGAGTTCATCCTGCCGGGCGACTCGGCTCGGGCAGGGCTTTCCATGGCTGTCGACAGCTTCCATAAGCGCGGTCTCGCCACCAAGCACGATGTGGTGGTGTCCAACGCTCTGGCCGAAGTGCTGTCGGGCGATGGCGCCGACGTCACCAGGCCGGTCACGGAAGATCATCTGCTGGAAGCCGAACGCTCCCGCTTCATGCGGCTGGTGCGCCATCCCGGCACCCTGGCCCGCATTGAAAGCATCCTCGAAACCGGCAAGCCGCTCAGGAATTAAAAATCATGGCGAACTATAAGGCTCCCCTGCGCGACATGCGCTTCGTCCTCTACGAGCTGCACGGCGGCGACAAGCTTTGCCACCTGCCCGGACTGGAGGACATGACTCCCGACCTCATCGACCCGGTGCTGGAAGAAGCCGCCAAGGTCTGCGAAGAAGTTCTGCATCCCCTCAACCGCTCGGGCGACGAGGAAGGCTGCAACTGGGACAATGGCAAGGTCACCACGCCCAAGGGCTTCAAGCAAGCCTACAAGCTGTTCTGCGAGGCCGGCTGGACCAGCCTGGCCTGCGACCCCGACTTCGGCGGTCAGGGCATGCCGCAGATGATCAACACTCTGGTGTCAGAGATGATCTGCGCCACCAATCTGTCCTTCGGCATGTATCCGGGTCTCAGCCACGGCTGCTACACCGCCCTGCATGCCCATGGCTCCGAGGCGCTGAAGCAGGCCTATCTGCCCAAGCTGGTGGACGGCAGCTGGGCCGGCACCATGTGCCTGACCGAGCCCCATTGCGGCACCGATCTGGGTCTGTGCCGCACCAAGGCCGAGCCTCAGGACGACGGCTCCTACAAGATCACCGGCACCAAGATTTTCATCTCGGCGGGCGAGCAGGATCTGACCGACAACATCATCCATCTGGTCTTGGCCCGCCTGCCCGACGCCCCCAAGGGCATCAAGGGCATCAGCCTGTTCCTGGTGCCGAAGTTCATGCCCGACGGGTCGCGCAATCCGGCCGTCTGCGGCTCCATCGAACATAAGATGGGCATCAAGGCCTCGGCCACCTGCGTCATGAACTTCGACGAAGCCACCGGCTGGCTGGTGGGCGAATCGGGCAAGGGCATGCGCGCCATGTTCACCATGATGAACGAGGAACGTCTGGCCGTCGGCATCCAGGGTCTGGGTCTGGCCGAAGCTTCCTATCAAGGCGCCGTGGCCTATGCCCGCGACCGTATCCAGGGCCGATCCCTCTCGGGGATCAAGGCTCCCGACAAACCCGCCGATCCCATCATCCATCATCCGGATGTGCGGCGCATGCTGCTGACCATCCGCGCCACCACCGAGGGCTGCCGCGCCCTGGGAGCCTGGGTGGCCCATCAACTGGATGTGGCCGAGCATGGCGTCGAAGAACAGGAGCGTCAGAACGCCCACGACTTCGTCGCCCTGATGACGCCCATCGTCAAGGCCCTGTTCACCGATCTGGCCTTCGAGGCCACCAATCACGGCGTTCAGGTCTTCGGCGGTCACGGCTATATCCGCGAGCATGGCATGGAACAATTGGTCCGCGATTGCCGCATCGCCCAGATTTACGAAGGGGCTAACGGCATTCAGGCCCTTGATCTGGTGGGCCGCAAGATGCCGGCCCATGCCGGACGATACCTGCGCCAGTTCTTCCATCCGGTGGGCGACTTCATCGCCCGGTACGCCGAGGACGACGATCTGGCTCCCTTCGTCCAGCCTCTGGCCAAGGCCTTCGTCCGCTTGCAGCAGGCCACCGGCCAAATCGCCCGTCTCGGCATGGGCAAGCCGGAAGAAGCCGGTGCCGCCGCCTCGGATTACCTGCGGCTGTTCGGCCTGACGGCCCTGGCCTACATGTGGGCCCGCATGGCCCAGATCGCCCTGCCGAAAGCTGACGAAGATGCCTTCTACAAAGCCAAACTGGGCACCGCCCGCTTCTTCGTGGAGCGGATGCTGCCCCAGACCAGCGGCCTGTTCTCCAGCCTGATGGCTGGCGGCGGATCGCTGATGGACTTTGCCGAAGAAGCCTTCTGATCCAATTCCGCTCCCTCGACTGAAGCCCCGAAGTGGAGCGGATGGGGTGAAGGGTCCGAGCCCGCAAGTTTTCGTCTCCCGACGTCGCGGTCCTGGCCCTTCACCCCCATTTTTCCTGAAAGGTACGCCCGATGAATTTGTGGCTGCGCGTGCTGGCGGTAATCGTCTCGACCTTCTTCCGGCCCCGCCTAAGCTTCAGCGGGCCGTCGGTGCTCACCTTCCGGGTCTGGCCCCATGATCTCGACATCAACATCCATATGAACAACGCCCGCTATATGGCGCTGATGGATTTGGGCCGCTTGGACCTGATCGTGCGCTGCGGGCTTTGGCGCACCGTCTTCAAAGACCATTGGCAGCCGGTGATCGCCGCCGCCTTGGTGCGCTTCAAAAAGCCCCTGAAGCCCTTTCAGCCCTTCACCATGACCAGCCGGGTCCTCAGCTGGGACGAGCGCTGGATCTATATCGAACATGTCATCGAAACCAACGAGGCCGTGGCCTGCCATGCCGTCGTGCGCGGCGCTTTCGTCCGCAAGGGCCAGGTGATCCCGCCGCAAGAGGTGGTGAACCGCACCGGAGGCGGCGTCTCCTCGGCCCTGCCTGACTGGGTGTCCTCATGGCGCGACGCCGACAGAGCTTTTGATACCGTCGGATCAATAAATTGATCCGCCGTAAGTCCCTCACCGGGCGCGGCCTCCGCCGCGGAGCGCGGCTGTTAATTGATATCGCCTAATCAGGAAAGGAAAATGTCCATGCGTTCTCTGAAGGGCAAGACCCTGTTCATCACCGGCGCCAGCCGTGGCATCGGTAAGGCCATCGCTTTGCGGGCCGCCGCCGATGGCGCCAATATCGTCATCGCCGCCAAGACCACCGAGCCCCATGCCAGCCTGCCCGGCACCATCTATAGCGCCGCCGAAGACATCCGCGCCGCCGGCGGTCAGGCCTTGGCCCTGCAGGTGGATATCCGCGAGCCCGATCAGGTGGCCCAGGCCGCCCAGGCCGCCGCCGCTCATTTCGGCGGCATCGACATCCTGATCAACAATGCCTCGGCCATCAATCTGACCGGCACCTTGGACACGCCGGCCAAGCGCTTCGATCTGATGATGGGTGTGAACATGCGCGGCACCTTCCTGACCTCGCAGGCCTGTCTGCCTTTCCTGAAGCAGGCCGAGAACCCCCATATCCTGATGATGAGCCCGCCCATCACCCTGGAGCCCCGCTGGTTCGGCCCGCATCTGGCCTATACCATGAGCAAGTTCGGCATGAGCATGTGCGTGCTGGGTCTGGCCGAGGAATGGAAGGACCAAGGCATCGCCGTCAATGCCCTTTGGCCCAAGACAGTGATCGCCACCGCCGCTCTGGCCATGCTGGGCGACGCGGTGAAGACCGAGTACTGCCGCACCACCGACATCGTCGCCGAAGCCGCCTGGACCCTGCTGACCCGCCCCAGCCGCCAGACCACCGGCCAGTTCCTGCTGGACGAGGACATCTTGCGCCAAGAAGGCGTAACGGACTTCGAGAAATATGCCGTCAAAGCGGGCAACCCACTGCTGCCCGATTTGTTTTTGTAAAAGCACCAAAGAAAGGGCCCATGGCTTTTACCATGGGCCTTTCGCTTATTTGGCCGTACTGGGAGTCTCCGGAGTCTTGGCTCCGAACATGGAACCCAGCGTCCCCAGCAGCTTTTCCGGAATAGCCACCAGACTGGATGGCAGGCCGTGGTTGCGCAGGCCGTCACCCAGACCCTCCTTGACCCGCACATCCGCCAGCGCCTGCAGCGTCGGCAAAGACGGTGCTACGGTGGCGGCGATGAAGCGATCATTGACCGCCTTCTGGACCTCGGGATCGAAGGTGAAGGTATCGGCCCAGCCGATGAATTCCAGGGTGATGCCCAGGCTGGACAGATAGTCGGTCAGGTTCTTGCGCACCGAGTCCATGATCGCATTGGCCTCGGCATTGTCCTGATCGAAGCTCCGGGCGGCGATCTCGTTGCAGACCAGGGTCTGAACCTTTTTGCGCCCCACATCATCCATCACCTCGCCCAACGAGCGACCGTAATAGATCGAGAAGAAGATGATGTTGGGATCATTGCGATTCCCAGCCATGGGCCGCACGCCGAAGCGATAGAGAAACTTTGCGGCGTTGGGTTCGGACACCGAGGCGGCGATGGAAACGCCGGTGCTGATGTTCAGCCCCTCTTTGCTCTGGCAGGGGAAGCTTTCATTGCGGGTCGAGGTTCCCCGGTCACGGGCCGCGACCCATTCCTTGGAATAGGGCGTGCGATCGACAATGATCAGACGCCCGCTGGGGACATAGGCATCCCAGCCGACGAAGCCGCCGGTTCCGGCCAGTTTGACATGGGGAATGACGAAGCGCTTGGCCGCCACCTTGTTGGCCTGAAGATACTGCTCGGAATCGAACTGGGACTGCGACGCCTTGTTGTCGCCGACATCGGGAATCCAAAAGGCCGATTCATTGGGCAGGATGGTATAGGCCTCGGTCCTGTCCGCCGTATCATAATAGGCCTCGGCCTTCGACCAGGGCGCGGCGCAAAGCAGCAGGACCGCAGCGCAAGGAAACAATCCCCTCCAAAGGGCCTTTAAAGGCCTGCGCCAAATCACCGCCAGCGCCGCCACCACCACCGCGCCAGGAATGGCCAGATGCCCGAGCAATCCCATTTGCCAGGACGTTTGGACCGAAACGGCGTCGCTCGCTTGGAACTGCCGTCCGGCGGTCTCCCCCGACAGCAAGGTGGCGATGGGATTGAGAATGAAATTGACCGCTCCGCACAGCAGGACGACGCAGGCGGAGGCCAACGTCCGGCCCAGATTGCTATTCATGACTGCCCCCATTTTACAACATGGCGGGGAGTATGAAGGCGATGGCACCACCGGTCAATCAGGCCGGACGTTCAGCTTTTACGGATCTCTTTGACCCGCACCAACAGGCGCTTGGCCTGATCTTGCAATTCTTGCCGCCCCTTGACATCCCAAGGCGACGGAGCCTTTAGGCCCGAAGCGACGTCAAGGGTGAAGCGGGCCAGGGCGATAAGGGTCAGAGCCTCCTGGGCTTTTTGCATATCGTTGAACATAGCGAAGTCCTCCGGCGGGGTTCTTCGCCCCGCCTTTTCTCAATTTTTGTGCTTGCTCTTGCCCACGCCTGCTTTGTGCAGGGCTTTGGACAAATCCTCCCAAGCAGTCCAGATTTCGGCAGCCAAAGGGCCGACGTCTTCTTTGCCATCGGCCAGCCGCAGCCAACCCTCGGCCAACCGCATCTGAGCCGGCAAGGCCGTCGCCGCTTCCGCCGCCGCCTGACGGGACTGTTCGTCCTTGAGGATGGCGATATAGGCCTCGACCTCGGCGGTTTCGGCATCGGAACAGGCGGTGCGCAAGGCGTCGTCCAACAGCGGGACATCGCGATCAATGTTGCCGACCACTTCCGAACGGCCCCGCTTGATGCGGGGGTCATAGACGGTGCGGATGACCTGGATGACCCGGCGGCGTTCGCGGAATTGCATGATGGCCTCCCGACCAACGACAGACCGTCTACGGCCTATCTATGGGCAGTATAATAGCACGATCGGGCCGTATATCAAGCCCATTTTTGGGCCGCATATTGCGCCGCAAAAAAACTATGGGGAATTCGTTGGAAAAATGCGGCGACGCGCCGCCAGGGCTTCGCGGGCATGTTCATAGCCCATGCGGAAGGCGTCTAACCCCTCGGCCGAAACGGTGCCGTCCTTCAGACCGCGCAGCACGTCCTTGAGGATGTCTTCCAGCTCGGTCTCGACGATGTCGAGTTCGTGGCAATCCGCAGTCTCGCGGATCTTTTCCAACAGAGCCATGACGTCATGAGCCCGCTCGCCGGCCTTTGCCGGCTTGACCCGGGTCGCCGCCGTAAAGCCGGCAAGGCCCAACGACCCGATGACGCTGCCCACCGACATCACCAGAT
>Ga0302156_10000880_pt1 | contig 27730 bp, 21 predicted proteins | sample I_Bog_N3_2_FD_193503 | JGI IMG/M metagenome (GOLD analysis project Ga0302156, IMG submission 193503) | Peat permafrost microbial communities from Stordalen Mire near Abisko, Sweden - I_Bog_N3_2 | ecosystem: Environmental > Terrestrial > Soil > Wetlands > Peat | place: Sweden: Abisko, Stordalen... | reverse complement strand
GGTGACGGTGACGGCCACGAGCGCGGCGGCCGGATTTACAAATGTGAGCGGGAGCGCGACGGTGGCGCTGAATCCGCCAGCCACGGCCGCAGGACCGGCGCTGACGGTGGACGCAGGCAGCCAGACCCACGTTATCAGCCCGGATATCTATGGGATGAATGGTTTCCCCGGCAGCCAGTCTGCCGCGGCCGTGTCCATCAGCCTGCCGATTGATCGCTGGGGTGGAAACGAAGCCACCAGCTACAACTACCTGTACGACATTGATGCCAAAGCCTCCGATTGGTACTTTGAGAACTACATCGACAATAGCAAGCCTCCCAACACGCCCAGCGGCGCTCCCAACACCAGTACCTTCAACACCCAGGTCGAGAACGATGCCGCCGTCGGAGCCAAAACGCTGGGCACCGTACCCATCATCGGATGGGTGCCAGCGGACAACTCGAATTGCAGCTTCTCTGTGGCCAAGTACGGCGCGCAGCAGGCATTCGATCAATACCGGTCCGACTGCGGCAACGGCATCCTGACCAACGGCAACCGGGTGAAGAACGATCCCACCGACACCTACTACCAGGTCACTCCCGCAACCTTCAATGCCACGTGGGTGAGTTTTCTTGTGAACAAGTTCGGCACGGCGGCCAATGGCGGCGTCGCCATCTATGAGTTGGACAACGAGCCCAGTTGGTGGGACGGCGTGCATATCGATGTGCATCCCCTGCCTTTTACCTACGATGAGTTGACAAACACCAGCATTGCCACGGCAGAGGCCGTCAAGACTGCTGACCCGACCGCCAAAATAAGCGGCCCGGTGATGGACTACTGGTGGGATTACTTCTACTCCAAGAAGGATGTCGAGAGCGGTTGGGGCAGTGGCGGGGGCCCCTGCTGGCAGCCGTGGAGCAACCCGGTCGACCGCAAGGCCCACGGCGGCGTTCCGCTCATCGAATACTATCTCCAGCAATTCGCAGCAGCCTCAAACACCTATGGCTCACGCCTGCTGGATTACCTTGACCTGCACACCTACTATGCGGCCACCTACAACGGGAATGGCGTCGGCTTCGCTACAGCGGGAGACACAGGGGAGCAGCAGGCGCGCCTGAACTCCACGCGTGTCTTCTGGGATCCAACCTATACCGATCCCAACGAGCCACAGCCGAATTACACCACCGACCCGAACTACACCTCAAGCTGCAATACTCCGCTGCAGGCTCCGCAACTGATCCCGATGGCGCAAGGCTGGGTTGCCAAAGACTATCCCGGCACCAAGGTAGCCTTCACGGAATACAACTGGGGCGGACAGGAGAGCATCAACGGCGCGCTGGCGCAGGCCGATATTCTGGGCATCTTCGGCAGCTACGGCCTCGATATTGCAACGATTTGGGGACCTCCCGACCCGACCACGCAGGTTCCCGGCCTGATGGCCTACAAAATCTACCGCAACTACGACGGAAAGAAGTCGATGTTCGGCGACACGGCTCTGGCCTCAACCAGCGCCAATCAGGGCCAGCTCTCGGTCTATGGGGCGGTGCGCGCCTCCGACAACGCATTGACCGTCGTGGTCCTCAACAAGACATATGGCGGCCTGACCAGCACACTCTCGCTCCCAGGTCTGTCGTCCACCGTAACCAGTGCGCAGGCTTACCTCTACAGCAATGCCAACCTGAACGCTATCGTCGCGCAGCCGGCGGTGACCGTGACGCCGGGGTCGGGAGGCGCGGCCAGCACCATAGCCAACTACACCTTCCCGGCGCAATCGATCACCCTCTTCGTCGTGCCGCAATAAGAAGCCTGGGTGCCCCACCCTCGCCGCGTATTTGTTTTTGCGGCTAGGGTGGGATACGACGAACCCCAACCGGAATTCCGTTCAACCGCAAGCGCGCGTGCCCCGTTCTTGCGACTTTTTTCTGTCGCAAGGGTGGGATGCCATGAACCTCAACCGGCCTCATTCATGAGGGCGTGCGCGGGCAAGACCGCGGTTAGCGTGTAGCATGGTAATCGCGAAAGAGAATCCATCTCCCAGGAGTTGGCCTATGCGTTTGTTGCCGCCTTGCCTTGCACTTTTTCTCGTTGTTGCCTTGCCAACTTCCGGATTCACTCAGGGGCCGGTCAAGGTCCAGGACCGTTCAGCCGGGTTGCAGACCGCCTTTGCCCGCTCCCAGCACCTCAAGCGCGGCATCAATCTCTCCCACTGGTTTTCGCAGAATCCCAGGGATTATTCGGCGCAGCACACCGACAAAGATACCGATGCCGGCGACATTGCGCTCATCGCGCGCCTGGGTTTTGACAACGTGCGGTTGAGCATCGATGCCGCGCCGCTGGAAAAGGGGCCGCTGGGCCCTGACGGCCTCAATGACGAATTTGTCGGCCGGCTGGACCGCGCCCTTGACACCATCCTCGCCGATGGTCTCGCCGTCCAGGTGGACCTGCACCCCGAGGACTCCTACAAGATGCCGCTGCGCACCAGCGACGACGCCGTGGAGCGGTTAGTCATGCTCTGGCGCAAACTCGCCGCGCACTATGCCTCGCGCGACCCGGAGCGGGTCTTCTTCGAGATCATGAACGAGCCTGAGGTGAACGATCCCTTCCGCTGGGCCGGCATCCAGGCCCGCGTGGCCGCGGCCATTCGCGATGTCGCGCCGAAGCATACCATCATCGCCGCCGGGGGTGGATGGTCCAACCTGGTGGACCTGCTGGCGCAGCCGCCGCTGGCCGACGGCAACGTGATTTACAACTTCCACTTCTATGACCCGCATGAGTTCACCCACCAGGGGGCCTATTGGGACGCGCAGTGGTGGAGCTATATGCACGGCATCCCTTATCCAGCCACGGATGGCGAGATGCCGGAGTATCTCAAGCAGCTCTCCAACCCAGTCGACCGCTACCGGCTGGAACTCTACTGGCTGGACCACTGGGACGCGCATCGCATTCGCCTGCTGATGGACGAGGCCGCCGAGTGGGGCAAGACGAACCACGTGCCGCTGGAATGCAATGAATTCGGCGTCTATCGCCGGGTGAACGACCCGGCCTCGCGCAATGCATGGATTCACGATGTGCGCACGGCTCTGGAGGCCGATGGCATCGGCTGGGCGATGTGGGACTATCACGGCGACTTCGGGGTGGTGCCGAACAGCCAGGAAAGCCCCCCACAGCCCGATCCGGAAACGGTGAAGGCGCTGGGGCTGAAGAAGTAGACAGTTTTTTGAGAGTTGAAGGTCATGCCCCACCCTCGCCGCGTATTTGTTTTTGCGGGCTAGCCTGCTTTTCGCACAAGCGCTTTGTTGATTGCGCTGGCGGAGATCGTAGAACTCGGCGCCGAACAGGATGAAACCCTGCGCGACCCAGCCGATCAACCGGTTTTGAAGACCCTGCGCGCGGCACAGGCGGATTACCTTGTTACCGGCGAGAAAGACCTGCTCGCGCTCGCCCAGCGATACCCGATTGTCACTCCGGCTATCTTCTGGGAGCGGCATGGTCGTTAGGGACCCCTGATAAGTCGGCGCTTTGGAAGAGCACAACTCCAGGAGCCGCGCAACAGCGCGATCCGCAGGCGGGCGGGGGTTTCAACCCCCGCATAAACCCATCCACGAGTTTCTCTAGAAATCAATCCACGCGGCGAAGCCGCGCCATCCCGCACCTCAACCCGGCATGCCCCGCGAACTTGCTAACTCGCAACCTCCGCCGCAGCGGAGCGCTAACTCGCTGCATTTTCAATCCCCAACCCCGCCAGCGCCCCAACCAGCTTTACCGTCTCCACCGAAACCGTCACCACCTGCCCCACCAGCCGCACAATATACTCGGGATCGTCCTCCCGGTTCGGATCGTTCTTGAATCCCCGACCGCTTATCCGTCGAAACACGGTACTGGTCCACCACCCACTCCAGCGCGCTCCGATTCCCCAGCCGGTACTCATACGCCTCCGCCGGAATCCCGCTCAACGTCAAAAACTCGTTATACCGCAACTGCGACTTGTCCTTCGACAGCGCCATCTTTTCAACGCGCCAATCGAGCTTGCCCGTCTCCCTCCGCTCCAGCGGATACTCCGCCTGCTTCTCATACTCGATACGCAGCCTCATCAGCGCCGCGCCAATCTCATCAGTTGAAGAGCCAAAGGTGCCAGATCGCAATCGCGCCAGGACTGTTCTGCGAAGACTGGTCCACATAACGGAAGTTGCGGCTGTGATTGGATCGTGCCAAATGCAAGTTCGGGTGGGTAATCGAATCGGGCAAAGCCTCAGTCTGAAAGACGTCCGGTTTCAGAGCTTGACTCTGGGAAAGCAGCGGACTCAGAGACGATAAAATCGTCGATCTATCCCGGACGTAGGCCAGCATGAAGGCTTCCCGGCAGGCCCATGCATATTCACCCCTCACAAACCGCGCCAGACCATCGTTACAGTACATTTCAATTTTCTTTCCAGACGGCTTGTCAAGAATCTTGCACTCAACGATCAACGGAAAGGAGGGATCTCTAAACGTCAGAATGAGGGATAGATCGGGCCGTTTTTCAAGATGGCTGCCATCGTAGCTTATAGACTCCGCCCCTCTGGTTACGCCGCAAACGAATAGACGCCAGACCTTATCTTCAACAAGCAAGGCATTGAGTCGGCTTGTCAGCAGAGTATTCACTTCAGTTTCTCCGCCGGTGAGAAGTATCTGACGCTGAGTTTGAAGAAGATCATTCCAGGCACTTGCTAGCACCTCGGCGAGGATCCTCAAATTAATTTCAGGTAAAGCGTCGAACGGAATCTCTCGGCCACGCGTGAGTTCCGCCACCTGTTCCGGACGGGGACGAATTGATTTTTGGCTCATAGAGCGCTCCCAAGGAGCGCGTCCAAGTGCTCCCAGGCGACACGCCTTGCAGTCAGGCGCGCCTGACTGCGGCTCCAATAACGGGCCTGGCTGAGGCGAGCGAGCCATATGCACTGCTGCCCCGGGTCTGGGTAAATGACCTCGGTAGCCGCATTTTGATCGGCAATTCGCAATATTTCGGGCCACTCGTCCATCTCCGGGCTTTCTGAAGTTGGCTCGGTGCTAAGCCGCACAACCTCCCAAGGCGAAGCGATCGGCACGTCCACCCTCACCGCCGCGATCTTCTTGCCGAAACGCCGAGCCAAAGGGTTCAATTCGGAGAAGATGGTCTTACAAAAAACATCAACTTCAGGTGAAGTCGGCGGGGCTTGAGCATCCTTTCGGTTTTCCGCAAATGGCAGGTTGAACTTCAATGTGTCGGAGATGACCTCCTGATCTCGTTTACTTAACCCGTATAACGACGCGGCCCAATCATCTACCCGCTCCCATGTCGATTCAGTGTCGTCCTTCGCAACCGCCTCGAACAATGAGTCGATCTGCTTGCGCTGAGAAGGGTCGAGATCGTCGAATGCCGGGACAGGGAGATTGTCGATTACTAATTTTTCTACGACATCCCGCTCAAATCCGAACTTGCCACTGGTAACCAAGGCATACCAGAGGGCGTATTTGCTACCCACGAGCAAGGCGAGACAACGCACGAACTGCTTTCCATCTGGATGTTTGCCGGCGCAATAGCCATAGTAGGACTCGCTGAATACCAAATCATCGTCTGCAACGGTCACACGAATCCGGCTGGTTCGCGCTGATGGAGATTCGCGGACAATAAGTTTGGGGCCTAAAAATAATTCACGGGGTCTCTTGTCATGAATTCGCTCCTCGCGAAACAGAGGCAATCCATGGGCGTCTATGAGGATTGTCCTCATTGCTTCCGGCGTGAGCTCGCACAAATCCTGCAAATAGGACGCGGGCACTCCAGCTTTGCCATCGCCTCTTTTTCTGATCCGGCTACTATCGCGCAGCCTTTGATATCCGTTCCCGGCGAAACGCTTCTCCTCTTTTGGGGTTGATTTGCCGGACTCCCAAAACGCGCCCAGGTTGCTCAGCTTCCGAGAGATCAATCGGTCGTAGATCTCCAGATCGAGTTGGCTGCCGCGGAAGAGAATCTTCAGAATCTCCGGCCGATAGATGATTTGCTCGGAAGTAATCGTCTCCGCATTTGCCGCATCCACGCGCAGACCACCTGCGCCGTTCAATGAATCTTCGAGATGCGGGCTGACAAAGCGGATTTGTGCACCTGGAGGCGGAGTCTGGTTGTGAGCAAAAAACAGACAGAATGGCGCTGAAATTTCCGGCCAGACTTTGCTCTGACGAAGCTCTGCTCCATTGAGAATCCCGGTCACTTCCAAGGCGCTGAAGAGAGCGCTCCGGTCCACAGGCATTCCCTCGCCCTGCTGAAAAAGAAGCCGGGCATGAAGGGCGAAAGCAACCTGACCGCCGGGCTTTGCCCACTCCATTGCCCGCCAAACAAAAGGCAGATCGAGCACTTCATTGGGTAGCTTGGGAGGTGATGATTGCGGACACCGGGCCTTGGCAATCCGCGCAACACAATTGGTTACCTGCTGCCAATTCGGAAGGCCGGTTCCACTTGTCCAAGGCGGGTTGCCGATCACCAGGTTGTAGCGTCCGTTGTGCTCTTCGCCCACCTCGCTGCCCAGACTCCCGAGACTGAGCGATACAGAGGTGCCATTGTCCTCTCCGAACTTGTGAAGTACCGTTCCGCGCAACTTTTTATCGAACCTCAGCTTTTCAACCGGGTGCGGGTCATGATCCAGTTCGATCGACATAAGATAAAGCCCAAGAGCCGCGAAGCGCAGAGCGGACTCGTTAATGTCGAAGCCAGTAATTTGCTGGTACAGGATTTCCCGCAGTGTTTCCGTCTCTGGACGCTTTTGATCATGCCGCCAGCGCTCAGCCACGAGCTGGCGAAAGGCGGTGATGAGAAAGATTCCCGCTCCGGCAGCCGGATCCAGTATCCGCGCCTCATGTGCGTTGCCATCGCGGCGAAGCGCGTGGAAGGCAGCGCCCACCATCATATGGGCGATGATTCGCGGAGTGTAATAGCTACCCTCCTTGCGCTGCTTCTTCGGTGAGTAGTTGCGTAGGTAATTTTCGTAGGCTTGACTGAGCACTCCGACGGGAATGTGGGCGAAATCCAGGTTCGCCCATTTCTCTTCCCATTTCAAGCTGAGCTGGCCTCCCTCGGCCCGGCGGAGGATGTTCCCCAAGGTCCAAAGGGCCTTCTCCCGTAACGACTCAAATATATTGTCGTTCAAGGGCAGCAGATCGCCGTTAAAGGTGACATCAAGCCATCGTGAAGTTGCCTGTGCACGGTCTCGATTGTCAAAAAGTGTCGCAGATTCCCCAGAGCCATCTGGAATGAGCGAACCGCGCAGAAGATTACGGTCGCCAAGAAAACGGGTGAACAGCGCACGCCCAACTAACGAGATCGCATCGCCCTCAGCGATACCGCAGTCGGTTGTCAACTCCCCAATGGATTTTTCCAGCAATTTCAGGAGCACATTGGTGATCCATTGCCGGGAATTGGAGGCAGCTTTGGGCCGCCGGTTTCCCAGAATCGGGAATACGGAGCGTTGGATGGATTCGATGGGTACGACAGTTTGTTCACGCGGATCATTATCCAGCGAAATGCGATGGATCGTGAGCTGTCCTGGGCGAACGATACCCAGGTATGGAGCGTCCCCCCTCATGGCCAACCGGCGCCGGAGTAAACGAAAACTCTCATCGCCTGTTAGACTGTCACCGTCCGCCAGGAAAACCAGAGGGCTGCTCTGCCACTCGTAAACGCCTGCCAGCGCTGCGAGCGCCGGATCTGCTTTGCGAGCAGCGACCAGAGTGGCATAAGGCAACAGATTTGGACCGTTGACTGGACCGTCATCGTCAAAAGAGCGGAATGCCGCGAGGTCCGCCCCGTACTGCTCGATAATTTGATCCATCGAATTCACGGCTAATCGGTCTCTCGGCGAATCTTAGCATGGAGGGTGGGTAGCCCGCCGGACATTCCCCTCATTGTCGAATTTGCCCCGCCCGAACCGCTCCAGCGTCTCGTAGTAGGCCTTGACCGGCGCGTGCGTAGCCTTCAGCTTGAAGTTGCTCATGGCATTACCACCAATCTAAACCCCAGCCCGCCAACTCAAACAATCCATCTCTGCCGCCGAACCCGCCTGGGCAACCGAACCGGCCCGCTGACCAGCCGTCCGCCCCGCCGCAGGTCTTTCGCTGGCCGCACCGCGGATCCTTGCAGATAATTACCCTCCTTTGGAGGACAATAGAAGCAGTCACAAGAACGGGGCTCTTCTCTTCCCTGTTCCATGTTCCCTGATCTCTGATCCCTGTTTCCCTGAGAGCTACCCCCCCCTCCCCCGGGGGGTCCGTACTCCCTTTGTTCGCCCATGCCAGCGAAGCTATTCTATTCACTACACTTAGAGACCACCCCAGGCGTATATTCGGCGAAAAAGCCTTTCAAAAAGCTCATATTCGCCCGTCTCTGTCCGGAACTGTTTTAATAATGAGATGGGTTCACCGATGCGGACGGCGATCATTGGCGGCGGCATAGCAGGGCTGGCAGCCGCTTATGAGCTGGAGAAGGCGCGCAAGGCCGGCGCACAGGTCGAGTACACGCTCTTTGAGGCGCGCGAGCGGCTGGGCGGTGTTCTAGCCTCGGAGATCGTCGATGGCGCGGTCCTTGAGCGCGGACCGGACTCCTTCTTGACCGAGAAGCCCGCGGCGGCCGAACTCTGCCGTGAAGTGGGCCTGGGCTCCGAACTGACGCCCTCGAACGACGCCGAGCGCAAGACATACATTGTCGTCCGCAACCGCCTCGTGCCGTTGCCCGACGGCCTGATGTTCATGGTGCCCACCAAGCTGATTCCCACCGCGCTGACCCGCCTCTTCAGCCTGCAAACAAAGATCCGCATGGGCCTCGAACTGCTGCACCCGCCGCGCCCCAGCAATCACGACGAGTCGGTGGCCGCGCTCGTCGAGCGCCACTTTGGCCGCGAGGCTGTCGAACGGCTGGCCGACCCGCTGTTGTCTGGGATTTTTGGCGGCGACGCCACGCAACTGAGCGCCCGTACCGTGCTGCCGCGCCTCGTCGAGATGGAGAGCGAATACGGCTCACTCACCCGGGGCATGTTGGCCGCGCACCGCAAGATGCGCGCCCGCGCCAAGGCCGCCGCTGTTGGGAATGGCAAAAAGCCCGGAGGCCCACCCGCGCCCCGGCCCATCTTCACGGCCATGCGCGGCGGAATGAGCCAGTTGGTCGCAGCCCTGACATCGCGGATTGATCCAGCCTCGATTCGCCTCTCCACGCCCGTCACTGCGTTGGAAAAGACCGAAACCGGCTGGAGGGTCGAAGCAGCCGGCAAAACGGAGTTCTACGATGCGGTGATCATGGCCTTGCCCGCCTGGGCCGCTGGCGAGCTCCTCGGCCATGTTGATTCCGCGCTGGGCGAAGAGTTGAGCGCCATTCCGTACTCCTCGTCGATCACCGTCAATCTGATCTACGACGAAACCCAGATCGGCCGCCTGCCCGATGGTTTCGGCTTCCTCGTTCCCGTGGTGGAGGGCCGCTCCATGCTGGCCTGTACCTTTGTCCATCGCAAGTTTCTGGGCCGCACCCCGCACGGCAAGGCGGTGCTACGGGCCTTTTTGGGCGGCATGAAGAATGAGGCCCTGCTGGCCGCCTCGGACGAGACACTGGTGGCCTCCGTGCGCCGCGAACTGAATGAGATTCTCGGGGAAACGGTCTTTCCGCGGGAGGCCGCGCCGGAGTATGCCCAGGTCTCGCGCTGGAGCCGCGCCATGGCCCAGTACGCCGTCGGCCACCAGCAGCGCAGGCAGCGCATCGCCGGGCGTGTGGCGACCCTGCCGGGACTTCGATTGGCCGGCAACGCCTACGACGGCATCGGCATCCCCGACTGCATCCGGCTGGGAAGGCAGGCGGCGAAAGAGTTGATCGCCGCCCACTCCTGACTTCCCACCGTTATCTCGGCACGACCGGCAGCAGGAGCGCTGATGGATGCGCGGAATCGTGAAGGATGGTGTTGGTCGCCTTTACGAAGGTGGAATCCGTGCTAGCGGACTTACCCGTATTCAGGTTGCGGTCGAAGCGCGGGAAGTTGCTGCTGCTGATTTCCAGGCGGATGCGGTGGCCCTTGAGGAAGACATTGCTCGTGGACCACATGTTGATTTTGTACTCGTAGACCTTGCCGGGAACGATGGGCCTGGCCTCGGCGGTCGATTCGCGATAACTGGCGCGGAGAATCCCTTCGGTAAGATTCTGCGCGAAGCCATTGGGCCATACATCAACTAACTTCGCCGTAAAGTCGGTGTCTACTGCCGAAGAGTTGGCGTATAAGTCGAGAGTTACGGGGCCGGTAACCTCTGTGTCGCTTTCCAGGGGTGGCGTGGAGTAAACCAGCACATCCGGACGCGTTTCGACTTCCTTCTGATCCTGCGGTCCGGGAGCCAGATGCGTTGCGTCGCAGCAGAGAGGGCCGCCGGCGGTCGGTACAGGGTTGGCTGGATCGTAGACAAACTGGTCCTCTCTCTCGCAGTAGAAATCGTCCTCTCCGGGGTAGAGCAAACCATGACCGGAAGCGCTGCTTGCGTTGCCGCAGGAGTGGAGCTTGTAGCGCGTCTCTATCGCCCGCTTGAGCGGCCATTCTTCCTCATCGCGCCACTTGTTCTCACCCATCACAAAAATCCTGACCGGCTTGCCGCCGGCAAACATATTTTGCTTGCCCAGGAAGAGATAGTCGTACCAATCCAGGACGTAATCGTTCTCATCAAATGGAGCATCGGGGCCGAAATCGACGTCGCCGACGGTGCGGCCCCAGCCGGAGTGCCCGCCGATGGCGATGATCAGGTGCTGGCCGTTGCGGGCCGCCTCCGTGCCGGCATGGTCCCTCATCCCCATGTAATTGCGCAGTGAACCGTCCTGAAAGATGTCGTACCAGGCGGCGATGGTCAGCGCGGGAACATCAATCTTGCTGTAGTTCTCTTCAATCGACCACTGCTTCCAATAGCTGTCATAAGCGGGGTGGTCGAGCCAGTCCTGAAAGTAGGGCGCAAGCGAGCGCGTCAGGCCCGGGCCGGCCTCCGCCGTCTTGATGTTGAAGACCGGGTACTTGCTCAACGGCAGAACCTTGCTGCCAATGCCGGCATTTGTGTCTTCCCAAATCTCCCGGCTGTATGTGTTCTGGGACAGCGCGGAGGTCCACGACTCATTGAACCACTGCTCGAAGGCGCCTCCCTGGTAAGTCCAGTTCTCGTGATAGTTCGAGGCCGTCACAATCGGGCAGATTCCCGCCAGGTGGGGTGGATGGCCGATCGCCGCGAGCATCTGGGTCGCGCCAACGTAGGAGCCGCTGAACATGCCCACCTTGCCGTTGGAGTTGGGCATCGCCGCGGCCCACTCCACGGTGTCATAACCGTCGTCGGTCTCGTGCTTGAATGGGTACCACTCGCCTTCCGAGGCGTACCGGCCGCGCACATCCTGCGCCACGAGCATAAAGCCGCGCGCCGCGGCCTTTTGCCCGAAGACTGCAAAGCCATCTTTGTTATAGGGAGTGCGCGTGAGCAGAACCGGGTATTTACCCTCGGCGGCGGGGCGGTAGATGTCAGCCCGAAGAGTTACGCCGTCGCGGGTCTTCATGGCGACGTTCTTCTCGATTGCGACCCCGGCGACAATCTGGACGGGGGCGGGGGCAGGCTGACCCAGGATAAAAGTGGACGGCAGTGTGAAAGCGAAGGCGAAAAGGCAAAGGGTCTTCTTCAGCACAAGATTCTCCCGAGGCGAAAGCCGAGTTCATTCTAGCGGTCCTGGCTCTGAGCTGAACGGCCGCCTTCCACTTACATGCCGCCCTTGCCCAGCAGAATGCCGATGCCATAGGTGACCGCGCCTTCCAGAGCGCCGACTACGGTCATCTCGAGGCCGGAGGACCACCAGGAGCGGACGGTGATGAGCGACTTGGCTGCGCCGACGGCGAAATGCGCGGCCAGCGAGATCACGGCGGCGGCGATAACCGCCTCAATCCCCTGTAGAAAGAAGAAGGGAATAATCGGGATGGCCGCGCCGAGGGCTGTCGAGAGCGCACCCGAACCGGCCGAGACCAGCGGGTTTGCAAGCGCCTCCTCGCTGGTTCCGAGCCGTTCCGATGCCAGTGCGCGGAGCAACTGCTCCGGGTCGTTGGCGATGTGGTTGACCATGTTCTGGGCGTCCTCCTCGGGCAGGCCCTTCACCTGGTAGTAGAGCGAGAGCAGTTCGCGAGCTTCGGGACCGTTCATCTGGATGGCCTCGCGCTCGCGGGCGATCTCAGCCAGATAGATTTCGCGCTCGCTCTTGGCGGCCAGATAGGCGCCGGAGCCCATCGAGAGGGCAGAGGCGATGAGGCCGGAGATTCCGGCGAGCAGCACGTAGTGGCTGGTCTGGGCTGGGTCTCCCATAGTTGCGCCGCTGACGCCGCTGACGATGCCGAAGATGGCGCCGAGGCCGTCGTTGACGCCGTAGATGGCGTCGCCGATCCAACTGCCCGGCTGCTTGCGCCCCTGATTGCGCTTGGCCAGCATCTCGTTGAGAACGGCCTGGGCGTCGATTTTGTGTGTGCCGGCGGGTTGCGGGTAGTGGCCGCGCAGCAGCGACCCCAGTTCGCGGTAGTGGTCCTTCTCGTCCTCGATGACGTGGTCGAGGATGGCGTTGGAGCCCTCGTCGCCGAGGGCCTTGAGCTGCTCGCCGTAGCTGGCGATGTGGCGGCTCTCTTCAATTTCGAGGCGGCGCAAGGCCATGCGGACGCCGCCGGCGCGGTTAGCCAGCGAGTTGGCTTCGCCGCCGGGGCTGCCGTGGTAGACCGGCTCGGGCCCGCCCAGTTCAGCGATGCGGCCGTGCCAGAGCTCAGCGTGCTCCCACTCGGCGCCGGCCAGATGGCGCAGCACCTGGGCCCGCACCGGATCGGTGTCGCGGTCGGCCAGAGTCTGGTAGGTGTGGTAGGCCTCGATCTCCGCTTGCCAGTTGCCTTCCAGCGCCGCAAGAACCTTTTTCAGCTTGGCGCCGCTCAACGTTGTATTGGCCATCCGCCCCTCCTCGCCTTCAGATGAGCATAGCCGACTTCGCAGCCCTCCCGGTAGCCTTGCTAGCTGCGGTTCGCGCCGCCACTTCCCCTGTGCCGGGTCTTCCGTATAGTGTTATTTGCAGCAATCGGGATGGCGCAATGAGCCCAGATTAGGCAAATCCTCGAAGAAGCGGAGAATGATCTCTTATGGCAACCCGATCCACAACCCAGGCGGCTCCGAGCGCGCCCAGCTACGTCGGCCCGTTCATCACAGTGGCCATCCTGTTTTTCATCTTCGGGTTCATCACCAACCTGAACATGGCCCTGGTTCCGCATCTTCGGTCGATCTTCGACCTTCCCTACAAGTGGGCCATGCTGGCCGAGTCGGCCTTCTTCCTGGCATACTTCGTCTTTTCCTCGCCGACCTCGAAGCTGATCGAGATGATTGGCTACAAGAAGACGATGGTCGTTTCGCTCTTCATTCAGGTCGTGGGTTGCCTGATGTTCGTTCCTGCCGCCCGGCTGGTCAACTTCCCGCTCTTTCTTGCGGCGGTCTTCGTGGTGGGGGCGGGCGTCACCGCCTTGCAGACCGCGGCAAACCCCTATGTGGCCATTCTTGGACCCGAGCACAGCGCCCCCGTCCGCCTGACCCTTGCACAGGCTCTCAACTCTCTGGGCGGAACCATCGCTCCGCTTGTCGCCGGCGCCTATATCCTCACCGATCCTGGCAAGATGGCCTCCAAGGCCGCGATTGCCGACACAGTGCGCGGGCCGTACATCGCCATCGCCGCCGGATTGCTGATCCTGGGCGTGACCGTGGCCTTCCTGCACCTGCCGCAAATTACCCAGGCTGAGGACTCCGAGCCTGTTGGGAGTGGAAACGCGGCAGCGAGCAGCAGCATCTGGAGCTACCGGCACACCGTGCTCGGCGCAGTTGGAATCTTTCTCTACGTCGGCGTCGAGGTGGGCCTGGCCTCGATAGCCGTCAACTACTTCAAAACCCAGGGTATAGACAGCGCCAAGACGGCCTCCTTCCTGGTTTCGCTCTACTGGTTTGGCGCGCTCATTGGCCGTCTGCTCGGCTCCTGGGTGCTCACCAGGATCAAGTCGAACAGGCTTTTGGGAGCCTTCGGCTTTAGCGCGGCATTGCTGCTTGTTGTCTCCATGCTCAGCAGCGGACAGGTTGCCATCTGGACCGTGGTCCTCTGCGGCTTCTTCAACTCCATCATGTTCCCCAACATCTTTGCGCTGGCCATCAAGGGTCTGGGACCGATGACCAGCAAGGGGTCGGGGCTCATCATGACCGCGGTCGTCGGTGGAGCGGTAGTCCCGGCCCTGATCGGCGCGCTGGCCGACAAGGCGGGCATTCAGAACTCCTTTGTGATACCCATCTTCTGCTACCTCTTCATCGCCTACTACGGACTGTGGGGATCCAAGCCTGCGCGGACTGTCACGGCGTAGGCTGGATGGTTGTTGATTGAAGGCCCTTTGGCGTTCGCCAAAGGGCTTTCGCAGCGAATCCATCGCCCTGTTGTCGAACAGGGGGGCGGTTTTGTTCCGCAGCGCCTGCGGCATCCCCTTCGGCTCTGCTCAGGGCAGGCTCATTACAGGCTCTGGAGCGCGGGGCCACGAATTGCACCCTCTTTTGTGCAAATGCACCCTATTTTGAACAATTCCCGGAAAAACTAGATACGCAAGTCACGCAGAATCAATGTGTTGACAGGACAAAAGCGAACAGAGGGAGAATGGACCCCCGGGGGGAGGGGGGTCCGCCGGGGGAACAGGGAACAGGGATCAGGAAAAGCCCGGGGCTCTGGTGACTGTTCATACTTCTATTGTCCGCCAATGGAGGGTAATTATCTGCAAATCAGGCGCGCGTTCTCTCGCGAAAGGGAAAACGCCGTTGATGTATCTCCCGCAGGGGCTAAAGCCCGGTGTATTTTGGGGCTCTTTGCGGCACGACTGAAGTCGTGCCCTGATACAAAGCATGGCTTCCGTTGAGCTTTTCCGCAGGCAGCCTTAAGGGAGCTGAAGAAGAGGTAGACTGGCGGACCATCATTCCCTCAGGGGCTAAAGCCCGGCCTCTATTTTGTTTGGCTTGCGGCACGACTGAAGTCGCGCCCTGACGCTTGTGGCGGCTCCGGCAAGAGTATTTCCCCTGGTGTGAAGTCCCCGGATCCCTTCGCATTGGGCTTTTCCGCAAGATATGAGAGTCGAAGGGCCCGCAGATTTGCGGGATGACCCATTCGGGTGCTCTTTGGGGACCTGTTTTCCACGACTTCATTCTTCTTCACAATCGTTCCGAAGCACCCCTTGGCCTAAACTCATCGGATATGGCCACCATCCCCAACTTGGCTCTCGACTCCGGATTGCCGGCCAATGTCGATGCCGAAAAGACGATTCTCGGCGCCATCCTGCTGGACAACGCCGCTCATGCCGAGGCTGCGGAAAAGCTTGATTTTGAAGATTTTTCTCTTGATTCGCACCGCCGCATCTTCCATAGCATGACCGAGTTGATGAACGCCTCGCGGGCCGTGGACATCGTCACCCTGTCGAACGAACTGTCGCGGCTGAAGGAGATTGAAGCCGTGGGCGGGGTGGCCTACCTGGCATCGCTGACCGAGGGTTTGCCGCGGCGTCCGGTGATCGAGGAGTACATCCGGATCGTCAAGGACAAGAGCCTGCTGCGCAAGCTCATGCTCATCTGCTCGGCGGCCATCGCGCGGGCGGCGGACGAGGGCGAGAACGCCCTCGCGGTGCTGGACGAGACCGAGGGCAAGCTGCTGGCGGTTAGCGACGCCGGGCTCACCCAGGGCTTTCAGTCGCTGGAGCAGGTAGTCAAGGGCTCCTTTGGGAGCATCGACAACCTCTACAAGCAGAGCCGCGAAGTGACCGGGCTGGCCACCGGGTTCACAAAATTCGACGAAATGACGAGCGGCCTGCAAAAGGGCGAGCTGATCATTATTGCCGCCCGGCCCTCGATGGGCAAGACGGCGCTGGCCATCAATATCGCCGAGAACGCAGCCCTGCAGAGCAACGCCACCGTTGCCATCTTCAGCCTGGAGATGAGCAAGGAGTCGCTGTTGCGCCGCATGTTGTCTTCCCAGGCCTGGGTTGACCAGCAGAAGCTTCAGAAGGGCTTTCTGAGCGGCGAGGAGGTGGGAAAGCTTCAGAACGCCTTGAACCGGCTGGTCGACACGCGGCTGTTCATCGACGACACGGCCGGGATCTCGCTGGCCGAGATGCGCGCCCGTTCGAGGCGGCTCAAGCAGAACGAGAAGGGCCTGGACCTGATCGTGGTGGACTATCTGCAACTGATGTCGGCGACGGTGCCTTCGTCGGGCAAGAGGAACTATGAGAACCGGACCCAGGAGGTCTCAGCGATCTCGCGCGGGCTCAAAGCGATGGCCAAGGAGCTGAATGTGCCGGTGGTGGCGCTGTCGCAGCTCTCGCGCGCCGGAGTGCAGCGCAAGGACGATCCGCGCCCCTTGCTGACCGACCTGCGCGAATCCGGCTCGATCGAGCAGGACGCCGACGTGGTGGCGTTCATCCACCGGGAGGCCTACTACAAGCGCAACGAGGAGATGAGCGAGGCCGACCGGGCCAAGTCCGAGCTGATCATCGAGAAGCAGCGCAACGGCCCCACCGGAACCGTGCATCTGAACTTTGTCTCCAAATTCACCCGGTTTGACAACCCCGAAGGGGGTCACGAGGCGTGAGGAGAGAGCTGAACCGAGTGGTGTTTCAAGAAAAGCCGGCCCTGAAGTTGGAGAATTCGCGCCAAGCCTCTTGTTATGGCTATAATTTCTGGCTATAATGGCAATCATGGACGTCAGTACCGCTGAAGCCAAAAATCGTCTGACCGAGCTGATCCGAATTGTCGCGGATGGCGAGCAGGTGGTGATCACCCGCCATGGTCGCCCCGTCGCCCAGCTTGCGCCGCCGCCCGCGGAGCGCCGCAAGGTGCGTTTGGGCGGCATGAAGGGCCGCATCCGCCTCTTGCCGGGGTGGGATGATCCCATCACCGAAGAAGAACTTATAGGTGAGAGCAGTTGAGCGATGTGGCGCCAGCCCGCGGGTACTTGCTTGACACGCACACAGCGATCTGGGCGCTGGAGAGTCCGGAACTTCTCACAGCCTCGGCGCTGGAGGCAGTTCTGTCCGGCCCGAATGTGCTGAGCGTGGTCTCGTATTGGGAGGTCATGCTGAAGAGCATGAAGGGCAGGCTCGATGTGGGCGATCCGCGCTCCTGGTGGCTGGATGCGCTGGAGCAACTGGTCGCCACTCCGCTGCTCCTGCGCCCCCAGCACATTTCCGGGCTTTCCGCGCTGCCACCGATTCACAAGGATCCGTTCGACAGGATGCTGATCGCGCAAGCGGCGTCGGAAGGGCTGGCGCTGGTGAGTTGCGACAGCGAGATTGCGCGGTACGCGTCGAAGACTCTGCGCATGATTGTGTGAGGCGCTGACTCCCGCGATTGGAGGCCGGCTCAAGCCTCACGGCTCATTCAGAATCAACGCGACGCGGCCGACGATCAGTTCACTGGGCGGCTCGCCGGGCTCCACTTCGATCAAATCGACCGGGAAAGCGATGTTGAGGGGCCGCAGCACCAGCCGGCTCGACACAAAGTCCACATACCGAAGCGCCAGGTGCGCCCCGTGGCGGACCGCATAGAGATTAGGCCGGTTCGGACGGTAGGGCATCAGCGAGTTGTAATGCCGGTCGATGAGAGCAACGGCCTCCGGCAGGACCAGGGGCTCCATCGGCAGCGTGTCGGCGCCCGGAATGCGCACGGCCACAAACCGCTGCCAGGCGCGGTGCGTGCCCGACACCCTGGCCCGGATCGACTGCAAGAGCCCGCCGGGAAGCTGCAGCATCGTCTGCACCGCCGAGGGGCGTATGAACGGCTCCAGGAGAGCCGCCGCATGAGAGACCACCGGGACCGCGCTGCCTTCCTCGTCCGCCGGCATGGCCTGGCGCTGCCAGGTCCCGGGCAGAAGATCGCCGGCTGTCATGTGCTGCGCCGCCAGGATCCGGTCCATGGCCTCCAGTGAAAGCTGGCGGCGGCTGTGCAGAAAATTCGACAGATGCGCTTGGCCGAAGCCCGTCTGGCGCGCCAGCAGCGAGACGCTGAGCGTCCCCCGCTGCACCCTGCGCAGCAGTTCCAGGCGGAGTCGTTCGTGCATCTGCGTAAAATTCATCTGTGGAAAATTCACCACCAGCAATGGAGAGGATTGGTCAATGTTTTCACTGGGAAAACCTGAAAGGCTGATTGGCCTTCATTTTCGGCTCTTAACCGCGGAATGAAAAGCGAAGAGACGGAAAGCCCCCGGAAGAGATTGACGCAAGAGAATCATCTCTCTAGATTTGGTTTACTTAATCGGGTACTTGCCTGTGGGAATCTTTTGAGAAACGGTTCATTGCCGCAAGGCTGAAACGGGCGAAATACTGTCCCCTTTCAGTGGCCGATGAACAATGGCCGGAAGATGAAGATCTTCTTCGGCATTCTCATTCCCGCCCCGTAGCGCTCGGCAGAGGCGTCCGGGGAAGGCGAGGGACCGAAATTCCAGGATCTGCGCGCCATAAGCATGACAAGAAACGAGAGAATCCGGTTGGCTATCCCCCATCAGGGCACAAGACCTCTGAGCAGCCTTGGCCGGTTCTTTCTACCCCGCGGAGAGAAGATGACAAAGCAAAGCCGTCGGGAAAGAACGAGTACACGGAGAATTCGTCATGGAATTGCGCGTGCATTTGAAGATTTGCGAGGGCTGCGGTTGTCTTTGGTACCGCGCCCAGACCCAGGGGAGTGTGTATTGCAAGGAATGTGAGGCAAAACTCAAAGAATTTCCAACCCCGGAGAGCCGCAAACTGCGCGGCCGATCCGCCCGCAAGACGCTGGTCAGGGTGTGGGCTGTGGCGGAAGCAGCCGGAGGTGCTGAATGAGCGCAGCCCTCCAGTTGACAGTTCTTTGGGAAGCAGACAACCCGCAACCGGCCTGGCGGAAGGATCGCAGGATCTGGAAAGCGACTCCGGCGGCGGAGCCTGCCGTAAAAGCGCCGGCCGCCGAGCCAGTGGTCAGCCTGGGTTTCTACCGCAGGCATACTGAGAGCCTCTTGCGGCGTTACCTCTATGCGTCGATGCAGGTGGGCAGGGCGCCGTCCATTCTGGGTGATCCGATCGCCCGGGGCTGGTGCTCCAGCCGCCCCGTCCGCACCTTCGAAGACGCGGTGATCTTCGTCCTCGATGTGGAGAGGTGCCTCGATCAGCTCAACTCGCTGGACCGCATGATGCTCAGCCGTGTCGTTCTCCAGGAGTACACCCAGGTCGAAACAGCGATCATGCTGGGGATGGCTGTCCGCACCATCTCCTACAAGTTTCCCAGAGCCCTGGACCGCCTGACGGAAAAGCTGCTGAAGGCCGGACTGCTGGTTCTGCCGCACTGATCCATCGAGAAATTCGCGCCCTGCATCTTCCGGCTTTTCTGCCGGCAGATGCGGGACCGGACCATCGGCCGGGATTCTTCATTCGGGTCCAGGTCATCGGGAGATTCACGCCATCCAAACCGCAGGCGCGGTACAGCAAAACCAGGGATGATGTATCCCGGAACCACAGCACTCAAGTCGATGCGACCAACAGGGAGCGGCGACCCTGATCGAAGCTGATCAGGATGTGGTTTCCCTGGTTTTGCTCTAAAATCGAGCTTTCCCTCCGAGGAGGTCGATCCCATGCGTCTACAAGCCTGTTCCGCCGCCCTGCTGTTCGTGCTGGCCTCAGCCGCGGCAGCCGCCCAGCAGCCTGCGCCCCAGCCCACCACCGCGGCCCAGGCCCCCAGTCGCGATACCAGCTACATCGACGCCCAGGGCACGGCGCGCGTGACGCGGGTCGTCCCCGTCCCGGCCACCGTCAGCCCGCAGGCGCAGTTGATCCTGGCGCGCCCCGAGCCCGATGAGGGCCCACCGGAATCGCTGGCCGACCGCCGCAGCCACACCGACGCCTGGGCGGTAACCGCTGCCGCGGCCTGGAGCAAGCTCTGCCCCAACCAACTCGTCGAGAGCAGGATCGCGGGCGTTCCGGTTCGCATCGTCACCCCCGACGGCATGCCCGAGGCCAACCGCGACAAGGTGCTGCTCGATCTTCACGGCGGCGGCTTCAACTCCGACTCCGGCTCCTACACCGAGTCGATTCCCATCGCCGGCTACGCGAAGATCAAGGTCGTTGCGGTGCTCTACCGGCTGGCTCCCGAGCATCCCTTCCCCGCCGCCGTGGACGACTCGGTAGCCGTCTACAAGGAGCTGCTCAAGACCTATAAACCCGGGCACATCGCCATCTACGGCACCTCGGCCGGCGCTATTCTCACCGCCGAGGTCGCGGCAAAGCTAAAGCAGCTTGGGCTGCCCCTGCCGGCGGCCCTGGGCATCTTCAGCGGCTTTGGCGACTACGCGCGCAACGGGGACTCAATTGCCATCTATGCGTTGCGCGGCTTCTCCGGGCACCTGGACCCGCCCGCTATGCGTGATCAGGAGTATGTGGGCACGACCGACCGCAGAGATCCGATTCTCTCGCCCATTTACTCAGACTTGACCGGCCTGCCGCCCACGCTCTTCGTCACCAGTGGGCGCGACCTGCTACTCAGCGGCACGGCAAACCTCCACCGCGCCTGCCTGAATGCCGGCGTCGACGCACGCCTGGTCGTCTACGATGCTCTGCCCCACGCCTTCTGGTACGACCAGAGGCTTCCTGAATCCATCGAAGCCAATCGCCTGATGGCGGACTTCTTTGTGAAGCATCTCGGCAGATGAGGGGAGTGTGCCTCCCGGCCTGCGCAGCGAGACCAGGGACTCACCCATCACTGCGCCTTGGAAATCACGATCACCGTCGCCGTGTACGCCGGAACCTCGACCGTGAAGCTGCCTCCAAGATTGTCAACCTGCACGGGGACAAGCCGCCCGACGTCGGCCTTGAATGCATCCTCGCCATAGTCGAAGCGGATGCCTGTTTTGCCGGGAGTATCCCCGGAATAGTGCACCGTAACCTGCGTCGCCTGCTTGGGGTCCTTGTTCACCAGCAGCAGTCCGTAGCTTCCATCCCTCCGCTTGGCGGCGTGCGCCGCCAGTAGGCTCGAGCTCGACTGGCATTGGACGAAGGCGTCCCCCGGCTGATGGGCCAGGATATGCACCATCTGGTAGCCGAAGTACGCTGGCCCCGTTTTGTTGCCCTCGCCGATAAACAACGCATTGTGATAGCTGGTCCAGTCGATGCTGAGGGATCCGGTCTCAATCAGCGTAGCCACCGCATCGGCCGCGAAGAGAGTCACTACGCCGGGATGCGGAATGGTTTGCGCGGAGGCTCCGAAGTTGGTGAAGGCCAGCCGCGGCGTGTGCCCGGCCGGGCAATCCTTGCGGAAGCGCTCCAGCAGATCGGTCACGATGCCGTTGTAATCCTTGCCGAGCGATTGCAGCAGCGCTTCCTCGTCCAGCACCTTATAGTCGGGTGGCAGGGTCGGGCTCTCGACCAGCGACAGCGCGCCAAAGTCGATCTCCCCGCAGGCCGCCTTCAGCAGATCGCTGTCCCAGTCGCCGCCCCAACTGATTGCGCTGGCGCTCTGCCCGGTCAGATCCGAGGCCGACGAGGTGCCGATCGAAGACGTATGCATCCAGCTCACATTCGTCGTCGGAGTGGTGAACGAAGCACCGACAAGAATCTTGGGATCCACGGCCTTCATCGCCTTGGCGAATGCCAGAAAACCCTCCGCGTAGGCCCCCGGCCCGATCCGCGCATTGCCCTGGCGCTTCCCCGCATCCGTCGCGCTCGGGATGGGGCCGGCGCGCAGGTCGAACTCGGCCGCATGATCCGGGCCATAGTAGCCGTTGTTCCACGCGTCGTTGCCGATCTGCCACAACTGAATCCCAATCGGCTTGGGATGGCCGATGCGCAGCCCGTTGTAGCCGTCGTCAGGAGTGATGGGATTGGCTGCCCGCAAACCCGCCCAGTAGCCCACGGTCTTCCAGTCGTTGCCCTTGGAGTCCTTGCCGATCGCCTGCGTGCTGGCCGGGTCGCCGTTGGCGTAGGCTACCCAAGCCGCCGCCTCGGCCGCCTCACCCCCTCCGCTGCCATCCAGATTGCTGCCGTAGTCCACGCTCACGATGGCGCTGCCGAAGGCATCGAAAAAAGCCGCCAGGGCCGCAAAGTCATTCGAGGGCGCAAAGTACGGAGCCTTCCCCTCCTTGTAGGGATTGATGACCCCGGAGGGCAAGGTAAAGTGATAGATTCCGCTCAACCCGCCGTTGCCCGGATAGCGCAGCGTTTGCACGCCGGCATAATGGAGCAACTGCACGATCTGGGCATTGGCCGCATTCCCGTCGTATCCGTCCAGCCCCACGCCCAATGACCGGGAGGTCAGCGGATTGAGGATTTTGCCGGTATCGACGCTCACCTTCACTTTTGTCTGGCCCAAAGCCGCCGCCGGCAGCAGGATCGCCAGCGCCATGGCGCTGACCGATACGAAAGACGGAACTGAAATCTGTCGAAGCATGGAACCTCCCCGAAATGGCTGACAATTATCCACTATACCTCTTGCATCAAGGGTTTTCACGGGCGGCATGAGGGCATAACGCCCCACCCTCATAGCGTCGCTTGTTTCCGCAGCCAGGTCTGTGACCGCATGATCTTGTACCAACTCCGTGCCCCATCCTTTCGCCTTCTTCCTGGCGAAAGGGTGGGATGTCACAGGCCTCTTTGAGACGAATTCACACGGTCGGTGACCTGGTAGCTGTCCCGACTCGTCGGCGAATGGCGCTCCCCCCCAACCGGAGGGAGCAGCCTCCAGGCTCCGGGAAGCTGCGGCCAGTGAGGCGGCTATTGAGTAATTGAGGTGTCGAACTTTGTGTAATTGTCGAGGTAATCCTTGATGATCAGATAACACTCGCAAGCGGTCTTCGTGAGCCCAGGGACGTCGAGGATGCGAATTTCTCCGCGGGTGTATTCGATAAGTCCTTTTTGCTTGAGACTTCTGGCTGTGGTGGAAACAGTGGGACGGCGAACCCCAAGCATGTCCGCGAGAAACTCATGCGAGATCTTGAACGTGTCGATGTGCGCGCGGTCCGCGCAGAGGAGCAGCCAGCGGGCGAGCCGCTGTTCGATGTTGTGTTTTGCATTGCATCCGGCGGATTGCATGGCCTGAACGAGCTGTGCCTGAACATAGCGGAGAGCAAGAGACTGAAAGGCGCCGCCAAGGCGGAACTCTCGTCTCGCATCCTCCACGTGGCAGCTATAGCCATGGCCGGCAATCTGGGTGTAGACGCGATTCAGGCTCTTCTTTGTTCCCATCAGAGTCGAGACACCGATGACCGACTCATAACCGAACATCCCCACCTCGACTTGAGACCCATCCTTGAATGTAGTCGTCATCGACGCCATCCCATCTTCGAGAAAATAGACGCGATCAATCGGGTTGCCAGGGTTTTCGATTTCGTGCTTCAGCTCGAACTTCACCGGCTGCAAACGAAGGCGCTCAATGACGTCTCCATCCAGTGCCTTCAAGAGAGTATTTTTATAGCCGCTCGTGCGCAAGGAATCCTCACTTTCAGAGAAAACCCTATCATAATCAACATGCGCCAAGCTCACGATGGCTGACAAAGTTTGGGTTATGTCAGAGACCGTACAAAGATACCACAAGTTATGTCAGCGACCGTACAAAAATATTTGCGGTTATGTCAGCAACCGTACAAAGACCATTAGGCTAAGCGACAAACTTTTGTAGAATTATGTCGGAAGCCGTACAATAGATCGCAAGATAAAGCAAGTAGAATGCAGTTGATCCATCCATCTTCTCTTTCGAGGTGAGAAGCATGACCTTTGACCTCGCCGCCTTTCTGGAAGAAGCGGGTGTGGGACGAAGAGTCGTCCAATTGAAGCCCAAGCAGATCTTCTTTTCGCAGGGAAGCTCGGCTGACTCCATCTTCTATCTTCGGGCCGGCCGCGCAAAACTCACCGTCGTATCGCATGAGGGCAAGGAGGCCACCATCGCGCTTCTCCCCGCCGGGGAGTTCATAGGAGAAGAGTCGCTGGCCAGCGTGGGTGGGCTCCATTTGGCCACTGCCAGCGCCATTACCGCCTGTACAGCGCTCAAGATAGAGAGGGAAGAGATGATCCGCATGATGCACCAGGAGCATTCCCTCTCCGAAATGTATTTGAAATTCCTGCTGGTCCGCAGCATGAGAGCCCAGGCCGATCTTGTCGATCAGCTTTTCAACTCCAGCGAGAAGCGCCTGGCGAGGATACTCCTGTTGATGGCCGAATTCGATGAACCGGGTAAACCGGAACACTTGCTTCCCCCCATCACGCAGGAAACCCTGGCGGAGATGATCGGCACGACCCGTTCCCGCGTCAGCTTCTTCATGAATCGCTTTCGCAGGCTCGGCCTCATCGAATACAACGGCCGCATCCGGGTCCTTAAGGCGCTGCTCAATGTGGTGCTGCACGATGAATTCACCGAGCGTAACCCCGCGCGGCCCGCTGGTTCGGCCACTCCGCGGGTTCGATCGAAGCCGGCCGCGCGCGGCTAGTGCGTCTTCCGGGGTCGCCGGTAATTCTAATTCTCAACTGAAAAGAAAGAAAGCCTCGTTCAGGCCTTGAGACTAACGATCTAAAAAAACAAGCCCCGAGGCTGTCCATTCGCCGCCCTTGGGCCGGCAACGCCGGCGGGGACTGAGTCGACGCAAACAGCCCTTTGCGAGAACCGAAACGCAAAGTTCCCGCAAACCGGCGCCTTCAGCAACGCACCCGGCAATTTCGTCAACAGCTTCCGCGTGGGGATGGCTCCGCCGAGCCTTCCGGCAGCGGCGTCACCGGAATCTGCAACGCGGAGTTGATGCGCGGGAAGAACTCGAAGGCCGCGGCCACCGCCGTCAGCTCCACAATCTCGTGAAAATCGAAGTGCTCGCTCAGCGCGGCGTAGGCCGCGTCGTCGATGGCGTTGCCCGAGCCGTGCAGCAGGCTCGCGTAGCGGAAGCCGGCCTTTTCCTTCTCCGTGAAGGGGCCGCTCTCGAAATTCTCCAGGCTGGCCACCTGCTCCGGCGTGGCGCCGCGAAGCCCGGCCAGCCGCCGATGCGCCACCACGCAGTACTCGCAGCGATTGAGCGCGGCTACATGGGTCGCCAGCAACTCCTTGTACCAGCCTGTCAGCGCGCCCTCGGCCATCAGCGGCTTGAGCATCGCGGCGATGCCCAGCACCAGCGGCGGAACATTGGAGAGCGCCTTGAACATATTAGGCACCACGCCGCGGTCGGCGTAGAGGCGGTCGTAGAGGTCGGCAACCTCGGGCGGAACCTGATCGCGCTCAACCAGCGGCACGCGGACGGCAGCAGAAGACGCAGCGGACATGAAAACCTCCAAAACAAGGCAATTGCCAGTGTATATCCGGGGAGCGGAAACCGCTTTCCCATATTTGCACAAGCGGTAAAAACAGGAAACTCGAAGCCAAATACCGCCCCGCCCGGACGATTCAATCTTGAGGGCCCGCGCGATCGCTTTAGCTTCCAAAGAGAGGCTTTTCAAAACGCTTCGCGTGCTATTTGATGCGTCTGCGCGGAAAAGGCAGGTTCTCCGGTTCATATGGCTATTCCGTCAACTCAGGCGATTCTCCCGGAAAAGTTCGCCGGGCATCTGGCCGAGGTCGCGCTCGGCTGTCAGCGCATGTTGCAGGAGAATCCCTGCCATCCGCAGGCGCTGCTCGGTATGACCCTGGTGGCGCTGGCCAGCCGTCAGCCCGAGGCGGCGGTGAAGATGGCCCGCGCGGCCCTGGCTGCGGCGCCGCGCATGGGCGCGGCCTGGGTCGCGCTGGGCCAGGCCCTCCATGCCGATGACCGCGGCGAAGAGGCGGAACGCGCCTATCAGCAGGCCATTCGGCTGGACGGCTTGGACGAGCTGGCCCGCATGGGCATGGGTGAGCTGATGTTGGCCACGGGCCGTCCCCAGGAGGCCGTTCAGGAGTTTGAGCTGGCCCTGCGCCGCAAGCCGGCTCTGGCCGCGGCCCAGATGGGCCTGGGCAATGCGCTGGCCGCCCTGGGCCGCGACAGCGAGGCCCTGGCCCGCTATCAGCAGGCGTTGGGGCTTCGCTCGCGGCTGCCCGAGGCCGAGTTCGCCTCTGGCTTTGTCTTGGCGCGCATGGGAAAGCTGAAGGAGGCCGAACACCGCTATCGCCGCGCCCTGGTAGCGCGTCCGGACTTTGCCGCCGCGTGGGTGAACCTGGGCTGCCTGTTGCGCGAGCAGGGGCGCGAGGTCTACGCCGAGGCTGCTTTGCTGCGCGCCGTCGAGCTGCGCCCGGACCTGATCTCGGGCTGGGTCAATCTGGCCCTTCTGGAGCGCGAGCGCCAGCGCCCTGCCGAGGCCGAGGCCTACCTGCGCAAGGCCTTTGCCCTCAACCCCCAGCAGGTCGAGACGCTGGTCGCCTGGTGCCAGTTTCGCTTGGCCGAGAGCGATCTGGCGGGCGCCTGGCGGTGGCTCGGCTGGGCTCTGGCCCGCCAGCCGGATCATGCGGAGGCCGCCAACATGCACGGCATCCTCCTCCACCAGGAGGGCCGCTTCGCCGCGGCCGTGAAGGTCTTCGAGCGAGCCGAGCAGCTCGGCCATTGCGCTGCCGCCTCCAACCGCGGCAACTCGCTGCTGCATATGGGCCGAATGGACGAGGCCCTGCGCGCGCAGGAGCTGGCCGTCGAGCGCGACCCGGCCAGCCCCGGCGCGCTCTACAACCTCTCCCTCACCCGCTTGCGGCTGGGCGACTGGCGGCAGGGCTGGCCCGGCTATGAGGCCCGCTGGCGTTTCCGCGAGGTCCACCGCGCCCCGCGCGTCTTTTCTCAACCCCGCTGGCAGGGCCAGCCGTTGGAGGGCCGCCGCATTCTTCTCCATGCCGAGCAGGGCCTGGGAGACACCATCCAGTTCTCGCGCTACGTGACCCTGGTCCAGGCGCGCTGCGGGCAGGTCATTTTGCAAGTTCAGGAACCGGCAGTCCGCCTGATGCAATCGCTGGCCGCGGTGCGCGCCGGCCTGGCTCGGACGGCGCTGCTCGGCGCAAAGCCGCCGGAATTCGATCTCGAGTGCCCGCTGATGAGCCTGCCCGCCGTCTTCGGAACCACCCTGGAAACGGTTCCCTGGCCCGGCGTTTATCTGGGAGCTGACCGCGAGATGGTCTTTGATAGGGAGATGCAATTCTTCGGAATCCAGCCGCGTGCGAGCTGCGCGGAGCGCCCCCTGCGCGTCGGCCTCGCCTGGGCTGGCAATCCCCGCTACAAAGCCGACCGTCAGCGTTCTGTCCACTTGGCCACGCTCCTGCCCCTTCTGCGTACTCACGGCGTCGCCTGGGTCTCGCTCCAGAAAGGGCCGTCCGCGGAAGAGTTAACCGCCTTGCCCGGCGACGTCTTTGTCTGGGACGGCTCCAGCCGCGACCGAGACTTGGCCGAGACCGCTGCGCTGATCGCCGCGCTCGACCTTGTCGTCACCACCGACACCTGCATCGCCCACCTGGCCGGCGCCATGGGCAAGCCGGTCTGGATTCTGCTGCCTCATCTCAGCGACTGGCGCTGGATGCAGCAGATCGAGACCACCCCCTGGTACCCGGCGGCAAGGCTCTTCCGCCAGCGCGCCCCCGGCGACTGGCCCGGAGTGCTGGAGCGCGTGATCCATGAGTTGAACGGCCTGTGCGCGGCGGCGCCCCGCCTGGCGAGAAGACCCGCAAGGCGGGAGATGCATCCGCCACAGATGATTCAAGCCTGAGTCGAAAAGCAGGCTCAAAAGAAAAGTCA
>Ga0302156_10000876_pt1 | contig 27803 bp, 25 predicted proteins | sample I_Bog_N3_2_FD_193503 | JGI IMG/M metagenome (GOLD analysis project Ga0302156, IMG submission 193503) | Peat permafrost microbial communities from Stordalen Mire near Abisko, Sweden - I_Bog_N3_2 | ecosystem: Environmental > Terrestrial > Soil > Wetlands > Peat | place: Sweden: Abisko, Stordalen... | reverse complement strand
CACGACCTGGTCGGCGATCGGTTCGGCCCTCTGGCACCTCGCTCATCACCCGAGCGATCTCGCCCGATTAGTGGCCGAGCCCGAGTTGATGCCGATCGCGGTGGAGGAGTTCCTGCGCTTTTACGCGCCGGTGACGATGGCGCGTCTGGTCAAGGACGATCTCGACTTTCACGGCTGTCCAATGAAGAAGGACGACTGGGTGCTGCTGGGTTTCCCGGCCGCGAACCGCGACCCCGAGATGTTCGCCGACGCTGACACCTTCATCATTGACCGCGCGATCAATCGACACGCCGCCTTCGGCCTAGGAATACATCGCTGCGCGGGATCCAACCTCGCGCGTATGGAACTGCGCGTCGCAATCGAAGAGTTCATCGCGCGCTATCCCAAGTTCGAACTCACCGACCCCAACGCGGTCACCTGGGCCCCCGGTCAGGTCCGCGGTCCTCGGTCCATTCCCGTGCGAGTCCTTGCGTAGGGTCACAGCCCGAGGTTGGGGGACGCTCCTCGCCACAGTTCCGCCATCCACGCCTCGACGTCGCTCGCCGCTCGTGGCAACGCCGCCGAAAGGTTCCGCGCGCCGCCTGCCGTTACGAGAATGTCGTCTTCGATGCGCACGCCGATGCCGCGGTACTCCTCGGGCACGGTGAGGTCGTTGCGCTGGAAGTAGAGACCGGGTTCGACCGTCAAGACGTAACCCTCCCGCAACTCTCCCCAGTAGAACTCGTTGCGCGCGCTCGCGCAGTCGTGTACGTCGATGCCCAACATGTGACTGGTGCCGTGCAGCGTGTATCGGCGGTGGAGCTGGCGGTCCTTGCGCAGAGCGAGTGACGGCTCTTCTTTCAAGATCCCTAACTCGAAGAGACCTTCGGCGAGCACCGCCATCGCCGCATCGTGGGGGTCCATGAACCTCGCCCCGGGGCGCACCGCCGCGATCCCGGCGTCTTGGGCCGCCAAGACGAGTTCGTAGACGCGGCGTTGCGCGGGGGAGAACGTGCCGTTGATCGGCATGGTGCGCGTGACGTCGGCGGTGTAGAGGTTGTGACACTCGATGCCGGCGTCTAAGAGCAGTAACTCGCCGCTTCGCACCGCTCCGTCGTTGCGCACCCAGTGCAGCGTGGTCGCGTGGCCCCCGCTGGCGGCGATGGTCTCGTAGCCGACGTCATTACCCTCGACTCGCGCGCGAAGGTTAAAGACCCCTTCAATGACGCGCTCGCCTCGGCCGATGGCCGACGGCAACGCTCGCACCACGTCCTCGAAACCCTTGACCGTGAAGTCGACGGCGAGTTGGAGTTGCGCGACCTCGAAGTCGTCCTTCACCAGTCGAGCTTCACTCAGGGCGACGGCGAGTTCTTGATCGTCGTCTCGCTCGTCATTGAGCACATCCACTTCCGCGTCGTAACCGCGCAGCGTCACGACGTCGGTACCCCCGAGGGACGCGAGATCCTTCTCCAGTCGCTCGAGCGGTGCAGTCTCGACGTCGAAGTAGATGGCGGCCTCGTCGACACCCCGTCGTTCACCGACCCACAGTTCGCCGTAGCGAGCGTCCGTGTAGAACTCGTGGGTGGTGGCGTCACGGCGGTGCGGCAGGTAGAGCGTCGACTGCGGTCCCTCGGTGCTCGGGGAGATGACGAGCACCGCGTCGGGCTCCTGGCAACCGGTCAAGTAGAAGAAGTCGGTGCCCGCGCGAAATCGGTAGTCGGTGTCGTTTGAGCGAACCTTGAAGTTGCCCGAGGGGATGACGAGTGTTTTCGCGGTGAAGTGCTCGCCGAGACGTCGTCGTCGCTCGGCGGACATGGCCGCAGCCGGGTGTACCTCGCGCGAGATCGAGCCGGCGCCCCAATTCTGCGTCATGTGCTCGAAGAGCACGCGCGGGCTGGGCGGACGGTGCGCCCCGACCCACACCCAGTGCTCGGAGAGGGGATGCTCTTCGGAGACGTCGGGTTCGGGAATCTGAAGTTCTTCGCTCACGCACACAACTTACCGCCGCTCCTGTTCGCGTCGACAGCGCTCATAGCGAGAATGCGATGCTAATTTTTCGCAATGTTGACTCGGTTGGTTGCCTCGACCGCACTCCTTGCCAGTGCGGTACTTTCCCTCACTCCCCTCGGCGCGGGCGCTTCAGCCCACCACCCACTACGCCCGATGGCGTCGGCCAAATCGATCTACGTCGACTTCGACACGTCCCTTGGGAACATCTACGTCGAACTGTTCCCCGCCGCTGCTCCCAAGACCGTCGCCAACTTCCTCTCGTACGTGACATCAGGTAAGTACAAGGACATCTTCTTCAGTCGCTCGGTGCCGAATTTCATCGTGCAAGGAGGCGGCTACAAGTACGCGGATGACACGCTCGAGGGAGTGGACGATGGCCCGATGATCAAGAATGAGTACAAACTCCCCAACGTCGCCTACACCCTGGCCATGGCCAAGTACGGCTCGATCGTCAACTCCGCTAGTGATCAATGGTTCTTCAACGAGGCCGACAACCCCGCATTGAATACCGAAGACGGCGGTTACACCGTCTTCGGGAAGATCGCCTCCTTTGATAGCGTTCCGGCCACCGCGAGCATCGAGGTGCTGAAGAAGGTGAGCGAGGCCAAGGTCATTGACGCCAACGCTCCGCTGACCGACTTGCCGGTGATTCATTACGATTCCGGGAAAACCGTCACCGGGAACAACCTCATCTACGTCAACATCAAAGTGGCAACGCCCTCGTCGTAATGCCCGCACTCGAGGCGAGAGTCCTCGACGCGCACTTCTTGTCAGTGTCGCCTCCATCTGCGCGCTCCATATTGCGACCGGAAGGACGAATCAGACACGTACGTGCACGTCCGATGCGGGTTGTTGCCAGAACGCCCACGGTCGCAACCGGCGTGCGGCGCACGCGGTGACGTGGTCGCGCGGCTGGTTCCCCGACTGAGACGTGCATCGGCGTACGGGCACCTCCGTGATCCACGGGCTGCGTAACTATGCTCAGAAGACCGCCGTTACGCACTGTGGGGGAAACCGCACGCTCGGATTGAAAGGGGGATGGGGAAACGGGTCCGCTCGTTGGACACTGCACCCTTGACGACCAATGGACATCACACTTCGACGCGAGGGCGCTGTCGCCGTCCTCACCTGGGACGATGGTGAGAACCGCGTCAATCTCGATTCGTTAGCGTTACTGAACTCACGGCTCGACGAGCTCGAGTCAACCGAGGGTCCACTCGCGCTCGTGCTGACCGGGACGGGAAAGTTCTTTTCCAACGGTCTCGACCTCGGACGTTTCGGTTCTAATCCCGAGGAGTTCACCGCCACCCTCAAGGAAGCAAAGCGCACGATCGGACGGCTCTTCCTCTTCCCGGCCTACAGCGTGGCGGCGATCAACGGCCACGCCTTCGCCATGGGCGCATTGATCTCGTGTGGACTCGATTATCGGGTGATGCGCGATGATCGGGGTTACTGGTGCATGAACGAAGCGGAGATCGGACTGGCCCTCGATGAAGAACTCTTCTCGATCCTCACCGCGCGGCTCCCGCGTTCGACCGCAATCGTTGCCGCGACCACGGCGAAGCGCTTCTCCGGCCCGGAGGCACTGGCGGCGGGGATAGTCGAGGCGCTCGCCAGTGAAGACCAGGTTCTCCCGCACGCCATCGACGTGGCCGCAGCGCACGCGAACCTCAATCGTCGCACCCTCGCCCAACACAAGGTCCTCGCGCACGGCGAAGTCGCTGCGTTCCTCGGCTGGACGGCGTAACTCGTCGCCTCGTGCCGACGTCGCGTTGCCGGGTGCTCAGGCTATTGCATCCCCCACGAAGAACTTTCGGCACTCTTCAAGACCGACGAGCGAGACTGGTTCGTGATGGTGCTCGAGCCACGACGCGCGCGTCAGTCGAAGGTCGAGGACTTCTGCCGCTTCACCGCGCCGCGTGACCGTTCGACGGCCGGTCTCTTCGTAACCCAACTTTCGCGAAACCCCGAGCGACGCCGCGTTGTCGGGGAACCCACCACTCAGCGCGGCGCGCGCGCCTAAGCCTTCAAAGGCCAAGGTGAGCACGGCTTCGCGCATCGCGGTGCCGATGCCCCGCTCGTGATGCTCGCGTCCGAGCCACGAACCGGTCTTTACCTCGCGAACGCGCGCAAAATCGTCGGCCCAGATGTCCTGGACTCCCACGACGACACCGTCGACGACGACCGCACCGTTGAACTTCCAGGCGTCGTCTCGCCAGGTAGCGCGATGGCCCCACGCCCACTGGAACAACCCTCGCTCGATCAGCGGAGAGGGTTCGTCGGTCCACGCGTGAAGAAAGGGCATCGTTGCCGAATCGTGGACACCTCGCGCGGCGAGGCTCGCGAGATCCGTGAGATCATCATCGGTGGCGAGGCGAATCTCAACGAGTGCGCTGCGGAGTCGCAGATTAAATAGCGGCCAGTACGGATGTTCCATGCTCAAGTATCGCCGCTTGATTGGCGCCGACGCCGGCGTGAGAGCGACGCTTCGACCCATGCCAAGATGTGGGGCTATGAGCAAGCAATTCGATCATTCGGCTTTGGTGGGTTTCACCCGCGACTCGTTTCGCTCCTCGAGCGGGGAGTCGCACGAGCTATATCGGATCGGCATCGGACCCGCGGTGATCGTCATCCACGAGGTGCCGGGCATCACCCCACTGGTAGCGGCGTTCGCCCGAAAGGTGGCCGCGGCCGGTATGACCGCAGTCTTGCCCAACCTCTTTGGCACGCCGGAGCGCATCCCGACCACGGGCTACGAGATCTCGTCCGCGCTCAAGGCGTGCGTGAGTCGCGAGTTCACCGTCTTCGCAACGAACAAGACGAGTCCCATCGCTGGTTACCTCAGAGAGTTGGCGACGCACGAACACGAGGCCTGCGGCGGGCCCGGCGTCGGCGCGGTCGGCATGTGCCTCACTGGTGGTTTCGCACTCGCGATGAGCGTGAATGAGAGCGTCGTTGCCCCGGTGATGAGTCAGCCCGGCCTGCCCGCGCCCTTAGGCGCGAAGCGCAAGGCGGCGACGGGCGTTAGTGAGAGCGACTTTCAGGTCATCAAACGTCGGTCCGAGGCTGGACTCTGCGTGATGGGGTTGCGCTTCAGCGGCGACCCGGGTTCACCCGAAGAGCGCTTCGCGACGCTGCGTCGAGAACTCGGGGAGAACTTCCTTGGCGTCGAGATCGACTCGAGCCCCGGTAATCCGTGGGGTTATCGCAAGGGCGCGCACTCCGTGCTGACTGAGGACTACTCCGACGCGGAGGGATCACCCACGCGCCAGGCGCTCGAGGACGTCCTGGCGTTTCTCTCCACCCGCCTGGGCGTCACTACCACCTAGTTCTTTCGCGTCATCCGGTCGACGAGTCGCCACGACGACGGCAGGGCGACGCCGGCGAGCCCGGCCTTGATGAGCTCACCCCACAGGAACGGCGTGAAGCCGTCCTTGATCGCGGCGAGTGGGGTCACGTGAATCGCGAACTTGAGCCACGTCACACCGAAGAGGAAGATGATCGCGTCACCGACGGCCATCGCGACGACGGCTTTGGTGACGGTGCGGTCGCCGCCGAGCGAGGCCACCCATCCCAACGCGGCACCCGCCACGACGAAACCGATCAGGTAGCCGAAGGTCGCGACGGCGTAGCCACTGGCGTGGGTGGCGAACCACGGTACGCCCGCGACGCCCGCCGCTAAATAGAGCAGCATCGCCAGTCCCGCGCGACGCCAGCCGAGGGCCGATCCAGCGAGCATGACCCCGAGGGTCTGGCCGGTTATTGGCACCGGGGTGAAGCTCAGGTGGATGCTGATCTGGGCGAGCGCGCCAACGAGCGCGGCGGCTCCGACGACGAGGGCAACCTCGGCGAGCAACGAGCGCGGGACGACGTCGGCGAGGACGCGGCGCTGCTGGGTGGGCATGGCGACAGTTGACATTACGGACTCCTCGTCATTTGGCTACGGTCACTCTACGCGAGTGCGCGGGGGTGACTTTGGCGAAGCCGCTACTTCCCGGTAAGGCATCGTCCTCGAACACGACGCATCGCGGCCGCCCTAACGAGGACGGCACTCGAGCAGGTCATTCGCCACCCGAAAGGTCGTCGGCTCATCCACCTGCGCGAGCTCTGCGAACTCGGGCCAGCGCGCCATCGCGTCTGCGACGTCAACGAAGACGCCCTCGACGTTGGCCACGTCGTGCTGGAGGGCCAGCGCGCGAAGGTCGTCGAGCGTGATGTCGGCGAAGTGGCCGTTCACGCCCATCTGGTGGGCTGAGGTCCATGCGTCACCCCAGTTGGAGTGCGTCACGTCGTAGGCCGGTGCGAGCTCCCACGAGCCGCGCTCGCGCAAAAGGAAGGATACGTTTTTCGCGTGGTCGTCGCGGTTTGCGCCCATGACGTTAAAGACGACCCGTCGGAACATCTGCTCTCTCGCCACCGAGCCGAGTCCGAGGGACGCGGCGGTGAGGAAGTAGCTCGAGTAGGAGTGCGCGTGGGATGCGTTGTAGTCGAGATGCGCCAGACCGCAGAGGGTCTGGACGTGGTGTCGCTGCGCCTCGGGCCCTCGGTCGAAGCGCCTCGTCATGAAGTGCATCCGAGGACCTTCGGGCAACAGCAACGACTCGCTCATCGTGACGCCCGCGCTTCGAGCCATGAGGTAGTACGCGAACTCGACTCGACAGTACTGCTGGGTCGTGACGAGGGGATCGGCTTGTCCCGCGGGGTCGCCGACACCGTCGAGCTTGACGAGCCACTGCTCGTATCCGTCGGGCGCGTTGAGTTGCCCCGAGAGGATCTGTCCCGTAGCGGGGTTATACGCAATGACCGCTTTCGCGCGAGCTCCCCCCGCTGTTGAGCCCACGGTGATGAGTGACGCTAAGGAGCGGTGGATGTCCTCTCCGACGAGCGTGCCCGCGAGTTGCGCTCGCGCGGCGGTGACCAGATCAGCCAGTTGGACCATGCTCACCTTCGAGGTCGAGGGGCCAGAGGGTGGACGAAACGTGAGTGCCCCCATCGCCCGATTGCTGGCGTAGGCCAGGCGGTCGAGGGCGGTGACCTGGCGAGCGTCAATCCCCTGTTCGGCCATCCACGCGTCGACTAACGCGTTGCCGAAACGGTCGGGTAACGCGTCGGCCAAAAGTCCCGGGAGCCCGTAGAAGGTGCGTCGATTGAGCTCGGGGAAGACGAACGCTCCACGGCGTCGAGGTAGGTAGAGCGGTGCGAGGTCGGCGCCAGTATCGATCCACGCGTCGTCGTATTCAAACGCGTAGACGCCGGTCGCGGGATCGAGCGCGACGGCCCCCACCAGGCGGTCCCACGCGGAGACCTCGATGACGTCAGTCGGTGTGTAGGTCACACTGCGTCCGTGGTAGAAGACCGATGACGAACTCGTCGGGGCTCGCGAACGGCGTCGAGTTGACTGGCCCGTAGTAGAGCCATCGGACTGATCGTCGGGGCCGGTGGGGGAAAGGAAGCGAGCCACTCTTCTCGACCGAGGGCGACCGCCACGCGCGTGAACGTGGCGAGCGAAGATCCTTTGCCGGACTCGAGATACTTCAATGCCGAGGTTGACACGGCGGCTCGTTGCGCGAGCTCGAGTTGGGTCAACTGACGACCGTGCCGGAGTCGTCGGACCTCCTCCCCAAGCCGTTGTTCCCAGGGGTCTGCCATCGCCGATGGTTCATTTTTCATCTCTTAAACCTCAAATCACAGTGTAATAGACTAAATTACATCCTACAACTGTATTTGTTTTCTCACTTGAGACGAGATAGTCGTAATTCCATCTCTTGGGCACCTTCGGGGCCGCACGGACCAGAAGGTGGGGGACTAAATCCACCCCTGGTCGCGAGCGATCTGCTCGACGTCGCCGATGCGCATACCGGTGCGGTGCTGCAAGGTGCGGATAAGGCCCCCGGCCTCATAGAGCGACTCGTGCGTGCCGGTGTCGAGCCACGTCGTCGCTCGCGACAGCACCTCCACGCGAAGTTCATTGCGCTCGAGGTAGGCATTGTTGAGTGCCGTGATCTCGAGCTCGCCCCTCGCGCTCGGGACGAGATGACGCGCGAAGTCCGACGCTCGCTCGTCGTAGAAGTAGATGCCCGGTACGGCGTAGTTACTCTTGGGCTCTTTGGGCTTCTCCTCGATGGAGAGCACGTTGCCCTGCTCGTCGAAGTCCACGACCCCGTAGGCGGAGGGGTCGGAGACCTGGTACGCGAAGATCAGTGCACCCTCGACGCCAGTGTTCTCCTGGAGATGTGTGCCCAGCCCCGGCCCGTAGAAGAGATTGTCGCCGAGAATCAGTGCGCACTTCTCACCGTCGAGGAACTTCTCGCCCAGGATCAACGCTTCGGCGAGTCCGTTGGGCTGGTCTTGTACGACGTAGGAGATCTTCACGCCCAGTTGCGACCCGTCGCCGAGCAGGCGGAAGAACGCGTCTTGATCGTGGGGGGTCGTGATGAGAAGAATTTCACGAAGCCCACTGAGCATCAACGTGCTAAGTGGATAAAAAATCATGGGTTTGTCGTATATGGGCAGCAGTTGCTTGGAGACTGCTCGAGTGATGGGATGCAGGCGCGTACCGGTGCCGCCAGCCAAAATGATTCCCTTCACCCCATTAGTATAGAAGTCTCCTATCCCCTTTCTTAAGGCCGAGGTGTTGCTATGCGCGTTGTGATTACGGGGGCTGCGGGGTTCATTGGATCTCGACTCACCGAGTTGCTGGTGGCCGACGCCGAGCGACTCGGCTACGACGACGTGGTGCTGCTCGACTCATTGACGTACTCCGGCCGACTCGAGAACCTCGAGGTCGTGATGCGCGACTCTCGAGTCACTTTCGTCCGCGGTTCGATCACCGACCAGTTAGTCGTCGACGAAGTGCTCAGTGGCGCGCACGCCGTGTTACACCTCGCGGCAGAGAGCCACGTGGATCGATCCATCACCGGCGCTCGGCTCTTTTACGAGACGAACGTGGTGGGCACGCAGCAACTCTTAGAGAGTTCGCGCACGCTGGGCGTGGAGCGATTCGTGCACGTCTCGACCGACGAGGTCTACGGCTCGATACTTGAGGGCGCGTGGCGCGAGGATCACCTCTTAGAGCCGAACTCGCCCTACTCCTCGAGCAAAGCGGGCTCGGACTTGGCGGCGCTCGCGTACCACCGAACCTTCGGCCTCAACGTCATGGTGACACGGTGCTCGAACAACTACGGGCCCCGCCAGTTTCCCGAGAAACTCATTCCGCTCTTCGTGACGAACCTCTTTGACGGCATCAAGGTGCCGCTCTACGGTGATGGTCTCAACGTGCGCGACTGGCTCTTCGTCGACGACCACTGCCGCGGGATTCTCGCGGTGTTAGCGGGCGGACGGCCGGGGGAGATCTACAACATCGGCGGCGGCACCGAACTGACCAACGTCGCCATCACCCACGAACTCCTCGAACTCTGTGGGGCCGACGACTCGATGATCGAACCCGTCGAGGACCGCCTCGGTCACGACCGTCGCTACTGCGTCAACTGGGACAAGATTCGTGACGAACTCGGCTACGCCCCCGAGGTGGACTTCGAAGAGGGTCTCGCTCGCACGGTCAAGTGGTACCGAGAGAACGAAGCTTGGTGGCGACCACTGAAGGCGCCCACGACGTGAAATTGATTCCGCTTTCGATACAGGGCGCCTACGTCCTCGAGTCGAAAGTGTGGGCAGACGAACGAGGATTCTTTCGCGAGTGGTTCAAGCGCAGCGACTTCGAAGCGACCGGCGTCGAGTTCGCGGTCGCCCAAGCGAACCTCTCGATGTCGCGCCGCGACGTGGTGCGCGGACTTCACTACTCACTCGCCCCCGGTGGGCAGGCCAAGGTCGTGACCTGCGCCTACGGCGAACTCGACGACGTGATCGTCGACGTACGTATCGGTTCACCGACCTTCGGCCGTGTTGAGGTGGTGCATCTCGGTAGCGACGAAGAGCGCTCGGTACTCGTGCCCGGTGGCGCGGCGCACGGGTTCTGCGTGACCAGCGAACTCGGCGCGCTCACCTACCTACTCGCCTCGCCCTTCAACCCCGAAACCGAACTCGAAATCAACCCCTTCGATCCCGAGATTGGTGTCCCGTGGACGTTGAGTGGCGACGCGGTCGTGAGTGAGAAAGACGCCGACGCGCCGTCCCTCGCGGAGCGACTGGGTGCGGGCGAACTGCCGATCTACCTCGAGGGTGCACACGAAGTCGTAAATCCCCACGAGGGCTAGCGTGAGTCGAGTGAGTACGGCACCACTCCGGCTGGTCACGCGGGACGAACGAGCGGTCCAACTACCGCGGACGCCGTCGCTCCTCGTCATTGAGTCCGAAGCGCAGTTGCGGCAGTTGCTCGGTGGGCTTTCGGGCGTGGACGCCGTTGGATGTGAGGCCCGCGCGGCCACGTTGGCGACCAGATCACTGAAGAAGTCGGCCAAACTTGCCGCTATCGATATGGCCATTTCGATGGTCGACCTGACGACGCTCGAGGGCGCTGACACGCCCGGTCGAGTGACGTCGCTGTGCGTGAAAGCGCTCCACCCCGACTCGAGCAACGAAGGGGTGCCGAGCGTCGCGGCGGTGTGCGTCTATCCCGATCTCGTCGCGCACGCGCGAGCGGTGCTAGGTGCAGCCCCGGTCAAGGTCGCCGCGGTGGCGACGGCGTTTCCTTCCGGCCGTGCGTCGATGGCCGTCAAGCGGCTCGACGTCAAAGAAGCACTCGACGCCGGGGCCGACGAGATTGACATGGTGATCGATCGAGGCGCGTTCCTCGCTGGTCGCTACGGCCAGGTCTTCGACGAGATCGTGGCGATAAAGGAACTCTGCGGCGCGACGCACCTCAAAGTGATCTTGGAGGTCGGCGAACTCAAGACCTACGACAACGTGCGCCGGGCGAGCTGGCTCGCCATGCTCGCGGGCGCCGACTTCATCAAGACTTCGACGGGCAAAGTCGGGGTCTCTGCGACGTTGCCGACAGCGCTCGTGATGCTCGAGAGCGTGCGCGACTTCGCCGAGTTGACGGGAACACTGGTGGGCGTGAAGGTCGCCGGAGGTATTCGCAGCACCAAGGAGGCGTTGCGCTACTTGGTCGTTGTGAACGAGACCGTCGGCTCTTCCTGGCTGAACCCCGACGGCTTTCGCTTTGGCGCCTCGTCTCTGCTCAACGACCTCTTGATGCAACGACTCAAGCAACACCGGGGTGCCTACGTCCGCCCCGACGAATTCAGCGGCGACTGAGGTGAGCGACGAACTGAGCGAGTCCCGCCTCGGCACGATGAACTACGACCCCGCGCCAGAATCGTCGGCGGTCGTCTCGTTACGCGACTCATACGGACTCTTCATCGATGGCCGCTTTACCAATCCGTCATCGCACGAGACATTCGCCACGATCAACCCCGCGACGGAGAAGGTGTTGGCCCACGTCGCGCTCGCGTCGGCGAGCGACGTTGACGCCGCAGTGAGCGCCGCTCGAAGGGCCTACGAGACCACCTGGTCGACGCTAAGCGGTGCCCAACGTGCGAAGTACCTCTTTCGAATCGCGCGATTGATCCAGGAGCGTTCCCGGGAGCTGGCCGTCGCGGAGACCCTCGATAACGGCAAGCCGATTCGCGAATCGCGTGACGTTGACGTGCCGTTGGCGGCGGCACATTTTTTCTACTACGCGGGCTGGGCCGACAAGCTCGAGCATGCGGGTTACGGCGCGAAGCCGGCACCGATCGGCGTCGCGGGACAGATCATTCCTTGGAACTTCCCGCTGCTCATGGCGGCGTGGAAGTTGGCGCCAGCCCTCGCTGCCGGCAACACCTGCGTCTTAAAGCCCGCCGAGACCACACCGCTCACGGCACTGCTCCTCGCCGAGATCCTCCAGCAGGCTGATCTCCCACCGGGCGTGGTGAACATCATCACCGGGGACGGCACCACCGGTTCGGCCCTGGTCGATCACCCCGGCGTCGACAAGATCGCCTTCACGGGTTCAACGGAAGTAGGACGACTCATCCAAGAGCGCGTCGCCTCGAGTCACAAGCGCCTCACGCTCGAGCTCGGCGGCAAGGGTGCCAACATCGTCTTTGAGGACGCCCCGGTTGATGAGATGATTGAGGGCATCATCGACGGAATCTTCTTCAACCAAGGTCACGTCTGTTGCGCCGGTTCGCGGTTGCTCGTCCAAGAGTCGATTGCCGACGACGTCCTCCGCCGGCTCGTTCGCCGGGTCGACCAGTTGCGCGTGGGGGATCCGCTCGATAAGAACACCGACGTCGGCGCGATCAACTCGGCCTCCCAGCTCGCCAAGATTAAGGAGCTCACCGCCTACGGTGAACAAGAAGGTGCCACCCGTTACACCAGCACGTGTGTGCTCCCGGACAAGGGCTACTGGTTCGCGCCGACGGTCTTCGCCGACGTCGCGCAGTCGCACCGCATTGCCCGTGAAGAGATTTTCGGCCCGGTGCTGTCAGTCCTCACGTTCCGCACTCCCGACGAAGCCGTCGCCAAGGCCAACAACACCAACTACGGCCTCGCGTGTGGCGTGTGGAGCGAGAAGGGTAGCCGCACGCTCTGGGTCGCCCAGCGCCTGCGCGCCGGGGTGATCTGGGCGAATACCTATAACCGCTTCGATCCGACGAGCCCCTTCGGTGGGGTTCGCGAATCCGGCTTCGGCCGTGAGGGTGGCCGCCACGGACTGGAGGCGTACCTCGATGTCCACTGATCGCCTCGAGGTGCGAAAGACCTTCAAACTCCTCATCAACGGCGCGTTCCCACGCTCGGAGTCGGGGCGCACCTACGAGGTCACCTCGGCGAAGGGGGCCTTCCTCGCCAACGTCGCCCAAGGTTCGCGCAAGGACCTCCGAGACGCCGTGGTCGCTGCGCGGGCGGCCCAGGCCACCTGGTGGTCTCAGAGTGCGTACAACCGTGGTCAAGTCATCTACCGACTCGCCGAAATGGCGGAGTCTCGTCGCGACGAACTCGCCGAACACGTCGCCCTCGCCGAGGGCCACACGTCGCGAAGGGCCCAGCTGGTGGTCGCACGCTCGATCGACCGAGTGGTCTGGTACGCGGGGTGGACCGACAAGATCGCCCAGGTCTTCGGTGGCGCGAACCCCGTCGCGGGTCCCTACTTCAACTTTTCCCTGCCGGTACCCAGTGGCGTCGTCGGGGTCGTGGCCGAACAAGATTCCTCACTCGAAGCCTTCGTCGACGCGGTGTGCGCTCCGATCGCGGCGGGGAACGCGGTGGTGGTCCTAGCCAGCGAACGGCGGCCGACGCCCGCGGTGTTGCTCGGTGAGATGACCGCGACGTCGGACTTCCCCGCGGGGGTCCTCAATATCCTCACCGGTCGCACGGGCGAACTCGCTCCCACGCTCGCCGCCCACGAGGACGTCGACGGGGTGGACCTCGCGGGTGTTGACGAGGCGTTCGCCGACGAGTTGGCGCTGCTCGCCGCGGGCTCCATCAAGCGCGTGCTACGACCGGCCCCCCGCGACGCGTCGCTGGCGCGACTGCGCGCCTTCACCGAGACCTCCACCGTGTGGCACACGATCGGACAGTAGTGACGAACCCCTACGAACTCGCCGAACTCGCGGCCAAGGAACTCCGTGAGCGCAGCGGCGTCGACCGCTACGACGTCGCGATTGTCTTGGGCTCGGGTTGGAAGGAGGGCGCCGTCGCCCTCGGGGCACCGACGAGCGAGGTCGCAACCTCGGCCCTGAGCGGGTTCGCCGCGCCCAGCGTGGCGGGTCACGCGGGCCAGATCCTCTCCTTAGACATCGCTGGACGACACGTGGCGCTGTTGGCGGGTCGCGTCCACCTCTACGAGGGTCACAGTGCGACAGAAGTAGTCCACCCCGTGCGAACCATGATCGCCGCCGGGGCGAAGACGGTGGTCCTCACCAACGCGTGTGGCGGCCTCTTGTTGTCGATTCCGCCGGGCAACGTCGTCGTCATTCGCGACCAGATCAATCTCACCGCGACGTCGCCCCTCGAAGGACCGCCGCCGCCCGAGGGCGTGGGCGCGCGCTTCGTCGATCTCAGCGACCTCTACAGCGCTCGGCTTCGCCACGCCGTCCACGAAACCGTGCCGGGCCTCAACGAAGCGGTCTACGTCGGCGTGCGCGGTCCCCACTACGAGACGCCCGCTGAGATCGAGATGGTCCGCACCATGGGCGCCACCGTGGTGGGCATGTCCACGGTGCTCGAAGCGATCGCCGCTCGCCACCTCGGTGCCGAAGTACTTGGGCTCGGTCTCGTATCCAACTTTGCGGCCGGGGTCGCCACCGGCGCACTCAGCCACGCCGAGGTGCTCGAGGCGGGTCAATCGGCCGCGACGTCACTGGGCGACTTGTTGGCCACACTGCTACCGGTGCTGTGAACCCTTCGCTGCGCGAGCGCGTGACCTCGTGGATTGACGCCGACCCCGACGAGGATGACCGGGCCACACTGCGGGCGTTGCTCGAGGCCGGTGACGAAGAAGAACTCGAACGCCGTTTCGCAGCACCGTTGACGTTCGGTACCGCGGGCCTGCGTGGTCCCGAGATGGCCGGTCCGGCGGGCATGAACCGTGCGACCGTCCGGCGTGCCACCCAGGGCGTCGTGGCCTGGTTGCGTGAGAGCGGACTTGACCTGACCCACGGCGTGGTGGTCGGGCGTGATGCGCGTCACGGGTCGGAACGCTTCAACGATGAAGTCGTCGCGGTGCTCCTCGGCGCGGGCGTCGATGTCTACGAGATGCCCTCACCGCTGCCCACGCCCTTCGTGCCCTACTGCGTGAAAGCCCTCGGCGCGGTCGCGGGCATCATGATCACCGCCAGTCACAATCCACCACTGGACAATGGTTTCAAGCTCTACGCCCACGACGGCGCGCAGATCGTGCCGCCCGACGACGAGCTCGTCGAGCGCTACTCGCGCTGGGCGGGCCCCGCCACCCTCGCCGATCGCGCCGTTGCCGGTCATCACGTCGTGCCCGCCGCCACGCTGGCGGCCTACGACGCACACATGGTCGCGCGTTTCGGCGTGACGACGAGCACGTTGAGGGTCACCTACACGCCGTTACACGGTGTGGGTGGCGCAGTCATGATGCGACTGCTGCACGCGGCCGGCTACGACCACGTCACCGTCGTGTCGCCACAGTTCGATCCCGACGGATCGTTTCCGACGCTGCCGTTTCCCAACCCCGAAGAGCCCGGCGCGTTGGACCTCGCGATCGCGGCCGCCACGGCCGCCGGATCGACGCTCATCATCGCGAACGACCCGGACGCGGACCGATTGGGCGCGGCCGTGCGAGTGGACGGAGCGTGGGTCGTGCTCGGCGGTGACCAAATCGGCTGGTTGTTGGCGTCCTCGCTGCTCACCGGGATCGTCGAACGCGACGAAGTGGTCGCCACGTCCATCGTCTCATCGACGTTGCTCGCCGCGATGGCGAAGGACGCCGGCGCCCGCTGCGCCACGACGCTGACGGGCTTTAAGTGGATCTCGCGCGCCGCGGGTGAGGGCGTGCTCGGCTTCGGCTACGAAGAGGCGCTCGGGTACGCGGTCGATCCACTGGTCGCCGATAAGGATGGTCTCTCGAGTGCGCTGGCGCTCTGTGCGCTCGCCGATCAGCTCTCGCGTCACGGCCACTCGCTCCTCGACCGGCTCGACGAACTCGAAGGTCGATTCGGGGTCCACGCGACGTCCCACCTGTCCATTCGGGCCGAGGGACGAGACGGTCTCGCCTCGATTCGACGTGCGGTCGAGTACCTTCGCACCTCAGCGCCCACAACACTGGGCACCCTGCGCGTGACGGCGACCGTCGACCTCAATACTGCGGGGCGCGACGTGCCCCCGACCGACGGTGTACTCCTCGAACTCGGCGACCTCGGTCGGGTCATCGTGCGACCCTCGGGCACCGAAGCGAAGCTGAAGGCGTACCTCGAGGTAACGCCACCGCGGGACGGTTCGCTCAACGAGCAGCGCGTCGTCGCCCAACGGGTGGGTCAGGCGATTCGTGACGACCTCGCCGGGTTACTGCGCCTCTGATCGAAGTGCGGCGTAGCCGGGTTTGATGATCGTGTTGATCATCGCCAGGCGCTGGTCGAATTCGTAGAAGGTGCTCTTGGCGGCGTTCAACGTCAACCACTCCATGTCCTCGAGCGTCCAACCAAAGGCCTCCGAGCAGCGAGCGAACTCGTTGCTCAAGGTGATGCCGCTCATCAGACGATTATCGGTGTTGAGGGTGACGCGAAATCGTAGGCGCTTTAAGAGGTCGATGGGGTGAGTGGCGATCGATGACGCGACGCCGGTATGGACGTTGGAGGTGGGACAGACCTCGAGCGGGATACGACGGTCGCGCACGTAGTTTGCGAGGCGCCCGAGCACCATGCGTCCGTCGACTTCGTGGATGTCGTCGACGATGCGCACGCCGTGGCCGAGCCGCTCGGCGTTGCAGAACTGCACGGCCTCCCAAATCGACGGCAAGCCGAACGCCTCGCCGGCGTGGATGGTGAGGTGGAAGTCCTCGCGCTGGATGAGGTGGAAGGCGCGCAGGTGCTTGGTCGGGGGAAAGCCGTCCTCGGGACCAGCGATATCGAAGCCGCACACCCCTTCGTCGCGGAAATTCACCGCCAGTCGAGCCACGGTTTCGCTCATTGACGCCTGGCGCATGGCGGAGAGGATTGTGCGCACGACGATGCGGTGTCCCTCGTTGGCGGCTTCCTTGGTACCTTGCGCGAAACCGTCGAGCACCGCTCGCACGATCTCTTCGAGGCTCAGCCCGCCATCGAGGTGCAACTCGGGGGCGAAGCGGACCTCGGCGTAGACGATGCCGTCACGGGCTAGATCCATCGCGCTTTCCGCCGCCACCCGCTCGAGCCGGTCCCTGGTCTGCATGACGGCGGTCGTGTAGGCGAAACCCTCGAGATAGCGCACGAGGTCACTGCCCGGCGAGTCGACCACGAACCACGCGGCGAGCTCGTCGGGGTCACTGGTGGGCAGCCCCGTGAAGTTAGCTTCCTTCGCCAGTTCGATGACGGTGGCGGATCGTAGTCCGCCGTCGAGATGTTCGTGCAACAACACCTTGGGCGCTCGTCGGATCAACGACGGGGTGAGCGCGGTGCTGGTCATAGGGGCAGACTAGCCAACCCGCCCGTCGTCACCCCCGGATGACGTTCTCGCTCACCAATCGAGGGAAATCCGGTGGGTCGTCGTTCACGCTGAGCGCGTCGGCGATCGCCGCCACGCCCCGCTCTAAGTGCGACTGGTCCTCCGCGAGAAGCTCGAAGAGGGGCTGACCGACTTCGACGCGCGCGCCTTCTCGAACGAGCACCATCACGCCGGCGCTCGCGCTCACCGCGTCTTCCTTGCGGGCGCGTCCGGCCCCGAGGCGCCACGCCGCCACGCCCACCGCCAGTGCGTCGACCCGCTGGACGTAGCCCGCTCGCGATGCCTCCACGACGTAGCGATGCGGCGCGTCGGCGAAGACCGCGTCCGGGTCCCCACCTTGCGCGAGAATCATGCGTCGATAGACGTCGTAGGCCGACCCGTCGTCGAGTTTCGTGGCCGGGTCGACGTCGAGCCCGACGAGTTCGAGCATCAACGCTGCAAGGCTCAGTGTGAGTTCGCGCACGTCGCTGGGTCCCTGTCCGCGCAACACCTCGACTGACTCGGTGACCTCTATGGCGTTGCCGACGGCCCGGCCGAGTGGGGTGTGCATGGGCGTTAAGTGGGCCACGGTCTTCACGCCGTGGGCGAGTCCGAGGCCCACCATGGTGCGCGCGAGCTCTCGGGCGCGTTCAACTTCGCTGATGAAGGCACCGTTGCCGAACTTGACGTCCAGCACCAGGGCGCTCGTTCCCTCGGCGATCTTCTTGGACATGATCGACGAGGAGATGAGGGGAATCGACGCGACGGTCCCGGTCACGTCGCGCAACGCGTAGAGGCGACGATCGACGGGCGCGAGACCCGATCCGGCCGCGCAGATCACCGCGCCCACGTCTTCGAGCTGCGCGCGGATCTCGTCGTTGCTCAACGAGGCCCGCCAACCGGGAATGGATTCAAGTTTGTCGAGGGTCCCGCCGGTGTGGCCGAGTCCGCGACCCGAGAGTTGTGGCACGGCCGCACCGCAGGCGGCGACGAGGGGCGCGAGGATGAGCGAGATCTTGTCCCCGACGCCACCGGTCGAGTGTTTGTCCACCGTCGGGCGTGAGAGGCCGCTCAAGTCGAGGCGCTCGCCCGAGGCGATCATGCGATCGGTCCACGCCGTCAGTTCGCGCGGACTCAGACCTTGAAAGAAGATCGCCATCAGCAGCGCCGACATCTGTTCTTCGGCGACCTCGCCACGCTGGTAGGCGTCGAGGACCCAGGCGATGGCCTCGTCACTCAGTGGCGCACCATCACGCTTGGCAGTGATGAGCTCCACCGCCGAGAAACCACTCACGCGTTGCGCCGAGTGCCGAGGTCCTCCGGGCCGAATGCCCCCGGCAGCAGGACATCCAGCCTCAATGGCTCGCGACCCTCGCCCGCGTCGACCAACAGCGCGCCGCCGCCGTGTTCGAAGAGGAGTTGGCGACAGCGTCCGCACGGCGTCAACGGCTCACCGTCACCGGCCACGACCGATAGCGCGACGAGACGCCCGCCACCGTGTCGAACGAGATCGCTCACGAGGGAGCACTCCGCGCACAACGTCAACCCGTAGCTCGCATTCTCCACGTTCGAGCCAACCACCGTCGTGCCGTCGTCCAAGAGCGCCCCCGCACCGACGGTGACCTTCGAGTACGGCGCGTACGCGCGCACCGCCGCCTCGCGGGCGAGTGAACGAAGTTCCGCCCAGGTACGCTCAGGGACTGAACTCACGACCTCACAGTACACTTTGCGCTGCGTGAGTAACTTTCGAATCTCCAACGTCGTCGTCAGTGAAGAGGTCGAGAGCGCGATCCACGAAGGTCGCGGTGTCGTGGCACTCGAGACGACCATTGTCGTGCACGGTTTGCCGTCACCCATCAACTTCGAGGTCGCGAGGGAGTGCGAGGCGTCCGTACGCAAAAGTGGTGCGACGCCCGCCACCATCGGTGTCGTTGATGGTCGCGTCGTCGTTGGTCTGCGCAGTGATGAGCTCGAATCCCTCGCCGATCCCGATCGTCACGCCGCCAAACTCTCCGCGCGGGACCTCGCGATGGCCCTCGCGACCGGCACCGACGGCGCTACCACCGTGGCGGGCACCATCGCCATCGCACACCGCGTCGGTATCGACGTCATGGCCACGGGCGGACTCGGCGGCGTGCACCGCCACGCGACGACGTCCTTCGACGAGTCAGCCGATCTCACCACGCTCGCTCGCACGCCCGTGTTGGTCGTGGCGTCGGGGGTCAAATCGATTCTCGATATCGCCGCGACGCTCGAGCGACTCGATTCGTTAGGCGTGCCCGTGGTGGGCTTCGCTACTCGCCAGTTCCCCGGCTTCTATCGACGCGATAGTGGCTTCACGCTGGACTGGGCGGTGGCGAGTGCCGAAGAGGCCGCCGCCGCATTTCTGCGCCACCGCGAGTTCTCGCCGACGGGTTTTCTCGTCGCGAATCCGGTGGCGGCCGAGCACGAACTCGACCAACATCTTCACGACGCCGCGCTCGACAGCGCGCTCGAGAAAGCCCAAAGAGAAGGAGTCAGTGGCAAAGAGGTCACGCCAGCGCTGCTCGCGGAGTTCGCCCGCCACACGGCGGGCGTGAGCGTGCAGGTCAATCGCGACCTCGTGGTGGCGAACGCGGCGTTAGCGGGCGAGATCGCAACGTCCTTGGTCCACTCGCCGCACTAGTGGCTCGTCGCGTCGTCGTCTTGGGTGACGTGATGCTCGACGTCATCGTCCGTCCGCTGAACCCTTTGGCGCCGACGAGCGACACCCCGTCGCAGATCCGCGTCACTCGCGGGGGGTCGGGGGCGAGCTTCGCCATTTCGCTTCGACTCAGTGGGCACGAGACGAGTTACGTCGGTGCGATGGGCCAGGACCCCGCGAGCGAGATCTTCTCGCGCGCCCTCGCCAAGGCGAACGTGACGGCCGCACTCGACGTCGTCGACGCCGCGACCGGGACGGTGGTGTCGATCGTGAGCGAGAACGGCGAGCGAATGATGTTGACCGACCGCGGCGCTAACTCGAAGCTCAGCGCTTCCTTCGTCGCGGCACAACTCGCCGGGCCATTCGATCACCTTCACGTATCGGGCTATCTGCTCCTCGATCCCGCAACCCGCGAGATCGCCGAAGGCGCGCTGCGCGACGCGAAGGATCGGCTGGTGCCGACGTCGCTCGACGTCTGCTCGGTCGGACCCTTGCGCGACGTGACGCCTGAGGTATTTTTGCGATCGGCGACGTACGCCGCACAACTCTTCGCGAACGAGGAGGAGGCGCTCGCCCTGAGCGACACCGAGACCGTCGAGGACGCGGCCGACGTGCTGGTGCGACTGTTCGACGAAGTGGTCATTACTCGCGGGGCGAAGGGGGCACTGTGCGCCATCGGCGCCGAGCGCGTGCACGCGCACGCCCATCGAGTCGCGGTGCTCGACACCACGGGAGCGGGGGACGCAGCCACCGGCGCCTATTTGGGGGCCCGTCTCCACGGACTCGCGCCGGCCCAGGCCCTGGCGATCGCCATGGAAGCCGCCGCACGGGTCGTCGGCGGACTGGGCGCGTTCGGCTAGTCGCGCAGGTAGGGCTGGCCGTCGGCCGCGGGCGGGCGAACGCGTCCGATAAGCCCGGCGACGACGCCGATGGTGATGAGGTAGGGGATCATCTGGAGGAAGTAGAGCGAGATGGGCACCTGGTAGGTGACGAGTTCGTAGGAGAGATAGACCGTGAGCCCGAAGATGATCGACGCGACGACGGCGCCCGAAGGGCGCCAGCGCCCAAAGATCAAGGCCGCCAAGGCGATGTAACCGAGTCCCGAGGTGTAGCCGACTTGGAACTGGCCCTGCGTGGCCATGAAGGCGACCCCGCCGATTCCGGCGATCGCCCCGCCCAAGACGACGTTGATGTAGCGCACGCGCACCACGTTGATGCCCACCGTGGCCGCGGCGCGCGGGTGTTCACCCACCGCACGTACGTGCAGGCCGTAGCGGGTCTTAAAGAGTGCGAAGCTCACGACCGCGACCAACACGATCATGAGATAGAAGAACGCCGACTGGTTAAAGAGCACCGGCCCGATGATTGGAATCTTCGAGAGCAGGGGGATCGCCAGGTTCGGTGCGAGGTTGCCGGTGTTGAAGTTCGGGAAGGGCGTGAAGACCTGCAGGTTCAGATACGACGAGAGACTGCTCAACATCGTGACGAGCACGATGCCCACGATGATCTGGTCGGACTGGTAGCGCAGCGCGAAGAACGCGAGGACCAGACCGATCAGGCCGCCCACGAACGCCCCGGCGATGGCGGCGTAGAAGAAGTTGCCCGTGGTCGAGGCGATCATGCTGCCCAAGAAGGCGCCCGCGATGAACTGGCCCTCGATGGCGATGTTCACCACGCCCGAGCGCTCGCACATCACGCCCGACAAGGAGCCAAAGACCAGCACCATGACCGTCGCTGAGCAGCCGACGAGGATCGAGGTGACGTTGACCGAATTGACTTGCGACGGCCCGTCGGTGCGCGCCGCCCAGAACAACAGCGTGACCAGGAACAAGATGGCGGCGACTCCGAAGCGCGGCATGACCCCGCGCGAAGGTTGACGGATAAAGACCTCGGCAGCGAGGGCGACGATGATGAGGGAGAGCACGATGTCGGTCCAGCGCGTGGCGACGGTGAGTGACCCGAGGTGCCAGGGCGCGTTGACGAGGTTGAGTGGCGTGAAGGAGAGTGCGGCGTGCGAGCGAACCGTGCTGCCGAGGCCGAAGACGAAGAGCGAAAAAAGGCCGATGACCGCCATGATCACGGCGATCACGCGGGTGCGAGCGTTCTTCGGGACTGGTGTCGACGTCGCGACGGACGTGGGGCTGACGAGACTCACGATCCCCACCCCTTCGTGGCGAGTTGCATGGTGGCGGTCGGTGCCGCACGCAGGCGGAAGATCTCCTTCACCAGCACCGGGGTGGCGACGAAGAGGACGACGGCCGACTGAATCACCGTCGCCAGGTCCAGCGGGATACCGGTGGAGGCCTGCATGTTTCGACCACCCACCCCCAACGCCGCGAAGAGCAACGACGCCCAGACGATCCCCATCGGACGGTTTCGCCCGAGCAGGGCCACGGTGATCGCGGTGAAGCCGATTCCCGCGTTGCCGATGAGGAACCCGCCGTCGATGTAGTGCGTCGTGCTCGCAACTTGGACCAGCCCCGCGAGTCCCGCTAACCCGCCCGAGATGAGAAAGACCACGACAATGACGCGTCGTCCGTTGATCCCCGACGCTCGCGCGGCCGCGGGGTTGGCGCCCGTGACGCGAAAGTCAAAGCCCATCGACGAGCGATCGAGCAGCCACCACGCGAAGGCCACGACCGCTACGGCGACGAAGACGCCGTAGCTCACGCGCAGACCAGACTTCGTGCCGAAGAGCGGCGCGAGAATCGCCGACGGGTCCATCGTTCGCCCGATGTCGTTCGACTGACCCGGTTGTTGGAACGGGGTCGACAGTACGGCGTAGAGGAGAAAGGCGTAGGTGACGTAGTTGAACATGAGGGTCACGATCACCTCGTGTGCTCCCGTGTAGGCCTTCAACAGACCCGGCACCGCCCCGCAGAGCATGCCCCCGGCGATGCCCCCGAGCAGCGTGAGCGGCAGGTGCAGCACCGTCGGCATGTGGAGCATAGAGCCGACCGCCGCGCCGGCGATGCCGCCGATGACCGCCTGACCGTTGGCCCCGATGTTAAAGAGGCCTGTTTGGAACGCGATGCCTACGCCGATGCTCACGATCACGAGCGGTGTCGCGTAGGTGAAGGTCTCGGAGATGGGGGTCAAGGTGTTCGGCCAACCCTTGCCGGTGGTGAGCGAGTGCCAAAAGCCCTGCGGGTCGACGACCGAACCGGTGAAGATTGCGCGGTAGGCGGACCCCACGTTGTCGAAGGTGACCTTGATCGCCACCGGGAGGCCGCTCCAGTGATGGAAGATCGAGCGCCAGGCGTCGAGGACGGCGGGGGTGGTCGTCGCGATGATGATTGCGCCGAACACCAGGCCCAACAACACCGCGAAGGCCGCGATCACGATCGGACTGCTCGAGGTGTAGCGGACCCAAATGGCGCTGGTCCGTCGGGCCCAGACGGGTCCCTCGTCGACGGGCTCGTCCGAGCCTTGAGGAATCTCGGGCGGGGCGATCTCAGACACCGGCGACCTCGGTCGTGTGACCGGCCATCAGGAGGCCGATGTCCTCTCGACTCGTCGTCGGATCGACGATGCCGCTGATCCGGCCCTCGAACATCACCGCGATACGGTCGCCCAGGGCGAGCACCTCATCGAGTTCCGAGGAGACGATGAGCGAGCCATTGCCCCGATTTCGGTGCTCGATGATCTGGCGGTGCACGTACTCAATCGAGCCGACGTCGAGTCCGCGCGTGGGTTGGGACGCTACGAGGAACTCAATGTTGCGCGAGAGCTCGCGAGCGACGATGACCTTTTGCTGATTGCCGCCCGACAAAGAGCTCGCCGGCGCCTCGATTGACGTCGTGCGGATATCGAACTCGCGTACGAGACGCTGCGCGTTCTCCTTCACCGCCGCTAAATTGCGCGTCCCACGGCGCGCGAAGGGCTCTCGTCGCGGCGTGTTGAGCACGAGGTTGTCGGCGACCGACATCGACAGCACCAGACCGTCGCGTTGGCGATCCTCGGGGATGTGACCGAGACCCGCGTCCAGGGCGTCGCGGGGGGAGAGGTTCGTGATGTCGCGGCCCTTGAGCGTGATCGTTCCCGAGACGACCGGCCGCATACCGACCAGCGCCTCCACGAGTTCGGTCTGGCCGTTGCCCTGGACACCCGCGAGCGCGAGGACCTCACCGGCGCGTACGTCAAGCGAGACGCCGTTCACGGCCACGAGTCCCCGGTCGTCCAAGACCACGAGGTCGCGGACCTCGAGGACCTCGTCGCCGGGATCGTAGGCCGACTTCGTCACCGTCAACTGAACGTCGCGCCCGACCATGAGTGACGCGAGTTCGGACTCCGAGGCGCTCGGCTCGGCGGTGCCGACGACCTCGCCGTGGCGGATCACGGTGATGACGTCGGCGATGGCCTTCACTTCTTTGAGTTTGTGGGTAATGAAGAGGATCGATTTTCCCGCCGCGGCGAGCGAACGCATGATGTCCATCAGGGCGTCGATCTCCTGCGGGGTCAAGACGGCGGTCGGTTCATCGAGGATGAGCAGTTCGGCGTCGTGACTGAGGGCCTTGAGAATCTCGACTCGCTGTTGGAGCCCGACCGGCAGGTTCTCGATCACCGCATCGGGATCGACTTCGAGGTGGAACTCGTGGGAGAGGCGTCGGATGTCTTCGGTCGCGGCACGGTAGTCGATGCGGTCGAAGGACTTCTTCGGCTCAAAACCGAGCACGACGTTCTCGGCGACCGTGAAGACCGGCACCAACATGAAGTGCTGATGGACCATACCGATGCCGCGACGCACGGCCTCACCGGAGTCGTTGATCGGTGTGACGACGCCGTCGATGAGGATCTCGCCTTCGTCGGGTCGGAGCAACCCGAACAGCACGTTCATCAGCGTCGATTTACCGGCGCCGTTCTCACCGAGTAGCGAGTGGATCTGACCCGGTTCAACCTTGAGACTGATTTGGTCGTTCGCGGTGAACGAGCCGAAGCGCTTGGTTATCCCGCGCAGTTCAAGTTGCATGGAGGTTCATCGTAGGCCACGACAAAGGCCCGGGGTTCCCCCCGGGCCTTTGTCGAAATCGTAGATACGACGTCGTCGTTACTTGACCGCGGGGTACTTGTTCGGGTTGACCGATATCGTCCCGGCGATGATGCCCGCCTTGGCGGTGGCGATCTTCGCCTTGAGCGACGCGGGGATCATCACGCCGCCGTATTCGAGCGCCGTGCCGTCGTTCTTCAGGGTACCGATGTAGGAACCGGCCTTGAAGGTGCCCTTCGCGGCGGACAGCACCGACGCTTCGACGGACGGCTCAACGCCCTTGGCAACGGTGCCGACGAAGTACTTGCAGTCCGCGGCGTCCGACTCACAACCATTCGAGTCGACCCACATGACGTAGTGACCCGCGCCGGCCTGCTGCGCGGCGGCGACGGAACCGAGTCCGACCGATCCCGCGACGGGGAAGACGATGTCCGCACCTTCGGAGAAGAAGGTCGTGGTGTCGGTCTTGCCGGCGGTCTGGTCGGTGAAGTTACCGATGAAGGTACCGGTACCAGCGCACGCGGCGAGCGAGCAAGCTCCCTTGCCCGGTGTCCAGCCGAGGACCTTGACCGACTTGGAGTAGGTCTTGTCGAAGTAACGAACGCCCGCAACGAAACCGTTCATGTAGAGCGTCACCGCAGAGAAGTTCTCTCCGCCGTAGGTCGCCACCGTGCCGGTCTTGGTCATGCCCGCGGCCAGGATGCCACCGAGGAAGCCCGCCTGGTCCGTCTCGTACTGCAGCGCGAGGACGTGGGTGCCAGCCTTGACGGTGGGCGCGTCGTCAACGATCGCGAACTTCTGGCTCGGGTGGGCGTTGGCCGCAGCCGCGGTCGCCGCGTCCATCAAGAAGCCGACGGTGACGATGATCCCGCAACCCTTCGAGATGAAGCTGTTGATGTTGGGCGCGTAGTCGGCCGATGAGGTGGAAGAAAGATACTGCACCGAGATATTGCTGTCCTCCTTGGCGGCGGCCTTGAGTCCGTCCCAGGCTGACTCGTTGAAGGACTTGTCGTTGATACCACCGGTGTCGGTGACGACACAAGCCTTGAACTTTGATGCGGCGAACGCCGTTCCCGACGTTGCAGCCACGCTGATCGTTAATGTGCCCACCATCAGCGCGCTAGCGCCGAGCACGGTAACGAATCGACGAAAACTCCCCATGAATCTCTCCCTTATTCGTTTGTCAACCCTTTAACAGGGTTGTCCTCAGATTCGATGAAGTCCCGACATGGCGCCATCACACTTGCGGATCTTTGTCACTGTGAGACTAGCCCCAGCCACCGCGCGGTTTTGGGCGCGAGGCACCACCCGAGGGGGTTTAATGCCCAGGAAATATAGGCCCTAGGGAACGACCACTCGACCCGAAAGTCGAGGTAGTGCGAAGGTGATCGCCAAGGCGACAATCGTGATGACGGCCGATATTTGAAAGGCACGTTGGTACCCCGCCGTCAGGGCCACACCCACGGCTCGGCCCGTAATGGGGTGGTGAAAGAAAGAGGTTGTTCGGTCAGTCGCAACCGTGGCGAGGATGGCGAGCGCTAAGGAACCGCCGACCTGACGCGAAGTGTTCAAGATGCCCGACGCGAGACCGGCGTCGGCGCGCTCGACGCTCGAGGTCGCCGAGGTGGCGAGAGGCGCGAAGAGCACGCCCATCGCGAAAGCGGTGAGAAGGCCCGGGACGAACACGCTGCCCCAATAGGAACTCGTCGGTTGAATCAGCGATAACCAGAAGAAGCCAATCGTCGCGAGCGCGGCACCGACTTGGAGGAGGGGCCGCACGCCGGTCTTGGTGAGCACACGTGAAGAGATCTGGGCGCCGGCGATGATGCCGATGGCCATCGGCACGAATGCGAATCCGGCGCGCAGTGCGCCGTAACCCAACACGAGTTGGAAGTAATACGTCAAGAAATACCACATCGCAAAAAAGACGCCTCCGACGAGCACCATGACCCCGTTCGCCACCGTGAGCGCCCGCGACTTGAAGATGCGAAATGGCACCAAGGGGTGAGACGCGATGCGTCGCTCCCAGAAGAGAAAGAGCACGATGAGCGCCAACCCCGCGAGCAGCCAACTGAGGGTGAAACTCGACGCCCACGCATGGGTCGTCGTGTTCACGACCGCGTAGATCACCGAGGCGAGCCCGCCGGTCACGAGCACCGCGCCGGTAATGTCCAACTTCGAATCCGCGTCCTTATTGCGCATCTCACGCAGGTACAAGAACGCTGCTCCACCCGCGACGAGCCCGAAGGGCACGTTGATGAAGAAGATCCACCGCCACGAGGCGAGACCCGTCAAGATGCCACCGAGCAACGCACCGGCGGCACCGCCCGCTCCCGCGACCGCGCTCCAGGTGCCAATGGCCTTGGGTAGTCGTGGCCCGTGGAACGTGGTGACGATGATCGTCAAGGTGGCGGGGGAGAGAATCGCCCCGCCAACGCCTTGGATCGCGCGGATGGTCACCATCTCGGCGCCCGTCTGGGCGAGACCCGCCCCGATGCTCGCCAGCGTGAACACCACGATGCCGGTGAGGTAGACGTTGCGTCGCCCGAAGTAGTCGGCAGCTCGACCGCCGAGGAGCAAGAAACCCGCAAACGTCAAGACGTAGGCGTTGATGACCCACTGCGCACTCGAATACGTGAAGTGAAGGTCGCGACCCATACTGGGCAGCGCCACGTTCACGATGGAGACGTCGAGCACGACCATGAACTGTGCGATGCACGCGATCGAGAGAATCATCCAGTCCGGCGCGTGGCGATCCGTGCTCTCGAGCGTCAACTCGTTCTCAGACATCTGCGAAGTGTAGTGGGCACCCTGTGACATCCATCACGCCACCGGAAGTGACGACGGTGCATATTTCGGCAACACTGGAGAGCATGGTTGCTCAGTACATCTTCACCATGCGGGACCTCCGCCGCTTTTACCCACCGGACCGCGAAGTGCTTCGCGGGATCAATCTCTCCTTCTATCCGGGGGCGAAAATCGGCGTCATCGGGGCCAACGGCTCTGGTAAATCCTCGCTCCTACGAATAATGGCCGGGCTCGACGACGGCTTCA
>Ga0302156_10000871_pt1 | contig 27949 bp, 27 predicted proteins | sample I_Bog_N3_2_FD_193503 | JGI IMG/M metagenome (GOLD analysis project Ga0302156, IMG submission 193503) | Peat permafrost microbial communities from Stordalen Mire near Abisko, Sweden - I_Bog_N3_2 | ecosystem: Environmental > Terrestrial > Soil > Wetlands > Peat | place: Sweden: Abisko, Stordalen... | reverse complement strand
CGTGTAGTAGCCGACCACCTGTTCATCCGTGTGATAACCCTTGCCGACGATCGACAATTTATGCAGGTCGACTCCGCCGCGTTGCAGTTCCTTGATTGCCAGATCGGCGTCGCTATGTTGGCGATAGATCGCAACGACTGAATTATTTGCAGACATTTCGTGATGCTCCTCGGGGGACTTGCCTTTTACTTCTCCGGCCATCGTCCTAAGTACCGAAATGAAACTGTGACACTGCCTTATCGGAAAAGCTGGTCTCTATTGCACAGTGTCCGCGGAGAACGCCTGGGAGTATGTGGCGTGGCGATCAACGCGGATCTGATAATGGTGCGGATACTTTCCACTCTGGCGTGGACTATTTAGCAGGGAACGCACTCGCATAATTCCGTCGGCTAGTTTTTGGGAGGCGTTGCACTATCGTCCTGCAGTACTGGGCCCATCTGCCGGTCAGACCACTCGAACTCCCGCATTTACGGGTTGTGCTCCGTCGGCTCTCTCGGATGGCACACCCGACTGGCGAGGCGCAGGTGAGCACTCTTGCTCAGAAGAATGGCAACGCCGCTGTTAGGGTGGGAGCCTGGGGAGAAGAGCGAGACGAACCTTCTAATGACAACCTCTGCCCTCGATCTCCCACTGCGACTGATACACCTTCGCACCAGCACAGCTCAAATATGGCTACTCGATATGCAGGACCGGAAGTGCAGTCAATAACCAACCCAGGAGGCAAAACAGTGTTAACCAACACTACGAATTTGAAGGGTCTTGTGATCCGGGCAACGGATGGCGAGATTGGAACAGTAGACCAATTATATTTCGACGACGAGTCATGGGCGATCCGTTATCTCACGGTTAAGACCGGCAGCTGGCTGGAGGACCGGGAAGTCCTGATCTCACCATTCTCCGTGACGGGCGTGGATTGGCCAGCAAGGCGATTGGATGTGGAGCTGACGAAAAAGCAAGTCAAGGACAGCCCCAGCATCGATACGCAGCGGCCCGTTTCCCGACAGTACGAGACCGAATATCTCGGCTATTACGGCTATCCCTTGTATTGGGGCGGACCTCTCATGTGGGGCCCGGGCTCGTACCCACACGGCTTGACCAACCGGATCCCGACACCGAAGGAAGTGCTGGCGGAAGATGTGCACCTGGCGTCGATGGATTCGCATCTACGCAGTACTGGCGCCGTCACCGGCTATCACATCGTGGCTATGGATGGCGAAATCGGCCATGTTGCCGGATTTTTCATGGACGATGAATCCTGGGCCATCCGCTACATCGAGGTGGCAACGCGCAATTGGTGGCCGGGCAAGAAGGTGCTGTTTTCACCCGCGTGGATTCAAAAGGTGAGTTGGGTGGATTCCAAGGTGGATGTCGGCCTCTACCGGGATGCAATCCAGACGGCGCCGCTGTTCGTCGATTCCGTGCCGCTCACTCGTGAATATGAAGACCGCCTCCACAGTCATTATGGCCGACCCCCTTATTGGGTGCACGAAGAGGAACACAAGCCTGTTTTTTCCCTAAGTGGCGCTTAACTCAGGGGCATGGGCATCCGGTAAAATGGCTGCCCATCACTTTCGCTTGCACCATCCTCCCATCGCAACTCTGAACGTTCCCTCTGGAGACCAGCATGATGAATAACACCGAACACCTGCATCCGATGGGCGAGAGTCATCATAGCCACGGCCAAACTCCTTACTGGAGGCGTGCACATCATGATTGGCGCTTCTGGTTCGGCCTTATCGCTATTCTTGTGGCCATCGGTATCTACGTCGGAACCAATGACTTGTCGATGGTCCCTTCTGGCCGCCAAAAGCAGATGCCGGCTGGTAGCCGAGTTCCGTGAACTTCGTAAACGAGAGTTCGGCCACGCGCACGTGTAAGCAACATCCTTGATCAGACAATCAGGCAGGAGATCAGTATGCATATCCAAGTCAACACGGACCATACGATAGAAGGTCACGAGGCGCTGGCCGCTCGCATCAGAGGCGTAGTGGAGAATGCCCTGAGCCGAGTGAGTGATCACATCAGGCGGGTGGAGGTCCACCTGACCGACGAGAGCGGCCCTAAGAGCCGCGAGAACAACAAACGTTGCATGATGGAGGCGCGCCTGGAAGGCCGCCAGCCCATCGCGGTCACCGACGAATCATCGACTCTGGACCTGGCCATTGACGGCGCCGCAGATAAGTTAGCTAGATTGATCGAGCATACCCTGGGCAAATTGCACGATGAAGGGACTCACAGGACTGATCCGCATCCTGGCCAGCCGGATTTCTCAGGCCAGTCGTGATCGGCACCACCGTTACAGTCGCGGTCGGCGACAGAGAAGAAGCATTGCATCAAGTCCATCTGTATCCCCTGCGATTCGAACCGATCTATCAGTATCGGCTGTGGGGCGGCCGGCGTTTGGCCGAGCTGCTCAGCGCGCCGCTGCCGACTGGGCCGGTCGGCGAAGCGTGGCTGCTGAGTGACCGTGCTGAACATGCCAGCCGCGTAGCTGATGGAGCACTCCAAGGGCAAACGATCGGCCAAATGTTGAAGCAGTTTCCCGAGCAAATGCTGGGAAAGCGGACCCACCGCTTTCAGCGGTTTCCATTGCTGCTGAAGTTTCTCGACGTGCGCGAAAAGCTCTCGGTCCAGGTGCATCCCACCAGCGCAAACAAGAACCTACTGCCCGCAGGTGAAACCGCGAAGACGGAAGCGTGGGTGGTTCTGCAGGCCGGGAGGCAAAGCCGGATTTATGCGGGCCTGAAGAGCGGAACGACCGCAGCCAGCCTGCGGTTGGCGCTGAAGAACGAAACAGTCGTCGACTTGCTCGCTGGGTTTACACCAAAGCCTGGCGACGCGATCTTCTGCCGGGCTGGAACCGTTCACGCTCTCGGGGACGTTGTCGTGTTCGAAATTCAGCAGAATAGCGACGTCACCTTTCGCCTCTATGACTGGGACCACGTGGACCCGAAGACCGGCAAGTTGCGAGCGCTCGACGTCGATAAGGCGATTGCATGCATTGATTTTGCGAAAGGTCCCGTCGGTCTAGCAGTGCCGAAGCTAGAGACATCCGTACCGGTGAAGCGCGAACGACTGTTTGACTGTGGACATTTCTTGCTATGGCGCCTGCGAGGAAATTCGCCCTTCACGGTCGGTGCACCGGGCGGGCTCCGGGTCCTGGTGTGCATCGAAGGCGAGGGAGAACTACAGCACAGCCGCGCCAGTTATGCGGTACAAAAAGGCGACGTGTTCCTTTTGCCGGCGGCCATTGGAGTCTGCACTTTTCGGCCCCGCACCGAAGTGAACCTGCTGGAAATCGCTCTGCCCAATGGCGACGCCAAGGCCGAGGATTAAAGAAGGTGGAAACATTTTGAAAACTCTCATTGTGTTCGATCTCGACGGAACTCTTGCCGAAAGCAAATCGGCAGTCGATCCCGAAATGTCAGGACTGCTGCATGACCTCCTCGTGATCGTCAAAGTAGCCATCATTTCCGGAGGGGATTGGCCGCAGTTTCAAAAGCAAGTTCTCTCCAAACTTCCTCATGACGAACGCCTGACGCAGCTGTCGTTGCTTCCCACCTGTGGGACAAAGTTCTACCAGTATGCAGGCGATTGGAAAAAACTATACGAAGAAGATTTCACCAAGGATGAAAGAGAAAAGATACTCAGTTCTCTTCATAAGGCGCTGGCACAAGCAGGCTACAAAGTCACCAAGGTCTGGGGAGAAGCGATCGAAGACCGGGGCAGCCAGATAACATTTTCCGCATTAGGCCAGCAAGCGCCGCTGGAGGAAAAAAATAAATGGGATCCCGATTACGCCAAGAGGAAGAAGATCAAATCGATTCTCGACACTTATATTCCCGAGTTTTCCGTTCGTATCGGGGGCTCGACATCGATTGATATCACCAAGCCTGGTATCGACAAGGCCTATGGCATCGGAAAGCTGCGAGACCTGCTGCACATTTCGTTGAAAGAGATGATCTACATCGGCGATGCACTCTTCCCAGGCGGTAATGACTATCCCGCTCAAAAAGCTGGCGTGGATTGTATCCCGGTCAAGGGTCCCGAGGAGACGAAGCAGGTGATCAGAACCATCATCGCGTGCCTGGCACATCGCGAGCAGGCAGCATGACCGCTACTTCGGCTGGGAAGCAATCGACGAGCGACTTTCGGTTGCACCGTTTGGGAATGTTGATGGAACCGGAACCGGGTAATCCTAACGAAGTGGAGGGCGTTCTGAACCCGGCTGCAGCTCGCGGGCCGGACGGCAACCTGTATATTTTCCCGCGGCTGGTGGCGCGCGGCAACTACTCGCGCATCGGCATTGCCCGAGTGCACTTCAACAAAGCCGGCGATCCCTCGGGCGTCGAGCGCATGGGCATTGCGTTGGAACCAGAGGCTGACTATGAAAAGCGGCCCAACGGCGGTGGCGGCTGCGAGGATCCTCGCATTACGTTCGTCGAACCGCTGCAGCACTATGTGATGACTTACACGGCATTTTCGTCCCGTGGCCCGCGCATCGCCGCCGCAACTTCAAAGGACCTCTTCCACTGGCAACGCCTGGGGCTCGTCCCCTTTGCTCCGTATCAGGGCATCGACCTCAGCAACGTTGACGATAAAGATGCCTGCCTATTCCCAAAGGCCATTCCGAATCCTTCCGGCGAACCGGAGTTGGCCATGCTTCACCGGCCACTATTTCCCGGCACTCGTCCCGAGGAAACCGCCCGCGGTCCTGCTTCCCGCGACTTGAATATCGGTCGCGAAAGCATCTGGATTTCCTATCGTCCGGTTTCGTTGGAAGCCTTTCAACCCAGCCTCCGCATACTGTTCTCGCATCATCGCTTAGCGACCCCGGTATCGCCTTGGGAGCGGCTCAAGATTGGCTGCGGGACTCCGCCGATCCTGACGCGGCATGGCTGGCTTATCGTCTACCATGGGGTGAGCGAAATCGAGACGCTACACGAGAATCCGAGTAGAGATCCTCCGACAGATGTACATCAACTTTGTTACTCGGCCGGCGTAATGGTGCTCTCGAAGGAGCATCCTCAAGTGATCCGCTATCGCTCGGCGAAGCCAGCGCTCACCCCGATATTGCCCGAGGAATGTCACGGCGCCGTCGCTCATGTCGTGTTCCCCACCGGCATCGATCGGCGCGACGACCTCGGCTTACCTAACCGCCTCGACGTTTACTACGGGATGGCCGATAGCCGGATCGGAGTTGCGCGTCTTGACGTACCCGATACATTGCCGCCAGGCAGTGTGGCCGATTCGCCGGAAGCAAAGGCGTAACGCCGATTTCAATATCCTGTGGGAAAGAAGCGGGAGGCTGTCGCTGGTTGCGTTGTGGATCTCCTTGATCGCGATTTTTAATTAACCTTGCCGGGCGACAGAGATCACTCTTGCTCAGAAGAGTGGCGGCGTGGTTCCATGACTGGACCCCGAAACTCGATCACGAAGATCTGCCTTAACGGGTGGAAATGGCTGAACCGCCAACCCTTGGGCTTTAGCGCTTTATGCGCTAAGGACATTTAGTAGTTTCCAGCAACGACGTTCGCGAGAAATAACCTCAAAACCCGTACGAAACCTGTACGCCGATCTGGTGGCGCGCCTTGAGATTAATACCGGTCGCGCCGGAGCCATAAACCTGGCCGGCGATCTGCGCTACGCCGAGGTCGAAGTTCAGTTTGTACTTCGACGTCGGAACGAAGCGCGCTGCGTAGGTTAGTGTGGTTGGAATGTTCAACGGAGTCGTACCATTCTGTCCGTCGAACCCGTAGGGATGGTGGGGCTGCTGCGATGCTTCCGAGGCGAGGGTCAGCGTGCTCTTGGCCGGAAGCTTGAAAGTGAATGCAACCGCGCCGAAAGCGCGTTCTTGCCAATCGGGCGCGCTTCCACCCATGCCCCAAAGCTCGGCGTCGGTGCCACGAACTCCGGCGCTCAGCAGGATAGGAATCAGCTTGGTCGGAATTGCCTTGGAGGCAACCAGATATACGCTGCCATTCGTATGTCCGCCGGAGGTTGGCCGACCAACACCGGTCGGTTGGTAGTCGCCGACATTGCGAACCCCAACGCGGGCAATCCCTCCCAACGAAAGTGCTGGAATCCATTTGGTTTTGAAGGAATTCTCCGGCACCAGCATGAATTTGGCATTGAAAATATCGAACCCGCTTTGCCACAAATAGCTGAGGTCCGGATCGTTGCCGAAAGTGTGGAACTCATGGGTGTAGCCAATCTCCATGCGCTTGCCGATGCCGAGTTCGAGAGAGGTCTCATGGAAATCGCCGATGACCGGGCCGGCGCTCAGGAAGTGATACGCCAGGACGGGGTGGAACCTCTCGGTTTCGGACGATGCAGTATAGGCCAATGGAGTTACGAAGACGCCGGTCTCTCCCTCCCACCCCAGCGCCTGTGCGTGAGAAGGTGCGGCCGAACCGAAGGCGAAGACTACGCCGACAAAGAGCGCAGCCAAACCGGGGCTGCCGCAACCGTTTCTGAATTTCCTTGCATATAACGAGTTCATATTGAAGACCCTTCCTAATTAAGCGTGAACGAATTCTTGGGCCGGAGTGGAACGTGTGGTCGATTGCCCTGTCTTGCTGTAATCAATGACCACGCGCGCGGGAACGTCCCCGTGTTCGAGCCGTTTGAAAATGTCGTTGATTGCCGAGAGCGGCTGCAGTTCGATGTCGGCCTTGACTTTGCCTTTGACGGCGAAGTCGAGCGATTCGGCCATGTCCTCGCGGGTTCCGACGAAGGAACCTCGAATGGTGATGCAGTTGGCCACAACGTCGAAGAGCGGCACCGGAAAATCACCCGGTGGCAGACCGACCAGAACGCACGTGCCGCGCCTCCGAACCATGCCGATCCCCTGCTTGAATGCGACGAGCGACGGTGCCGTAATCAGAACCCCGTGAGCTCCGCCATCGGTTCCTTTTTTCACCGCTGCTCCCGGATCGCCATGCCTGGGGTTGACGGTGAGATCGGCGCCTAATTCCTTTGCCAGGGCCAATTTGCTGTCCTCAATGTCGACCGCGCAGACCAACAGGCCCATGGCCTTGGCATATTGAATGCCAAGATGTCCGAGGCCGCCGCAACCTGAGATCGCGATCCATTGGCCGGGCTTCGCCTCCGTTTGTTTGATTCCCTTATAGGTGGTGATGCCGGCGCAAATGAGCGGCGCTGCCTCCGTGGACGCAAGGCCTTTCGGAATGTGCGCCACATAATCCGGATCAGCAAGGATGTATTCGGCGAAGCCGCCGTTCTTTGTGTAGCCTCCGAACTGCGCATCGGGACAAACCGTTTCCCATGCCGATAGGCAATATTCACAATGACCGCAAGCGGAGTAGAGCCACGGCACACCGACGCGGTCGCCCTCTTTCACAATGGTGACTCCCGCTCCAACAGCCGCGACCAGGCCGATCGCTTCATGGCCTGGGATGAACGGAAGGGTCGGCTTGAGCGGCCAATCGCCGTCAGCCGCGTGGAGATCAGTGTGGCAAACGCCGCACGCCTCGGTCTTCACCACGATCTGTCCAACTCCGGGCGTGGGGATGTCCCACTCGCGAAGCACAAGCGGCTTTCCGAAATGCTCAACTACTGCTGCGTGCATCTTTTTTGTTGCCATGGTGATCCTCTTTTCAAGTTTCGCGAATTCGTTGTGGTGGTGAGACGCGAGCGAGCTAGGCAGCGGCCGCACCGAGTCCTCTTACTGCTTCGATCATTTGCACCAGCACGGCCTGAGCATCGCCGTAAACCATGTTGCAGTTGTCGGCGTAGAAGAGCGCATTGACGATGCCGGCATAGCCTTTGCCCTGGCCGCGCTTGACGACGTAGACTTTCTTCGCTTTGTCGGCGTTCAGGATGGGCATGCCATAAATCGGAGAACTCTTGTCATCGCGCGCCGCCGGATTAACCACATCGTTGGCTCCGATAACGAGCGCTACGTCGGTGGTGGCAAAGTCGGGATTGATGTCGGAGAGTTGGAAAATAAGGTCGTAGGGCACTCCGGCTTCCGCCAGCAGAACGTCCATCTGTCCCGGCATACGTCCGGCCACAGGGTGAATGGCAAATCTGACCAGAACACCAGCCGCTTGCAGCAGCTTCACGAATTCATAAAGCTTCTGCTGCGCCTGCGCGACGGCCAGACCGTAACCCGGCACGATAATCACGCTCTTGGCGTAGCGCATGAAGATACCGGCGTCCGACGCCTCAACTGGCTTCAAGCTGCCTTTGATCGCGCCGTGTTTGTGCTTGCTTGCATCGCCGAAGTCGGAGAAAAGAATATTGCTGACCGAGCGGTTCATGGCTTGCGCCATGATCAAAGTGAGGAACATTCCGGCTGCCCCGACCACCATGCCCGCTATCATCAACGCCGGATTCTGCAATACGAATCCATCGAGCGCCACTGCCAGGCCGGTAAGAGCGTTATAGATGGAGATTACGACCGGCATATCCGCTCCCCCGATGGGGAGGGTGATGAAAATTCCAAAGAGCAATCCGCAGCCGAAGAATATGGCAATCCAGGCGGGAATCGAGAGCAGTGGCGCGGCCCCGCCCTGCCAGATGAAGACCAAATATCCAGCGACCGCAAGCGTCGCCAGGAACACAAGGGCGTTGAAGTAGCGCTGTCCTTTGAAACGCAACGGTTGCTTGAGGACTTCGTCCAGCTTAGCCCAGGCGATGAGCGATCCCGACAGCGACACCGAACCGATGAGCCCACCGATCAACGCGAGAATCAGTGCCGGGCCCTGAGCGTTGCGGCCAATCAATGCCACCGCGGCGATCGCACCCGCTGCGCCGCCCCCCATGCCATTGAACAGCGCCACCATCTGGGGCATGGCGGTGAGCTTTACCGTTCTGCCCTTCCACCAGGCGAGGCCGACGCCGATGATCAGCATGGAGGCAGCGAGCACGATATTGACGATCAGATGCGGCCGAGCAGCGGCGCTGACACCGACAACATTGAGGAAGCAGGCGAGAACCGCAACCAGCATGCCAAGGCCGGCGACCCTGATCCCGGAGCGAGCGCTCTCCGGCGATGACATTCGCTTGAGGCCAAACATCAAAAGAAAAGCTGCGCCCAGATCCGCCGCGCCGGTGATGATATGAGAAATGAGAATAAGCACGGGGTCTCCTAGCTCTTTTTCGCGTGAACCGCGCGCGAATGCTTGCCTGACTGTTTTCCACTGCTCTTGAACATGGCGAGCATGCGGTCGGTGACGGCGTATCCGCCGGCGACATTGCCCGCGCCGAGCAGCACGGCCGAACATCCGATCAACTGCTCAGGGACCGTGCTGGCGTTGAGCAATGTGTAGATGGCGCCGATTACGACAATGCCATGCACAAAGTTGGATCCCGACATCAGGGGCGTGTGAAGAATCGCGGGAACATTGCCAATGATGACCCAGCCGCCGAATGCGGCCAGCATGAAGATGTAGAGAGCGACGAAACCGGTGATGGCGATCGAAAAGTGCATGATGAACTCCCGTCTGATCAGGTGAAGATCAAGCCGCTTTGGTGGGCGGCTTGCTTGCTGGATGATTGCTCTCGGGGGCGGGCTTTGCTGGAGCCGGTTTTTCCGCAACAACGCTCATCTTTCCGTCGTGCGTCAGGGCGGTCTTGGCCAGGACTTCGTCGGTCCAGTCGATCTTGATGATGTTGTCCTTGAGCATGAGAACGAGCAGGTTGTACTGGTTGTGGGCATACAACTCGCTGGCATCCTGCGCCAGCAGCGACGGCACGTTGAGTGGCGCCACGATGGTTACTTCTCCGACCTGGGTCGTCTTGCCCGGTTTTGTGTCTTCGCAGTTGCCACCGCCTTCGGCCGAGAGATCGACGATGACCGCACCGGGCTTCATCCCTTTCACTTGCTCTTTGCTGATCAGCTTCGGCGAAGGCCGGCCGGGAATGGCTGCGGTCGTAATGATCAGGTCGGACTGCTGAATGTGTTTGGTCAGAACGGCGGCGACTTTGGATTTTTCTTCGGGCGTCAGTTCGCGGGCATAACCGCCCTTGCCAGTGGCGTCGACTCCCGTGTCCACAAAGGTGGCGCCGAGCGATGCGACCTGCTCCGCTGTGTCCGGGCGCACGTCATAGCCTTCGACAACCGCCCCAAGACGGTGAGCGGTCGCTACGGCCTCCAGGCCGGCGACGCCGAGTCCCATGACCAGAACCTTGGCGGGCCCAATCGCACCGGCGGCGGTCGTGATCTTGGGCAACACGCGAGTGAGATGCGTAGCCCCAAGTTCGACGGCGTAGTATCCCGCCAATGCCGACTGGCTCGATAGTGCGTCCATAGATTGCGCCCGGGTGATGCGCGGGATGCGTTCCATGGCAAAGCACGTAATCTTCTTCTTGAGCAACTTTTTCACCAGCGAGTGCTCTTTCCCGGCGTAGATAAACGAAATTAGGATCGCTCCTTCTTTCATCGCGTCGATCACATCCGCAGCCGGGGGATTTACGGCGAGCACCACGTCGGCATCGGCGACCAACCTGTGGCGATCGTCGATAAAGGCGACATCCTTGAAGGAACTGTCGGCGAACTTACTTTCCACACCGGCGCCGGACTGCATGTGCAGTTCTGCGCCCAGCTTGATCAGCCTCGCGGTTACCGAGGGCACCAAAGCCACTCGCCGTTCATGCGGTTGCGTCTCTTTAAGAACTGCAACATTCACGTACATTCCGAAATCTCCTATGCCTCGGCTGACCGTTTGCAGACCAGTCCCTTGGTGTGTTCGACAGGGCGCTCGCGGATGCGAGCGCCTCGTCGAGACATCACACTGTCGTGGTTGTTTGTAGGGTTACCTTTAGACGACGGGTGCCGGAACGTCGGCCTCGCGCACCAGCTTCTTGTTCACGAACTCCTGGATGCCCATGTCGCCGAGTTCGCGGCCATAGCCGGAGTACTTGATGCCGCCAAACGGCAGTTCAGCATCCGACCAATCGATGTTGTTGATGAACATCATGCCCGTCTCTACACGGCTGGCGACGCGTTTCCCGCGCTCCAGATCCTGCGTAAAGACCGAACCACCTAATCCGAAGTCGGAGTCGTTGGCCAATGCGACCGCCTCGTCCTCGTTCTTGACTTTGAACACCATCGCCACGGGTCCAAAGAACTCGTCGCGGAACGCCGGGTTCTCGGGTTTCACATCCGTCAGAATGGTCGCCTCCATGAAAGAGCCGGGCCGATGGATGCGTTTGCCGCCCAGCGCAACCTTCGCGCCTTTGGCAACCGCGCCATCCACCTGCTTGAGAAGCTGTAGCAGCGCGGACTCCGTCGACAGGGGGCCATGCGTGGTCTTCTCGTCCAAAGGATCGCCGGGCGTCAGGCTGGAGAGAGCGGTTTTGAACTTCTCCAGGAACTTGTCATAGATTTCTTCCACGACGATGAAGCGCTTGGCCGCGCAGCAGGTTTGCCCCGCGTTGTACATTCGGCCCCACAGCGCCCAGGGAATTGTCTTGTCGAGATCGGCGTCCTCGAACACGATGAAGGCATCGCTGCCCCCAAGTTCCATCGACGATATCTTCAAGTTCTGCCCCGCTCTGGCGGCAATGCTCCGGCCCGCGGCGACGCTGCCCGTCAAGGCCACGCCTTTGATGCGAGGGTCGTCGATTACCTTGTCGGACTGCTCATGCGAGATCAACAGATTGGTATAAAGCCCGGCGGGCGCGCCCGCATCCAGCCACAGTTGCTCGAAAGCGATGGCGCACTGCGGCACGCAGCCGGCGTGTTTCACCAGGATCGTGTTGCCAGCCATAATGTGAGGACCGGCCACTCGCGCCAGTTGATAGTAGGGAAAATTCCACGGCTCGACGCAGAAGATCACCCCAATGGGGCTGCTCTCCATATGAGCTGTTCCGACTGTCGGATGAAGCTTTTCCGGCGCCAGGAAGCGCTCACCATTCTTGGCGTAGTAAGCCAGAATGTCGCCGCTGAACTTTACTTCTCCGCGCGATTCGTTGATCAGCTTGCCCATCTCCAGCGAGGCTAGCTTGGCAAACTTGTCGATATCGGCATGCATGAGTTGCGCGGCCTTGGCGACGATTACAGCGCGCTGGGCATAAGAAGTCTTTTTCCAGGTCTGATAGGCCTTCGCGGCGGTGGCAATCTTGGTTTCGAGTTGCTCGTTGGTCAACTCGGGAAATTTCTTGAGTGTCTTACCATCATAAGGATTAACGCTTTGGTATTCCATGAATAATCTCCTCTTTCTCAGTCGTGCTCGATCTTAAGCTCAATCGTATGGATGCGGTCTTGTCTTCGCGGTGAGCGCCCCGATGATCGCTTAAGATCGGGGCGGTTGCGATTGTCTTGTAAACTGTCGCTGGCGGGTTCAGTACACGATGTTCACAACTCAACATGACAGCCCTCTAATAGCAAAACTGGTTCTTATCGCTCATTACTTGCGGATCTTCTATCAACTCGGCGTGCCGTTGGTGAGAATCACTTTCAGGGCGCCATCGGTGGCGGCATTTCGAAACGTGTCGTACGCCTTCATGATGTCGTGCATCGCAAAACGATGAGTCGCGAGTCTTTTCGGTTGAAGTTTGCCTGAGCGCACGACCTTCAGCAGCATCGGTGTGGTGACCGTATCCACTAGCCGCGTGGTGATCGAGATATTCCGGTCCCACAACTTTTGCAGGCGTAACTCCACGGGCTTGCCGTGAACGCCGACGTTCGCAACGCAGCCGCCGGGAGCGATAATGCCCTGACAAATGTCGAAGGTCACGGGAAGTCCCACGGCCTCAATGGCCACGTCAACACCTGCGCCCCCGGTCTTCGTCGGCACCTTCGGGGAAGTTGTACAGGCTGCCGTCAGCTTGGGGAATGCGCACGTACTCGGCCTGCGTTCCATCGATGAGGTTGCCCAAAATCCAGCCGCCATGCCGGCAATGGGAATACATCCCTCTTTTACAGAAATCGCATTTCAGGCAAGCTGTCACGCACGAGAGGATCACTTTGTCTCCAACGTGAAAGCTCGAGACGCTGCCTCCGATTTCTTCGATCACGCCAATGCCCTCGTGGCCGAGAATTCGGCCATCGGTTACCCCCGGCAGATCGCCTTTCAGGATGTGAAGATCGGTTCCGCAGATGGTTGATGTGGTGACGCGCACAATGGCGTCGGCTGGGTTTTGGATGGTGGGGCGCGGTTTGTCCTCCCACGCGCTCTTGCCCGGGCCGTGATAAACCAACGCCTTCATCGTGGTGTTGCGGCTTGTCGTTGATTTACTCTTAGTCGGATGTTCAAGTTCAGCGGTCGGCATTTTGTGTTTCCTCTGTCTCGCATTGAAACGGAATGGAGGTAAGCACGCTGAGCTGTTTTGCTCTAAGCCCATTTGTTATTGCAGAGTGGAGATTGCGTGGTCTCTGAAAAGCGGCATCGAATCCAAACTACTCACCACGACGTGAGCTTTTCGTGCGCTATCGCCCGCGTTCGCCGAAAGGCTTCCGGCAGACCCAGAAGTAAATCTGTCGCCACCAGCGAGTATTCGCCCACGGTTTCACGCATCACATCTCCGGAAAGCCCGTGGAGATGTACGGCTGCAAGCACGGCTCCCTGAATATTGTTCGGGTGCTGTGCCATGAAACCGGCGACCAAACCGGTCAATAAATCTCCAGTACCGCCGGTCGCCATGCCGGCGTTTCCCGTTGTATTCACCCAGGCTTCGCCGTCCGGTCGAACCACCAGTGTGCGATGGCCTTTGAGCACGACGATCAGTTCGTGCTCGCGCGCGAATTTCCGAGCCACTCCCAGCCGATCTTTCTGAACCTCGGCAACGCTTGATCCCGCAAGCCGCGCCATTTCTCCGGGATGCGGCGTGATCACCAGAGTCCGGCCTTTGCCCTTCAATTCCTCGGTTCGGCCCTGAAACGCGTTCAGGCCGTCAGCGTCCACGACCATGGGAAGATTCACTCTGGCCACCAAGGTCCTTACCAGTTCAGCGGTGTTCTGATCGCGTGAAATGCCAGGGCCGATCGCAACCACAGTCCTTCCTTTCGCCAACTCCGCGATTCGATGCAGCGCTTCGATCGAGATGGTTCCCGCATCCGTCTCCGGCAAAGGTTCGGTCATCAACTCGGGATGAAAACCTGCCACGGTCGCCAATGCGGACTTCGCCGTGGCCACGGTAGAGAGTCCGGCCCCGGATCGGAGCACGGCCATCCCCGCCATCGCCGCCGACCCCGCTTTCCCCAGCGAGCCTCCAACCACCAGCACGCTCCCGTAACTGCCTTTGTTCGATACCGGCGGCCGCGGCCCAATTAAGGGCGCGATGTCGCGGGCCGTAATCACATTTAGTTGCAGATCCGAAACGATCGCCTCCGCTGGCGATCCGATGTCGGCGACCAATGTAACTCCCGTCGTCAGCAATCCGAACACGTGCGCGGGGCGTGGCGCGGTAAAGGTAACGATGGCGTCGGCCCGGGCAATCGTCCCCCTCTGTGGGCTCATGCCGTCGGCATCGGCGCCGGAAGGAATATCGACCGCGATCACGGGAATCTGGCTCGCGTTCATGAGCGCGATCGCATCCGCATAAAGGCCGCGCACTGGAGGCTTGAACCCCGTACCCAGAATTGCATCCAGATACAAATCTGCGGGCAAGAGAAGGCCTTTCAATTCATCGCTGGACTGCACCACGATTGCCGGGTCCGGCAATTTGTCGAACATGAATTCGGCGTCACCCCGCAGATCGCTCGGGCTGGCCAGCAGGATCACCTGAACCTTCCGGCCCTCCCGCTGCAGCTTTCGAGCGGCGACGAGGCCATCACCGCCATTGTTGCCCTTGCCGCAGACAACCACAATGCGATGAGCTGATGCGTGACACGCCATAACGTAATCCGCGACAGCGGAACCGGCGTTCTCCATCAGCGTAGGCGAAGGGACGCCGAAGCGCTGGCTGCTGGCGCGGTCAATGGCGCGCATTTCTTCTGTGGAAACGATCTTCATGACTGGGAGGGCGGCGCGGCAGTTAAACCTGCCGCGCCATAGATGGGCTGGTTCACTACGCCTTCAGTCCTTTACTCTGGCAACCCGAATGTTGGCATTGGCAGGTTAGCTTTGTGTCCACACCCGCGTCGGCACATGAAATGCTGCAGTGTTTACTGCCTTCCGCCGGTGCACAGTTGCAAGCGGGGTGTGCGCATTTCGTGGTCGGTGTCATTGAAGTTCTCCTTACGTCTAATGCATTTCGTGCGGAAAAGTCTTGTTCTCCCGCACTTTTCTTCGCACGGCTTCAGGACAATGTCGAATTACACTCCGGAAGCTAGGTCAGCATTGCATTGACGGCAGCCACATTCTGTTCCGTTTTGCTCATCGTAGGCATCCCATTGCAAGTAGATTGACAATTGCGGCGAAGTCCCCGCGCAGTTCGGTGGAATCCTCGCCGTTAGAGCCTTCGGAGAACGAAACATAATGAAAGCTGCTCTCTTCTCTGCAAGTCATACTGCGCCCCAACCGTTTCTTCATGCCGAAGATGTTCCCCGTCCACAACTCGAGGCGGGACATGTTTTGTTGCGGGTGGTCGCCTGCGGAGTCTGTCGCACTGACCTTCACATCGTGGAAGGAGATCTTCCGCCGCTTCGACCGCGCCTGATTCCTGGCCATCAAATCGTCGGAGAAGTAATCGAAGGTGCGACCCCGGAATTGCCGCTGGGATCTCGCGTCGGCGTTTCGTGGATGGGCGGCGTCGATGGCGATTGCTGGTACTGCCATCACGACATGGAGAATCTCTGCGACAAGCCTGTTTTCACCGGATACTCCGCGGATGGCGGCTACGCCGAGTTTGTCCTGGCGCGCTCGGACTTCGCTTTCCCGTTGCCTCCTGGCTTGGATGATGTACACGTCGCCCCTTTGTTGTGCGCCGGCATTATCGGCTTTCGCAGTTTACGAGTGGCAGGAGTTCAGCAAGGTGAGCGGGTCGGCCTCTTTGGTTTTGGCAGCTCCGCAAGTTTGGCGATCGCCATTCTGCAATCGTGGAAGTGCGGGGTTTACGTCGTAACCAGGGGCGAATCGCATCGGAAAAGCGCGACTTCGATGGGTGCAAGCTGGGTAGGCAAGGAGGATGAGAAGCCGCCCGTGGCGCTCGACCGCGCCATCACTTTCGCGCCGAGCGGAAAAGTCGTCGTGAGCGCGCTCGCGAGTTTGCGCAAGGGCGGTGTAGCGGCAATCAACGCCATTCATCTCGATCAGATGCCGGCTTTCGATTACGACAAGCTGCTCTGGGGTGAACGGCAGATCCGCAGCGTGGCGAATATGACCCGCCAGGATGCCCGCGATTTTCTCCAGATCGCGCATGACCTGCGGATTCGTCCGAAGGTTACGGTATTCAGGCTCGACGATGCGAATCAGGCGCTTGAAGCGGTCAAGAAAGAAACGGAGCAGGGATCCGCGGTGATTGTTCCTTAATCGATGCTCGCGCTGGATCAGCTTCGGAGCCTGATCACAAGTGTGTCAGTCTATCTCTTCAAAAAAGAACGCCTAAGACCGTCCAGACACCTGAGCGGCAGAGAGTGCTCACTGTTGCTCAGAAGAATGGCGGCGCGGTTGCTAAGGTCTAACGGTCAGGAATCGGATGAAGAGCATGATCAGGCTGGTTATTCTTGTTGTGGCAATGGCGGTCACTTCGTTTGCCCAAAGCGATGCCAACACTATCATCGAACGTTCCGTCGAGGCTAACGCGGCGGATTGGAAGGTCGCTCCCGACTATGATTTTGTCGAGCGTGACCGGCAACCACGTGGAGGAACCAAGACCTACGAAGAGCTCATGATCTTGGGTTCTCCCTACGGACGACTCGTAGCCGTGAACGGCAAACCGCTCTCGCCAGAACAGGAAGCAGGCGAACAGCAAAAGCTGGACGCGACCGCCGATGAACGCAAGAATGAACCTCAACAGGAACGGGAAAAGCGGATCGCGAGGTACGAAAAGGATCGCCGGGGCGATCAGTTGCTGATGGAGCAATTAACAGAGGCGCTCGACTTCAAGTTGGTGGGCGAGCAAAAGCTAGGGGAGCACGAGGTTTATGTGCTCAAGGCGACGCCCCGCCCCGGGTACAAGCCGCCCAATACCGAGGCCAAGGTGTTGACGGGCATGGAGGGCGAACTTTGGATCGACAAAAAGACATTCCAGTGGGTCAAGGTCGAAGCCACAGTCATCCACCCGGTATCAATCGCAGGTTTTCTCGCCGAGGTCGAGCCGGGGACACACTTCGAACTGGAGAAGATGTCGCTGGACGACCACCTCTGGCTTCCAAAGCATTTCGCAATGAAATCGCGGGCCAAAATATTCCTCTTGTTCACTCGAAAGTCGCAAGCGGATGAAACCTATTCCGGCTACCACAAAAGTGCTCCCATTCAAGCCATCGCCACTGAGAAGTGAGCTAGAGTGCATGCTGAGCTTCTTATAAACTCACACGCTGCATGAGTCCTTACACGCTCAGCACCGGGATGTGCGACTCGCGAATGATGCCATAGCCGCTGCCGTTCTCCCCCAAATGACCGCCGCAAGGCATGTGCCCGAGAACCAGAACATCCCCCTTAGCTTTGTCCACGGCCCGGTTCAGCAACTTGCAGACATTGCCACTATCAATGATGACTTCGGCTTTATTGCATAGATCTTGCTGAAGTTTAGCGATCTCCCGTCTGGCGTAGCCGACGATTTCCGCCTTCCACTCGGGAACGACGTAGGGCGCTCCCGGCCCATAAACCTCCACCCCGCCGGTGATATGAACCAGGGTGAGCCGCGCTCCAAACTCTTCGGCTATCTGCGCGGCGCGCAACACGGTGTTGCGGCTGTGCGGACTTAAGTCAACCGCGCAAACAACGCTGTGGACAATGAACTTCCGCGCTGGCGCTTCGTCCAGCGAAGGATTGGTCCAAACCGGGCAAGTGCTCTCTTGCAGCACTTTCGCCGCCACCGAGCCGAGCAGAAAACGGTAAACCACGCCATGGCCACGCGTCGACAGTACGATCAAGTCCACCTTTTCGTCGCGAGCAGTCCGCGCGATTTCAAGGGCCGGGTCTCCTTTGAGCGACAGGGTTCTGACCGCAATTCCATCGAGTTCGGTTGCCAGTAATTGATTCAGTTCTTTCTGTGCCCGTTCGATGATTTTCGCATGCAGATCTCCGGAGAGTTCATATCAAATCTCCAGTATGCCTACCGGATAACCCGTCGGCGCGACCACGTGCAGCAGTATGACCTCGGAATGAAAATGGCGAGCCAAGAATGCCGCTTGACGAATCGCATTGACTCTGGCCTCAGGAACCTCGACGGGAAGAAGAATTTTGTTCATGAATACGTCCATTTCTATATGCGAAGCTTGTGAGTCCGGCTCGGGTGCCCTTGCGAGCGCTCCCGAACGAGAACTTCATAAGACGTTTTTCAGCAGATTCTATGGTCGGACTGTGCCGTTCCGATTGACCCAGCCACCTCTAAAAAAACGATGACGCACCATGCTCTGCCCCAGTAGAAAAATGACGACTACCAAGATGACTACAAACAAGAATCTTCCAATTCCGAACCAGAGCGATGGTGGTCCTGGCTGGCTAGTCGTATTCGAATCAACCGGCATCAGGATTGCGTCTCCCGCGCAGCTAGGTCATCTGGCTTGACGGAGCGCAGCAGCAAGAGCGCACATTCCGCGCGTTTGACGACCTGTTCTGCGATCGAGCCGAAGACCATCGGGCGCCAACCAGAGCCGCCGTGCGTGGAAATCACAACCATGTCGATATCCTCTCGTTCGATCACCAGCATGATGTTTCCGACCACGTCATTGCCCACCTCGATACTGGAACTCGCCTTGATCCCCTTGGAAGCGAGAGCTGCCTCGCAAGCGGCCAACCGTCCGTCCGCATTGTGAAGATATTCTGTCTCCGGGAGACGATCTTTGTGCCCATGGGAAGCATGGCAACAACATTCACGAGATAGATTTCAGCGTGAAAGTGCTGCGCGAGGTCAGATGCGGTCTCGAACGCGGCGTCGCTGGATGAGCTGAAGTCCAATGGCACCAGAATTCTCGTGGGAATGAAATGCGGGACAGTCGTTGGTTGCATCAGGAATCTCCTTGATCGTAATCTTCATGTCCCAGGCAGTTTTGTGGGCTTGGCTCAGGGATTTTGCCGTTCACGGGTCCGTTTGCCGGAAGCGCAGGATGCCCACACGAAAGCAGGTTCCCAGCCCGCAGGCGTCCCACTTCCTGCTGAATGGACCAGGCAGCATCGAAGGAAACCTTGAGGGTTAAACTCACTGGCTCGAGAGCCGTCACTTTGGCGAGGCGACGGCGGTGCCGCAAAGCTCCGCTGAACTGAGCGCTTAGAAAGGTCTGGATCAGTTCCCACGCGAGTGCAGAACCAATGACTTTGCCTCCGAGGCAAAAGACATTCATGTCGTCATCTTCGACGCCTTGGCGAGCCGAGAACACATTATGGATGAGACCTGCACGCACACCCGGCACTTTGTTCGCGGCGATCGATACACCCACACCGCTGCCGCAAAGCGCAACTCCGCGCTCAACCTTTCCAGCGGCGACCGCCCAGGCCAGCGGAATAATAAAATCAGGATAGTCATCCAGAGGATTGAATTGGCGTGCGCCGAAGTCAGCGACTTCGTATTCCGAGCCCCATAGCAAGTTTGCCAACTGCTCTTTCAGGGTAAATCCTCCATGGTCCGATGCAATTCCCACGCGCATCATGGTTTCGCCTCGAACTGGTGGAGAACTCCCTGCGCGGCAGGAACAGGGACACGGTGAACATCGCCATCTACGGCCTCGGACAACGCAAGGTTGTTCCGATCCAGAAGGGTTCCCGTCGCTTCTTCATAGTGGACCAATGCCTTCGCATAGATGGCGCGAGCTCGCACGAGATGGGCTCCGGCCGCAGTCAGATTTCGTTGCGATGTGATGACGTCTTCCACGTCGGCGGAAACTGGGTGGGCTTTTGACGCCTCATTTCGAGCACCTGGCGCGCGGGTCCCTTCCGAACTTGAGTTTTTCGCTCGTTTCACGATTCCAGACTGAGCGACTTCAGAGTCGGTCCTGAATACCACCTGTAACTGGTGCGCCGTTAAATCCTGGATCCTCTGTGAAGTCGCCTCACAAAAAACAAAGTCCGGTAGCCTGCGTCCGGATGATCGAGGGTGATTGCCTAGCAAGTGTCGGGCATCGGCGTATATCTTACTGATCAATATTGACCGCAGCATTTCTTACGAGATTCAAAGGGCGGGCTCGGTATTCCGCCTGGTAGACTTGGAACAACGGTCACTCGCCGCAGCCCAACTATCGAGACAGTACGACGCTTCTTCCCGGCACGAGTCAGGTCATCTCGACGACAACGATGCAGTCTTTCGTGTTGTCCCGCCAGAAAAGTGGTTCATAGTGCACAGACTTGTCATCGCATCCGTGGAAGGTTTGCAGTGGGCAAAGGTTCTCAGTGATTCCAGCCTACGGGCAGCGCACTTCTCTCGCCTGAGACCAGAGGGTCGTGGAATTGGGCTACACCCGGGTGAATTTGAAGGCGAGAACATTTCATGCCACCAAGACCTTTGTGTTGTCGGAGAGTCCGTGATGGCTTTGAATGGTGAGCGCGCGGCACTGTCGACGCGAACGGTCGGGCCCGCAATCCTGTGGGCGCTCTCGCTGCTGGTAGGGGTTGTGGCAGGTCTGGGAGCGGTGGCCTTCCGCGCTCTCATCGGGATATTTCACAATCTTTTTTTCCTCGGCAAGTTCTCCGCAGTCTACGACGCGAACTTGCACACCCCGGAGGGCCCTTGGGGAAGGTTCGTGATTCTTGTCCCGTTCGCTGTAGCTTTCCTGGTCGTTGTCCTGGTCAAGAATTTCGCTCCGGAGGCCAAAGGCCACGGTGTACCGGAGGTCATCGAAGCCGTTTATTACCACAAGGGAGTCATCCGCCCGGTGGTGTCCGTGGTCAAAGCACTGGCCTCCGCACTGTCGATCGGGAGTGGCGGATCGGTCGGCCGCGAGGGGCCGATCATTCAAATCGGTTCTTCTTTTGGTTCGTCCATGGGGCAACTCTTGCGCCTGCCTGCCTGGCAGAAGGTCACGCTCATCGCCGCCGGCGCGGGCGGCGGGATCGCGGCTACATTCAATACTCCCATGGGCGGCGTGCTATTCGCGCTGGAGATCATCATGCCCGAAGTCAGTGCCCGGACTTTGGTCCCAGTGGTGACCGCTACCGCGACGGCCACTTATGTCGGCCGGCTCTTTTTCGGCCCACATCCGTCATTCTTCATCCCCGCTCTCGAAACGTCATTCTTCCGGTTGACCGATCCGATGTTGCTGCTCGCCTATGCCGGTCTTGGTGTAATCACCGGCTTGGTTTCCGCTCTGTTCATTCGCTCGTTGTACGGATTCGAACACTTCTTCGAGAAGCGGGTTCCGGGCGGATATTATGTGCAACACCCCGCCGGAATGCTGATGGTGGGGCTGATGATGTACTTCTTCCTGTCCCGCTTTGGCCACTACTATGTGCAGGGCGTGGGATACGCCACCATTCAGGACGTGCTCACCGGCATGCAGTTTCCACTCTACTTTCTCCTTCTGCTGTTTGGAGCGAAGCTGTTGGCTACTTCTCTGACGCTCGGCTCCGGAGCGTCAGGCGGCGTATTTTCCCCAGCGCTGTTTTTGGGCGCGACCGCTGGAGGTGCATACGGTCTCCTGCTGCACCGTCTGTTCCCCGGACTCGGCGTCGCCGCGCCCGCGTTTGCCGTGGTTGGGATGGGAGGCGTTGTCGGTGGCGCGACGGGCGCGGCCCTGGCTGCCATCGTGATGATCTTCGAGATGACCCTCGACTATACGGTGATCATTCCACTCACCCTGACGGTTGCCATCAGCTATGCCATACGGAAAGTTGTGATCCGAGACAGCATTTACACACGCAAGCTGACGCTCCGGGGCGAGTTGGTACCAGAATCTCTTCGAGCCGATCTACAATTCACCCGCCGCGCCCTCAGCATCATGGATTCGCAGCTGGGGATCCTTTTATCATCAACTCGTTTAAGGGATCTACCGACGGGCACGATGAAAGCTTTCCTCATCACCGAGCCCTCTGGCGGAGTGGCGGCAGCGGCCACAAGGAAGAGCCTGGAGGCGGCTGCCCACGCCAATCCCGACGCGATGAGCGGCGAGCTGGCAAAGCGTAATTATGTACTTGTGTCGCCAGAGAATTCTGTGTGGGAGGTGGTGGCTGCGATGCACTCCACTGACTCTGCCTTCGCCCTGGTCACATCGCAGGAGAAGGAATTTTCCGCCAGCAGTGTGCAGGGGATCATCAGCCGCAGAGATATCTTGAACGTGCTGGCAAACGATATGGAAGTGTTCGGCGTCTAATACTTGGCATACAGCAAGGGTCGCCGCCCACTTGCTTCGACAACCGCCCAGCGATTCCGTGGGGCCAACTCTTTGGCCCTACGGCCGAGCCTTTTATCTCATCGGAGATGTTTTCATAGGAGTACTTTCTTACGACGACAAAGTAGGCATGTTTATTTGCTCGTGACGATAAACCTAAACAATAAAACCCTTTCGTATTCGATTAGAACACAAACTGCTGTGGTATCTTCCGCTATGGTGAGGGACCTTGTTTGGCTAGAGAATGAAACGTTTGCAGCTTGGGGATGCCGAGGCTGTAGTTGGATAGTGCCGGGCGGTGGCCCAATTCCTGTAAGGGCGCCGGCAACAATACAGCAAGCTTTCGACCAACATCAGTGCGTTGACTTCCCTCACCAACTACAGCTGCGCCGGCGAGAAGCCTAACAGCCCGTGGTGAAAGTCCGGTTCGCGACGGGGGACGGGAAAGCAGGTTTCTCGACTTCGCGGAATTGCCCATAATGCGGGCAATTCCGCTCCGCTCGAAATGACAGGAATGTTCGTAGGCAGGAGCGTTTGACTTTCACCACGGACTGCTAAGCTGCGACAAGGGAATGGATGGTTGAAGTAACAGTTTCAAACGTGTGTACCTTCGGCGTTCCGTCGATCATCTTTGCGAGTGTTCGCAACACTTCTGGATAATGATTCGCGTTGTAGTTATCGGCATCGGCTTTGTTGTCCCACAGACTGATCGAGATCACCTCATGGCTGTTTGGACTCGACAGTGTGAGTTCGTCCTTGAAGCCCTTCTGCTTGCGGAGCAAAGGCAGAACGTCGTTCTCAAGGGTCCGGGTATAGTCAGAGTGTGTGTTCGATTTCAGATGAAGAGTTACATTGCGTGCAAACATAATCAACCTCCACGGGTTGTTGTCGCTAAGAGGAAAGAACTTCAGATGGGCTGACTTAGTTTCAGGGAACCTGAAAGAGGTGGAAGCCACCTCGGTTGCAACACTAGCCCTCTGCAACACGGTTGTCAAACTGACCTAACCCATACGGAGACGAATGGTGAAATAGGTCGTACAGACTCCGGACACTGAGGCACGCCCGAATCGCGGATCGCTGGGGTAGTGGAGATTTTGCCTTTTCTATAGGTCAAATGTGCTCTCTTCTTCCCGGAATTCCACCGCCAATTCCTTAGCCATGGCCCAACACGCACAAAGCAAAGGAATGGCGCTGCCCGTGCTCTAGCAGTAGGAGGAACGATGTTGGACGGACGCACGCGAGGATGAGGAAGTTATGCTAAATATCACCGTTGAGAAAATTGGTGAAATGGCTGTTGTTCAATGCGAGGGCAGACTTGTGCAGAGCGAAACCGCATTTAAGTTGCGCGAGGTCGTGACTTCGCAAACAGATGCCCGGATTGTTGTCCTCGACCTCTCAGGGGTGAGTGCCATAGGAGGCTTCGGTTTCGGCGTGCTCGTGTTTCTGCGACAATGGGCGCGAGAACATAACATTCGGTTCCTCGTGTCCGATCCCTCGAACCCCGTCCAGAGCAGACTAAGCCGTGCCAGATCGACCGCAGAATTCTACGTTCCTTCGTTCGAAGAAATGATGGCTCGTGTGGCATTCGCCAGCAGCCGGTATGCGCTTGCTGCCTGAGACGATGACTTGACGGCCAGCATCGGCGCTGCGTTCCGTTTTACCTGCCATACCAGTCCTGCGAAATTTTCCCGTTTCGTTTCTCGCAGAGACAGATGGAGTAGCCGCCGCAGAGGGCGTAAATGGTCGCGGAGATGCTACCTCGGCCTCTTGGCGTGAGCATTATTGCTCAGACGCTCACTTCCCGAGCCGAGTACCGTAAATTGGTATCCAAATCTGTCACCTGCCCGAGCACTTCTCTCCGGAGGACATAGTGCGCGTCCTGATCCTGACTCTATTGGCTGCAGCGGTAACCTGTGTCTCCGCACAGACGGCACGGCAACAACAGCCGCCTATGCGTCCGGTGGACGGAGCGACCATCTTTCAGAACTACTGCGCTGCTTGCCACGGACTCGAAGGACGGGGGGACGGCCCGGTGTCCAAGGCGCTGAATCGACAAGTTCCTGACCTGACGAGACTTTCGCAGCGCAACAATGCCATTTTCCCTGCCATGCACGTGCGCACCACCATCATGTTTGGCGCGGACGACCTTCTGCCTTCGCATGGCTCGAAGACCATGCCAATTTGGGGGCCGATTTTCCACGAGATCGAGTTCGATCAGGACTTAGGCAATGTCCGGCTGGACAATATAACGAAGTACTTGGAGTCCATTCAACGGAAGTAATTCCGCCGCTCCACCCACCATTTCGCCCCCCCCACACATATGCTTCCGCCCGAATCAGAGTCCCTCTTGCTAGCTGCACCAATATGATCGTTCGCTCGGTTGCAAATTAAGCATTTCGCGCCCGCGACAGGTTAGGATGTCGTCAACTTCTGGGTTCTGTGCAAATGTGAACAGTTTTCTCGTTCCCATTGCCTGATCATCGACGAACCGTGAAGATAAAGAAACCTGCTATTAAGAAGATAGACACTGTCCGTTGTCCGATCTGCGGCGCGGGTCGGGGCGAGAGTGCGTACTCAACACGGGACACCCCCGCTCAGAGCCATATCTTGACCGACGCTTTAGTCGCAGAAGGCCTTAGTCCCTATCGTAACGGGCTGTCATGATGAGCACCTACCCGGTACACATCCCCAAGTACTGTCCAGTTTGTGGGAAAAATTCGATTCGGACTGTAACCGGGAAAATTGTCCTTGATCTATCGGTGTGGACAGGGGCATTACTTCATTTTCGACTCCATGCCGACCGAACCTAAAGACGAAGACGAGAGTTGATACATTGCCCTGAGTTCATTATTGGAGTCTTGCGTACTCCGCCTTGGCCTGTTTTAACAAAGGGATATTAGGATCGGCGTCCTTCCAGAATAAGAGGAAATCGCGATAAGCCTCATGGGCTTTGGCCGAATCCCCCGCCCGTGGCAATGACAATGAACGCGTGCGTCCGAGGCGGGCTAGCGCTCCCAACTGGGAATTGAGAACAATTCCCGGATGGTCGATCAACTTCTGGAACTCCAACGAGGCTTTCTCTCTATCCCCGTTCGCCATGTAGGCTTCCCCGCGAACGTAAGCGGGATAAAGGGTGAGTACGGTTGCGTCGCCTAACTCAATGCTTCGGGCAGGCTCGAGATCATTGATCGCGCTTGCTGGCTTGCCCTGGCGGAGACTCACCGTGGCTCGAATGACGGGAAGCCAATATTTCTGAACGATAGTGTCCTCCGGATACTTTGTCTCTAGCTCTTCGCTCAGTTTCTGTGCGCGCTGCAGGTCACCGAAGCGGGCGGTGACCACAGTCGTCACAACTTTTGTCTCTTTGCCGGCGCTCATCTTCGCGGCTTCCGCAAGGTAGCGGCCGGCCTGCGCAGAAAAGCCAGCCTCGGCTTCCCGCGCCGCAGCTTCGAGCAGGCAACCGGCAGCGGACTCTTTGTCTCCGTCGTGCACCATCAGGTCCGCAGCGGCGCGAGTCAGATCCCTCGCCCTTTGAAAGTGTCCGTAATACGCCTCGGTATTTGCTTGCTCTGAGAGCAACAGCGACTGGGCACCTGGTACGTCGGAAGCTTGCGAGAGAAGGCGACGCATCTCGGCATCGTCTCTGCTAACGAATGCCCTGTAGTATTTAGCCTGGAGAAGGTAGTCGGTTTGAAAGTTTCGAGCGTCGGCCTCGGCCAAAACAGTGCCGGCTTCGTCGACGCGGTTCAGTGCAATCAAGTCTACTGCGAGATTGCCATAGGCTGTCGCTCTTGTCGGGTCCAGGCGAATTGCGTGGCGGAGCGTGGCAACGGCCTCGTCATAAAGTCCCAACTTGGCATAGATCGGTGCGAGATGGTTGGGAATGCCTGGTCTTTCAGGATAATTTCGCTCCCATATTTCGTGCACTTGGGCGGCCTTCTCCAGATCTCCGGTCACGTATTGGTGATAGCGCGCTTCAATCGCACCTTTTTCGGCGTCGGTCACGCGGTCTTTGAGTGCGTAGGCGTTGATTGTATTTTGGCGCGCCAGTTCGTCTTCGCCGAGGTTGTGATAAATAGTGGCGATCGCTCCGTAGGCCATGGCGAATTTCGGATCCAGATCGAGCGCTCTTTGGAATAGGGGAAGGGAGGCGCGATCACCCTTCTTATCCCAGGTCGACAGCGCGATTCCATATGCGTTAAGCGCATCCAGTGAAGGCGTCGTGGCTTGCTCCAGGGGAGCGTTGTATTTCTTGAGGGACGGGAGCGACTCGCCAAGGCGGGCACGCAATTTGGCGGTGGCGCTCCCGAGTGCGTCAATCACATCTTCCTTGCGACTAGCCTGCGCCTGCTCATTGGCGATTGGTTCACCAGTGTCACAGCGGATCGCCGCTAATCCGAGGAGATAATTTGTCCCAAGGCTGGCGATCGAGCCTTGCACGGCGACTTTGCTGCCGGCGCGAAGGCAGACCTCGATGGCGGTCCGGCCAACCATGCGCTCGTCCGGCGCGCGCCCCATCTGTTTCATGATGATCGACGCCTTGCGATCGGGCATCACTTGGATAAACGGCGACTGCGCCAGTCCAATCTCCAGACCCTGTCGAAGCGCATCGTCAAAGACGGACTCGCCGGTCGTATTCACAAAATCGGCGAGGACGATCGTGTCTTTGGAAGTGATCTGAAAGTCAGCCGCGCGTCGACACCAGAAAACTAGTATGGCTACGGCCACCACGAGCAGGGCGGCAACAGACGCCGCCCACCGGCGCCAGATAGTTTCTTTGTATGTAAACGGTTTACACGTGACCTCGGCTTGTTCGGAATTGCGCGGCGCGGAAGCCGACTCCTCAAGCGTCGCGACACCGTTCTGACGGATCGGTGTCTCCGCGGTCGAGGTGACGGGAGCCAGAAAGCGATAACCGCGGCGGGGTATCGTTTCCAGAAACCTGGGATTGTCGGCCGTATCGTTCAAGGCAGCGCGCAATTTCCGCACGGCGGTATTCAACGCGTCGTCAAATTCTACAAATGTGTTCTGCGCCCAGAGCCTCTGACGGATTTCCTCTCGGGTCACGATTTGGCCGGGGCGCTCCAGCAACAAGGCCAGAATCTGAAACGGCTGCTCTTGTAGACGAATCCGGATGCCCGATTTGTTGAGTCTGCCTTCCTGAAGATCAGCCTCGAACGATCCAAAACGGACAATTCTGCTTTGTCCCGGTTGCCACATGAAAGAGTTCCCCAACACCTAGCGTGCGGGAGATTCTAGCATGCCGGGTCAGAAAGGGCACTAACTGCCGTTTTTGCAGCATGTTAGCTGGTTAGCTGGGATTCGGACACAGGTTCGTTGCGCTTTTACTTACACTACGTCAAATTGCCTCCACCAAGCCAGAAGTCGGCCAGAAAAAGTGGAGGACACAATGAGCTGCACTGCAAAAACCCGCCAGAGAAATACGCGACATCGGTTCGCCTTCGGATTGCTTGCGATCTGGATGGCCTTTTCGCTTTCTTTGTTGGCGCAGATCACGCCGAGCGACGACTCGTACACACTGACGAGTTCTCCGGGCACGAACTTCGGATCCAAGAATACTTTGGAAGTGGAGAGCACCGGGGCGACAACTTTCAT
>Ga0302156_10000862_pt1 | contig 28088 bp, 27 predicted proteins | sample I_Bog_N3_2_FD_193503 | JGI IMG/M metagenome (GOLD analysis project Ga0302156, IMG submission 193503) | Peat permafrost microbial communities from Stordalen Mire near Abisko, Sweden - I_Bog_N3_2 | ecosystem: Environmental > Terrestrial > Soil > Wetlands > Peat | place: Sweden: Abisko, Stordalen... | reverse complement strand
AGCGCTTCAATGGTGCGGGTCTGATTCGTGGCGACTGGCCGAAGGATGACCTGCCGTTGAGCCGTTCCGAGCGGATCGAGTTGCAGACCCAGCTCAGCGCCAAGGGTTATGACGCCGGCAATCCCGATGGGATTATCGGGGCGAATACCCGCAAGGCGATTCGTGGGGCCCAGCAAGTATTGGGTTGGCCGGCGGATGGGTATCCGAATCACAAGCTGCTGGAGAGCTTGCGCAACCCTTGATAGCCAGGGCAAACGTTGGGGGCTCTGTTACTCGAAGTCGAGCACGGCCTTGTGGCGAGCGGGCTTGCCCGCGCTGGGGTGCGAAGCGCCCCCAAAACCTGCAATCACGGTGTGTCAGAAAGAACGGGGATTGTGGTTTTACGACTGCTTCGCAGCCGAACGCGGGCAAGCCCGCTCGCCACAAGTCAGCAGTCAGCAGTCAGCAGTCAGCAGTCAGCAGTCAGCAGTCAGCAGGATCGTCATATCCCGCTCCAACACCAACTGCCGCGCATCGGCATCCAGCCTCACCTGCGCCCCCAGCGGCAACGTCAGGTTCGGATCGCAATGCCCGCTGCGCCAACCCGCCAGCACCGGAATACCCAAGGGCCCCAACTCCTGCTTGAGCAGGCGTGCCAGGGCATCCGGGTCGACCCCGGCAAAATCCCCCACCAACACGCCGTTCAGGCCTTCCAGCTTGCCCGCCAGGCGCAGGTGCGTGAGCAACCGGTCAACCCGGTACAGCGGCTCATTGACGTCCTCGATCAGCAGGATCAAGCCATTGGTATCGATTTCATAGGGCGTGCCCAGCGTGGCGCAGATCAGCGACAGGTTGCCGCCTTGCAAGCGCCCCGAGGCTGAACCCGGCGCCACGGTGGTCAGTGGAAACGCCGCAGGATGCTCGAACACGCTACCCGCGCGTACCTGCCCGGTCAGCAGGTTGAACAACGAGGACTCGGTCGGCGGCAGCTTGTCCCCCAACAGATCCGCATTGAACAGCGGCCCGTGAAAGGTCATGAACCCCGCATAACGGGCAATCGCCAGGTGCAGCGCGGTGATGTCGCTGTAACCGACCAAGGCTTTTGGATGTTTTTTGAGCAATTCGAAATCAATGTCGTCCAACAGGCGCGGACAACCATACCCCCCGCGCAGGCAGAGAATCACATCGATTTCAGGATCGGCAAAGGCGTCATGCAGGTCCCGCAGACGGACCTCATCACTGCCGGCCAGGTAACCGTCCCGTTGCGAGACACCCGGAAAGATCCGCAGCTCGTAGCCGCGGGCCTGTACCCACTCCTGCGCCTTGAGCGGGTCAAGGGCCGCAGGACCGGCCGGGGCGATCAAACCGATCACCCCGCCCTGCCGTAGCGCCGGCACCGCGCTCTGGACCTGATAGGAAGCCTGCACGGGTCGACGACGGTTCAAGGGTTACGCTCCGATCAGTTCAGCCTTGACCAGCCTGGCCTGCTCGTCGGCATGGTAGGACGAACGCACCAACGGCCCGGAAGCCACGTTCTTGAAGCCCATCTTGTAGCCTTCCTCGGCGAACCAGGCGAAGACGTCCGGGTGCACGAAACGCTGCACCGGCAAGTGGCTGCGGGACGGTTGCAGGTACTGGCCGAGGGTCAGCATGTCGATGTCGTGCTCGCGCATGCGCTGCATGACTTCGATGACTTCCTCGTCAGTCTCGCCCAGGCCCAGCATCAAGCCGGATTTGGTTGGAATGTGCGGCATCATCTGCTTGAAGCGTTGCAACAGGGTCAGCGACCACTGGTAGTCGGAACCCGGACGTGCAGCCTTGTACAGGCGTGGCACGGTTTCCAGGTTGTGGTTGAACACATCCGGCGGCTCGGCGGCGGTGATTTCCAGCGCGATGTCCATGCGCCCACGGTAGTCGGGGACCAGGGTCTCGAGCTGCACGTTCGGCGACAGCTTGCGGATCTCGCGGATGCAGTCGGCGAAGTGCTGGGCACCGCCGTCACGCAGGTCGTCGCGGTCCACGGAGGTGATCACCACGTACTTCAGGCGCAGGTCGGCAATGGCGATGGCCAGGCTTTGCGGCTCGTTGACGTCCAATGGCTTCGGCCGGCCGTGGCCGACGTCGCAGAACGGGCAACGACGGGTGCAGATATCACCCATGATCATGAAGGTCGCGGTACCGCCGCTGAAGCACTCGCCCAGGTTCGGGCAGGAGGCCTCTTCGCAGACACTGTGCAGCTTGTGCTTGCGCAGCAGTTGCTTGATACGGTCGACTTCCGGCGAAACCGGGATACGCACGCGAATCCAGTCGGGTTTCTTCGGCAGTTCGGTGGTCGGAATGATCTTCACCGGAATGCGTGCGACTTTCTCGGCGCCACGCAGCTTGACGCCGGTTTCGACTTTCGCACGGGCCGGGCGCTCGGAAACGTCCAGCGTCGGGATCAGGGTTTGCACAGCGTCTTGCGCAGTAGTCATATCAATCGATTCCGCCCGTGAGGGTCGTCTGCTCAGCATAGTCGAGGTGTTTGACGAGCTGCGCGCGCAGCCGGGCACTTACCTCGGCAAATTCAATCGGTCCTGTGTGGTCACGCAGCTGGGTCATCGCCAGCCCCGCATAACCGCAGGGGTTAATCCGTCGAAACGGCCCAAGGTCCATATCGACATTCAGCGCCAGGCCATGGAACGAACAGCCGTTGCGAATCCGCAGGCCCAGGGAGGCGATCTTCGCCCCGTCGACATACACGCCGGGGGCGTCGGCCTTGGCCTCGGCGCTCACGCCATAGCCGGCCAACAGTTCGATCAGGCAACGCTCCATCCGGCTGACCAGTTCGCGCACGCCAAAACCCAGGCGGCGAACGTCCAGCAACAGGTAGGCCACCAGTTGGCCGGGACCATGATAGGTCACCTGGCCACCACGATCGACCTTGACCACCGGAATATTCCCCGGCAGCAGCACATGCTCGGCCTTGCCGGCCTGGCCCTGGGTGAACACCGGCGGATGCTCCACCAGCCAGATTTCGTCCGGCACGTCCGCGCTCTTGCGCGCATCGGTGAAACGCTGCATTGCCTGCCAGACCGGCTCGTAAGGGGCCTGGCCGAGCTCGCGAAAGCCCAGCACGCCAGTCATCAGAGCACCATGTGTACGAAACCGGTGGCCCGCAACTCGCTGTTGATGTCGTACAGCTGGTCCTGGCCGGTGGCCACGATGTGCAGCTGGATCGTGGTGTACTTGCCGTTGGTGCTCTGGCGCTCGTCCACCCGGTTATCGTTGATCGTGGCGTGTTTCTTGACGATCTCGACGATCTTGTCCTTGTTGCCCACACCCGTGTCGCTGATGACCTTGACCGGGTAGTCGGTAACGGGAAATTCGATTTTCGGTGCTTTTACTTCAGTGTCTGTCATGACAATAACGGCCTCGTAAGCCCAGGCAACGGACATACCTCACGCCCGGGTCAGGCGCGAGGTACGCAAATCGACACTCTCTGTCAGCAGTCGAATGCCTTAGTTGAACATGCCGTAGAAGAACATACGGATGCTGTCCCACAGGCGACGGAAGATACCACCTTCCTCGACCGCGTCCAGCGCGATCAGATCGGCGCTGTGTACCACTTTGTCGTCCAGTCTGACTTCAACTTTACCGATCACGTCTCCCTTGGCAATCGGGGCGACCAGTTTCGGGTTCATGGTCATGCTGGCCACGAGCTTCTTGAGCTGGCCTTTAGGCATGGTCATGGTCAGGTCTTCGGCCAGGCCGGCCTTGACCTGGTGGGTGGTGCCTTTCCAGACCGGCGCCTGGGCCAGTTCCGCGCCCTTCTGGTAGAAGGTCTGGGTTTCGAAGAAGCGGAAACCGTAGGTCAGCAGCTTCTGGGTTTCAGAGGCGCGGGCCGATTCGCTGTTGGTGCCGAACACCACGGCGATCAGGCGCTGGCCGTCACGTACCGCCGAGGCCACCATGCAGTAGCCGGCCTCTTCAGTGTGGCCGGTTTTCAGGCCGTCGACGGTCTTGTCGCGCCACAGCAGCAGGTTGCGGTTAGGCTGCTTGATGCCGTTCCAGAAAAACTCTTTCTGCGAGTAGATCGCATAGTGCACCGGGTCGAGACGAATGATCGCCCGGGCCAGGATCGCCATGTCGTGAGGCGACGAGTAGTGATCCGGGTTCGGCAGGCCGGTCGGGTTCATGAAGTGGCTGTTGGTCATGCCCAGTTCGGCCGCCGTCTTGTTCATCATGTCGGCGAACGCGTCTTCGCTACCGGCGATGTGCTCGGACAGCGCCACGGTGGCATCGTTGCCGGACTGGATGATGATGCCGTGCAGCAGGTCACTGACGGTCACCTGCGAGCCGACCTTGATGAACATCCGCGAGCCGCCGGTGCGCCAGGCGTTTTCGCTGACGGTCACCATATCGTTCTCGCCGATCTGGCCGCGACGGATTTCCTTGGTCGCGATGTAGGCGCTCATCAGTTTGGTCAGGCTGGCCGGGGGCAGGCGCTGGTCGCCGTTGTTCTCGACCAGCACGTTGCCGCTGGCGGCATCCATGAGTACGTAGGCTTTGGCGGCCAGTTGCGGCGAAGCCGGCAGGGCCATTTCATCGGCGGCCCAGGCGGCAGGCGCAACGATCAGGGGTACAAGCAGGCACAAACGTTTGGCAAAGGTGGTGATGTTCATCCGTCTCTCGAAATCGCTAATGGAAACTTGCCCTCGCGGGCAAAAATAAATCCGGCAGTTTTTCCAACTGCCCCGTGTCAGGTTGCTCGCTCCACCACCCTTTCCAGGCTTTTATTATCAAACGAACCAACAACCCAGGACCCGGCCCTTGAAAAGCAGCCCAATCCACAATTGTGCCTGTGTTACTCCGACGTCACCACACTTGGTGAACCGAGATTGGCCAGACGTACGCTGTTCTGCACTTGCTGGACTTCACCCGGCGTGCCGATCGGCCCCATCCGCACCCGATGCAGGGTCTGCTGGTTGCGCACGATCGAGCTGACGAAGACCGGCGCCTTCACCATCGAGCTTAGCTTCGACCTCAACAGTTCGGCAGCGTCCGGGTTGGCGAACGCGCCCACCTGGAGATACTGGCCAGAGGCTTGTGCAGAACCGTTTTTTTTTGCGTCAGCCTGTGCCTGTACGGGCACAACGTCGGTGGCGTGTTGCTGCGGTGGCGGCGTCCACTGCTCGATCGTCCCGGTGGACGCGGTCAGGGCCGGGGCCTGGGCCTGCGCCACTTGCGGTTCGTTGAGCATCAACGGCGCCGGACGACCACGCTGGGCCCACCATTCCTGCGGGTCGATGCCCTCGACCTTGACCCGCGCCGTGCCGACCTCGGCATAACCGAGCTTCTTCGCGGCGGCGTAGGACAGGTCGATGATCCGGTCCGAATAGAACGGCCCGCGGTCGTTGACCCGCAGGATCACGCTGCGGTTGTTGTCCAGGTTGGTCACCCGCACATAGCTGGGCAACGGCAGGGTCTTGTGCGCGGCACTCATGCCATACAGGTCATACACCTCGCCATTGGCGGTGTTCTGGCCATGGAACTTGGTGCCGTACCAGGACGCCGTGCCCTGGGCCACGTAGCGCTTGGAGTCGGTCAGCGGGAAATAGGTCTTGCCCAGCACCGTGTAGGGGTTGGCCTTGTACGGCCCGGTGTGCAGGGTCGGCGTGGCATCCGGGATACGCGACACGTCGACGTCCCACCACGGCGCACCATCTTTGTGGGCACGGTTGATGTCCAGGCCCGGCTTGGCGCGGATGGTATTGGAGGCGGACGACGACTGATACGGCGAGCGGCTGGTCGAACAACTGACCACCAGCACCGCCAACGCGGTGTAAGCCAACAGCTTCAGTGGTTTTGGAATCGGCAAAGCCTGCATTACTTGACGCCCCGTGCTTGGACCAACAGGTCAGACAGCTGATGCACGGCCATGGCGTACATTACGCTGCGGTTATAGCGCGTGATCGCATAAAAATTCTTCAGGCCCATCCAATATTCCGGGCCATTGTCGCCATCCAGGCGAAACGCCGTCACTGGCATATCATCGCGTAGCGCATCATGACTCGACCAGCCCAGCGCCCGCAACTCCCCAACGGTCTTGACCGGCTCAAGCCCCGGGCTCAAACCCTGGTCGACCTGGTCGCCACGCACGTCCGCGCGACTGACCACCGGCTCCCCGGCAACCCAGCCGTGACGCTTGAAATAGCTGGCCACGCTGCCGATGGCGTCGTCGGCGTTGGTCCAGATATTGATATGCCCGGTGCCGTCGAAATCCACCGCATAGGCACGAAAACTGCTCGGCATGAACTGCGGCAGGCCCATGGCCCCGGCGTAGGAGCCCTTGAGGCTCAGCGGGTCGAGCTGTTCTTCGCGGGCCAGCAGGAGGAACTCGCGCAACTCCTTGCGGAAAAAATCGGCCCGCGGCGGATAGTCGAAGCCCAGGGTCGACAAGGCGTCGATCACCCGGTAATTGCCGGTATTACGGCCAAAAAAGGTTTCCACGCCGATGATCGAGACAATCACCTGGGCCGGCACGCCGTATTCCTGCTCGGCACGGGCCAGGGCCGCTTCATGCTGGCGCCAGAAGTCGACGCCACGGGCCACCCGCGCATCGGTGATAAAGATCGGCCGGTATTCCTTCCACGGCTTGACCCGTTCCGCCGGGCGGGAAATCGCGTCGAGAATGCTCTGCTTGCGCTCGACCTGACGGAACACCTCCATCAGTTGCTCACCGGCAAAGCCGTAGTCGCGGGTCATTTCCGCGACGAACTGGGCCACTTGCGGCGAACCTTCGTAGTCACCGGCCAGCGCGCCCGTCCCTGCACCCAGACAGCCGACCAGGCCTATCCATGGCGCACATCGAGCCGCCCAACCGCGCAATACTTGCATTGAATTGTTCACCTTGCTCAAACCTGTGCGATCCACTTGCGGTGGGTATGGATCGACATCAAAACCCCAAACGCTGACAGCAGTGTCACCAGCGAAGTTCCGCCGTAGCTAATGAATGGCAACGGCACTCCCACCACTGGCAGCAGACCGCTGACCATACCGATGTTGACGAAAACATACACAAAAAACGTCATGGTCAGGCTGCCGGCCAGCAGTTTGCCGAACAGTGTCTGGGCCTGGGCGGTGATCACCAGCCCGCGTCCGATCAGCAGCAGGTAGAGCAGCAGCAAGGCGCAGATGCCCACCAGGCCGAACTCTTCGCCCATCACCGCGATAATGAAGTCGGTGTGGCTTTCCGGCAAGAAGTCCAGGTGCGACTGGGTGCCCAGCAGCCAGCCCTTGCCGAATACGCCGCCGGAACCGATGGCGGCCTTGGACTGGATGATGTTCCAGCCGGTGCCCAGCGGATCGCTTTCCGGGTCGAGGAAGGTCAGGATCCGCTGCTTCTGGTAATCGTGCATGATGAAGAACCACATGCCCACCGCCACCGGGATCGCCGCCGCCAGCACGCTGATGATCCAGCGCCAGCGCAGGCCGCCCATGAACAGCACGAACGCGCCGCCGGCCAGCACCAGCAGCGAGGTGCCGAGGTCGGGCTGGCGGACGATGAGGATAAACGGCACACCGATCAGCATCAGGCTGATGGCCACGTGCTTGAGCTGCGGCGGCAGGGTGCGCTTGGACAGGTACCAGGCGATGGTCGCCGGCATCAGGATCTTCATGAATTCCGACGGCTGGAAGCGGATCACCCCGGGAATGTTGATCCAGCGTGTGGCGCCCATGGCGTTGTGGCCCATGACATCCACCACCACCAGCAGCATCACCCCCAGCACATAGGTCAGTGGCACCCAGCGGGCCATGAAGCGCGGTTCGAGCTGGGCGATCACGAACATCGAGACCAGGCCGATGCCGAAGGAGGTGGCCTGCTTGATCAGCAGGTCCCAGCTCTTGCCGCTGGCCGAATAGAGGACGAACAGGCTGCCGGCCGCCAGGGTCAGCAGCAGGACCAGCAAGGGACCGTCGATGTGCATGCGTTGCAACAAGGTGGCCCGGCGGCGCATCACATCTTCACTGGAGAGGATGCGGTCGAAATTGGCGATCAAGGCATCACCTGCAAGGGGGTTGAGTCGGCATATTCAGGTTTTAGCTTGCCATCCGGGCCGAGCAACCAGGCGTCCATGACCTGGCGAACCACCGGCGCGGCGACGCCGGAACCGGACTCGCCGTTCTCGACCATCACCGCCACGGCGATTTTCGGGTTGTTGGCCGGGGCGAAGCCGACGAACAGGGCGTGATCGCGATGACGTTCCTGGACTTTCGAGCGGTCATACTTCTCACCCTGCTTGATCGCCACGACCTGGGCGGTCCCGCTCTTGCCGGCGATCAGGTACTGCGAACCGACGGCCGCCTTGCGCGCGGTGCCACGGGCGCCGTGCATCACTTGCTGCATACCGTGGCTGACCTTTTCCCAATCCGATGGGTTACGCAGGACGATATCCGGCATCGGGTCGTTATCCAGCGGTTTCTGGCCTTCGATGGTCTTGGCCAGGTGCGGACGGTTCCACACCCCCTTGTTCGCCACCAGCGCCGTGGCCTGGGCCAGTTGCAGGGGCGTGGCCTGCATATAGCCCTGGCCGATCCCGAGGATCAGGGTTTCCCCCGGGAACCAGGCCTGGCGCCGGGTGCTGCGCTTCCATTCGCGCGAAGGCATCAGCCCCGGCGATTCCTCGAACATGTCCAGGGAGACCTTCTGGCCCAGGCCGAACTTGTTCATGTAGGTGGACAGCCGGTCGATGCCCAGCTTGTGCGCCAGATCATAGAAGTAGGTGTCGTTGGAACGCATGATCGCCGTGTCCAGGTCCACCCAGCCATCGCCGGTGCGGTTCCAGTTGCGGTATTTGTGATCGTAGTTGGGCAGTTCGTAATAACCGGGATCGAAGACCCGCGTCGACGGGCTGACCACGCCGCTGTCGAGCCCGGCAATCGCCACCGCCGGCTTGATGGTCGAGCCCGGCGGATAGAGGCCACGCAGCACCCGGTTGAACAGCGGCCGGTCGATGGAGTCGCGCAACTCGGCGTAGGCCTTGAAGCCGATCCCGGTGACGAACAGGTTCGGGTCGAAACTCGGCTGGCTGACCATCGCCAGCACCTCGCCAGTGGCCGGGTCCAGCGCCACCACGGCGCCACGGCGGCCGCCGAGGGCCTCTTCGGCGGCTTCCTGCAACTTGATGTCCAGGCTCAGGACGATGTCCTTGCCCGGCACCGGGTCGGTGCGCTTGAGCACCCGCAGGATACGCCCGCGGGCGTTGGTCTCGACTTCCTCGTAACCGACCTGGCCGTGCAGCTCGGCCTCGTAGAAACGCTCGATGCCGGTCTTGCCGATATGGTGGGTACCGCTGTAGTTCACCGGATCCAGGGTCTTGAGTTCGGCCTCGTTGATCCGCCCCATATAACCTACCGAGTGCGCGAAGTGCGCACCCTGGGGATAGTGGCGAACCAATTGCGCCACCACCTCGACGCCCGGCAGGCGGAACTGGTTCACGGCCACGCGGGCGATCTGCTCTTCGGTCAACTCGAACAGGATCGGCACCGGCTCGAACGGCCGCCGGCCCTGGCGCACGCGTTTTTCGAAGAGGGCGCGATCGTCCGGGGTGAGCTGCAGGACCTCGACCAGCACATCCAGCACCTGGCGCCAGTCACCCGAGCGTTCACGGGTCACGCTGAGGCTGAAACTGGGTCGGTTATCCGCCACCACGAGGCCGCTACGGTCGTAGATCAGGCCGCGGCTCGGTGGAATCGACTGGACATGGACGCGGTTGTTTTCCGACTTGGTCGAGTGATAGTCGTACTGGACCACCTGGAGGAAATACAGCCGGGCGATCAGCACGCCGATCAGCGCCACCACCACAATTGCGCCGACCACGACACGGTTACGCACCAGACGGGCGTCTTTCTCGTGGTCCTTGAGGCGAATCGGCTGGGTCATTCGGCAGGCTTATTTATGGTAAGGATGCCCGGACAGCACGGTCCAGGCGCGATACAGCTGTTCACCGATCAGGATCCGCACCAACGGGTGCGGCAAGGTCAGCGGCGACAGCGACCAGCGCTGATCGGCCCGCGCACAGACTTCCGGCGCCAGCCCCTCGGGGCCGCCGACCATGAAGTTGACCGTGCGCGAATCCAGCCGCCAGCGATCCAGCTCGACCGCCAACTGCTCGGTGCTCCATGGCTTGCCATGGACCTCCAGCGTGACGATCCGCTCGTTCGGACCGACCTTGGCCAGCATCGCTTCGCCTTCCTGACGGATAAAGCGCGTCACGTCGGCGTTCTTGCCCCGGGTATTGAGCGGAATTTCCACCAGTTCCAGCGCCAGTTCGGATGGCAGACGCTTGGCATACTCATGCCAACCCTCTTCCACCCACTTGGGCATGCGTGAACCGACAGCAATCAGGCGCAGGCGCACAACGCCACCTTATTCCTGATCTTTGTTGAGCTTGATGAAGTGCTCATGGGTGTTTTCCGGGCTGTGGTGCGCGGCGCTGGCCGAACGGCTCTGCTCGGCACCCTGCCACAAACGCTCCAGGTCATAGAACTGACGAGCGCTGGCGGTCATCATGTGGACGATCACGTCGTCCATGTCCAACAGCACCCAGTCGCTGTCGCCCTTGCCTTCTTCACCCAATGGCTTGATGCCCAGGGCCTTGACCGCTTCGCGGACCTTGTCCAGCATCGCGCCGATCTGGCGGTTGGAGGTACCGGTGGCGATGATCATGAAGTCGGTGATGCTCTGCTTTTCGCGAACGTCGATCACCAGGATGTCCTGGCCCTTGACGTCTTCCAGGGCCGCTACGGCAACCTTGACCAGCTCTTCACCCTTGAGCGGCTCGCCGCTGAGGACTTTCTCCGGCAGCGGAGCACTCTTGAACGTGCCTTTGCGCTTTACTTTGTTTACGTCGTTGTTGGTCATATAAAACTCGTTTTGCTCATATGTTCGGGCGCTTCAATACACGACTATTCGTGCTTTCAAGCGCGCCGTTTCAGTTCGACGCACGGTACAGCCCGTGCGCATCGATATAGGCCAGGACCGCGTCAGGCACCAGGTAACGTACCGACTTACCGCTGGCCAGCAGTTGACGGATCTGGGTGGCCGACACCGCGAGGGGTGTCTGCCAGACGAATGTAATATGCCCGCCAGGCCCCGGCAGGGCCTTCGGGTCGCTGACCGACCGCGCGGCCAGCAGGTTGCGCAAGGCATCCGGCGGTTCGCTGTCGGCATCCGGGCGTTGCAGCACCAGGATATGGCAATGCTGGAGCAATTCTTCCCAGCGGTGCCACGTGGGCAGGCCGCAAAATGCGTCCCAGCCCAACAACAAGAATAACTGGTCATCGGCGGCCAGCTCGGCGCGCATCAGTTCCAGGGTGTCGATTGTGTAGGACGGCTTGTCCCGTTGCAGCTCGCGGTCGTCCACCACCAGCGGGCTGACGCCGGCCACCGCGCAATCGACCATCGCCAATCGATCGATGGCCGAGACCTGCGGTGTATCACGATGGGGCGGCCGGGCACTGGGGGTCAGGCGCAACTCATCGAGGTCCATCAGTTCCGCGACTTCCAGGGCACTGCGCAAATGGCCGATGTGCACCGGGTCGAAGGTTCCGCCGAGCACGCCGATACGCCGGGGCGAAACCTGGCGCGGGCTGACGACGGCTGACGGACGTTTACTCACTCGTTCAGACCGCGACCTGACCGCGCAACTGCCCGTCGCCGACCACGATGTACTTCTCGCAGGTCAGGCCTTCCAGCCCTACCGGGCCGCGGGCGTGCAGCTTATCAGTAGAAATGCCGATCTCGGCACCCAATCCGTATTCGAAGCCGTCGGCGAAGCAGGTCGGGGCATTGAGCATCACCGAACTGGAGTCGACTTCGGCCATGAAGGCCCGGGACTGCGCCAGGTTTTCAGTGACGATGGCGTCGGTGTGGTGCGAACCATAGTGATTGATGTGCTCGATGGCCGCGTCCAGCCCGTCGACCACACGAATCGACAGGATCGGCGCCAGGTATTCGGTGCTCCAGTCTTCTTCGGTGGCGGCGACCGCCTCGATCACCGCACGGGTCCGCTCGCAACCGCGCAGCTCGACACCCTTGGCGCGCAGGCGCTCGGCCATGGCCGGGAGGAATTCGGCGGCGACCGCCTTATCCACCAACAGGGTTTCCATGGCGCCACAGATGCCATAACGGTAGGTCTTGGCGTTGAAAGCGATGTCACGGGCCTTCGCCAGGTCGGCGTGGGCGCTGACATACACGTGGCAGATGCCGTCCAGGTGCTTGATCACCGGCACCCGCGCCTCGCGGCTGACCCGCTCGATCAGGCCCTTGCCACCGCGCGGCACGATCACGTCGACGTACTCGGGCATGCTGATCAGCGCGCCAACGGCGGCGCGGTCGGTGACTTCCACCACCTGCACCACGGCGGCCGGCAGACCGGCCTCGTCCAGGCCGCGCTGGATACAGGCGGCAATGGCACGGTTGGAATGAATGGCCTCGGAGCCGCCGCGCAGGATGGTCGCGTTACCCGACTTGAGGCACAGGCTGGCGGCATCGATGGTCACGTTCGGCCGCGACTCGTAAATGATGCCGATCACGCCCAGGGGCACGCGCATCTTGCCGACCTGAATCCCCGATGGCCGGTAGCTCATGTCGCGGATCGCCCCCACCGGGTCCGGCAAGCTCGCCACCTGACGCAGGCCGACGATCATGCCGTCGATGCGCTCAGGGGTCAGGGCCAGACGTTCAACCAGTGCAGGCTCCAGGCCATTGGCGCGGGCGGCGGCCAGATCGAGTTCGTTGGCGGCACTCAGCTCGGCGCGGGCAGCGTCCAACGCAGCGGCGGCGGCCAGCAGGGCGCGGTTCTTCTGCGCGGTGCTGGCACGGCCGATCACGCGGGAAGCCTCGCGGGCAGCGCGACCCAGACGGGTCATATAGTCGAGAACGGACTCAGTCATGGCTCTAAGGGGGACTTGGCAAAGAGGAAAGCGGCCGATTATAGCTGTCGCGCCGCCTCACGGACAGCGGTGCCGGGCGGATGGTCGAAATGGAGGGCAAATAGACGGTGTTCAGACTCGATTAAGGCATAAAACGTTATGCTTGCCCTCCCATCAGCCATCAACAGTCTCGCGCCCACGATGTCCAGCCTCACCCCAGCGCCCTTGCCGAACGCCCTGCCCGACGCCTTTTTCGACCGTGATGCGCAGTTGCTCGCCCGTGAATTGCTGGGCAAAGTCGTTCGTCACAAAGTCGGCGAGCTCTGGCTGGCCGCGCGGATCATCGAGACCGAAGCCTATTACCTCGAGGAAAAAGGCAGCCATGCCTCCCTCGGCTATACAGAAAAGCGTAAGGCTTTGTTTCTGGATGGCGGACATATCTATATGTATTACTCCCGTGGCGGCGATTCGCTGAACTTCAGCGCCCACGGGCCGGGCAACGCGGTACTGATCAAATCGGCTTATCCGTGGGTCGACGAGCTGTCTGGCGCGGCCAGCCTGGCGCAGATGCTGCTGAACAATCCGGCGGCCAATGGCACCGCGCGCCCCACGCAGAAGCTGTGCGCGGGGCAGACCCTGCTGTGCAAGGCCCTCGGGCTCAAGGTGCCGATGTGGGACGCCAAGCGCTTCGACCCACAGGGGCTGGTGGTCGAGGATGTCGGCGTCCAAGTGACACAGATCATCCAGACCACCCGCCTGGGCATTCCCGACGGGCGTGACGAACAACTGATGTACCGCTTCGTCGACGCGACTCATGCGGCATATTGCACGCGCAACCCGCTCCGGCGGGGGCAGGTCGAAGGTCGCGACTATTTTTTGCACGGTTGAAAAAGGAAGTCTTCCATGGGCCCATGGCTCGATAGCATCACCGGCTGGCTGACCGCCAACCCACAATGGCTGGGCGTGGCGATTGTCATCGTCGCCTGCCTCGAATGCCTGGCCATCGTCGGCAGCATCGTGCCGGGCACGGTCACGCTGTTCGCCATCGCCTTACTGGCCGGCAGCGGCGCCCTGCCCCTGGGGGAAACCCTGCTGCTGGGGTTCATCGGTGGCCTGATCGGTGATGTGATCTCCTACACCCTGGGCCGCCGCTTCCACCAGAACATCCGGCGCCTGCCGGGCCTGCGCAGTCACCCGCAGTGGATCAGCGGCGCCGAAAGCTACTTCCAGCGCTACGGCATCGCCAGCCTGTTGGTCGGACGTTTTATCGGCCCCCTGCGCCCGATGCTGCCAATGATCGCGGGCATGTGCGACATGCCCTTGCCGCGCTTTATCGGCGTCAGCCTGATCGCCGGCGCCGGCTGGTCGGTGGTCTACCTGCTGCCGGGCTGGGCCACCGGTGCGGCCATCCGCCTGCCTTTGCCCGAAGGGTTCTGGGCGCAGACCGGCGTGGTCGCGTTCGGCCTCGTCGCGCTGCTCGGGCTGTGCATCCATTGCAGCGTGAAACGCCATCCCCGGGCCACCCTGCTGATTTCGGGCTTGAGCCTGGCATTGCTGATCAGCCTGTTTATCGGCTACCCCCACCTCAAGGCCTTCGACCAGGGCCTGATGGCGCTGGTCCAGGAACATCGCGACCAGGCGCTGGACGTGGCGGCGGTTGTCGCCACGCGCCTGGGCGACTTCCGCATCCAGTTCATCGTCGCCGGAACACTGACCGCACTGCTGTTTCTCGCCCGCCAATGGCGCCAGGGACTGTTTTTCGGCGCCACCCTGGCGGTAACGGCGCTGGGCAACACCGCCGCCAAATACTTCTTCGCGCGGATCCGCCCGGAAGTCCTGGCCGAGCCGATCACCAGTTTCAGCATGCCCAGCGGCCACAGTTCGGGCTCGTTCGCGTTTTTCCTGATGCTCGCGGTACTGGCCGGGCGCGAACAACCGCCACGGATGCGCATGACCTGGCTATTGCTCGGCTGCCTGCCGGCGCTGGTGGTGGCGCTGTCACGGGTATACCTGGGCGCGCACTGGCCCACCGACGTCCTGGCCGGCGCCCTGCTCGCCATCACGGTGCTCGCCGCCAGCCTGAGCCTCAGCCAGCGTTTCATGCCGCTACCGGCCATGCCTCCACGGGCCTGGTGGCTGATCCTGCCAGCCGCGGTGGCGATCTACGGGTTTCATGCGTTGTGGCATTTGCAGCATGAGATCGGCCGATATGCCTATTGAGGGGTTTAGGGCGGGTCGCTTTCCACGACTGCAAGGTTGATGGCATAAAACCGACCGTCCTCGCCCTGCACGACTTCATAGGTCACGGTATCGCCGGCCTTCAAGGTCGGTCCACCGTCAGCAGCCGATTTCACGTGAAAGAAAAGCTCTCGTCCGTCCAGGTGCGCTGTGATCACGCCCACTCCGCCTCGGGCGGAGTCATAACGTTCTTCTCCGTGCTTATCCATCACTGTTTCTCCCAAAAAGGAAGAGGCACACTCGGACGCCGAACTTATAAAGCTCGATCATCCAGGGGATGTTTGGACAGCCCTGTCTACACGGCAAATTCTCAAAGTATTTGAACTTCTTCCGCTTGCAGACCCTTTTGCCCTTGGGCAGTTCTAAAGCTCACTTTCTGCCCCTCAGCGAGACTTTTAAAACCAGTCCCCTGGATGGCTTTGAAATGCACAAAAACATCCGGGCTACCATCATCTGTCGTGATAAACCCAAAGCCTTTCGCATCATTGAACCATTTGACCGTACCATTTTTTCGATCTGACATTTCCAATCTTCCCAGCTGCTGAATGACGCAAGCTCGTTCGTGGACAACTTTCGTCCTACGAGCTTTCCATATTGACTCATGTCAAGACTGGATCCATTACGCACGGCCGGCTACTGTCATTTCTGACAGGTTTTCAGATTATTTTTATATAACGGTTATTCCATGTCATTACATGGGCGCACTCAAGCAAACAACTCGCCCTGCAATTCGTCCAATAACACCTGAATCGCATCCAGGCGCTGCTGAGGGTCATCCAGTTCCAGCAGGTCGATCTTGTCCAGTTCGGAAAACGGCAGCAGATAGGCCAACTGATTGGCCAGCGATTGCTGTCCGGTCGCTTCGCTGCCCATATTCAAGGCCGCGACCATCGGGTGTTCGGCCAGTGCCTTGAGCAGCGCCACCAGGTCCTCGTCCTCCTCCTGCAACGGCTGTTCGGGGGCTTCATCCAGCCACTCGACCTCGGCGACCGTCAGTTGATCGCGCTGCAACTCACTGCTCAGCACGCGGAAACGCCGAGCGCCTTCGACCCGAATGCCCAGCAAGCCGTTGTCCTGCTGCTGGAAATCGCGGATCAGGGCTTCGCAGCCGACCAGGGCAAAGCCTTCCGGCGCATCGCCGACCTCCTGGCCCTCAAGAATGCAGACCACACCAAAACCGCTGCCCTGTTTCATGCAGCGACTGATCATGTCCAGGTAACGCGCCTCGAAAATCTGCAAGTCGAGGATACAACCGGGAAACAGCACGGTGCTCAGGGGAAACAACGCCAGATTCATAACGATTTCCTTAAACCACCAAAGTCACCGCCAACGGCAGCAAGACTGCCGTGGCCACGCCCATCAGGCTCATCGCCAGCGCCGCGAAAGCGCCGCATTCTTCACTTTCCTGCAAGGCGACCGAGGTGCCCACCGCATGAGCGGTCATGCCCAGGGCCATGCCCCGGGCTTCCGGTGCATGGACACCCAGCCGCGTCAGCAACCAGGGCCCGGCAATGGCGCCAATTACCCCGGTGATCAACACGAACACCGCCGCCAGGGCCGCCACACCGCCGATCTGCTCGGCCACCAGCATGGCGATGGGCGAAGTGACCGACTTGGGCAGCAGGGTCATGAGGATCATGTGGTCGGCCCCGAACAACCAACCGAAGAACACGCCCAAGCCTGTCGCCAATATCCCACCAATCACCAGCGTAGTAAAAATCGGCCAGAACAACTGCCGGATTCGCCTCAGGTTCAAGTACAGCGGCACGGCCAGCGCCACCGTCGCCGGCCCCAGCAGAATACCGAGGATCTCGGTGCTCCTGCGGTATTCGGCGTACTCCAGGTCGCAGAGCAACAGGATAGCGACCACCAGCGCCATCGAGGCCAGGACCGGCTGCAGGAAAACCCAGCGGGTCTTCTCGAACCCCGCCAGCACCAGTTGATAGGTACCCAGGGTAATGCCGATGCCGAACAGCGGATGATGGATCACCGCCGCCCAGGCACCCTGCCAATCGAAGTTCATGGTTGTTCTCCACGCCTGGCGTGGCGTTTGATCAGGGCATTCATCAACACCCCGGCGAATGCCATGGAGATCAGCACCGACAACACCAGCGCACCGGCAATCGCCCAGAAGTCCGCAGCGATCTGTTTGGCATAGACCATCACCCCCACCGCCGGCGGCACCAGCAACAACGGCAGATAACGCAATAAGCTGGACGCCGCCTCGCTCAGCGGCGCGCTGACTTCACCGTTCAGCATCAGAAACACCAGCAAGAGCAACAGACCGATAATCGGCCCCGGCAACACCGGCACACACAAATGATTGAGGGCGGTGCCGAGCAACTGAAACAGCACCAGCCAGGTCAGGCCGCGTAACAACATCCGAACTCTCCCCTGAAGATGCCAGCATTATAAGCATGCCCATACACCGCCATTCGCCAAAGGTATGGTGGCTTGACCGGGCACATGTCCCATGATGATCTACAGTGGTTGCCAAGGGCTGCAACCCGAGGCCCGATAACTCGATAGACCAAGGAGTGTGTCAATGCCCTATGTACCTGTAGCGCAGCTCAACGATTATGTCGGCAAGGAACTCGGACATTCCGAATGGCTCACCATCGACCAGGCGCGGATCAACCTCTTCGCCGAAGCCACCGGCGACTATCAGTTCATCCATGTCGACCCGGTCAAGGCCGCGCAAACCCCGTTCGGCAGCACCATCGCCCACGGTTTCCTGTCGCTGTCGCTGATTCCAAAACTGATGGAAGACATCTTCATCATGCCCGAAGGCCTGAAGATGGCGGTCAACTACGGCCTGGACAGCGTGCGCTTCATCCAGCCGGTAAAGGTCGACTCGCGGGTGCGCCTCAAGGTCGCCCTGACCGAGGTCACCGAGAAGAAACCCGGCCAATGGTTGCTCAAAGCCACCGCCACGCTGGAAATCGAAGGCCAGGAAAAACCCGCTTATATCGCTGAACCCCTGTCACTCTGCTTCGTCTGATAACCAGTACTCACGAAACAGAGTGCACTCTGTTTCGTGCAGGACACTGGACACGCCATATTGCTACGGCATACTCGGTCCCCTAATTATCCGGATCCCGTTATGCGCCCACTCGTACCCCTTGCTTTGACCCTGCTGCTCACCGCCTGCGGTGATGGCGAATCGCTACTGCCGCCGGACGCTCGTCTGCCGGACGGCGGTCGCTATCGCGGCGAAGTGGTCAATGGGCTGCTGCAAGGCCAGGGACGCATCGACTACCCCAGCGGCAGCTGGTACGCCGGCCAGTTCGACCATGGCCAGTGGCAAGGCGACGGCGAGTGGCATGGCAGCAATGGCGAGGTCTACAAGGGCCAGTTCCAGCAGGGCCTGTTCCACGGCCAGGGCACCTTGACCGTGCACGACAGCAACTACACCGGCGGCTTCAAGCAGGGCCGGCGCGACGGCGAAGGCACGCTCAAAGAAGCCGGCATGACCTACCGTGGCGAATTCAAGGACGACCAGTACTCCGGCCTCGGCCACCTGGAACTGGAAGACGGCAGCCAATACCAGGGCGAGTTCGCCCACGGCAAGCCCAACGGTGAAGGCCAGCGCAGCGATGCCAACGGCAACCTGTTCACCGGCCACTTCGTCAACGGTCAACTGGAAGGGGTCGGCACCTTCAACAGCGCCGACGGCGACCAGTATGCCGGCGGCTTCAAGCGCAACCAGCTGAATGGCAAGGGCCGCTACGAAAACGCCGATGGCGATGTCTGGATCGGTGAGTTCAAGGAAGGCGTGCTCAACGGCAAGGGCCAACTGATCGGCGTCGACGGCAGCCACTATCGCGGCGAGTTCAGCGAGTGGCGCTTCAACGGCGAGGGGCATTTGACCCTGGCCGACGGCAGCGTCTACATCGGCGAATTCGCCAGCGACACCTATAACGGCCGTGGCAGCCTGACCCTGGCCGACGGCACAGTGCAAAGCGGCACCTGGACCAACGGCCAGCGGGTCCGCGATGCCGACGGCAAGCTGCTGCCCGATCTGCTGGAGCTCGGCCTGCTGGCCCAGGGCCCGCTGCTGGAAAAAGCCCTGGCCGCCGTGCCGGCCTCGACTCCGGCCATCGAACTCTACAGCCTGGTGCTGGCCGGCGACGGCAAGCAAAGCGTCTTCATGCGCGAGGCCGATTACGTCAACCAGATGCTCGCCACCCGCTTCGGCGCCTATGGCCAGATCAGCCTGGTGAACCATCGCGACCACCTCGGCGATCGCCCGATGGCCACCCGCGAGAACCTGCGCCGCGCCGCCCAGACCCTGGCCGAGCGCAGCGGGCCGGAAGACCTGATCTTCATCTACCTGACCAGCCATGGCACCCATGAACATGAGCTGGTCCTCGATCAGCCGCGCCTGGAGCTGGCCGACCTGCCGGCCGACGAACTGGCCTCGGCGCTGGCACCGCTGAAGAACCGCGACAAGGTCATCGTGATTTCCGCCTGTTACTCCGGCGGTTTCATCCCGGCGCTCAAGGATGAAAGAACCCTGATCATGACCGCGTCCCGCGAAGACCGGGTCTCCTTCGGTTGCTCCGAGGAGGCGGATTTCACCTATTTCGGTGACGCCCTGTTCGCCCAGGCGCTGAACCAGACCGACGACCTGCAGCAAGCTTTCGCCCTGGCCAAGGCCCATGTCGCCGAGCGCGAACAGGCGGATAATTTCGAAGCATCGGAACCACAGATCTGGGCCCCCAAGGGCGTGCTGGCACATTGGCAGGCACTGCGTAAACAACAGGCACGAAAAGCGTTGCAAAGCGCTTCGCTAGACAGCAAGACTGCCAAGAGCAACTAAGCTGAACTGTATCAAGAGGGGTATTTTATGTACTTGACGCCTCAGCATATCCTGCTCGCTGGAGCCACCGGTCTGACCGGTGAACATCTACTCGACCGCCTGCTCAACGAGCCGACGGTTACCCGTGTACTGGCGCCGTCGCGCCGACCGCTGGCCGAGCATCCGCACCTGGAAAATCCGGTGGGCGATCCAGCGATTTTCCTGCCGCAATTGAGTGGCCGCGTGGACCTGGCGATCTGCTGCCTGGGCACCACCATCAAGCTGGCGGGTTCCGAGGAAGCGTTTCGTGCCGTGGACCATGACATGGTCGTGGCTTTCGGCAAGCGCGCGCGGGAAATGGGCGCGCGGCACCTGATCGTGGTCAGTGCCATCGATGCCGATCCGAAGTCCAAGGTGTTCTACAGCCGGGTCAAGGGCGAGATGGAACAGTCACTGCGAGCGCAGAACTGGCCGCAGTTGACCATCGCCCGACCCTCGTTATTGCTGGGCGAGCGGATCGAGCCGCGCCTGGCGGAACAGTTGGCGGCACCGCTGTCGAAGCTGATTCCAGGGAAGTATCGCGGTATCGAAGCCTGCCAGTTGGCGCGAGCGCTGTGGCGCCTGGCGCTGGAAGAGCAGGACGGGGTGCGGGTTGTCGAGTCGGACGAATTGCGCCGGTTGGGCAAGTAACCTCACCTTGCAGGAGCTGGCTTGTCGGGACGCAGCAATGAGGCTCTTGAGTCTTGCGGTGCCTATCCGGACGCCATCGCCAGCAAGCCGGCTCCTGCAGGGTTGGGCACGAAGATGTTTTTGTGCTGGAACACCGATTTAACCTGTCGGAGCCGGCTTGCTGGCGATCCGGGTGCAGGGCACCCGGTTCTACAACCCACCCGTCGCCTGATACCCCACGCCCAGCACCGTCAACACCGACAACGGCAACAACAGCGTATCCAGCAACGCGCTGGCCGGCAGATCCACCCCGGGATAACTCGGCGCCTCCGCGCCAAAGTGGTCATAAGCGCAACAACCACCCTGCAACGCATACAAATCCAGGCGCATTCCCGAATACACGATGGGTGCTCCGGTCTTCCCGGCATCCAGGGTCCGCACGGTCGCACAGCCGGCCAGCTGCAGCGCCAGCAACAGGTACAGCAGCGACCTACTCATCACTGCTCAAATGATGCTCACCCCAACGTGGCAGCATGTCCTGGGGGATATTCAACAGATTGAGAATCCGCGCCACGACAAAATCCACCAGGTCATCGATGGTCTGTGGCTGATGATAAAAGCCCGGCGACGCCGGCAGGATGGTCACCCCCATATTCGACAGCTTGAGCATGTGCTCCAGGTGAATACTCGAATACGGCGCCTCGCGCGGCACCAGGATCAACTGGCGGCGCTCCTTGAGGGTGACATCCGCCGCCCGCTCGATCAGGTTGTTGCAGGCCCCCGTGGCAATGGCCGACAAGGTCCCGGTGGAACACGGCACCACCACCATCGCCGCCGGCGCGCCGGAGCCCGAAGCCACCGGCGACATCCAGTCTTCCTTGCCATACACCCGAATCTGCCCGGCGGCCGCGCCGGTGTACTCGGTGAGAAAAGCCTGCATCATCTGCGGCTTGGGCGGCAGCGCCACGTCGGTCTCGGTGGCCATCACCAACTGCGCGGCCTTGGAGATCAGGAAGTGCACCTCGCGGTCCTCACGCACCAGGCAATCGAGCAGGCGCAGACCATAGGGCGCGCCGGAAGCGCCGGTCATCGCCAGGGTGATGCGTTCCGGTCCGTTGTTCATTGCAGCGCCTCGGCCAGTTTGCCGTGCAGGCCGCCAAAGCCGCCGTTGCTCATGATCACCACGTGGGTGCCGGGTTTGGCCTGGCTTTTCACCCGTTCGATAATGCCTTCCAGGGAATCGCTGACGATGGACGGTACCGAGCACAACGCCGCGGTGGCGCCCAGGTCCCAACCGAGATTGGCCGGCGCATACCAGATCACCTGGTCGGCCTGGACCACGCTGTCCGGCAAACCGTCGCGGTGGGCACCGAGCTTCATCGAGTTGGAGCGCGGCTCGATAATGGCGATCAAGGGCGCATCGCCGATTTTCTTGCGCAGGCCATCCAGGGTGGTGGCAATCGCCGTCGGGTGGTGGGCGAAGTCGTCATAGATCGTCACCCCGTGGACTTCGGCGACTTTTTCCATCCGCCGCTTCACGCTCTTGAACGCACTGAGGGCGGCAATGCCCATGGCTGGCACCACACCGACATGCCGCGCCGCCGCCAGGGTGGCCAGGGCATTGGCAACGTTGTGCTGGCCAGTCAGGTCCCACTCGACCACACCTTGGGCCACGCCTTCGAACATCACTTCAAAGCGCGAGCCATCTTCGCTGAGCAACTTGACCTGCCACTGACCGCCGGCGCCGGTGGTCTGCACCGGGGTCCAGCAGCCCATTTCGATCACCCGCTGCAACGCCGGCTCGGTGGTCGGGTGGATCACCAGGCCTTCGCTCGGGATGGTCCGCACCAGATGGTGGAATTGCCGCTCGATCGCCGCCAGATCCGGGAAAATATCCGCGTGATCGAATTCCAGGTTATTCAGGATCGCGGTGCGCGGACGGTAGTGGACGAACTTCGAGCGCTTGTCGAAAAAGGCGCTGTCGTACTCATCGGCTTCGATCACGAAGAACGGCGTGCTGCCCAGGCGGGCCGACACCGAGAAGTTCTGCGGCACGCCGCCGATCAGGAAACCCGGGCTCATGCCGGCGTGTTCCAGGACCCAGGCGAGCATGCTGCTGGTGGTGGTCTTGCCATGGGTGCCGGCCACGGCCAGGACCCAGCGGCCTTGCAGCACATGGTCCGCCAGCCACTGCGGGCCGGACACATAGGGCAGGCCCTTGTTCAAGACGTACTCGACCGCTGGATTGCCACGGGACATGGCATTGCCGATCACCACCAGGTCCGGGGCCGGATCGAGTTGTGCCGGATCGTAGCCCTGGGTCAGCTCGATGCCCTGGGCCTGGAGCTGGGTACTCATCGGCGGATAGACGTTGGCATCGGAACCGGTGACGTGATGGCCCAGTTCCTTGGCCAGCACGGCCATCGAACCCATGAACGTACCGCAGATACCCAGAATATGAATGTGCATAGTCGACCTCGTAAAACGTGGTCGCAGGTTAGCCCAGGGCGGGGGAAATCGCACCTGGTGTTTCTGGCTCAAGGACGCCTTCGCTGGCAAGCCAGGCTCCTACAGTTATGTGCCATACGCACCATGGCGTTAAAACACAAATCCTGTAGGAGCAGGGCTTGCCCGCGAAGACGTCAGTACAGGCGCACTTGTACTCAAGGCCGACACAGGTCTAGCGGGCGATCCCGTGCTTGCGCAGCTTGCGATACAGGGTGTTGCGACTGACCCCCAGTTGCTCGGCCGTGTGGGTCATGTGCCAGCGCTGCTGTTCCAGGGCATTGATCAGGGCCAGGCGCTCGGCGTCTTCGAGGGGATGCGCGGACGGCTCATCAACCGCCACCGCGACCAGGCTCGGCCGCGCCTGGCGGATCAGCGCCGGCAGGTCCTCAAGACCGATCCGACCGTCCTCGCACAACGCCGCCAACGTGCGCAACACCGTCCGCATCTGCCGCACATTGCCCGGCCATTCAAACGCCAGCAGCGCCTGGCGCGCGGCCGTATCGATCAATACGGGCTGCTCGCCAGCCTCCTCCGCCAGCAGAAAATCCAGCAACTGCGACTTGTCGCTGCGCTCACGCAGCGCCGGCAGGCCAACCTCCAGCCCATTGAGCCGGTAGTACAAATCCTCGCGGAAGCTGCCGTCGCCGACCCGCTCCATCAGATTACGGTGCGTGGCGCTGATAATCCGCACATTGACCGCCTCCGGCTCCCCGCCGATGGGCACCACCTGACGGTCCTCCAACACCCGTAGCAGACGGGTCTGCAAGGCCAGCGGCATATCGCCGATCTCGTCGAGAAACAGCGTGCCGCCATCGGCCTGCTGCAGCTTGCCGCGCATGCCTTCCTTGCGCGCGCCGGTAAAACTGCCGCCGCGATAACCGAACAGCTCGCTTTCGATCAGGCTCTCGGGAATCGCCGCGCAGTTGAGGGCGACAAAGGCTTTCTCGGCGCGCTGGCTGGCCTGGTGCACCGCCTTGGCGAAGGCCTCCTTGCCCGATCCGGTTTCACCGTTGATCAGCAAGGGCACATCCCGCTCGAAGACCCGCAGCGCCCGACGAAAGTCCGTCTGCAAGGCCGGATCGCCCAGGCAGATATTGGACAGCTTCGATCGCTCCAGCGGCGTCGGCGCCAGCCCTTTGGGCACGCTACGCGGCTGACCGCGCAACACCGCAAACAGGGCACGACCGTCACGACTGCGCAGCGGCCAACTGGCACTGGCCTGGGCACTGGCGCGGCCAAGCAGATCATCCAGCGAACAATCGAAGAACGCCTCCACCGGCTGACCCAGCAAAGCGCTGCGCCCCTGCCCCAACAGGTTCAGGGCACTCTGGTTGACCGCACTGATCCGCCCTTCGCCATCGAACGCCAGCAGCCCCTCGCTGAACAACCCCACCGACTCGGCCTGCAAGTGGAAGCGCAGCAGCCAGTGGTTGTCGTAATGGCGGAGGAAATAGCAGCTCTCGATCATCTTCGCCGAGAGGTTGACCAGTGCCATGGTGTGGAACTGGCTCTGGCGCGACACTTCCGGGCGGGCCGAGGACACGTCGAGCACCGCCATCAATTCGCCATGGGGATCGAAGACCGGGCTGGCGGAACAGGTCAGGCCGGTGTGGCGACCACGGAAGTGTTCATCCTGATGGATGGTCAGGGACTGGCGCTCCACCAGACAGGTGCCAATGCCGTTGGTGCCTTCGCAGGCTTCGCTCCAGTCGGCGCCGAGCCAGAGGCCGGCGCGCTCGAAGATCTTGCGTTCGGCGGGCGCGGTGACACAGTTGAGGATCACCCCGCGGGCATCGGTGAGCAGCACCGCGTGGCCGGCACCGGAGAGCTGCTGGTGCAGGCTGGTCATTTCATTGCCGGCGATCTGCAGGACCTGGCGCAGGTGCTCGCGGCTTTCCAGCAAGCGACCGTGTTCGAGCACGGTGGGGGCGATGCTCAGCGAGGGGTCGAGGTGATAGTCCTCCAGGCAACGCAACCAGGAGCGGGCGATGGACGGGTCACTGCCGGGGCCGCCCGGGCGGGCCTTGCCCTGGGTCACGGTCAGCACCTGCTGGGCGTGGCGACTCAGATGGTTGTTCTGCATTTCTTATTATTCTCCCGCCTGTAGATGCGGCTGGATGCCCAGCATCCTCCAGCGCCACGAGCAATGCAATCATCCGGCGACCGTCGAGTCACAGGCTGTGCCAGCCACGGTACAAACTGTCACCCCGGCTGTATCGCTCCTGTCGCAACACTCCCGCCTTTCGTCACCGCATACCCCGGCCAAAGGCTCTGGCGCCCGACCCACGACGCACTGGCCCGACCTTTGCTCTACGCTTATCAAGCGCTCAACCGCGTACTCCCTTATAAGCACAATAGCCAAGGAGACACACACCATGCGTTACGCCCACCCTGGTACTGCCGGCGCCATCGTTACGTTCAAGTCCAAGTACGGCAACTACATCAATGGCGAATTCGTCGCGCCTGTCGACGGCCAGTACTTCACCAACACTTCTCCGGTCAATGGCAAGGCCATTGCCGAATTCCCCCGTTCCAATGCCAAGGACATCGACAAGGCCCTTGACGCCGCCCATGCCGCCGCCGATGCCTGGGGCGCCACCTCGGTCCAGGCGCGCTCGCTGGCCCTGCTGAAAATCGCCGACCGTATCGAACAGAACCTCGAACTGCTGGCCATCACCGAAAGCTGGGACAACGGCAAGGCCGTGCGCGAAACCCTCAACGCCGACATCCCGCTGGCCGCTGACCACTTCCGTTACTTCGCCGGTTGCCTGCGCGCCCAGGAAGGCAGCGCCGCGGAAATCGACGGCAACACCGTGGCCTATCACATCCACGAACCGCTGGGCGTGGTCGGGCAGATCATCCCGTGGAACTTCCCGATCCTGATGGCCGCCTGGAAACTCGCCCCGGCCCTGGCCGCCGGCAACTGCGTGGTACTCAAGCCGGCCGAGCAGACTCCGCTGGGCATCACCGTGCTCATGGAGCTGATCGGCGACCTGCTGCCACCTGGCGTGCTGAACGTAGTGCAAGGGTTCGGCAAAGAAGCCGGCGAAGCCCTGGCCACCAGCAAGCGCATCGCCAAGATCGCCTTTACCGGCTCGACCCCGGTCGGCTCGCACATCATGAAATGCGCGGCGGAAAACATCATCCCGTCCACCGTGGAACTGGGCGGCAAGTCGCCGAACATCTTCTTCGCCGACATCATGAAAGCCGAACCGAGCTTTATCGAAAAAGCCGCCGAGGGCCTGGTCCTGGCCTTCTTCAACCAGGGCGAAGTCTGCACCTGCCCATCCCGCGCCCTGATTGAAGAGTCGATCTACGACGAATTCATGCAGGTGGTGATGAAGAAAGTCGAGCAGATCAAGCGTGGCGACCCTCTGGACACCGACACCATGGTCGGCGCCCAGGCTTCCGAGCAGCAGTTCGACAAGATCCTGTCCTATCTGGAAATCGCCAAGCAGGAAGGCGCGCAGTTGCTGACAGGCGGCCAGGTGCAGAAACTCGAGGGTGATCTGGCCACCGGCTATTACATCCAGCCGACCCTGCTCAAGGGCACCAACAAGATGCGTGTGTTCCAGGAAGAAATCTTTGGCCCGGTGGTGAGCATCACCACCTTCAAGGACGAAGCCGAAGCCCTGGCGATTGCCAACGACACCGAGTTCGGTCTGGGTGCGGGCCTGTGGACCCGTGATATCAACCGCGCCTACCGCGTGGGCCGGGCGATCAAGGCTGGTCGCGTCTGGACCAACTGCTACCACCTGTACCCGGCGCATGCCGCGTTCGGCGGCTACAAGAAGTCCGGCGTGGGTCGCGAAACCCACAAAATGATGCTCGATCATTACCAGCAGACCAAGAACCTGCTGGTGAGCTATGACATCAATCCACTTGGGTTCTTCTAAACCCTGAGACCGTCTTCGCTGCGGTCCGGCGCCCCGACAAGCCCTGCTCCTACAGGTTTCGTGCTGTAACGCCATAGCGCTTACGACACATAACTGTAGGAGCAGGGCTTGTCGGGGCGCCGAACCGCCGCGAAGAGGCCCTCACCATCGCCCTGAAAATAACGCCTGGCCGCTCTGGCACGGCCTTTGCGTGCACGCTGTACCCAAAATCGCTACCCGCAAGTCCAACAACCAAACAATAAAAATGACAAGCGAGGACTTATGACAACCCAAACCGCACTCAAACCCACCCTCGGCACCCTGCACCTCTGGGGCATAGCCGTGGGCCTGGTGATCTCCGGCGAATACTTCGGCTGGAGCTATGGCTGGGGGACCGCTGGTACCATGGGCTTCCTCGTCACCACCCTGCTGGTGGCGACCATGTACACCTGCTTCATCTTCAGCTTCACCGAACTGACTACCGCGATTCCCCACGCCGGCGGGCCTTTTGCCTACAGCCGTCGGGCCTTTGGCGAACGCGGCGGCTTGATCGCCGGGATCGCCACCCTGATCGAATTCGTCTTCGCTCCACCGGCCATCGCCATGGCCATCGGCGCCTACCTCAACGTCCAGTACCCGGACCTCGACCCGCGCCTTGCCGCCGTCGGTGCCTACGTGGTGTTCATGGGCCTGAATATCCTCGGCGTGAGCATCGCCGCCACCTTCGAACTGGTGGTGACGGTGCTCGCGGTGGCCGAGTTGCTGGTGTTCATGGGCGTGGTCGCCCCGGGCTTCAGCTTCAGCAATTTCGTGCTCAACGGCTGGTCCGGCTCAACCAACTTCAGCATCGACTCGATCCCCGGCATCTTCGCCGCGATCCCCTTTGCGATCTGGTTCTTCCTCGCCATCGAAGGCGCCGCCATGGCCGCCGAAGAAGCCAAGGACCCCAAGCGCACCATTCCCAAAGCCTACGTTGGCGGTATCCTGACCCTGGTATTCCTGGCCCTCGGCGTGATGGTGATGGCCGGCGGCGTCGGCGACTGGCGCCAGCTGTCGAACATCAACGACCCGTTGCCCCAGGCAATGAAAGCCGTGGTCGG
>Ga0302156_10000861_pt1 | contig 28089 bp, 18 predicted proteins | sample I_Bog_N3_2_FD_193503 | JGI IMG/M metagenome (GOLD analysis project Ga0302156, IMG submission 193503) | Peat permafrost microbial communities from Stordalen Mire near Abisko, Sweden - I_Bog_N3_2 | ecosystem: Environmental > Terrestrial > Soil > Wetlands > Peat | place: Sweden: Abisko, Stordalen... | reverse complement strand
CGAGACCAGCCGTCTCATCCCATCTAAAGCCAAGGCCCGAACTCGCCATGAACATACGGGATGAATCCCAAACCCTTCAATGCGGCTGGTTTGTGGACAGGCTCTCAATCCAACTCCGCGGCAAACCGCTCTCGCAGCGCCCGCCGCAGCACCTTTCCGGTGTGATTCTGCGGCAAGCCGCCGGCCTCGAGAATCCAGATGCGGCGCGGCGCTTTATAGGGCGCCAGGTTCTGCCGGCACCAATCCACCAACTCGCTCTCACTTACCTTTGAACCAATCCTCAACTCGACCGCCGCAGCCGGGAATTCACCCTTCTCCTTGTGCGGCAGGCCAAAGGCCGCAGCGCGCGCCACAGCGGGATGGGCTGCAATAGCCTCTTCCAGTTCGCGCACGTAAACCGAGTACCCCCCAGACTTGATTACGTCCTTCATGCGACCCACCAGGCGAATCATCCCCAGCCGGTTGCGCGTGGCCAGGTCGCCGGTGCGCAGCCAACCGTCGCTGGTCAACAGGCCGTTGCCCTCGTCCTTCAGCGCGTCCTTCCAGTAGTGCGGCGTAAGCCCGCGCCGCAGGATCTGGCACTCGCCGGTCACACCCGCTCGCACAGGCCGTCCCATTTCATCGGCCACGCGGATGCGAAACGGCGGCACCGGGAAACACAGGTCGCCGCTCCCCGGCCAGAAGGACAGGTCAACACCCATCATGGCCAGGCCGCCAAGCTCCACCATGCCGTAGCCATTCACAAGCACCGGCGGAATGCGCCGTCCTGCCGGCAAGCGAAACAAGGCTCCGAACTTTCGCAGTTTTTGGCGAACATCGGCCGGCAGGTGATCGCTCGCCGAAAGCCATACGCGCACGCTCTTCAGTCGACCAGGATCGGGATTGCTGTTGACCAGCCGCGTGAACATGGCGGGCACGCCAACAACGGCAGTGACCCCCAATCGTTCAACCATATCAATCGCGCCGGCCACGTCGAAGCGATCGAGAAAGCAGCCGCGGATGCCCGCCATCATCCCGTAAAGCGCAATACTGACCGCCATGATGTGCGACCAGGGCAGCGCGATGAGAGCCAAATCTTTTTGCCCCAGAAACACGCCCGCAAATACCGTGGAAGAACGCCCCCCAAGAAGCGCCCGGCTGGAAAGTGCCGCCCCCTTGGGAAACCCGCTAGTGCCTGAAGTATGGAAGATGGCAACAGTCGCCGAGAGGTCGATGTCCACCGGTGCAAGGGGAAGCTCGACTGCTGAGCCGGCGCCCGGCGCGCGGAGAAATCCATCCAGCGTTTCCGTCTCCTCGTCGTCCTCGATCCAAGTCCGCACCTCCAGCGCCCCGCGGTCGTGAATAGTGCGCTCGAAGACCGCTTTGTCGGTGACCAGGATTTCCGCGCCGCTGGTGCTCAAAATGCGGTGGACCTCGGCGATCGTGAGCATCGGGTTGAGCGGCACCGCGATGCCCCCCGCGCGAACTATGGCCAGAAACCAATGCAGGCACCGCACGTCGTTGGTGCGATAGATAGCGACAAGCTGGCCGGGGCGCAACGCAACGCTCCGGCGCAGAAAGGCATCGAGGTCGCAGACGTCGGCGTGCAGTTCGGCCATGCGCCGCGGGCCGCCTTTCTCGATGGAGACCTCGCAATTTCCATTGCGGCGCAGCATTTGGTCCACAAGATTGGCGACCGTGACCGACCGGTCGCGCGAAAGTCGATAGCGCCGAAAGATATTCATTGCGCAGCCACAGGCTTGCGGCCCCAATCGCTGGCCACGCAGTAGTGGAACAGACGGTCAAGGTAGTCGAGCACGGGCGGCGGGCACACACCCACCGGCCCCAACAGGCGATCGGCATTGGTGGTGTCAAACTGCATACGCATGGTGAAGTAGTCGCGGTAGGCACGGCCATCGCGCAGTACGCGCCGCTTTTTTCCCCACAACGTCATGAACAGCAGCGGCCGTACAGCGGCGAAGAATAGTTTCGGATCCACATAGCGCGCTTCCGGAGCATCGAAGAACTCCGCAGCTCGCCGCGCAATCTGCTGAATCGTTGCGCTGCCGCGCGGTCCGGCGCAAAGATGCACAACAGAGCCCAAAGCTGCATCGTCAAAAGCCAGTCGCGCCACCGACGTAGCAACATAATCCACCGGCACAATATCCAGCACAGCGTCAGGATACCCAGGCACAGTGCGCCACAGCCGGCGAGCATAAATCTTCAGCGGCCAGTACATCATTTTGAAGCTCGACGTTGCGCCCGTCCGCGAATCGCCCACGATAATACTGGGCCGCAGAATCACACCGGGCATGTTTGCCAGGCGCGACCGCACCAGCGCCTCGGCCTCAGCCTTGGTCTGCTCGTACGTGTTGCGGTAGCCCTGCCCCACCGCCAGTTCACTTTCGAGAATCAGGTCGGAGCGTTCGCCGGCCACATAGGCCGTGCCCACGTAAGCCATGCTGCGCAATTGCCGCGCGCCGGCCGCGAAGTCGAGCACGCGCCGCGTACCCTCGACATTGATGCGGCGGGCTTCGTCCAGCGTGTGGTCGAACCGCACCGTAGCGGCAGAGTGAATCACGCGCGTAGTCTCCGCGGAAAGACGCTGCCAGGTAGCCGCATCGAGGCCGCAGTCAGGCTCGCCCACATCTCCGGAATAAACCTGGACGCGTGCGCGATCGGCTTCAGGAACAATCAAGTCCGCACGTTGCTGGCCCGATTGACCCAGCCTGTCGCGAATCAGCAGCGCGAGCATGGCGTCGGGATAGCGATCGAGCAATTCGCGCACCAGGCGCGCACCCAGAAAGCCGGTCGCGCCGGTGACGAATATCAGTTCTTCACGATTCATTCGGAAACCAAAGTCTGTCGGGCTTGCCAAAACCTGTCGGCTTGACGGGCCGATTGCCTGCTTGTGGGGAACTGCTGCACCAGTCTAATGAGGCGGAGCAGCTTGCAGTCCTTCGCCAATCGGCCGGTCCTTCCTGAAGAATATCTTGAACAGTTGCAATGCCGGATTACGCAATGAACCAGCATCCGCACTCAAGTTCGATTCTTCAATGATATTCGATGGACGGGGTTGCCCGCTCGCTCTCCCTGGTAGTTCGCACGGCGTTTGAGCCGTGTAAAGGACCATCGGCCCACGAAAACCGGCTGTCCGGAATCGAACAGGCTTTTGCGGATTCGAACGTCCGGTCCAATCTTCAAATCGCAATTGTCCCCAAAACATTGAACAAATCAATCGAATTGCGCATCTTCCATTTGGAATCCTAAATGCTTGATACGGTTATTGGCTTCGCTTTCGCGGATCGTGCCGTAGTCTCATTCCCCGGAACCTTGGGTCTCCCGATCTCGTATTTGAGGCCAATAGAGTACGGCGCGGAACACCTGCGCCAAGGCATAATGCACGCGAACGAACCTGGAGGTCCGGTACATGGCAATGTTCATCGATCAACTCAGGCAGGTCTTGCGCAGGCTTGGGCGCGCCCCCATGTTTACGGCCATCACGCTCATCACGCTGGCCATCGGCGTCGGCGCCAACACGGTGATCTTCAGCGTGGTGGAAGGTGTGCTGCTCAAGCCCCTGCCTTACCCGCATGCGGAACAGTTGATCGGCGTATGGCACACCGCTCCCGGCATCAACATCAAAGACCTGAATATGGCGCCGTCGATCTATTTTATCGATCGTGAACAGAACACTACGTATCAGGACATCGGCGTCTACGATGGCGACGCGTTCAATGTAACCGGAGCAGGAGAGCCGGAGCATATACGCGGCCTTGACGTCACCGATGGCACGCTGCCGCTCCTCGGCGTTCAGCCCGCACTTGGCCGCCTCTTTTCCCGCCAGGACGACACACCCGCGGCGCCGCCAACCGTCATTCTCTCCTACGCGTACTGGCAGCAGAAATTCGGCGGCGCATCTTCCGTGATCGGCAGCTCTATCACCATGGACGGCAAGGCTCGCCAGATCGTTGGCGTGCTTCCCAGAGGCTTCCACTTCCTCGATTTCAACGATGCCGCGCTCATTATTCCTTTCCAGTGGGATCGCAGCAAGATCAAGCTCGGCAACTTCAGCCAGCGCGCCATTGCCCGCCTCAAGCCCGGCGTCACCATGGAACAGGCCAGCACCGACATGGCGCGCCTGCTCCCCGTTACTTTCCGCAGTTTTCCGGCGCCCGACGGCTTCAGCCCCACCCTCTTTGAGAAAGCCCATTTCGCGCCCAACCTTCGCCCCTTGAAGCAGGATGTCGTCGGAGATGTGGGCAAGGTGTTGTGGGTCCTCATGGGCTCCATCGCCATGGTGCTCCTGGTTGCCTGCGCCAACGTGGCGAATCTCCTCCTGGTCCGCGTCGAAGGCCGCCGCCAGGAGTTGGCAATCCGTTCCGCACTGGGCGCTCCCTGGGGTCGAACCGCGGCGGAGCTGCTCTTTGAAAGCCTCATCCTCGGCGTTGCCGGCGCGGCCATCGGCCTGGGACTCGCTTACGGCGCGTTGCAAGCGCTCATAGCCGCCGCACCCACTGGCTTGCCGCGTCTTCATGAAATCGGCATCGACATTCCGGTTCTGCTTTTCACACTCGGCCTGGCCCTCTTCACCAGCGTGCTCATCGGCGTCATTCCAATCGTCAAGTACGCCGGCGTAAAGGCCACAACCGGCCTGCGCGAAGGCGGACGCGCCCTCAGCCAGAGCCGCGAACGCCATAATGCGCGCAAAGCTCTGGTTGTCATTCAGGTGGCCCTCGCTCTGGTGCTGCTCATCTGTTCCGGCCTCATGATCCGCACCTTCCAGGCGCTCATGCACGTCGATCCCGGCTTCTCTGCGCCCGACTCGCTTCAGACTTTCCGCTTCTACATTCCGGAGACCCAGATACCCGACACACAGCCTGAGCGTGTCGTTCACATGGAGCAGGATATCCTCAACAGACTCGCAGCGATTCCCGGCGTCTCCTCTGTGAGTTTCGCCAATGAATTGCCGATGGATGGATACGATTCAAACGACATTCTCTTCGCTGAGGATCATGTACTGCGCGAGAATGAGTTGCCACCCATTCGCCGCTTCAAATTCATATCCCCTGGATTCTTCTCCACCCTCGGCACCCACATCGTTACTGGCCGCGACCTCACCTGGGATGACATCTATGGGAAGCATCCCGTGGCCATCATCTCCGAGGCCTTTGCAAAAGAATACTGGCACAACGCCGAGGGTGCTCTGGGCAAAAAAATCCGCGTCGCCTCGACCGACGACTGGCGTGAAATCGTCGGTGTGGCCCAGGACATTCACGATGACGGCGTCGATCAACCCGCTCCATCTGCCGTCTACTGGCCCGTCATGATGACCAACTTCGAAGGGCAGAAGATGGAACTCCGCCGCGGAATCGCATTCGCCATCCGCAGCCCCCGCGCCGGTTCCCAGGCCTTCATGAAAGAAGTTCAGCAGCAGGTCTGGTCCATCAACGCCAGTGTGCCGCTTGCCGATGCAACAACCGTCGGCGAGCTCTACACAAAATCCATGGCCCGCACCTCCTTCACCCTTGTCCTGCTCTGCGTGGCTGGCGCCATGGCGATGCTGCTCGGCATCGTAGGAATCTACGGAGTCATCGCTTACACCGTCTCGCAACGCACCCGCGAGATCGGCATCCGCATGGCTCTAGGAGCGCAGCGCGCCGAACTCATTTCCTTGTTCGTCCGCCAGGGATTGTGGCTCACCGCCATCGGTGCAGCCTGCGGCCTGGTTGTCGCGTTCGTAACCATGCGCCTCATGTCGTCGATCCTCTTCAACGTGAGCCCCGTCGATCCGCTCACCTACATCTCCATCACACTCGGCGTAGCGGCAACCGCAGTCCTGGCCTGCTATCTACCTTCCCGCCGCGCCGCCACCGTGAACCCAGTCAACGCACTGCGCTCAGAGTAATTCGCACCATCCGTCTCTGAACACCGCAACGAGTCTGGGCCCCCCCACCAGTTTTGTCATTCTGAGCATCCGTAGCCGCTTGCAAGTCAGGTGCTAGGGATGAACCCAAGCCGGTAGCGCCAATACTGCCCCGTGCCCCGTCCTTTCGACTCTTTTCTGTCGAAAGGGCGGGAAACTTCACCTCTCAACCAGCCGGGTGCCCCATCCTTCGCTTCCTTTCAGCGAAGGGTGGGTGGCCACAGACCTCACCCAGCCAGTTCTATCGCGCGGACTGGCCCAAACTGACGCCAACAACCACACCCCTCGCGAATGTCTTCGTTCAAGTCATCCCAGCCCCAGCCTCACCCTCTCCACCCCACGCCAATTACACTTCTAACAAGCATGAGCCCGCGCGAACCACTCAAACCGCAGCTTGATTTCCTGTTTGAAGAGCCGCAGCAAACGCGCCGCATCTGGCCCGTTCGCGAACTCGTCAGCCAGATCCGCGAACGCATCGAGCGGGAGTATGGCGACGTCTGGGTCGAAGGAGAAATCTCCAACTTCCGTCCTGCGCCCTCCGGCCACCTCTACTTCACCCTCAAAGACGCCGAGGCGCAGCTCCCCATCGTCTTTTTCCGCCGCCAGGCGATGCTTCTGCGCTTCCGCCCAGAGGACGGCCTCCACGTGCTGGTTCGCGGCCGCGTCAGCGTTTACGAGCAGCGAGGCCAGATGCAACTGGTTGCCGAAACCATGGAGCCCGTTGGAGCCGGCTCACTCCAACTCGCCTTCGAGCAGCTCAAGGAACGCCTCAAGACTGAAGGCCTGTTCGATGCCGGCCGCAAACAGCCGCTGCCCGCGTTTCCCCGCACCGTCGGAATCGTCACTTCGCCCACCGGCGCCGTCATCCGCGACTTCCTCAACATCGTCGCCCGCCGCCATTCCGGCCTCAACGTCCTCGTCGTTCCCGTCTCCGTTCAAGGCGACCAGGCCCCAGCGGAAATCGAATCGGCACTAACCCTGCTCAACTCATCCGGCCTGGTCGACCTCATCGTCCTCGCCCGCGGCGGCGGCTCGCTCGAAGACCTGGCCGCATTCAACTCCGAACGTGTCGCCCGCGCGATTGCATCGAGCAACCTCCCTGTCGTTTCCGCGGTAGGACATGAGACCGACTTCACCATCGCCGATTTTGTAGCCGACCTGCGCGCACCAACCCCCTCCGCCGCCGCTGAGCTCATCACCGAGGCCCAGCACAAAATCGCCGAGCATCTTGCCGCGCAGGATCAACGCCTCACGCGCGCCATCCGCTTCCGGCTTCTCCTCGCCAGCCGGCGCCTCGCGGGTCTGCCTATCAGCCGAGCCGAAGCGCGCGTCTCGACACTGATTCATCGCCAGGCCCAGCGCCTCGACGACCTTGTCTTCCGACAGGAAGCTGCCCTCTCCGCACATTTGCGCCGCCAGCAGGATCACGTCGCCTCCCTCACCGCGGCCATCCTCCGCCACGATCCCCGCCAGGCCCTGGCCCAAGCCCGCGAACGACTCCAGGCTTACAGCACCCGCCTCCATCGCTCCTTCGAACGTACTCTGCAACGCGCCACTGTCCGCTTCGGCTCGCTCGACGCCCGCCTCCACTCGCTGTCGCCCCTCGCCGTCCTCGACCGTGGGTACGCCCTGGTCCTCTCGGCCGATGGCTCCGTCGTCCGCTCTGTAGCCCAGCTCACCGCCGGCGACCAGCTCACCACCCGTCTGGCTGACGGAACATTCACCAGCCGCGTCAAATCGAAATCCGCCCCAATTGGCGACGCTTCGCAGTAGGATGAGATCGGTCCTACTGCCGGGAAGGCGACGACAAAATCACCGTTCACGTGTCTCTAAAAGTCTGTCTAAGAACCAAGCACATTGAAGGGTGCGGGATTCATCCCTTACATGAAATAGCGAAATAGGTTTCGGCTTTACAGGCTGCGGAAAAACTCGCCGCTTTGAAAGGGCACGACTTTAGTCGTGCCGCAAAACGCGGCATAGAATCACCATCGGCTTTAGCCGCTGAGGGATGTCCCTGGGGAAGCTCGTCTGAAATCAGGCCTTTTTCCGCAGCCTGTGAAGCCCGTACCCTTCACGCATAACGAAGTTTTTTGGACAGGCCGCTAAGGTATGCTTTGAGATGGGCGCTTCGGTCGCGAACCAATCAACCAATGGAGCGCGTATCCTCTGGGTTGTTCAAGAATCGAGACCATGACCACAATCGTTGCCGCCCGCAAGCTCTTTGGTACTGACGGAATCCGCGCCGTCGCCGGCGAATCTCCACTCGACCCAACCACCATCTTTGCCGTCGGCCTCGCCCTCGCGCACTCCCTCAAAAGCTCTGCCGCCCACCCCGCCGTCGTCCTTGGCCGCGACACGCGCGAGTCCAGTCCCTGGATCGCCGCCACTCTGGCCGCGGGCCTGCACAGCGCGGGCGTACGCGTTGAAAGCGCCGGCATCGTGCCCACACCGGCCGTCGCCTTCCTCGCCAGAACCAATGGATTTCATGCCGGCGTCGTCATCTCCGCTTCCCACAATCCCTGGCGCGACAACGGCATCAAGCTCTTCGGCGCAGACGGCTTCAAGCTCGCCGACTCCGTGGAACTGGCCATGGAAGAGGAGATCCTTTTTCACGCCGCCCATAGCCACCCTCCCGACCCAACCTCCCTCGCTCCCATCGAGGACAACCCCAGGTTTCAGTCGGACTACATCCAGTTCCTCCTCGACTGCGTCCCAGGCCTGAATCTCGACGGGCTGCGAATTGTGGCCGACTGTGCCAACGGAGCCGCCGCAGCCGTGGCGCCGGAGCTGTTCGGCCGCTTGGGCGGTCAGGTCACTCTGCTCAACATCCTCCCCGACGGCCGCAACATCAACGACGCCTGTGGGGCGCTTTATCCCACCTATGTGGCCCAGGAAGTCAGAAGCCGGGAAGCGGCCATCGGCCTCACTTTCGACGGCGACGCCGACCGCTGCATGATGGCCGGCTCCAGAAATAACGTACTCAATGGCGACGCCATTCTCCTGGCGGTCGCACGCGATCTGAAAACCCGCGGACTCCTGGCCGGCGATCTTGTTGTTGCCACCACCATGTCAAACATGGGGCTTGAGGCCGCACTCAAACGCTCCGGCATCCGCATGCTCCGCGCCCCCGTTGGCGACCGCTACGTCCTCGAGCAGATGCACAAACACAATGCAGCACTCGGCGGCGAGCAGTCCGGCCACATCCTCATGCCCCACCTCGCCACCACCGGCGACGGACTGTTGACTGCCCTGGTCGTCCTCGATCTCATCGCCCGCACGAGGCTATCCATCGACGAGCTCACCGCCGACTTGAAGGTCTTTCCTCAGGTGATCGTCAACATCGAGGTTCGAGAAAAGCGTCCCCTCGATTCCATCCCCGCCGTCGCTGCCGCCATCCGCGCCGCCGAAGAAGATTTGAAAGACTCAGGCCGCGTCGTCATCCGCTACTCCGGTACCGAAGCCCTGGCCCGCGTAATGATCGAAGCCGAATCGGAAGCCTCCATGCACCACCACGCCAAAGCCATCGCCGACGCCATCCGCCACGAACTGGGCGCCTAGCCCGCCCTCAATACTGGGTGCCCCGTCCTTTCGACTTTTTTCTGTCGAAAGGGCGGGAAACCTCAACCCTCAACCGGCCTGATCGGGCGCTCTTCCTCCTGTGATCCAAATCACGTTCCCACCCATCCCCGTTCCCTACTCTTGAATCAGTACGGAACAAACCATGGCCACCTCACCCCAATCCGCCCCTCCCGCAAAGAAAAAGCTGAATCGCCGCCCCTCTCCAGACCGCTCCCAGCTCACTCGCAATATCGTCCAAGCTCTTTTCGCCACCCTTAACCTCTGGCTGGGCCTGCAATTCTTCCTCTGGGTCCGCTCCTTCCAAAGCCCCGGCAGTCTCCAGGTCTCCCGCCCACCCGGCGTGGAAGGCTGGCTGCCCATCGCCGGCCTCATGAACTTCAAGTTCTTCATCTCCACCGGTCGCATCCCGGCCATCCATCCCGCTGCCATGTTCCTCTTCATGGCCTTCCTGCTCATGAGCCTGGTGCTTAAAAAGGCCTTTTGTTCCTGGCTCTGCCCCGTCGGAACCTTCTCGGAACTCCTCTGGAAACTGGGCAGAAAACTGTTCCGGCGCAACCTCCGCGTGCCCCGCTGGCTCGACCTCCCACTCCGCGGCCTCAAGTACCTGCTCCTCGCCTTCTTCGCGTTCATCATCGGCTCCATGTCCGCCGAGGCGCTCGACGATTTCATGCACGCCCCGTATGCCCTCGTCGCCGACGTCAAGATGCTCAATTTCTTCCTGAACATGGGCCTGACAGCCGCCATCGTCATTGCCGTGCTGGTGTTCGCTTCCATCGTGGTACAGAATTTCTGGTGCCGCTACCTCTGCCCCTATGGCGCGCTCATGGGGCTCGTTTCGCTGCTCAGCCCACTCAAAATTCGCCGCGATCCCGACGCCTGCATCGACTGCGGAAAATGTGCCCACGCCTGCCCATCCAACCTGCCCGTCGATCGGCTTGTGCAGGTCCGCTCAGCCGAATGCACCGCTTGCATGGCCTGTGTCGCAGCCTGTTCCGCGCAGAACGCACTGCAATTCTCGCTCCCGCCCTGGCGCAACACCGCACCCTCTGACCGCTGGATTCGCCGCGCCGCATCGCCCCTCGTCGTCGCCGCGCTGCTTGCCTGCATCTTTTTCGGCTTCACCGCGTATGCCAAAGCTTCCGGCCACTGGCAAACAAACTTGCCGCGCTCGATTTATCTCGATCTCGTCCCATCGGCAAGCCAGTTATCGCATCCCGGCTATTGAATACCGCGTCCCGCAGTGCGATCACATGAATGAACGTGATGACAGAACGGTATAACAGTCATTCACCGTCGCCGGCACGCGGATGTATGAGACCTTTGCTCACCAATGCTCTCGCTGACTTGCTGACTCGCTATCCCCGCGAAGCGGGGGCTAACTTGCTGAATCTGATCAATCCGGGGAACAATCTTCAATCTCTTCCCGAAGATTGCAGTCTAATTCGCGGAAACGCGCACAATGAATTCATGATCTCCAGAGCGCCCGAAATCTCTCAATTTCCAATCCCTCAGTTCATCCCGTCCGCGGACACCTCACTATCCACCCCCCGTTTTCGTCCCATGCACCTGAAAGCAATGACGTTACGCCGATATTGGCCAAAAACACTCATTGAAACAAACAACTTACGCCCCTGTCACGTTTCGGAATCACCCACTTTGCACCCAAAATGCACAAGTTTTTGAACTCTGCCAACCCGCCCGCCGGCAAGCAAAGTCAAGGAAACGCCCAACAGGTATGATGGAACGTTGGCAAGTGCTCCCGGACAATCCATCCCGCAAGTGTGCTCACCCAGCCAGGAAACCAATCAGATGACGCAAGCAAGACCGCTAAAAGTCGAGCTGTTTGAAACCAGTCTGCGCGACGGAATGCAGCAGCCCAATATCGATATTTCGGTGCCCGGCGCTGTCAGCCTGTTGCAGCGCATGTCCGCATTCGGCGTCCACTATGCGGAGATCGGATTCGCCGGCGCAACGCAATTCGTTTCCGACCTGACCGCATCGCTCGCCTCAGTCGACACAGGCGCAATGAAGCTGGCCCTTTTCGGCAGAACCCGCGGCCGCGGCGCCAGAGTCGAACAGTGGCCAGATGTCCAATTCATCGTTGCCCGCAAGCAGCGCGTCCCCGTCGCCGTTCTCGTCCTCAAATCCCGCCTGCTCGATGTCATCAAGTCACTCGAAACCACGCCGGAAGAGAACCTCTCGATGGCGTACGAGACCATTGCCTGCCTCCAGGATCACGGCCTTGAAGTCATCGTAGACTTTGAACACGCCATGGACGCCAACTGCGGCCGCCGTGAAAACGGCAGCCTGTGCGACCCGGATTTCAACCAGCGCAGCCTCGATTATTTCCATCAACTAACTGCCCAATGTGTAAGTCAGAAAGTAAGTCGGATTGTTGTCTGCGACACCACCGGCGGCGCCAATCCGGAAGAAGTTGCCCATGTTATCGGCAAACTGACCCAGACTTATCCCGAAGTTAGTTTCGGATTCCATGGCCACACCGATCGCGGCCTCGGCATCGCCAACACCCGCGCGGCCATTCTAGCCGGGGCCGTTCAGGTGCAAGGCACGCTTCTCGGCACTGGCGAGCGCTGCGGCAACGTCAACCTCACCACCGTCATCGGCAGCATGCAGATTAGAGGCGAAGCCGAGTTTGTAACTCCCGAAACACTTACAGGACTTACCAGCCTGGCTCATTCCGCCTGCGCCGCTTTCTCGCTTGAAGTCCCGCACGGCGCTCCAATCATAGGGACAGGAGCCTTTGGCACCTGGGCCGGCATGCACGGCAGCAGCGAACGCAAGAACCCCGGCGCATACCTCTGGTGCGATCCCGCATTGGTCGGCGCAAACCCGGTCATCGGCGTCAACGCGCAATCCGGCAAGGCCAACATCATTCTGCTCTCTGAGACACTCGGTTATCCACTCGATGGGGCGCAAGCGCAAGCTTTCATCGACGCCAACCAGGCCATGATCGAAGGCGGCGGCTTCACTGCCAGCGATGTTTCCTTCCGTCTGGCCTGCATGAAGGTTCTCGGAACCCTGCCGGACCGCTTCAACGTCAAGAGCTGGCGCGTCATCGATGAATCCGACGAGACCAGAAACCGCTACGTTCAGGCCTCGATGCTGATCACCATCGGTAACTCGACCGTAACTACCACCCGAGCCGAAGGCGCAGGCCCAGTGGACGCACTTACTAAGTCAATGCGGCAGGAACTGGAAAAATGGTATCCGGCCGTCGCCAAAATGCACCTGGGCCGTTTCAGCGTCACCGCCATTGACGTGTCAGCGCACGACACCGCCGCCCACGTCCGTGTAACTCTAAGCTTCCACGCCGACGGCCACGAACCCTGGACCACCGCCGGCGTCAGCAGCGATCTGAACCAGGCCGCCCTCATGGCCATCATCGACGGCTTCCATTACTGGCTTTTGAAAACAGCCAACTGAATGGTCCTAATCACTAATCACTAACCCCTCATCACTGTTTCAAAGGTCCCGCCAGTTTTCACCGAATGCCAGGTCGGCCACCAACGGAACGTTGAGCTTCACAACCCCTTCCATCTCCGCTTTCACCAGCGCGGTGATCTCCGCAGTCTCGTCCGTCGGAACCTCGAACAGCAACTCGTCGTGTACCTGAAGAACCATGCGTGTCTTGAGCTTGCGCTGCCTTAGTTCGCGGTCAATCGCGATCATGGCCAGCTTGATCAGGTCAGCCGCCGTCCCCTGCAACGGAGTGTTGATAGCCGTCCTTTCGGCGAACCCCCGCTGGTTGGGATTGCGGCTCTCGATGTCCGGAATCGGCCGCACCCGCCCAAACAGCGTACGCACCGACCCATCCCGCCGCGTCTGCTCCAATGTCTTTTCTATGAAGGCTTTAACCCCCTGGTAGCGGGCAAAGTACCGATCGATATAGTCCCGAGCCTGCCCCTGCGGAATTCCCAATTGCGCAGCCAGCCCAAAAGCCGAAATCCCATAAACAATCCCGAAATTCACCGCCTTGGCCCGCCCGCGCGTCTCCTTGTCCATGGATTCGATGGGAACGCCGAACACCTCGCTAGCCGTAAGCGTATGAATATCAATGTCTTCCGCGTAAGCCTTCACCAGCAGCGGGTCCTGGCTGAAGTGCGCCAGCAGCCGTAACTCAATCTGCGAGTAATCCGCCGACAGCAATTGCGTCCCCGATGAAGCTGTAAATGCCGCCCGAATCTCCCGTCCCAGTTCCGTCCGAATGGGAATATTCTGCAGATTTGGATTCACCGACGACAGCCGTCCCGTAGCCGTGGCCGCCGCCTGGAACGTCGTATGCACCCGCGAGTCAGCGTCGGCCAGCAGCGGTAAAGCGTCTATATAGTTCGACTTGAGCTTGGACAAGTGCCGGTATTCGAGCACCAGGCGCGGAACGTCATGTTGAGCCGCCAGCGCCTCCAAAACATCCTGCGCCGTAGAAACAGCCTTGCCCTTGCCCCGGCTGGCCGGTGCCGGCAGACCCAGGTGAACAAACAGCACCTCACCCAGTTGCTTCGGCGAATTGACGTTGAACCGCCGCCCCGCCAGCTCGAATATTCGCTCCCCAACTCGTTCCAGCTCCAAGCTAAACCTTTTAGAAAGAATGCCTAGCGCCGCCTTGTCGATGCGCACGCCGGCCCGCTCCATGGAAAACAAAACCGGCGCCAGCGGCAGATCGATCTCCCGATAAACCTTCGCCACTCCAGCCTTTTCCACCTCGGCCCGCAGCGCCGGAACCAGTGCATGAATCGCCGCCGCAGCAGCGGGGAGCGAAGACGGCGCCGGCTGCCCATGCCGAGCCGCCACATCCGGTAGTGCCTGCGTCGCGTGGGTCGGATTCAGCGCGTAAGACAGCAGCATCGTGTCTTCAACCGCCCCACGCAGCTCAACCCCCTGCCCGCTCAGAACATGGAGAGCCAACTTCCAGTCATGCAAGCGCTTAGGAACAGCCGGATCTTCCAGCAGCTCGCGTAAGACAGGCGTAAGACAAAGGCATAGAGCGGTCCCGGATTCCGCGCACACCCCAACATTGAAGCTGACCTGCTTGTCCGCAGCTTCCGCCACATCCAGCAGCGACATGGTCTGCGGCACGTCATCTGCTTCCTCGGCAGCTGCAACGGGAGCAGCCGCATCCAGCGCAAACGCGAAACCGTGCTCGCGCGCCGCCGCATAAAACGCAGCCGCCTGTTCCGCGGTAGGCTCGCCCACAAGCTCAACCAATGGTCCGCCGTCCGCAGGACCTAGTTCCCGCAGCATCGACGTAAACTCAAGCTCCGTAAAGAGTTCGCGGCAGGCTTCGATGTCCGGAGCCTGCGTCTCCATGGCCACCAGGTCCAGCGGCAGCGGCACATGGCAGTCAATGGTGACCAGCTCCTTGGAAAGCAGCACAGCGGCCCGATTCTGCTCCAGCGACTCGCGATAGGTCTTCCGCTTCACCTCGCTCGCCCGGTCCAGCACCGCCTCCACGCTGCCGAACTCCATAATCAGGTCCACGCTGCCCTTGTCGCCAATGCCCGGCGCGCCCGGAATATTGTCCACCGCATCCCCGCGCAGCGCCATAACATCCACCACCTTTTCCGGTGGAACCCCAAGCACCTCAACCACTTTCGCGGGGTCGAGAATCAGGTTGTCCTTCTGCGGATTGAGGATTTTAACCTTGGGCGTGACCAGTTGCATCATGTCCTTGTCACCGGAGACGATGAACACCTCGTGCTCTTGCTCGGCCGCCTCGCGAGCCAGCGTACCGATCACGTCGTCGGCCTCAAACCCCACCGCTTCGAGGATCGGAATGCGCAGCGCTTCAAGCGCCCGCCGGATATAGGGGATCTGCCGCCTCAAGTCCTCGGGCATGGCCGCGCGGTTGGCCTTGTACCCCTCGTAGCTCACCTCGACAAAGCTCTGCGTCTTGCCGTCCCACTTGCGCAGCGGCCCCATAGTGCGCGCTCGCTCGTCGCGAAACACCTCCCCGCTCATATCGAAGACCGCGGCAAAATACAGCGGCGAAAAATCCTGCCGCAGCTTCTTGATCATGTTCACGAAAACGTAAATGGCCGCGGTCGGCAGCCCGCCGCGCGTAGACATCGGCCTGCTCCGCTGCATGGCGTGGTAGGCGCGAAAAATGAACGACATGGTATCGAGCAGGAATACGGGGGGCTTCGCTTGATCAGTCACGCTACAGAGTCTATCAGCGCCGCTTCACGCGAGAAACATGCAATCGCCGTAGCTGAAAAACCGGTACTTCTGCCGGACGGCATGTGCATAGGCAGCCAGCACGTTTTCCCGCCCCGCAAAAGCGCTCACCAGCATCAACAAACTCGATTCAGGCAGATGGAAATTAGTAAGCATTGCGCCCACGATGCGGAATTTGTAGCCGGGTGAGATGAAAATCTCCGTCTCGCCGGAATGGGGTTTCATTTCGCCGCTGCCGGTTTGAATTGCACAGTGCTCCATCGTTCGCACCACTGTAGTGCCGACAGCGACAATGCGGCGGCCTTCGCGGACTGCGGAATTCACTGCATCGGCCGTGGCGGCACTCAGCGTGTAGCGCTCGCGGTGAAGACGCACCTCATCCAGCCGGTCAACACGGAGCGGTGCAAAGGTGCCAAGCCCCACGTGCAGCGTGATGCGCGCTACCTCAATGCCCTTTGCAAGCAATGTCTCCAGCACTCGCGGAGTAAAGTGCAGCCCAGCTGTAGGGGCAGCCACCGAACCCCGTTCGCGCGAAAAAACAGTCTGGTAGCGCTCGCGATCCGAACCCGCGTCATCGCGCCGAATGTAGGGCGGCAGGGGCATGTGGCCAATCCTATCGAGCACGGCAAAGAAATCGTCGACAGGCTCGAAGCGCAGCAGCCGTTCGCCAAACTGGCCGCGCTCCAGCACCTCAGCTTCGAGAACAATCTCGCCACCACCCGCAGGAAATACCAGCCTCTCACCGATCGCGACTTTTCTGCCCGGCCTCACCAGTGCGCGCCATTCATTTTCCTCGGCCGGCTCGGTCAGCATCACCTCAATGCGCCCCGTCGGTCTCTCCCTTTCGCGCCGTAAAGTCCGATGAGCATAAAGCCGCGCCGGAATCACGCGGCTATCGTTGAGTACCAGCAAATCCCCCTGTTCAAGCAGCGCAGGGATATCCGTGAAGCGAGCATCCCTCAACTCACCCGTCCCGCGATTCACGACCAGCATCCGGCTCTGTCCACGCTCAGCAGAAGGCTCCTGCGCAATCAATTCCGGAGGCAACTCAAAGTCAAAATCGTCCACCCTCAAGCCGGCCGTCGCTTGGCTCGCCTCACTCATGGCTTCGCCTTCTTGAAGTGCTCTAGCGCCCTCAGTCGCGCGCGTTCAATCGCAGCATTCAGCTCTTCGCGTTTCTGCTCGAATTCATCCGCCGGAAGATCGGTCGGGACGTGCGTACCCTTTGCCCAGCTGACCACGATGCGCGTAAAAGGCTTCGGTACGAGGAATCGGTCCCAGGAACGCACGGTCCACGCGCGCTCCGGTTCAAGGTGAAACGCTCCAATCGGCGCCCCTGTCATCTGCGCCAGTTTGATGGGGCCCATCTTGGTTTGATAAATCGGCCCGCGCGGCCCATCCGCGGTGAAGATGGCCGTTCTGCCGCTCTCAATTACGTATTTGAGCCCCAGCAACCCTTCACGCGCACTCCTCGAACTGGAACCTCGCACAGCGTCGAAGCCAAACATGCGAAGAATGCGCGTAATCAACTCGCCGTCAAAGCTCTTGCTGATGAGGATTACGGCGCCGGAGCATTGAAAGTAGACCGTGCAAGGCAGCACGCACTGGTGCCAGAAACAGTAAATCTCCGGACCGGCCTTCTCACCGTAGACAACGGGAAGAACGCCGTCTTCGGCGATGACCTCGAACCGCCATGTACGGCTTACGAGCCACAGCAGCGCCCACACCACGCGCGGCACCACGGCCAGCACCAGGCGCTGGCTCAACGTGAATTTTTGCTCAGTGGTCACTGTCCGATTCTAGCTGTACCGCAGCCAGCGCAACAGCTCCGGCAGCGTAGCCCGCTTGCCATACATCAGAATTCCCACCCGATAAAGGCGCGACGAGACCAACAGTGTACCCCATATGCTGAGCACCAGCAGCCCGATGGAGACAGCAAACTGCCACGCCGGCGGCGTCTGCGATGCCATGCGCAGGAACATGACGATGGGCGCGGTAGGCGGAAAAAGCGAAGCCGCGATCGACCAGAACGAATTCGAGTCGTTGACGATGAGCATGATCATGGCAAAGCTGAGCCATGTAGGTGCGGCGGCCAGCGGCATGTACATTTGCAGTTCCTGCTCCGTTTCGCAGGTGGCGGCGAGCCCCGCAAACAGCGCGCTGAAAAGCAGGAAGCCGAGCAGAAAGTATACCGGGAACAGCACGCATTCCACCCATGAGAAATGGACCGCGAGGTTTCCCGTAAGCGCAGCGGTGGCGATGGGAGACACAAAAATGGCCGCGCCGGCAAGCAACCAAATACCAATCTGCGTAAGGCCCACGGAGCCTGCGCCAACCAGCTTTCCGGCCAGCATGTCGCTGGGTTTTACGGTTGCGAGCATCACTTCAAATACGCGCGAGGTCTTCTCCTGAATGATGGAGCGAGCCACATTCAAGCCATAGATCATGGTGGTCATGGTGAGCAGCAGGGCCATCACGTAGCCCTTCCAGAAAGAGGCAAACGCATTGCTCTTGAGCAGTTGGCCGTCCTTTTTCACCTGGAAACTCTGGATTTGAACGCCTTTGAGCACCGCATCCGCATCGGCCTGTGTCATGCCTCCGCCCGTCAAATGCTCGCTCACCAAGCTATTGTCCAGGGCATCTTTGAGCCGCGCTGAACTCATGAAGTCGCCGGCGGATTGCGAATAATACGTCGCGGTGGGCACTCCTCCGGCGGGCGTTTCAATCCACAGCAACCCTTCGATCGCCTTGGTGCGGACCTGCGCGGTAAGCAGGTCGCGGTCTTCCGGTTTTGCCGGCGCCACAATGTCGACCACTGCCTTGGAGTCCTTGCCGCTTGTCAGCCGGGTGCGAAGATCGTTGGCCAGCGCCACATCGCTGCTGGCGATAGCCATGTGCTTGCTCGCGCCCAGGCCCAGCGAGGAAAGGTAGCTGATGCCAAAAACAAGAGCGAGCGCCGCCGGCAGCCCCATGGTTGAAAACTTGAAGGCCTTGCTCCGAACCTGCTCCAGGTATTCCCGCCTGGCAATCAGAAGAGTGTTACGCATCGGCCTTGCCTCCCACTGTCTTGATAAAGATCTCTTCGAGTGAAGGCTCGACCAGTTCGAACCGGTAAATGGTGGCAACGGCTGCGGCCTCGTGCAGCAGCTTCTGCGAGTCGCCATGTTCCTTCAGCCGGATCTCGGCGTGGCCGGAGTAGTTCTTCGCCTCGGCAATTTCTTCGCTCTTCAAGAAATCGGCACTGCCCTCAAACTCGACCACCACGCGGTTGCGCTCGTAAGTGGCCTTGATTTCGCGCACCTTGCCGGCCAGCACCGCACGGCCGTCGTTGATGAGGCAAATCGAGTCGCACAATTTCTCCACCTGGTCCATGCGATGGGTGGAGAACAGAATCGCCTTGCCCTGGTCCTTCAACTCCAGCAGAGTCTTTTCCACCAATACCGCATTCACCGGATCGAGCCCGCTGAACGGTTCATCCATGACGATCAGGCCCGGGTCGTGAAGCAGCGAAGCAATGAACTGAATCTTCTGCTGCATGCCCTTGGACAGTTCTTCCGTCTTCTTGTTGAGGGAGTCGGCAATCTCCATGCGTTCAGCCCAGGCGGTCGCTCGTTTGCGCGCCTCCTCTGCCGGGAGCCCGTGCAACTGACCGAAGAAAACCAGTTGCTCAATCACCTTCATCTTCTTATATAAGCCGCGCTCCTCGGGCAGGTAACCGACCCGCTCCAGGCTCTTGCGGTCGAAGGGTAGCCCGAAAAGGCTGATCCGGCCCGAATCCGGAATCGTAATGCCCATCATCATGCGAATGGAGCTGGTTTTGCCCGCGCCATTCGGTCCCAACAGGCCAAACATCTGGCCCGCATCGATGGATAGGCTCAGGTTGTCGACCGCAACCTTGTTTTCGTAGGCTTTGGTCACTCCCGCGAGTTCAACAACTGGCATGGGTTCTCCCGCTGGTCTTGAGGCCGTTTTCACGCCTGCTGAACCTGGAAACGGCCTGCGAGCAGTTTAGCAAAGCACGCCTTGCGCAGGGCGTCTCCGGCCGATCCGCGCATTGAGCTGAAAATTACTTCGATTCAGCGCCCGGTTCTGCCCCCTGATTTCCGCTCGCCCGCCGCATGTTGCTTTCTCTTCGCGTTCCGGAAGTATCCACCTCTGTTACTCTCTTGCGCAAAATGTCGCCTAATGTCGCACATTTTCCAAAAATCCCTCGTTCCTGCTACCAAAGTGGGATTTTCTTTCGGACCAATGGGGGAGACCCAAAGAATAATTATCAGAATACAGTTGCATTAGAAGTTCGGAGAGAGATATGGCAACGCTGTTATCAATGTACGAGTACGATAACGACTTCCTGAAGCCTGATCCGCAGGCAACAAAATCTCAGCCGGGACCCACTCACAGGCCGAAATCCCTGGCCGCCCTTGACGTCCGCCAGGGAGTTCTTGAAGACATCGCACTCAAGACACTGTATCTGTCCGGTTCGCTCTCGGTTCTTGAGCTTGCCGAAAAGATGTGCCTCGGTTACGAAGTTGTGGACGCTCTTTTTTCCCAGCTCCGACACGAACAGTTCTGCCTTGTCACCGGCATGACCGGCCATGTTCATCAGATTGCCATCACGGCTTCGGGCAGATTGCGCGCAACAGAACTTCTTTCGAATTGTCATTATGCTGGCCCCGCGCCTGTTGCCTTTGAGAGCTACGTTGAGCAGACCCGCAAGCAGAGCGTGAAGAAGACGGATGTGTGTGCGGCGGACGTCCGTCGCGGATTCTCGCATCTGGTCATGGACAACGAGACCTTGCGGAAACTCGGGACGGCGCTGAACTCCGGCAGTTCGGTCTTTCTCTGGGGACCCGCGGGAACCGGCAAAACCACCATGGCTGAGACCCTGTCGAAGGTTCTCGCCGACGATGCGGTATGGATCCCCTATGCCGTGGAAGTGGACGGCTCCATCATCACCGTCTACGATCCATCCATCCACAAGCGTGTGCCCGAGGAGGAACCCGAAGACCGGGACGCGCGCTGGGTGCTGTGCCGCCGCCCCTCTGTGCTGGTGGGCGGAGAGTTGACGGCCGAGATGCTCGACCTTCAGTTCAACTCGATTTCGAAGTTCTATGTCGCTCCGGCGCAGATGAAAGCCAACAACGGAGTGCTGATCATCGACGACTTTGGACGCCAGCGCCTGCGCCCGGAAGAGCTGCTCAACCGCTGGGTGGTTCCACTGGACCGCAAGATCGACTTCCTTACCCTCGCGGGAGGAAGGAAAATTGAAGTCCCGTTCGAAATGCTGGTTGTTTTCGCTTCGAACATGGACCCGGCCGAACTAGTGGACCCGGCCTTCCTGCGAAGGATTCAAACCAAAATCCACATCGGAGAGGTTTCAGACGATCAGTTCTGCGAAATCTTCCGCCGCGTCGCGGTTGAAAATAAGGTCCCTTATGACCCCAGCATCCCAGTCGATCTGATCGAATTCATTCGCATCAGACTCAAGCAGGAACTGCGGTCCTGCTTCCCGCGCGACATCGTGAACCAATGCTGCTGGTCCGCTCGCTACGAGGGACGCAATCCGCACATCGATCGCCCGGCCTTGAAGCAGGCCATCGACGCATATTTCCTGGCCCGGAACTAACCCGCATTGGCGAGTTACAACTCAATCGAACGTCGTGTCCGATCCCGCACAACTGCTCCGTGCCCCATCCTTGCGCCTTTTTTTCTGGCGCAAGGGTCGGAAACCACAAATCTACGACCACGGCCGGCTGCCTGCGAATGTTGACGATGAACATGGGCGCCCCAGAGCCTGTCCTGAGCCTGCCGAAGGGGATCTCGATTCTGAGACCTGGGAAAGCGCATCCTTCCGGCTAATTTACTCCTACACTACCTTCATTGTTTCCGGATCCCAATGGCAAATGGCATCCTTCTCGATGCTCGGCTCGCCGTCTCCTTAGATGGTGGGCTGCTCTCCGGCCAACATCTTGCGGCAAAAAATAGCCAACACGTCGGAGTAGTGCGACGTCGGGTCCTGATAGGGACCGAAGACGTTGAAATAGCGGAGCACCACCGTTTCCACTCCGTAGACACGCGCAAAGACGCGCATGTAGTGCTCACCGGCCAGCTTGGCCATTGCATAAGGGCAGATCGAGTTCGGCAGCATTTCCTCATCTTTGGGCATGGCCGGTGAATCTCCATACGGTGAAGACGACCCTGCATAGACCACTCAGCGCACCCCGGCTGCATTCGGAGCCACCAACAGATTGAGCGTGGCGGTTACGCAATGTGCATTGGTGCCAATGGGATCGGACACCGACAGAGGAACCGAGGCCAAAGCTGCCTCGTGGAACACGATTTGGACCCCATCACAAGCTTGGGCGCAGGCATCCGGACGGTCAGGTTGCCCTCGACAAACTCCATCGCTTCAAGCCCGACCAGGCTGGCGCGTTTTAGGGTGATGAAGCTGTCCATGCCGCGTACAGTTTCGCCACGCGCAAGAAGCGCTGCGGCGACCGAGCGTCCAATAAACCCGGCAACACCGGTCACGAGATATTTAGCCAAATGAATCTCCAAGCCAGAGTCGGCTTCGATAAAGGACCAGTTTAGTCGATTGACCAATGCCATTCGGCAGTGAAGGCTTTAATGCCACGGATTCGACATACCCCTTGGACGAGACAAGACGCGCATAACATCACCGGCTCCCACCCACAAAGCGCGAGACAGCAGCGGGTCAAATCTTCAGGCGGGGAGTCTCCAGCATCCCCAGCGTTCCGCCTCGCCCCTGCCGCACCAACCCCGCCATCGGTAAAGGAATGATTACCGAAGTTTCAATTAAAAAGTTACTATAAATCGGAAATAGCGAACCACGAGTAACTTTTCGCCGATATTCCGCACGAGAGCAGCACGCGAAACGAAGTTCGTGTGCTTAAGCGAAAAGGAGCAACGAATGACTCTGGACCATTCGCTTCAGACGGAAAAAGCAAATCTTCTTGATAAGCCTTCCTGGCTAATATTCATGGCGGTAGTTTACCTGACCTCCATGTTAACGATGACCGCTTATGCCCAGACGGCCGGCCGTCAAGTCCTTGCGGGGCATGTTTCGCAAGCTGTGGCCAGCTCACAGGTACTGCACGAGTTACCTCGAGCAACGCAGTTGAACCTTGCCTTTGGACTCCCTTTGAGAAATCAGGAAAAACTCAATGCGCTGCTCTCTGATCTCTCGGATCCGTCGAGTCCAAACTATAGACATTACTTGACTCCAGAGCAGTTCGCCGCAGAATTCGGTCCCACAGAAGCTGACTACCAGGCATTAATTCATTTCGTTCAACAGAACGGTCTGACCGTTACTGCAATCCACGCGAATCGGGTTTTGTTGGATGTCTCTGGTGCAGTTCCGGACATCGAAAGGACCCTCCACGTCAAGATGATGAAATACAAAAACCCGACCCGAGGGGAATTTATTGCCACGGATCGGGAACCGTCGGTCGATCTTGACGTGAATATCCTGCACATCGGCGGTTTGGATAACTATGTTCTTCCAATGCCGATGAATCTGAAAACAACCCCAATGACAGCAGAAAAGCCCTACGTTACCGGAAGCGGACCCGGGGGCTATTTCATTGGCAGCGATTTTCGCGCAGCGTACGCGCCCGGCGTTACTCTGACCGGAAACGGCCAGGCGGTGGGGTTGGTGGAATTTGACGGTTTCTACCCAGGAGACGTGCAAAGGAACTTCGCTCACGCGGGTCTGCAGCCTGTACCAACGCGGACTGTGCTGCTCGATGGCTTCAATGGGACGCCTGGGGGAGCCAATATCGAGGTAATTCTGGACATCATGATGGCCTCGTACATGGCGCCGGGGCTATCGAACGTAATCGTATACGAGGGCTTTTTTCCAGACGACATCCTGAATCGGATGGCGACCGACGACCAGGCGAGGCAACTCAGTTCTTCCTGGGGTTTTGGCATCGATGCAACGACCGAGCAGATATACGAGGAGTTCATCGCCCAAGGGCAGTCGCTCCTGCAGGCATCGGGGGATAGTGGCGCTTACCGATATGGGGTGATGCCTCCTTCAGACAACCCCAATCTAACGGTAGTTGGAGGGACGAGCCTGACTACCTCGGGCGCCGGCGGACCGTGGAGTGCTGAGACCGCCTGGTCCGGCAGCGGCGGCGGAATCAGCTCCGTTTATCCCATTCCAAGTTATCAGCAAGGATTCAGCATGGCGGCCAGCGGTGGTTCCACAACCATGCGCAATATTCCCGACGTTGCCATGGTCGCGGCCGTCCAAATCTATCTGATTTACAACAACGGCGAACCGGTCGCCGTGGGCGGAACGAGCGCCGCAGCTCCTCTGTGGGCCGGATTCGTGGCACTCGCCAACCAGCAGGCAGCGGCAAGTTCAAATCCACCCGTCGGATTTCTCAACCCGCTGCTCTATGCCATCGGAAACAGCGGCAACTACAGCGAAGACCTCAGCGACATCAGGCTGGGAAGCAATGGATATCCGGCAGTTGCCGGCTTTGACCTCGCCACGGGCTGGGGTTCTCCCGCTGGACAGAATCTGATCAACGATCTGAGTGACGCATCGACAGGTTCGTTTACGATCTCCAGCGCCGTTTCCGCCCTCACCCTCTTCCAGGCAAATACGGTGAGCACGACCATAACCGTAGCTGCGGCTAACGGGTTTGCGGGCGCGGTGGGATTTGGAGTGACCGGATTACCAAGCGGTGTAACGGCAAGATTCAGTTCCCTCGGCGGCGGCGCGACTTCCCTCACCCTTACCTCAACCATAAACGCTACTCCTGGGACATACACGCTTGGAGTGATCGGAAGCTCCGGCGATGCTTCGAGCGCTACGAACATCGTCCTGACCGTGCCAGCGCAGGCCTTCAGCCTTTCAGCCTCCGCCAGCAGCCTTACGCTCCTGGTGGGCGGCAGCAGCGCGAGCAGCATCATCGGCGTTGCCGGCCAGAATGGGTTCATTGGCAAGGTTAACCTGGCGGCTTCCGGATTGCCTGTTGGAGTGTCTCTGTCGCTCAGTTCATCGAGCACCAGCACCACGAGCACGCTTTGCTTCAGGCCGAGCACAACGGCTGTTCCAGGGACCTACACGGTAACCGTCACGGGAACCTCCGGAAATCTATCGAGCAGCACAAGCATCGCATTGACCATCCCAGTGCCGAGCTTCGATCTTTCATCGTCGGCCAGCAACCTCACTCTTCTTGTTGGCGGCAGCAGCGAAGCGAGCATCATCAGCGTTGCCAATCCGGTTGGGCTAGTCAACAAGGTGAGTCTGGGTGTTTCAGGGGTGCCGGCAGGAGTCACAGCATATTTCAGTTCTTCGAGCACAATTACTATCAGCACGCTGTCTTTTAGGGCAAGTACAACTGCTGTGCCGGGAGCCTATAACGTGACTGTCACCGGGACCTCCGGGATAGCCACGAATTCCACAACCTTCGAGCTGACCATCCCGGTGCCGAGCTTTAACCTCTCGTCTTCGAACAGCAGTCTCACCCTTCTTGTTGGCGGCAGCAGCCAGGCCACCACAATTGGGGTCGTCAATCCTGTTGGGCTCGCCGTAAATGTGAGCCTCACAGCTTCACAGTTGCCCGTGGGAGTAACTGCCTCTTTCAGCCCGTCGAGCACCAGCACCACGAGTACAGTATCGTTCAAGCCAGCTGTTACGGCTGCGCCGGGGACCTATAACGTGACTGTTACGGGAACCTCCGGCGTAGCTACGAACACCACAACAATCGCACTGACCATCCCGCTGCCGAGCTTCGGTCTTTCTCCCTCGGCAAGCGCTCTTACCCTTCTTGTAGGCGGCAGCAGCCAGTCCAGCACGATCAGCGTCGTCAATCCAGTTGGGCTTGCCAACAAAGTGACCCTGGGAGTCTCGGGGGTGCCGACAGGAGTCACCACTTCTTTCAGTTCTTCAAGCACCAGCACTACAAGTACCCTGTCCTTCAGGGCGGGTACCACGGCCGTGCCGGGGACCTATACCGTGACCGTGACTGGGACCTCTGGAACAGCCACGAGCACCACCACCGTCGCGCTGACAATCCCGGTGCCGAGCTTCAGTCTTTCGTCCTCGGCCGGCAGCCTGGCCCTTGTGGCGAGTGGAGCCAGCGCAAGCAGTACGGTCAGTGTGAGCAAAATCAACGGCTTCAACAGCAGCGTCGCCCTCACGGTGACGGGGCTTCCCACTGGAGTGACTGCAACATTCAGTTCCGCCAGCACCAGCACGACAAGTACGCTGGCCCTTAAGAGGGGTACCACAGCCGTGCCTGGGGGCTATACGGTTACGGTGACGGGGACCTGCGGAGCTCTCACGAGTAACGCAACCGTTGGACTGACGATCGAATAGATAGACCCAACCGTGGCCGGGGGTGCGCTTAAGAGCCTGTGGTGAAGTCCAGTTTTGAAAGGGCACGACTTCAGTCGTGCCGTAACGCTCAAAGAATCAACGCGGCTTTAGCCACTGAGGGATAGGTTTTTCGCGATTTCGACTTTTACCACGGGCAGTTAAGAATTGAGACACGGAGTTGAGTCTCCGAGTTGTCCATCCGTTAGTGGACACGCGAAAAGCCCCAGCTGCTCACCGGGGCTTTTCGTCTTCGCTAAATTTGAATGAAGATCGTTGCTCAGAAGACTTAAGCGGTCTTCTTGCCGAACTTCCGGCGCGCTATACCCGCGAATCCCAGAAGACCAGTGCCAAGAAGCAGCAGGGTTCCCGGCTCGGGTGTCGTGGTTACATTAGAGCTCGGAGTGATCTTCGTCTCGAAGTACTCTGTCTCACCAGTGTCACTACCTTGACTCTGGTAGCCCCAAATCCAGTCCGCGCCTGAATCGATGCCCGGAGCTTTGCCAGCGTCAGTCCCCCACGGATACTCGCTTCCACTATTCGTACCCTGGTTAACAGGCGAATTGTTATTCGAACCGAATCCGGAGGTAGAGAAGGACCAATCTGTGGTGTCCGTATTCAGGCTCTGGCTGCCGTTGGCAAACTCAAACCCCGAGCCGCTCAAGCTGAAGCTGCCGAGGACTCCGCCCCATGCGCTCCAGTTGAGAGCGTCTACTTGCAGGTAATATGTGGTGCCGGGCGTAAGGGGCACTCCAGCAAACGAGACCGGGATGGGCCAGTTGGTCCCACTCGCGATCAAAGTGCCTTGCACCGTGGGAGACGTGCTGAGATAAAGATTGAACGCGTTATCGACGGTTAATGTACCCGAAACCGAATCGGCAGAGGCGACTACAGTAGTGCCCATCAGCAGCACGATAGTCAGGGAGAACACAAGGCCTTTGATAAAAGAGAACTTCATTTCAAACCTCCAGAGAGTTGACAAATGACTAAGAGCGGTGGGTTTTCGCTTGAACCGACCCATCCAGTTTTTCAGAAGGAAAGTGCGAACTCACCCTTTGCACACCATCCGCGTCTCGCCTCTCTCTGTGCAAGTTGAATGCCATCCAGTAATTCTTTATATTCAATAACTTGCTGAGATAAGAATCGAGGGATGCGCAAACCATTGCACACTATTCTCCGGGAAAGTTCCACTTCCGGGGAAAGGTCGTTGCAATCGCCAAGGCCGCTTCAGATTTGCCGGCAAACCTCAACCCACCTTCGGGCCTCGCTGGAGATGGGATGCACTTCCAGTAGGGCTATGAACGAATGGGCGGGAACGGGCAGCACCTGAACTTGTCTCGTCTACCTCAAATCAACGCGGGCAAGAGAAAAGGACACGTTTCCGTGTCCTTTTCGTGCTTTCGACTCCGAGGAAAAATGGGAACGAGCTGACTAAGAGTGCAAAATCAAGCGGCCGGACTGCTTGGTCTTCCGGAAGGCTACGAACGCCAGGCCAAGGAGCCCCGTGCCGAGCAGCAGAAGAGAGCTGGGCTCAGGCGTAACGACTCCAAAGGATCCGGCGTCATAAATAGCGGGCTCATTTACATCATTAGATCCCCACCTATCAAGGATACCCCCGTTCGATTGCGTATCAAAACCATAACTCAAGGCGAGGTTGTTGTTTTCGTCAGCACTGGCCGTGATAGCACCGAATGTGCTGCCGTTGCTGTATTCGGAAAAGCCGTCGAGGTACGAGATTGCCCCGCCGAAGGTATTCAGAATTGGGGCTATTGAGCCATTGTTCCTATTGCCGTTGGGATCAGCGCCAGTGAATCCGACCGCATCCACCTCATAAACATCTCCAGCTGTGAGCGTGACTTGCGAGACTTTCTGGTAGACGTAGTACCCCTGCTCCGCATAGGATCCTGGCGTGAAGGTCGCAGTCGCAATCGTCACAGGAGTCCCAGTGGTTACGTCGAAAATTCCCACCTGGATGGTTCCGTTGATGGTTCCGGATCCCGATGCGTTGAAGACGCCAAGCTCATTGATTGTCAAGGCCGAGTTCGCGGTGAAGAAGTTT